>Ga0299906_10005787_pt1 | contig 10032 bp, 8 predicted proteins | sample RVTome_14_FD_200259 | JGI IMG/M metagenome (GOLD analysis project Ga0299906, IMG submission 200259) | Soil microbial communities from uranium-contaminated site in the Upper Colorado River Basin, Wyoming, United States - RVT145D125 (version 2) ...
GCGGGCGTGTTCGTGGCGATGCAGGTGGCGCAGGCGCCCTCCTGACGCGCCACGTTGTTCGTCCAGACGTTGCCTTCGAGCACGGCGGTGGCGCCCGTGCCGACGCGCAGGCCGCCGCCCGCCGCCAGCGTGGTCGAGTTCACGGCCGCGGTGTTGTTTGCGATCGTCGAGCCCGTGAGGTGCAGCATCGCGCCGGCCCCGTTCACGTACAGGCCGCCGCCGGAGCCGTTTCCCGTGAACCCGGGCGCGCGCTGATTGGCGCGGTTGCCGCTCACCGTGCTGCTCGCGAGGGTAGCCGACGCGTCCTGCACGGCCACGCCACCGCCGAAGCCCGTTTGCGCGGCCGTGCTCGCCACGTTGTCCGTCACCGCGAGGGACGTGCCGGTGAAGTCGGCGCCGTCCTCCACGAGCAGCCCGCCGCCCAGCAACGGCAGGCCCGTGGCGACGCCGTTCGTCAGCGTGAGCTGCGAGGCGATGACCGGGTTGCCGCCGGCTGTGACGGTGAGCGGCCGGCCGGTCCCGCCGCCGTCGATCGTGGCGCCGTTGCCCTCGATGACGACGGGGCGCGCGACGACGACGTGCTCGGTGTAGGTCATCGGCGCCAGGACGATGGGGTCGCAGCCCGGGTCGTCGGCCGCCTCCTGGATCGTCGCTCGGTCGCCCGGGACGGCGCAGGGGACGAGGAGCTCGGTGATCTCCCACTCGCCGTGGGCGTTTCCCGGACTGTAGAGGTTCCCGACGGGGCTGAGGTACGAGAGGAAGAACGAGCCGTCGTGCAGCTCGAAGACCGGACGGTGGAGGACCGGATCGAAGCTGAAGAAGTCGCCCGGATCGCTCGAGCAGGCCGTGAGGTCTTCGCAGGCGTACGGCGGGGTCTCGAGCTGGGGATCCCCCTCGAAGGAGAGGCTGAGCAGGGGGTGGCGGCCGTCGCCGTCCGTGGTCGAATCGTCGTAGCTGCCCGTTCCGAAGACAGTGCCCATGACGGGCTCGAAGGCGTTGTTCACCCCTGCGGCGGCCCCGGCATAGGTGAAGTCGACGATGGTGCCCGCGGCGAACGCCGGGGCCAGCGCCCAGAGGGCGAGGGGCAGGGCGAGCCGCCGCGCCCGCTTCGTGCCGCCGCCCCCCGGCCACCGCCTTGTCCCGTCGTCATGTGACTCTCGCATACCCACGGCCCCCTCTTCTGGGGGGAAGGTCCCCCTGAGAGTCAGGCGCCACGACCGCCGTGGCGATGCCACGCGCCGCCCTGTTCGTGGTTGACCCGACGCGCCGGCGTGTGATTGGGACGCGCATGGGGAACCGACGCCGCACCCTCGGCTCGGTCGTGCTCGTGGCGTTCGCGAGCCTGAGCGTGGTGACACGCGCCGCCGACCCAATGGCCGTGGGACCGCCCTTCGAGGTCGAGGATGGCGGCTGGGTGGCGAGCCTGCAGCTCGCCGACGTGGCCGGCTTGCCGACGGGGGAGTTCGTGGTGGTGTGGTCGCAATCGAGCGGCTTCGAGCGCACCTATGCGCGCGCCTTCGCCGCCAACGGGACGCCGGCGTCCGGCAACGTGCTCGTCGGACCGCAGAACGACGAGGGCGGGTTTCGCGTGAGCTGGTATCCGCAGGTAGCGGCCAACGCCGCCGGCAAGTTCGTCGTCGTGTGGACGCAGGAGGACTATCTGCCGAACCCGCCCCACTCGATCGAGGCGCGCGTGCTCGATGCGACGGCGACGCCGCAGGGGCCGAAGTTCACGATCGCCGACCTGCGCGCGTACGAGTTCTCCGCCTCGATCGCGGCCGGCGCGACGGGCGAATTCGTCGTGACGTGGGACGACGCGCCCTACGGCGGTAGCGGAACGCAGGACATCTATGGTCGCCGACTCGACGCGAACGGGGCGCTCGACGGCGGCGTGTTCCCCATCGAGGTGGGAGCCGGCGACGAGGAGGAGGCGCCGGCCGTCGCCGCGATGCCGGCCGACGGATTCGTCGTGGCGTGGAGCCCCGACGGGACGAGCCTCCCCGCGATGTCGATCGTCGGGCGCCGATTCGACGCCGCGAACGCGCCGCTGGGCGACTTCGTGGTCACCGGCGACGCATACATCGGCTCCTACCCCGGCGACGGGTTCCGTCACGCCGTCGCCTCGAACCCGTCGGGGGAGTTCGCGGTGGCGTGGAGCACCGACTCGACCGGCCAGGTGATGGTGCAGCGCTACGACGCCACCGGCACGGCGGTCGGCACGCCGGTGCAGGCGAGCCAGAACGACGGGGCGCAGGGTGCCGACCTCATCGTGGAAGACGACGGCAGCTTCGTGGTCGTGTGGAGCGAGGACTTCAGGAACGGCATCGCCGGCCGGCGCTTCTCGGCCGCCAGCGGGACCTTCGGGGACGAGTTCGTCGTGACCACCGCCGACGTCTCCGAGCGGCCCACGATCGCATCCACCGGGCCCGGCACGTTCGTCGTGGCCTGGGGCGGCTACGACGCGGGCTACAGCTACGACCGGGTGCTCGCTCGCCGCTTCGTGATTCCGGCGCCGACGGAGGTTGGCATCGCCGGCACCAAGCTGATCGCCGTCGACAAGCTCGCGGCGGCGAACAAGGCCAAAGTGGTGTATGTCGCCAGGAACGACCCCGGCATCGCCAAGGGCGCGGGGGGCGACCCGGCTCTCCTCTCGGGCCTCTTCGAGGTCGTCTACACCGACCAGCCGACGAGCGTCGCGGGCAGCTTCGTGCTGCCCAGCCCGTGGCGCACGGCCAAGGACACCGTCGCGAAGTACGTGAACTCGCTGGCGCCGGGCGGCACCGGCGACGCCAAGGTCGCCGTCGTGAAGGATGGCCTCCGGGCCAAGGTGGCAGCCAAGGGGCTCGGCGACGGGCCGGCGCTCGACCTCGTGGCCGCCGGCGCGCCCGGGCCGGGCGGTGTCACGACGGCGCTCACGGTCCTGAACGGCAACGACGGGACGGAGCGGCGTATGTGCACTCGCTTCTCGGAGGCGGATGGCAGCACCATGATCTTCCGCGAGATCGCCGGCGGGACGGGTCGCAAGCTGCTCGCACGGGAGGGCGTGCCGGCGCCGTGTCCGTGAGGGAGCCCGCAAGCGATGGGGTTTCGTCGGCTGCGGTTGCGTCGGAGAACGGACGTTCCGTCACCTTCCCAGGTTTATCGTGCCTATCGTCCGTGAGTGGCGGGCGTCGTGATCCGCGTCCGCGACACCACCTGCAACAGCGCGCCGACTCGTGCGATGGCGCCGGTCAGCCGTCGGCGCCGTCGCGCCACGGCACCTCGTGCACGGTGATCGGCTCGGCGATCCCCTTGAACGTCCGCGAGCCCAGGTCGACGAACCGGAACTCTTTGCCCGCGCACAGCTCGCGCACGACGTTCGCGACCCAGATGCGCTCGGGTGGGGCGGCGTCGCAGACGCGACGGGCCACCTGGACCGCCGTGCCGAACAGGTCTTCGCCCTCGTCGACCGGCTCGCCCGCACTGATGCCGATGCGCACCCGGAGCGGCTCGTCGATCTGCTGTGCGTTGTGGTCGGCGAAGCGGCGCAGGACCACGACGGCGGCTCGCACGGCCGCCGAGCAGGCGGGAAACACCACCATCGCGCCGTCGCCCGTGTGCTTCACCACTCGCCCGCCGAACGCTTCGATGTCCGTGCGCACGTAGTCGTCGTGGAGTCGGATGACCTTGCGGGCCTTCACGTCGCCGAGGCGCTGCGTGATGCCAGTGGAGTCCGCGATGTCGGTGAAGAGGATGGTACGGAAGCCCCCGTCCAAGGCTCCGGTGACCGGCCCCACCATGCGGCCGAGCCCGGCATCCACGCCGCCCCCGAGAAACGCCTCAACCACGTCCCGCTCCACCTGGATAAGCTTGTCGGCGGTCGTGCCGTGGGCTTCCATGTGCACGGCCGAGGCGGCCTGGGCATCCGGCGCGTCGACGAGGCAGCAGACCGAGCGGGCGTGCGGGTTGAACCACCACGACAGGTAGCGCACGCCAAAGCGGTCCTGCGCCTCGAGGTCCTTCATGTGCGCCGCCAGCAGATCGTCGACGTCGCCGTCGACGTCGTGATGGATGTCCATGAACAAGGGCACGCGCGACGATAGTATGGCCCGGAGCGGGGCTGCAACACGGGCGCCAGCGGCTGTTGCCAGCGGCGTCTCGCTCGTGCGAGAGACAGCCATGGCAGCGACGTCGACTGCCGAGCAGCTCCTGGCGGCCGTCCGTGAGATCGAGCCCATCATCCGGCGGCACGCGCCCGACGCCGAGCGGGACCATCGCCTCGCGCGTCCGGTGGTCGATGCGATGCGCGACGCGGGCCTGTTTCGCCTCTGGCGACCTGCGGCCTTCGGCGGCCACGAGGCCGACCCGACCACCGGCGCCCGCGTCGTCGAAGAGGTCTCGCGCATCGACAGCGCGGCCGGCTGGAACCTGATGATCTCGCTCTCCACGGAGTTCTCGGGCGCTTGGTTCTCCGAGGAGGGCGCCGCGGACACCTTCGGCGATCCGAACACGATCATGGGCGGCTCCTTTAATCCGCCCCGGCGCGCGACGCCCGTCGACGGGGGCCTTCGCGTGACGGGCCGGACGCCGTTCGCGAGCGGCATCCACCAGGCCACCTGGGTAACCGGCCTCGCGCAGGTCGCGGACGGTGACGACGTGCGACTTGGGCCGGACGGTGAGCCGGTCACGGTGCTGACGCTCGTCCCGGCGACCGAGGTCGCGATCGTCGAGAACTGGAACACCCTCGGCATGCGCGGCACTGGCAGCCACGACGCCGTGATGACGGACGTGTTCGTACCAGCCCACCGAGCCGTTCTGTGGGTTCCGCTGGAGAAGGCGTCCCCCGTGTACGCGGGCCCGCTCTACCGATTGACGCTGTGGCCCGCCGTCGCGCTGCTCGCCGTGCCCGCTCTCGGCGTCGCGCGCGCTGCCATCGACGCGCTCGTCGAGCTGGCGACCGTGAAGACGCCAGCCTTCACCAAGCGCCCGCTCAGGGACCGGTCCGTGGTCGCCGCCCAGCTCGCTCGTGCCGAGGCCGTGTCGGGCGCGGCGCGCGCCTACCTGCACCGAACGCTGGACGAGGTGTACGCCGTGGCGGTGGCCGGCCGGCCGATCACGATGGTTCACAAGGTGGCCGTGCAGCTCGCCGCCACCAACACGGTGCTCGCCGCCGCCGAGGCTGTCGACCTCGTGCACGCGGCCGTCGGGGCGAGCGGCATTCGAGAGGAGCAGCCCTTCGAGCGGCACTTCCGGGACGCGCACGTCCTCACGCAGCACGCCTTCGTGTGCGCCAGCCGCTACGAGGACGCCGGGCGCTCGATGATGGGAGGCGACCCCGAGTGGGGCTTCTTCGCGTTTTGAGCGGTGTCAGCCCGTCGACAGATCCGTCTCCGCGTGAAGCCGGGCGGCCAGGGGCGTGGCCTGCTGCGTCATACCTTGACACCCGCCACGCCGGGGGAGCATGTCCGCAGTCGAGGGGGGACCGCATGCGGACACTCTGGATCGTGATGACTGCGCTGCTCGTCGCCGCATCGGCGACCTCGGCCGCTGACCTCACGGGATGCCATCAGAACGTGGCCGCCGGCTCGCTGGGCGTCCTGCAGAACGACATCGACTGCACGGGGGCGCAGTTCGGACGCTGGGGCGTGGTCCTGGAACCCGGCGCCAAGCTGGACCTCAACGGTCACAGCATCACGGGCGGCTTCGGCGGCGTGTGGTGCCAGGGCAAGTGCTCGATCCAGGGGCCGGGAAGCATCGAGAACACCTCCGTCTCGGGCGCCTTCCTCTACGGCAAGGCACGCGTGAAGAACGTCGACATCGCGAACTGCGGCGGCGGCATCGAGCCCCACGACTTCGGCGACACCAGCATCAGCATCAAGGCCAAGGGTGTGACCATCACCGGCTCCGGGTCGGGCATCTCCGCACAGAAGGTGAAGGCGACCGACGTGGCCGTCAGCGACAGCGCCTTCGGGATCCGGGGCGACAAGGTGCGCGGCAAGCGTGTCACCGTCACCGGCAACGACGAGATCGGGGTGCGCTGCACGCTCTGCAAGTTCTCGGAGCTGGTCGCCACGGGCAACGGTGACGCGGGGCTCGACGGCTACGGTCTGGTCGTGCTGCGCGACTCGACGCTCACCGGCAACGACGGTCTCGGCCTGGGCATCGACGTCATCGGCCGCACCGGCCCGCCGATCCTCATCGACACGGTCTGCGGTCGCAGCGGGCTGTCCGACGGCTCGGACTGGGACGTCTGTGCGGACGACGAGTGAAGGTGGTCAGTTGCGCAGATCGCTCGGCGGAGCATCCGCGGCCCGTAGGCCAACTGGATCCCGAGACCGGCCGCCGCAGCTCGGGCAGAAGCCCCGTCCCTCGCACGAGAAGGGCACGAAGCGCTCGCACCCGCAGCCCGCGCTGGTCACCTCGATTGCCAGGACGAGGTGACTTCGCTACGCCGAACCCGAGATGGCAGATCCGGCGATCGCGGACCCCTCCGACCGACCCGCCTGGGTCGACGGCATCGACAACCCGTACCTGCACGGGATCTTCACGCCCGTCATCGACGAGACGGCCGCCGGCGATCTCGAGGTGATCGGCGAGCTGCCCGCCGACCTCGACGGCGCCTACGTGCGCAACGGTCCGAACCCCGTCTTCGCCCCGACCAACCCGTACCACTGGTTCGACGGCGACGGCATGCTGCACGCCGTCTACTTTCGGGACGGCAAGGCGAGCTACCGCAGCCGCTGGGTGGCAACGCGCGGCCTCGGCCGCGAGCGGGCCGCGGGGCGGGCCATCTGGCCGGGGCTCATGGGACCGTACGACTTCGACCTTCCGGATCACTTCATCAAGGACACCGCCAACACCGACGTCCTGTGGTTCAACGACCGCTTGTTGGCGCTCTGGTACGTGGCGGGCGGGGCCTACTGCGTCGACCCGCTGACGCTCGCGCCCCGCGGGGTCGAGGACCTGGGCGGCGCGTACGCCGGCACCATGTCGGCGCACCCCAAGGTCGACGAGCGCACCGGCGAGCTGCTCTGGTTCACCTACGGCGACGAGCCGCCGTACATGACCTACGGCGTCGCGGCCGCCGACGGCACGCTCACGCATCGGATTCCCATCGACCTGCCCGGACCGCGCCTGCCGCACGATCTCACCTTCACGACGCGCTACACCATCCTGCACGACTTCCCGCTCTTCCACGACGTCGACGAGCTGCGGCGCACGCAGCGGCGCATCGTACGCTTTCACCCCGACGTCCCGACCCGCTTCGGCGTCGTGCCGCGCCACGGCGCCAGCGACGAGGTGCGCTGGTTCGAGTTCACGCCCGGCTACGTGCTGCACATGGTGAACGCCTGGGAAGACGGCGACTGGATCGTCATGGACGGCTGCTTCCAACCCGACCCGACCATCCGCCGGCGCCCGGAGGAGGGGAAGCTCGCCTCGATGCTGGCCTACTTCCGCGTCCGCTCCTTCCTCTACCGCTGGCGCATGAACCTGCGCACCGGCGAGACCCGCGAAGAGCCGCTCGACGACCTGAACGTCGAGTTCTGCCTGCCGGACGTTGCGCGCTACGGGACGCGCACGCGCTGGTCGTATCACCAGCACATCCCCTGCGACCTGCCGGCGCTCACCTTCCACGGGCTCGTGAAGTACGACCACGAGGACGGGAGTGCCGCGCGCTTCGACTACGGCCCGGGGCTCTACGGCAGCGAGGCGCCGTTCGCGCCGCGCGCGGGGACGACCGGCGCCGCCGAGGACGACGGCTGGGTCGTCACCATCGTCGTGGACGAGCGCACCTACGCGTCCGAATGCTGGGTGTTCGACGCACGCGACGTGCCGGCGGGACCGGTCGCGCGCGTGAAACTGCCGGCGCGCGTGCCGACGGGCTTCCACGCCACCTGGGTGCCGGGCGCGAAGCTGTGGGGCTGATCCCGCGCCGGTGACGTCCGTGGACCGTCTCCTCGTCGTGCTGTTGGCGGCGACGCTCGCGGCCTGTCACGCGCAGCATCGACCGGTCCCGGACGCGCGGCCCTTCCGCTTCGAGCGGGACACCTTCGCCTTCGCGAACGAGACCGTGTGGGAGTACCACGTCGATCCGGAGCGCGGGACCACCTGGTGGCACGAGCGCGACCCGCGCCCACCGTTCTCGCTGCGCTGCGGGGCCATCGCTCGCACCGCCCGGCAGTTCGCGGAGCGGGCGGCGTTCCGCGCCGACCTCCCGCCCGCCGACGAGGCGACCTACGCCCGCCTCGTCCGGGCGGTGACGGCCACCGACCCGCGCCATCCGCGCGGGCCGCGCGTGACGATTCCCGGCTACGCGAGCCTGCGTGACTTCAGTGGCGCCCATGCGACGCTCCTGCAGGCCGTCCTCGACGGCCCGGCAGCGAGCTTCTTCCAGCGCGGCAACTGGCGGATGATCTTTCCCTTCCTGCCCGGTGAGCAGCGGCGCGAGGCCGAGCACATCGCCGCCACCATCCGGGCGGGCCGCACCGTCGTGGTGCACGTGCTCCGCTACCCGGAGCTCACCATGAACCATCTCGTGCTGGCCTACGCGGTCGACGAGATGCCCACCGAGCTGCGGTTCCGGACCTACGACCCCAACGACGCCGAGGCGCCGGTGCTGCTCACCTGGCGGCGCGGCGCCCGCACCTTCACCTGGGAGCACACGCCGTACTTCCCGGGGGGCCCGGTACGCGCCTACGAGGTGTACGATGGCCTCGTGCGCTGAGCGCCGCGGCGGCCGCACCGCCGTGGCGCTCGCCTCCGCGATGCTCCTGTCGGGGTGCCTGAGTGGGCACGTGCTCGACGCCGCGCGCCGCCGCGAGGTGCCGGCGAACGTTACGGCGGCCACGCTCGACGGCGACGACCTCGTCGTCGTCGTCGACACGACGACCGTCACCGATCTGGACCGCCCGGTGGGACGCGGCACGACGCGCGCGCGCGTCGCACTAGCCGCGCTCGCGCCCGGCCGGCCGATCGACCGCATCCCGGTGCGCTTCGAGCGGGGGCGCGCGCCGCTCCCGCAACCGCCGCTCCCGGTGGTGCCCGCCGCGGCGCCGTCGCCGCCGGGTCCCTTCGCGCGCCTGTCCGCCGAGCCGCCGGCCGCGTTGCTCGTGTACGGCCTGAGCGACGAGGCGGCCGTGCTCTGGCTCGACACGCTCACCCGCCGTCGCTACCGGCCCTGGGCGTGGGCCGTCATGCCGCTGGCGGTGGCGGTCGACGCCGCCATCGTACCGCCATTGCTTCTGCTCGCCCCGATCGTGATGGTGCTCGGCGACTAGAGTTTCCAACGAGGAGGTTCTCCGATGCACATCGCGTTCGCGCTCTGCGACGACATGACCGTGCTCGACCTGGTCGGTCCCTATCAGGTGCTCTCGCTCCTTCGCGGGGCGCGTGTGTCGCTGGCGGCGACCACCGCGGGCCCCAAGCGCACCGACTCGGGCATGGTCATCCACGCCGAATAGCGTGCGTGAACCTCCTCACGGGCTCCAAGGCGATCTGCCGGGCGCGGACGATCCGCGCGTGCCGAGGCCGCGTTCGAACGGGCCGTGCGCGCTGCCCCCCACAACGACGTGCTCTTCTACAACCTCGGGCTGATCTACCGGCGAAACGGCCTGCTTGTGGACGCCGCGCGGGCGTTCGCGCGCTCGCACGCGAACAACCCCCGCCACATCGCCAGCAAGGAGGAGGTGCGCGCGGCCGATCGACTGGCGGAGGTGCGAGCCGAGATGGTGCGCACGGGCTGGCCGCGGCGGGCGAGCCGGTGGCGGCGCGCGGCGCGCAGCTTGCGGCCCTGCAGGCGACGGCGCCGGCGGCCGTGCCTCACGTCGAACGTTTCGTCGCCGCGCAGGAGCGCAGGCTCCCGTAGTACCGAGCTCGGGGAGCGGCACGGTCCGCGCATGCGTCGGGCCGGGTGCTGCCCGTATCGCCGGGCCTACCGTCCGCGCGACGCCGCCACCGGCGTGCTGCACGCGGTGGTGCGGGATCACCTGGAGGAGTTCCTGCAGGTCGCCCGCGCCCACGGCGACGGCCGCGGCGTGCCGGCGTTCGTCGAGC
>Ga0299906_10005788_pt1 | contig 10030 bp, 9 predicted proteins | sample RVTome_14_FD_200259 | JGI IMG/M metagenome (GOLD analysis project Ga0299906, IMG submission 200259) | Soil microbial communities from uranium-contaminated site in the Upper Colorado River Basin, Wyoming, United States - RVT145D125 (version 2) ...
TCAGCTCTCGAGGCCGGCCCGAAGCTTGCTCAGTAATCTGGCCGAGGGCATCGCGTAGGCCCGTATCCACCGCTCATGGATGCGCTGGATCGGGCCTACGTCAAGGTAATTCCAGCGGCAGCGACCTTCCTTCCGGCTGATGACGAGCCGCGCTCTTTCCAGGACGCCGAGGTGCTGCATGACGGTGGTGCGGTCAAGCTGCTGAAGTCTGTTGCATAGCTCGCCGGTCGTCATCGGCGCATCGCGCAGGAGGTCGAGGATGCGCCGCCGGTCGGCGCCGGCCAGCGCCTTGAAGACGAGATCGTCCTTGTCTTTTCCGGCTTTCTGCTCGTTTTTTCGCTTCGGCATTTGACAAATATGTTATATTTTTATAACGTATTTTTCAAGACCCTTTTGGTCGTTACTGGAGAAAGGACCATGGCACGAAATTACACGGTGCGAACAAAGATACTCCGGCCGGTCGCCGACGTTTTCAATGCGATCGTGTCGAGCGACAAGCTCTGCAATTACTTCACCGACCGGGCCAGTGGCGACCTCGAGGAAGGCATGGAAATCGTCTGGCACTGGAACGCGTATGGCGACTATCCCGTGGTTGTGAACAAGATCATCGCAAACCAGCTGATCGAGCTTACGCTGGACACGAAGAAGTGGGGCAAGACAAAGAGCAAGGCCTATGGCGTCAAAGTGATATTCGAATTCGAAAAGCTCGACGACGGCAACACGATGCTCTCGATCAGCGAGTCAGGCTGGAAAACCGACGTCGACGGGCTCAAGGGATCGCACGACAACTGCGGAGGCTGGACGCACATGGCGATGTGTCTCAAGGCATGGATCGAGCACGGCATCGATCTGCGCTAGGCCACGTATCACTTTGACTGGAGAAATCGCGATGAAAACAAAGCTGATTGTGAATAGCCTCGTGTTGGCGCTGATATGCCTGGCAGGGCCTGCACCGGCGGATAGCGCAACACGGTCCGTCGAAACGACGAAGCACATGCCGGTGAGCCCCGAGAGAGTCATTGAGGCATTTCTCGATGCGGAGGAACTTGCGTCCTGGTGGAAAGTGTCCCGCTCACTGACCGAGAGGAAGCAAGGTGGCATCTGGTCGGTTGCCTGGGACGACTGGGGCGCGGACGAGACGCAGCACGCCTGGATCGGCGTTATCGACGAGGTCACGGCGGACAAACTGGTGATCGGTCACCTGGTCATGCTCGAGCCCGACATGCCCCTGCTCGGACCGATGCAGCTCGAGATCCGTGTCGAATCGGCGGAAGGCGGCAGCATCGTGTCGGTCTCGCATCGCGGCTATGGTTACGGCGATCACTGGGACTCCTTTTACCAGGAGGTGGTTGCCGGTTGGGATCACGTCCTCGGCGACCTGCAGGCATGGTTTGACGAGGTGTATTGAGGCGGATCAATGCTCCGCCTTGCGATCGGTACCTCCGCCACCTGGCAGTCGATTACCGAATGGCTCTTGGCCACTCCGGCCTGGAGCATAGCGAGCCCGAATCGCTTGCGGATACTGGTTTGCGGACGCCAGAGCGGCATCATGCAAGGGTCACTGTCCCCGAATTCCGGGGGCTCCTTTTTTTGCCGGCCCGAGGGCTTCGGCCAGCGGCGCCAGATGTGCTTCATAGTTGCGCCACTGCTCCACGGCACTCGTGTAAATCGGCTGCCGCACCTGTTCGGAGCTCGCCGTGCGGACGGTCCGCTCCGTTCGATGAAACTCGAGGCAGGCCGGTTCGAATTCGAGCCCGCAGTAGGCCAGTACGCGCCGTACTTCTGCCTCGGTATCCTCGACGACCGCCTCGTAATCAATCCGGTGGACCCGGCCCGGCAATATCGAATCCCAGTGCGACATCAACTCGACGTAGTCCCTGTAATAGCGGCCGATGTCGTCGAGGCTGTAACTGAAATTCTGGCCGTAAGCGAACAGTTGCTTGAAAATGCTGAAACCGCACGCCATCGGATGTCGCCTGGCATCGAGGATTTTTGCGTTCGGAAGTATCAGATGGATCAGGCCGACATGAGGAAAATTGTTTGGCATCTTGTCGATAAAATGCGCTGCACCGGAGCGATAGACGGCAGTGCGCTCGAGGTATTCGGTGCCCAGATGTTCCAGCTCGGCGGCCGTAAGCGTCGCCAGAACTTCCGGATAACTCGACATCCGGTCACGCGTGCTCTTCCCGCTGAGTTTGCGTGCAAGTGACATGATGTCTGGAAGCTCCATCGTACCTTCAACCTGGCTATGACTTGCGAGGATCTGCTCAAGAAGTGTCGATCCCGCGCGCGGCAAGCCAACGATGAAAATCGGCGCGGATGACGGATTGCCCGACTGGCTACTCGATTTGAAAAATTCCGGCTGAAAGAATGCAGCGACCTTTGCCAGGTGGGCGTGGTGCTCCTCGGCATCCCAGCGCACGGTGCGCCGCCTGGCGGCATTGCCATTCGCATAGTGTTGAAACGATTCATCGAACTCGCCCTTGTCTTCCAGCGCCTTGCCGAGAGCAAATGACAAGTGCAAAAAGTCATCCTGGGACGCGATCTCGCCGTCGAGCAGCATGCGCATACGTGAAGTATCGGCGTCACTGAATCTGAACGTCTTCAGATTCGAAAGGCTCCAATACGCCTCTCCAAGATTCGATTGCAACTCGATTGCTGTTCGATAGGCAGCCACTGCGTCGCTTTGGCGCCCGACTGATTTCAGTGCATTGGCCTTACTCAGATGCGTGCGCGACTGGTTCGGGTATTGCTGCAGCACAAGGTCATAAATCCCGATCGCGTTGTCGGCCTCGCCGATTTGCGCGAGGATCGAAGCCTTGAGCATGAGGTGAGACGGTCGGTTCGGTTCAGCGGCCAGGACCTTTTCGATTTCCGCAAGGGCTTCGCGAAACCGCAGCTGTCTGAACAACAGGTTCGCATAGCTGTGTCTCGCGAGGTGAAAGTCGGGCGCGAGCTCGAGGCAATAGGTCAGCAGGTTCTCCGCATCGTCGAGCCGCCCGAACCTTGTTCCGATATCTGCCAGCATGCGAATGGCAGCGACGTTTCGCGGCGCGCGCTTCAGGAACTCCCGGCACAGCTGTTCGGCGAGGATCAGGTTGCCCGCCAACAGGGCATCGGCTGCCTTGACCAGTTCCAGATTGCCTGTGGACAGATTGAGGTGCGTTTGATACGCCTCGCGACTGCCATTTTCGTCGCCGCGCTCGGCCCTGATATCGCCGAGCGCTATCCAGGCAGCTGAGAGTTGCCCGTCGACGGCAACCGCCCGGGTGAGCGCGTCCTCCGCCTCGACCCACCGGCCGGCGGCCAGCAACGACAGACCCAGTTCCTCGAGCGCGGACCCGAGTCGCGGGTGCCGGTCGACGACCCCAGATACAACATCGATCGCCAGTTCGGGCCGTCCGGACCTGCGTTCCGCCGTCGCCAGCAGGACGCCGGCATTCGGTTCCCCGGGAAAGACAGAGAGTATGGCTTTGGCCTGCTCGGCCGCCGCAACGGGGTCGACTCGCACTAATTTGGTGGCGTGCCGCAGCGCGGTTTGCAGGTCTCCGGTAGCGCCGGAATTGTCCGGGGAAGCACTCATGGCTTGACTGGATACTGGCACGGCCGTCTTGAGTCCCGCAACGCCGGAGACCATTCTGTATCAAAGCTGCAGACTTTCTACAGGGAAAATCCATGGCAAGACCAAGCGCGAGGCCCGATCCTCGGCTCGAGGGTCCGCTGGCCTTTGAGCTTGGACCGGAGCTAGACTATCGGCGTACGGGTCCCCGTCGCTGGCCAGTCAGCCGTCCAAGGAAGCCTCGTCTGGTGAGGTCAACGCAACCTCAATAATAGATTAGGGGTTCGCCATGAAGAAGAAAAACGCAAAAACGATTCCGCTGGTCGCAACACGAATAGCACCGTCCGCGGCCGTAACATCTGCCCTTTTGTCCCCGTTGGCTCTTGGTGCACCGGGCGACCTGGATCCCGCGTTCGCCGATCTCGGCCGCCTGGGCCCGATCCTCAATGGCCCGGCGTGGTCGCTTGAGGTGCTTGAGGACGGCACGACGCTTCTGGGCGGCGGTGATATGCAGTTTTATTGCTACTATTATTTTTACTGCTATACACCGTTTGCGACAAATTTCGTCAGCCGGTTGTCCGACACCGGCTCAATTGACCCAGGTTTCACTGCAGCGACCATCGCCAATACCCAGGTATTCGATATAGTTCGGCAGACTGACGGCCAGGTTGTCGCCGTCGGTCGCAAGGTCGGTGCGACCCTTCCGACGTCGCAACTGACGGTCTTCCGATTGCAAGCCGATGGTCTGATTGACACGACCTTCGGCACCGACGGAATTTTCGGGCTTTCGGTTGCCGAACACGGAGACAGGCACATTGGCACGTCTGCTGTGCTGGATCCCGACGGGCGTATAGTCGTCGCCGGATCACGGGACGATCAGGTTATCGTTGTGCGTTTGCTTCCGGATGGATCCCTGGACGATTCGTTCGGAATCTCTGGCGTTTTTGCGGGGCCCGAGACACACGGCGTGGCCCTTGCGGACCCGGGCGCCCTCACGAGCCTCTTGCGTACGGCTGATGGCGGCTATCGCGTGACGGCTTCGAATGCAGCGGGCTGCCAGGTTTTTGCGCTGACCGCGCTCGGCGCGACGGACGATGCCTTCGGCACCTCCGGCATTACCACGGTCGATGCGCCATCGGCCGCGTCCACAGCCTGCAATTCGATGGTGTCCCAGCCTGATGGTCGCTTGCTGGTTGCCGGAAACGCATCCGGGCAGGGTTTCGCTGCGCGTCTGCTCGAGGACGGTCAGCCGGACCCGGGCTTTTCCGCTGATGCGGTGTCGGATGCAATGGCCGACGCGACGGCCGTGGCTGCGGGTGACGATGGCTCAGTCGTCGTCGCCGGCAGGGGCGTAAGCGGCGAATCCATCATGCGGCTGCAGATGAATGGCGAACTCGACGCACTCTTCGGAAACGGGGGTTCGACATTGATCGATCTCCCGTCCGACCGTGGCACGTCCCCGGTGGTTCACGACATGATCGTGCGTGCGGACGGCAGTGTCGTGGCGGCGGGCGGCGAGAACTTTAGCAGGCGGGCATTCGTCATCCGGCTGCTGGGCGCGGGCGGCGGCGATTCGCCGGGCGTCCTCGGGCTCACGGAACAAACTGCAATTGAAACCGATGAAGGGGCGAACGAAGCCGTCGTGAATGTACGACGTACCGGCGGCGCTTTCGGCAGCGTAAGCGTGGCGTACCACACCGTTGGCAGCCCTGTACAATCTGCCACCGGTGGCCAGGACTTCGATGCTGTTGCGGGACGCCTGACCTGGGCAGACGGAGACAGGACCGAGCAGCAAATCCACGTACCTATACTCAGCGACAGTGCCGTAGAGGAGTACGAGTACTTCGACGTGATGTTGACCGATGTGCAAGGCGATACTGGCCTGGGCACAATCATTGCCAGCGTGCAAATTGCTGCCGACGGCGGACCGTTCGGACAGTTCAGCTTCGTGGACAGTGAGTACTTTGTCCAGGAAACTGATTTACTGGAAGTGTTGGTAGCACGAAACTTCTATTTCTCCGGCCTTGTCACCGTCACATTGACGCCGATCGCCGGTACGGCCACGGCAGGTAATGATTTCACTGCGAGTCCCGTGACGGTGTCATGGGCTGATGGCGACTCGGACTGGAAACTCGTCGAGATCCCCATCGTCAACGACACGGTCGCGGAGATGAACGAATCCTTTACTCTGGAATTGTCGAACCCCACCGGCGGAGCTGTCATCGGGCCGCGATCAAGTGTCACTGTACGGATCCCGGCAAACGACCAGCCGCTGCCGGATTCGGGCGGCAGCGGCGCATTCGGGTTCTTGTCGCTGCTGATGCTTGGAGCCATGTCATTGCTTCGTGCTGCGCGCAAGGCACAACCTCGCGCGTAGTGGAGATGTTGCACAGACTGCCTCGACGGCGGACCGATACACCGAAAAGGCATCGCAGGTACGCGCTGGCATGGACCGGCTTTCGCATACGGTTCATGGCCAGGCGATGCCGTTGGGTTGCCGATACCGACGTCCTTGCACTTTTCCTCTCGCTATTACGCAAACCCTCGGAAACATCTGCGGCAACAAGGTCACTGTCCCCGAAGTAGCAAGAATTGCAACGCTGGATTGCCTCGCCTTTGCTAACTTGTGCTGTACCAGCAGATCACAGTTGTGGTGCCGTGATGACAGCCAGTTTCCTTGTATGCATGGTCGGGTTCCTGATTGGGCAGTTACCGCGCATTCCGTCGTTCCGGAATCCCGCCATTGACGCAGAATTTGTGCGATTGCCAATGAAAATTTCCGCGATAACCTTGCTGGTTTTCTGCGCTGGCCTTTTGGCCCCAGGCGCTTATGCGCAGCATCCGCTCGATTACTTGCACGGAACCTGGGAAGGCTCCGGCAAAACGTCGGGAATGGCGTCATCGGTTCGCTTTACCTGGGGGCCGGCGCTCGGCGGACGGTACACGAGCCTGCAAATTCACAACCGCATGAGCGGAGACGACGGCGCGGAGTACCTGTTCGAGGGCATAGGCTATTACCAGCCATCCGGCGGCCCCGAAGACCTGATCCTGACCGGTGTATGGCTCGACAGCCAGGGACACATCCTGTCCTTGCGCGCAACCCTGGAGGATCGAACGCTGATCGCCCATTGGGGTACCGAGGGCACGAAACAGGGCCGGTCGGTATACCGACTATTGTCTGACGGTACGCTCGAGGCTGTCGATTCAATCAGGAACGATGCCGGCGAATGGCTCGAATTCGGCCACGCTATCCTGGTGCGCGGACAGTGACCGTAATTGGCTCCTCGTTTGTACTCATTGCAAGTAGTTCCTGTCCGAATAACGGTAACTGTCACTAAATAACGGACATGGCGGATTGCGGGTTTGGATTGTTCATTGCATCGAAAGGCCACCGTTGGCACAATCCAATGGAGATGCCTGACTACGGGAGAGCACAATGCTCCGAAGAATTCTAATATCGGGCCTCGCAATTGCATCAGTGTTGCCGGCCGCGGTTAGTGCCGATCAGCTAACACAGATCGTGCAACAGGACCTGCAGGCGCTCGGCTACGCGCCGGGCAACACGCAGGGCGAGGCGACTACGGAAACGGTCATCGCCATTTCCAGGTTCCAGGCGGAGAACAACCTGGAAGTGACCGGCGCGGCCACCCCGCAACTCGCCGGGATCATCAAGGCAAAGCTCAAGGAGCGTAACAATCCGGGAACTGTCGCCAGCACGCAGCCAGCGGCTGCCCAGCCGGCAACTGATTCGGCGGCACTGCAAGCCGCGCAGCAGGCGTGCATCCAGCAGAAAGTTGCAAACGCGCAGGCATCACAGAAAAAGAAACGCGGTCTCGGCAGCCTGATGCGCGCCGTCAGCCGTACCGCAACCCAGATGGGCGGCGGCAGCACAGCCGCGGCAATTTCCCAGTCGACCAGCGATATCTACAACGTCAACGCGACGGCGGCGGATCTCGAATCCGCTGCGAAAGATCTGGGACTTACGACGGACGACCTGGAAGCCTGCCGCAATCCATCGATGTAACGCCGGCAACTGCAAAAGCCGACGAGGAACACCCATGAAAAGATTATCGACGCCTACGAAGTCCCGTGGCCTGACAACGACCTTTGCTGCAGCCGCCGGTGCCATTTTTGCCGCAGCGGCCACCGTTGTGGCCGGTGCTCAGAGCGTTGTCATAACCGGCCTGCAGGTCGACTACGGTGACGAGGTCAATCCGGGCGCACATTTCGATTCAGTCCTTACGATCGACGACATTTGCGACAATGCCGACGACCTCGCATTTCAGATCAACAGGGCACTGGATGCGGTGGACCTGGCCATCGTGGAAACGGGTTGGGCAGTGCCATTATCGGCGGTCCAGAATATCCCGGACATGCCGACGCAAGCTGACATTGCGCGCGATGTCGCAAACGTCAGGACTGCGGTCTGCAATGCTCCGGAGCCGCAAACGACGGCGGAAGTTTTTACGATCACCTATTCGTCCTGCCGCATGGCCATGACCACGGCGACCAATGCCATGGTGATCAACATGCCCACGGGCGGCACCAGTGCTTTCATGCTGGCAGCCGACCACGCGACCAGGGAAGTCGTGCACATCGAGATGACGAGCCAGGTCGATGCCGCCAGTCAGTTCGTCGGTCAAGGCTGGAGTGATCAGATCAACATCAGTTCGCTGGGCGAGACTGCCGAGATTTTTGGATACGATACCGAACACTTCAAATTCAGCTACCAGAGCGGTCTCGGCGAAACCAGTCAGGGAGAGCTTGGCGAGGCTGATATCCAGGCCGGCCAGATCAACGATCCCACACGGCTCGGCAACCTGGTAGCGGTGCAATCCGAAGGAACCGCATGGATCGCGGCTGATGCGCCGGGTATCGATATCGTCAGGTCGTTCTACCAGAACCTGACCAGCCGGTTTCAACCGGATGCGGGAGCCAATTCGTTCTTCGGCGGCATGATCAGTAACCTGGTCGGCATGCTGGAGAAAGGAATTCCGATCGTGATCGAGCAGACCACGAGCTCATCGGTCATGGGACGCACGATGATAAGCGGCAAATCGGAGTCGCATGTTTCGAATATCAGGCTCCGCGACCTTCCGCCGGGTTATTGCGAACGGGAGCTGCAGGCACCCGACGGATATCAGGTCACCAACATGAACGAGCAGATGGACGCTTCGTCGGCCGAAATGGCCGCGGCCATGCAGGAATACAACGCTGCGATGCAGCAGATGACACCGGAGCAGCAGCAGATGATGCAGCAGCTCGGGTTGGGCGGCATGATGACGCAGCCGGGCGCCGGCACGACTGCCGCGCAGGCGCCGCAGGCCGCGGCATCCGGCTCGCGCCCATCCGGCAGCAATACGCCCTCCTCGGCCGAACTTATGTCGGACAATCCCACGCAGACGGTGCAGCGACATCTCGCTGCACTCGGCTACGACACCGGCAACACGGCCGGCGAGGTGTCTCTCGAGACGACGATCGCGATCTCGCAGTTTCAGGCCGAGAAAGGTATGCAGGTCACCGGCGAGGTCACGCCCCAACTCATTGGCGCACTCTCCGCCGAGGTAGATCGGGGACAGTGACCGAACTCAAGAGTTCGGTCACTGTCCCCGAATTGCCTTAATTCGAGGATGGTGGCCATAACTCTTGTTTAAAGTCCTTTTTGCCGACGGCATCAAGGCCCTGGCTGTGGCATGTTCCGTTGATAAACTCGCTCGATCAGGGGAGCAATGCCCATGCCAAGGATGGCGCGCCTCGTCGTACCGGGGTTTCCGCACCATGTCACACAACGCGGTAGCCGCAAGCAGACCACGTTTTTTAGCGACGATGACTATCGCGTGTACCTTTCATTGCTGCAGGATTACCGCCTGAAGGCCCACGTCGAGATCTGGGCGTACTGTTTGATGCCGAACCATGTGCACCTGGTTGCGGTACCTCAGCAACCCGATAGTCTGGAAAAGCTGTTGCGGAACGCTCACCACCGCTACGCGCGTCGCATCAACGTGCGTAACGGTTGGCAAGGACACCTGTGGCAGGAGCGCTTCCACTCCTTTGTCATGGACGAAGCTCATTTGCTGGCTGCAGTTCGTTATGTCGAGCTGAATCCGGTGCGCGCAGGCCTTTGCTCACACCCGGCCGAGTGGCGCTGGTCGAGCGTGCACGCACACCTCAACGCACGACCGGACCCGGTCGTGGACCGGCGGCCGATGTGCGAGCGGATCCCGAACTGGCAGGCCTATCTGGCAGAAACATCGAGCGGACCCACGGATCACGAGCTGCGCCATCACGCGATGACAGGCTTGCCGGCGGGGAACGAAGCTTTTGTCGCCGGGCTGGAGGCGATGTTCGGCATGCGCCTGCGAAGACTGCCGCCCGGGCCGAAGCCGAAAGAATTTGGTGACTGTCCCCAAGCTCCCCAGCGGGGACAGTTACCGAACTCAAGAGTTCGGTAACTGTCCCCGAATTGGTCAG
>Ga0299906_10005790_pt1 | contig 10029 bp, 6 predicted proteins | sample RVTome_14_FD_200259 | JGI IMG/M metagenome (GOLD analysis project Ga0299906, IMG submission 200259) | Soil microbial communities from uranium-contaminated site in the Upper Colorado River Basin, Wyoming, United States - RVT145D125 (version 2) ...
CGCCGCCACCTGGCTGATCCCGAAGCTCGGCGCCTTCGAGCGGGAGCACCCGGAGATCGACCTGCAGCTCATCGCGACGACGCGCGTCATCGATCTGAAGCGGGAGCAGATCGATTTCGCGATCCGTTACGGCAAAGGCGCATGGCCGGACGTCGACGCCCTATTCCTGCTGGAGGAACGGGCGATGCCGGTCTGCGCGCCGAGCTACCTCGATCCGCTGCCGCAGGAACCGACGGCGAAGGCGCTTCGCAACGTCCGCCTCATCGTGAACGGGAACTTCCCCGACGAATGGGAGGAATGGGCCCGCGCCCACGGCCTCCAGCCGCCCGCGCCGAGCGATCTGATCGTCCTGGACGCCATGGAGCAGGCGCTGACGGTCGCGGAAACCGGGCATGGCCTCGCTATGGGCCGGCGGCCCGTCGTCGACGACTGGCTGGCGCGCGGGCGTCTGGTGGCGCCGTTTGGCGACGCCGATCCGACCGGCGCCGCGTATTACTTGTGCCGCCCGGCTGCCACGATGCCCACGGCGGCCGGCCGGCGCCTCGAGCGTTGGCTGGTGAAGAAGGGGACGGAGTGGGGCGGCATGCCTGTAGCTTGAATTTAATTCAAGTCAGCGTGAAGCGAACTGATTGGATTTTCGGGCCATCCGCGCCCATCCTTCGACGAAAGCACGTCCGGCCGGAGCGACGGCCGGGGCAACGCTGAGGAACAAAGAAATGACCGAGACTGTCTCCTCCGTTCCGTCGCGGGCCGCGTCGCCGGGTCTCCCGGCCGAGCTTGAGGCGCCGCTGACGTTCATCCGGCGACAGGACACCAAGCCCGTGTTTTACAGCTCCGCCATGACGGGCGGCGTGCCGAAGGTCCTCTTCGAGACGGAGGCGCATACGGTGCCGATCGCGGACATGCGCGACGTCGCCGACACCCTGTCCGTCGACCGCGAAGGGTTCAAGCTGCTGCCGCACCGGACCGCGGTGGAAGACCTCTACGACGATGCCGCCGTGTCCGGTCCGTACTACGCGGAGATCGAAGCGCTGCTGCACCGTGAATTCCGCGCCAGCGCGGTAGCGGTATTCGACGTCACCCGGCGGTCCGACGGCGGCCCCGGCGCGAAGAACCCGGACGGCCTGCGCGGCCCGGCGGCGCGCGTCCACGTCGATTACACGGTCAAGAGCGGGCCTCAGCGGGCAAAGGATGTGCTGGGCGAGGAGAAGGTGGCCCGCCTGCTGGCGTCCGGCGCCAGGATCGTCCAGATCAACGTCTGGCGCCCGATCCGCGGCCCAGTCGAGCGGTCGCCGCTGGGGCTCGCAGACGCCTCGAGCGTCGCGCCGGACGAGCTGATCGCGACCGACCAGATCTTCCCCGACCGCGTCGGCGAGATATACAGCCTGGCCTACGCCCCCACGCAGCGCTGGTACTACGCCTCGGGCATGACGCGGGACGAGGTGGTGCTAATCAAGAGCTGGGACAGCAAGGTCGATGGCCGCGCCCGCTTCACGCCGCATGGCGCCTTTCCTTTGCCGGCCATGCGCGCCGACGCGCCCGCGCGGGAAAGCATCGAAGTGCGGACCTTCGTGGTCATCGAATAGCCGGGCGCGCCGGCGTTATGCCTACGCCGGCGCCTCGCCGCGCTCCGCGTTGCGCCCCTTGAGCCGCATCTCCAGCTTCCGCGCCAGCACGTAGAAGACCGGCGTCAGCACGAGGCCGAAGAAGGTCACGCCGACCATGCCCCAGAACACGGCGACGCCGATCGCTTGGCGCATCTCGGCGCCCGCGCCCGTGGACAGGACCAGCGGGACCACGCCCATGATGAAGGCGAAGGAAGTCATCAGGATCGGCCGGAGGCGGATCCGGCTCGCGGCGATGGTCGCTTCGACGAGGCCGCGGCCCTGGCGCTCCAGCTCACGCGCGAACTCGACGATCAGGATCGCGTTCTTCGAGGCGAGGCCGGCCAGCACGAACAGGCTCACCTGGGTGAAGATATTGTTGTCGCCGCCGAAGAAGTAGACTCCGAATATCGCCGAGAGAATGCTCATCGGCACGATCAGGATCACCGCGAGCGGCAGGGCCAGGCTCTCGTACTGCGCGGCAAGGACCAGGAAGACCAGCAGGATGCAGAGCGGGAAGATATAGACCGCGGTGTTCCCTGCGAGGATCTGCTGATAGGTCAGTTCGGTCCATTCGAAGGCCATGCCCTGCGGCAGGTTCGCGTCGAGCAGCCGGGTAATGGCGTCCTGCGCCTGGCCGCTGGAATAGCCGGGCGCCGGGTTGCCGGTGAGATCGGCCGAGCGGAAGCCGTTGAACCGCATCGCCGTCTCCGGCCCGAAGCTCTCGTTGACGGAAAGCACCGAGCCCAGCGGCACCATGCGGCCGTCGGATGTCCGGGTCTTGAGATTGAGGATGTCTTCCGGCTTCGACCGCAGCGCCGTCTCCGCCTGGGCGATGACCTGGTAGGTCCGGCCGAACTGGTTGAAGTCGTTGACGTAGAGCGATCCCAGATAGACCTGCATGGTGTTGAACACCTCGCTGACCGGGATGCCGAGCTGGTTGGCCTTGGTGCGGTCGAGCGTCACCCGGAGCTGCGGCGCCGCCACATTGTAGCTGGTGAAGACCCCGGTCAGCTCCGGCGCGGCGCGCGCCTTGTTCAGCACGTCGCGCATTGCCTGGTCGAGCGCCTGGTTGCCCTGGTCCGAGCGGTCCTCGACCTGCAGCTTGAAGCCGCCGACCGTGCCGAGCCCGCGGACCGGCGGCGGCGGGAAGATGGCGATGAAGGCTTCGTCGATGCCGGCGAATTTCTGCTGCAGGCGTTGCGCGATGGCGAAGCCGGACAGCGCCGGGTCCTTGCGGTCCCCAAAAGCGTCCAGCGTCACGAAGACGATGCCGGCGCTCGAGCTGTTGACGAAGCCGTTGATCGAGAGTCCCGGGAAGGCGACCGCACCGGCGACGCCTTCCTCGGCGAGTGCGATCTCGGACATGCGGCGGATGACGCTTTCGGTCCGCTCCAGCGTGGCGCCCTGCGGCAGTTGCGCGAAGCTCACCAGATACTGCTTGTCCTGCGCCGGCACGAAGCCGCTCGGCACGAGCTGGAAGCCGAAATAGGTCAGGCCGAGCAGGCCCGCATAGAGCACCATCATCACGCCCTTGCGGCCGATGAAGCCGCCGACGCTGCGCTCGTAAAGCGACGTCATCCGCCCGAAGCCCCGGTTGAAGCCGCGGAAGAACCAGCCGAAGACGAAATCCATTCCCCGCGTCACCCAGTCCTTCTTGGCGCCGTGCGGCCGCAGCAGGATCGCCGCCAGGGCGGGGCTGAGGGTCAGCGAGTTGATCGTAGAGATGATGGTCGCGATCGCGATGGTCAGCGCGAACTGCTTGTAGAACATGCCGGTAAGGCCGCTGATGAAGGCGATCGGCACGAACACGCCGGTGATCACGAGCGAGGTGGCGATGATCGGGCCGGTAACCTCCTTCATCGCGGCGACGGTCGCTTCGTGCGGGCTCAGGCCCTCCTCGATGTTGCGCTCCACGTTCTCGACCACGACGATCGCGTCGTCGACGACGATGCCGATGGCGAGGATCAGGCCGAAAAGCGTTAGCACGTTGATGGAGAAGCCCAGCAGCAGCATCAGCGCAAAGGTGCCAACGATCGACACCGGTACGGCCAGGAGCGGGATGATCGACGCACGCCAGGTCTGCAGGAAGACGATAACGACGATCACGACCAAGCCGATCGCCTCCAGCAGGGTCTGCACGACAGCCTTGATGGAGTCAGAGACGAAGACAGTGGGATCGTAGACGATGCTGTAGGCGACATCCTCGGGAAAGGTCTTGCTCAGCTCGGCCATCGTCTTGCGCACGTCGCTGGAAATCTGCAGCGCGTTTGCGTCCGGCGCGGCGAAGATCGGAATGGCCACCGCGGGCTTGTTGTCGAGCATGGAGCGGAGCGCGAACTGCTGGGCATCCAGCTCGATGCGTGCGACGTCGCCGAGCCGTGTGATGGTCCCGCTGGCGTCGCGCTTGATGACGATCTGGGCGAACTCGTCGGGGGAGTTCAGCCGGCCCTGGACGTTGATCGGCCGTTGCAGCACGACGTCGTCGCCATAGGGCGGACCGCCGATCGTGCCGCCGGCGACCTGCAGGTTCTGCGCGCGGATCGCCGTGACGACATCGCCCGCCGTCATTTGCAGCTGGGCGATCTTCTCGGGGTTCAGCCAGATGCGCATGGCATAGTCGCCCGACCCGAACAGCCGGACCTGCCCGACGCCGGGCAGCCGCGCCAGCCGGTCCTTGACGTTGAGCACGGCGAAATTGCGCAAATAGAGCATGTCGTAGCGCTCGTTGGGCGAGCGCAGATGCACGACCATCGTCAGGTCGGGGGAGCTTTTCACGGTGGTCACGCCGAGCTGGCGCACCACCTCGGGCAGGCGCGGCAGCGCCTGCGATACTCGGTTCTGCACCTTCTGCTGGGCCAGGTCCGGATCGGTGCCGATCTCGAAGGTGACGGTAAGCGAAAGATTGCCGTCCGTCGTCGCCAGCGAGTTCATGTAGAGCATGCCCTCGACGCCGTTGATCTGCTCCTCCAGCGGCGTCGCGACGGTTTCCGAGATCTCGGTCGGGTTGCCGCCGGGAAACTGTGCGTTGACGACGATCGACGGCGGCGACACCTCCGGATATTCCGCGATCGGCAGCTGGAACATCGCGATCAGGCCGGAGAGGAAGATCAGCATCGAGACCACGCCCGCGAAAATGGGCCGGTCGATAAAGAATCGGGAAAGGTTCATCGCCGTGGTGCTTCGGATTTCAGGTTGAGGAGGGGTCGCGGCCGGGGATTACCCGCCGGCCGCGACGTTGGCGTGCGCGCCGTCCGCATTCTGCGCCGTTGCCTTGCGTGGCTCCACCGGCAGGTTCGGCCGGACGACCATCAGGCCTCCGACGATGACCTGGTCGCCGGCCTGGAGACCTTTGTCGATGACGCGCTCGCCGGCGATGCTGGCGCCGAGCGCTACTTCGCGGTAGGCGGCCTTGTTGTCCGGACCGACGACGTAGACGTATTTGCGGTCCTGGTCGGTCAGGATGGCGCGCTCGGTCAGCAGCACGGCGTCCTGTTCCGCCGCCGACCCCATCTTCACGCGGGCGAACATGCCCGGCAGCAGCCGGCCGTCGGCGTTTGCGAAGTGGGCGCGCGCGCGGATGGTGCCGGTCCGCGGGTCGATCCGGTTGTCGAAGGCGTAGATGCGGCCTTCAAAGGCCTCGCCGCCCTCCGATCCGGCTGAGAGTCGGACCGGGATCGTTTGCTCGGACGCCATGTCCAGCGCGGCCGAGCGGACGTAGCGCAGATAGGTATTCTCGTCGACCTCGAAATCGGCGTAGATGCCGTCGCTTGAGACGATCGACGTCAGCAGCGGCGCGTCGGCGCCGGCCTGCACGATGTTGCCGATCGTCACTTCGACCCGGCTCACCCGGCCCGCGATCGGCGCCTTCACATGGGCATGGTCCAGGTCGATCTCGGCCTGCACGAGGCGTGCGGCCGCAGCCTCGACGTCGCTCTTGGCGGTGGCGAACTCATTCGCCCGCTGGTCGAGCACGCGCTCGGCCACGGCGTTGGTGCGGATCAGCTTGCGCGCGCGCGCCAGCTCTCGCTCGGCGAAGGTGCGGCGCTCGTTGGCGCCGTCCAGGTCTGCCCGCGCCTGGGCGACGGCGGCCTCGAAAGGGCGGGGCTCGATGACGAACAGAACGTCGCCCTTGGCCACGCTCTGGCCGTCGCGGAAACGGACCTCGACGATCCGCCCGCTGACCTGCGGGCGCAGGTCGACCTCGTCGACCGCCTCGAGGCGGGCGGAAAAGGAACGCCAGATGCGGACCGGCCGCTTCTCGACCGTGACCGTCTCGACGGACAGGGCGGCCGGGCCCTTGGCCGCCGGCTGTTCGGTCGCGGTCGCCGTCAAGCCGTGGTGGACATATGCCGTGGCGCCGATGCCGATCGCAATTGCGGCCGCGCCGAGCAGGATTTTAGATTTCGTGAGGCGGGGCATGCTGGGGAACCTTTCTGGAATCGCACCGGGTACGTACCGGTTGGTTTGTTGCAGCGCAACATTACGTACCGGTCGGTATGTCGTCAAGTAACAATTTTTTGACGGCGGAAAAATGGGAGGGGAGAGATGAACTTGGTCCGGCGGTGTGCCGGACGGTCGGGTTCAGGCGACGGCTGCCTCGCGCTGATCGGCGGGTTTCCGCCGAAATTCAGGCTTCAGGTCGAGCAACCGGTAGAATCCCTCGCGCAGGTCGGTCTCGACGGTGGCGAGGCTGTTCATCACTCGGGCATAGATAAGCACGCCCTGCATGTATTGGAAGAGCGAGCGGCTGAGCTGCACCGGGTCGGGATCGCCGCGAAGCGCGCCGTCAGCCTTCAGGCCGCGCACCAGGGCGACATAATAGCGCATGCCGTTTTCCGCCATCTCGATGCTGGCCTGGCGCACCTTTTCCTCGGTGACGCCGACCTGGCCGCCGCAGGTGAAGAACGGACAGCCCACGACATCGAGCGCCTCGCCCTCCGACGCTTCGCAGCCGAGATGTTTGCCGTCCTGGCGGTCGACAACGAATTGAATCAAATTTTCCAGGTTTTCCAATGGGGTATAGGAAGGGGAGTAGATCGCGTCGAGCTCTTTCTTGATCTCTTCCCAATAATGCCCGCAGGCGGCGTAGTAGAGATCGGCCTTGCTCTCGAAATGATGGTAGAAGGCGCCTTTCGTCACGCCGGCCCGTGCGCAGATCTCGTTCACCCCCACGCTGTTGTAGTTGCTCTGCCAGACGAGCTGAATGGCGGTATCGAGAAGCCGCTCTCTCGTCTTGCTGGCGTCACGAATCACGGGCATGCCTCCTTGGCTGCCCTAAATATACATACTGGTCGGTTTGTATTCAAGTGTTCCGGACAACTAGCCGGCAGGCACGACCCGCCCGAGAAACTCGATGACCGCCCCGGCGAAGTTGTCGTTGCGGTCGCCGGCGACCATGTGGGCCGCGTTGTCGACCCGAACGTATTCCGCATGCGGGCATTGCGCGAGAAAGCTCTGCGCTCCCTCCTCGCTCAGCACGTTCGACAGTCCGCCGCGGACCAGCAGTGTCGGCAGGGTGAGCCGGTCGGCGCAGGCGCTGAGCCGTTCACGATGGCCCTCGTCGTTGCGCCAGCCGGCGCGGCGCGCCGGGTCCCAGTGCCAGTGATACTTGCCGTCAGCGCCGAGCCGCACGTTCTTGGCGAGGCCGTCCAGCGTGCGCGGCCGCTTGCGATGCGGCTGGTAGTTCGATATGGCCTCGGCGACCTCCTCTAGGCTGTCGAAGCCTTCCGGCTTCTGGTTCATGAATTCCTGGATCTGGCGCCGGCCTTCCGGCTCGATGCGGGGCGCCATGTCGACGAGGACGAGCGCGGCCGCGTCCACCTTCCCTTCGCCGACGGCCAGCAGGCTGACCGCGCCGCCCATCGACGCGCCGACCAGGATCGGCCGCTTGCCGCCGAGCGCATCGATGACGCAGCGGAGGTCGTCGACCATGTCGTCGGGCCGGTAGGCGTTGGGCGGCGCCCAGTCGGAATCGCCGTGGCCGCGCGCATCGAAGGCGATGACGTGGTAACCGGACCGGCCCAGCGTCTCGCCGGCGCCTTTCCAGGCGTGCCGGGTCTGGCCGCCGCCGTGCTGCAGCAGGACGAGCGGCCCTTCGGGATCGCCCCAGCTGTCGCCGGCCACCGTGACGCCGCCTGACCCGGCCCATTTGTGCATGGGAACTGGCGTTCCCGGCAGCCGTTCTCCTGCGCTCATACGATGTTTTCCCCTTTTCGGATGAACGGGCCCCGGGTATGGGACGCCGCGCCGATGGCAGCCGCATTTTAATGCCAATGCGGCCCCGATGGCCAACCCTGTCCGGCGGCCGATTTGCCCGCAGGCGAAGGGGCTGTTTAGATGGCCTGTACGGGCCATGGGAGGAAGTCGATGTCGTACCATGTCTACGTCACCGCGTCGGGCGACGGCCGCATTGCACGATTCTCGATGGACCGCGACACGGCCGCCCTCGAGCGGCGCAAGGACGTGCCCTTGCCCGGCCGGCCGGCGCCGATCGCGCTCCACCCGGACCAGCGCTTCATGCATGTGGCGCGGCGGGACGCCAACCTGATCACCAGCTTCCGCATCGACAAGACGACGGGCGATCTCTCGGAGATCGGTACCGTCCCGACCGTGGCCGACCCCTGCCATATGTCGGTAGACCGCAGCGGCCGGTTTCTGCTCGCCGCCTACTATCTATCGAAGAAGGTGACCGTGCGGCGGATCGGCGACGACGGCGCGGCGATCGATCCGCCCGTGGTCTTCCTCGAGACCGGCATCGGCGCGCATTGCTTCCAGACCGACCCGTCGAACCGCTTTGCCTTCGTGCCGCATATCGCGCGAGAGGATGCGCCGAACGCGATCTTCCAGTTCCTGTTCGATGCAAAGACCGGGCAGATCGCACCCAACGATCCGCCGCTGGTGCATCAGCCGGCCTGGACCGGCCCGCGTCACTATTGCTTCCATCCGACCAAAGACATCGTCTATTTCTCGAACGAGCAGGGCTGCAGCGTCAGCGCCTACGCGCTCGATACGACGAAGGGCACGCTGTCGTTGCTGCAGACGATCTCGACGCTGCCCGAAGGCTGGTCCGGCAAAAGCAAGTGCTCGCAGATCCGCATGACGCCAGACGGCCGCTTCCTCTATGCACCCAACCGCGGCCACGACAGCATCGCAGGCTTCGCCGTCGACCCGGCGAACGGGCTGCTGACCGCGCTCGGACAGACCCCGGCGGAGAAAATCCCCCGCGCCTTCGAGATCGATCCGGCCGGGCAATTCCTGCTCTCCGCCGGTCACGACACCGGCCGCCTCGCCGTCTACCGCATCGACGGCGACACCGGCCGGCTCACGCAAACCGCGCTCTACGATGTCGGCGCCGTGCCGATGTGGGTGACAATCATTCCGGCGGAGTAGTCCGCGTCAGAACGCTTCCTTGCCCTTCTGCGGACGCGCCGTTTGCGCGCCGGACCGCTTCGCCTGCTGCTCCGCCTCGTGCTTGTCGAACATGGCGCGGGCGGCGCCGGCGCGCTTCTCGGACAGCTCGTCGAGATGCGCGGTGCACCAGTCATAGGATTCGATGCGCGCCTGGTTGTCGCCGGAGAAATGCGGCATGACGAAGCGCGCGTACAGCTCGTAGGATCGCTTCGTCTGCTCCCAGTCGGCCCAGTTGTGCGCCTGGTGCAGGAAGGCGCCGAACTGGCCCTGCTTGGCATAGAGCCGTTCGATCATCTCGATCGCGTCGTCCGGCGTGCCGATCACGCCGAACTTGTTCTCGACGAACCACTGCGCCGCGTCCTGCCCCGGCGGAACTTTGAAGCGGACCTGGTTGTTGTTGAGGTAGTCGATGTAGCGCTGGAAGCCGAAGCGCACGTTGGCGAAGGCCTGCTCGCGGGTTTCGGCGATGTGCAGCGGCCCGACCAGACGGAGCCGCGCCGGGTCCATGACCTGACCGTTCTCGGCGGCGATGTCGTTGGCGATCTGCCAGTTGGAGCCCAGCGCGTCGAAGCCGAACGGATTGGTCGCCGCGACGCAGATCATGCTGAGCCCGTACTTGCCGGCGAGCCGCCCGCCCGACGGCGTGACCGCGCTCACCACGGCTACCTCGGGAAAGGGCTTGGTGTAGGGCGGGATATGCGCCCGCGCGTTCACCAGCGTGTACCAGTCGGTCTTCTCGTTGACGCTCTCGCCCCGGAACAGGCGGAGGATCACGTCGAGCGCCTCGGCCATGCGGTCGCGCTGGGTCATCGGGTCGATGCCGAGCATCAGCGCATCGGAGGCGAGCAGCCCCGGGCCGGCGCCGAACATCACGCGCCCGCGGGTGTGATGGTCGAGCTGGATGATGCGGTTCGCGACCATCAGCGGGTTGTGGTAGGGCAGCGAGATGACGCCCGTGCCGAAGCGGAGCGAGCGCGTTCGCTCGGCGGCGACCGCGATGAACAACTCGGGC
>Ga0299906_10005792_pt1 | contig 10028 bp, 9 predicted proteins | sample RVTome_14_FD_200259 | JGI IMG/M metagenome (GOLD analysis project Ga0299906, IMG submission 200259) | Soil microbial communities from uranium-contaminated site in the Upper Colorado River Basin, Wyoming, United States - RVT145D125 (version 2) ...
CAGGGCCGTGATCCTACGTGGCGCCGGCGGCACCTTCACTGCCGGAGCGGATCTGGAGCTGCTGGCCGAAGTGCACGCAGGTGAGGCGTCGCCCAGCGTCGCCGACCTGGGTCGGCGCATGGCGGACGCCGTCGAGGCGATCCCCGCGGTGACCATCGCCGCCATCGAGGGACACTGCGTGGGAGGAGGCGTGGTCCTGGCGGCGGCGTGTGACATGCGGGTGGCGAGCGAGGACACGTTCTTCTCCATCCCCGAAGTGGACCTCGGCATCCCGCTGGCATGGGGCGGAACGCCCCGTCTCGTGCGCGAGCTCGGACCGGCGCGCACGCTGGAGCTCATCGTCACGTGTCGCGAGTTCGGAGCCTCCGAGGCGATGGCCTTCGGGCTTCTGAACAGGGTGGTGCCGAAGTCGCAGCTCGGCGCGATCGTCGACGGGCTGGCGGAGGTGGTGGCGGCCAAACCGGCCAATGTCGTGCGCACCGTCAAGGCCGCGGTGCGAGCCGCCGCCGACGAGATGGTGCGGGGCCTCGGCAGGACCGAAGACGCCCAGCTCCTGCTCGGGGTGGCCGGCGACGACGAGGCCGCCGCCATGGCGTTCGACTACCTGAAGCGGTTCCGCTCCAAGTCGAACGAGGGCGACTGACGTCGCTCGCCGACGAGACGCCGGTTGCGGGATGACTGTGACGGTGGAGGCACCGAGGAGAGCCGCAACGAGTGCGAGATGGACCACGAGAACGGCGCGGCCCATCTCGCGGCGGCCGGTCGAGGAGGCGCCGGCCATCCTCCCTGCGGCCGGCGCGCTCATCGGTGACGACGACGTGGCGGGGTCGGGACGCCGGCCCTCGTCACTCGATGGCAACGCCGAGGAGGCGCTCTCGCTGCAAGGCGCGCGATCCCGACATCAGGCCCAGGATGGCGATGATCCACGCCACGGCCCCGATGCCGATGGCGGCCAGGGTCGGGTCGAAGATGAGCCCCGAGGAGATGGCGTACGAGGCGATGATGATCGGAAGTGACACCAGCGACGCCGCCTGTTGAGCGGCGGCCGTGGACCGCACGCGCGACGACACCCACAAGATCACCGACAGGGCGATGGCGATGAACGGCGGCACCACCCAGACGATCAGCAGCCACCAGCCGCTGGTCGGGAAGAACCACCTTCCGAACTCGCCGGCCACCTTGAGATTGACGACCAGGGAGTAGAGGCCGAAGCCGACGGCGGTGGCCAGGTAGCCCGGCACCAGGCTGGCGATCAGCTTCCCGAGGTAGATCTCCTTCTCGGTGAGCGGGGAGTGGGCGAGGAACTCGCCGGTCCCGTTCTCCCGCTCACCGACGATCGTGTGGGCGCCGACCGCCGAAGAGATCGTGAGCGGAACGATGATCGCAACCGGTGCCAGCAGGTACACGGCGAAGGCATACGCCGCTCGTGCCGCCGGGGTGGCGCCCTGTACGTTGTCGCGCACCGGCCCGGGCAGGGCGTCGAGCACGCCGCCGATCTGGCGCACCAGTTCGCTCGCGGCGTTGCTGCCGCTGGTCACGATCGACAGCATGATCCAGGGGATGATCACGAAGAAGAGCCCGGCGAGCAGCGACATCGGGATCCAGTAGTCGCGGCTCTTGAAGAGTCGCCGCAGATCGATGCGGGCCACGGTCCACACCCGGTCGAACCTCATTGCGCCGCCCGCAGGGTGCGCTGCATCTCGAAGTAGAGGTGCTCGAGCGTCGGCAGTTGCGGCTCGACCCTGGTGAGCCGGGCCCCCTGGGCGACGAGGGTGGCGATGAGGTCGGGCAGGGTGTCGAGTGTCTCCAACTTCACGTGGAGCGCGCCGTTCCATGCGGCCGAGACGACGCCGGGCTGCGAGGCGACATCGGCGAGCGCCGTGCGATCCTGGGCGTCCATCACGACGGTCGGCTGCGTGAGGTAGGCGGCCGCCAGGTCGGCAGGTCGGCCGGCTGCTCGGGCAGACCCGGCGCCCATCAGCACCACCTGATCGGCGATGCCCTCCGCCTCGTGCAGGAGGTGGGTGCACATCACGATGGTCCTGCCCCGGCCCGCCAGTTCGCGTATCAGGTCGAGCACGGCTCGCGAGGACTCGGGATCGAGGCCGGCTGTCGGCTCGTCGAGCAGGAGGACGTCGGGGTCGTGGAGAACGGCGCGTGCCAGGGCCAGTCGGGTGCGCATTCCCGTCGAGTACCCGCCGACCTCCTGGTCGAGGGCGTAGGCGATGCCGAAGCGTTCCGCCGCGGGAACCACGGCGGTGTGGGCGACACCCCAGATGTCGGCGGCGAAGCGCAGGTTGTCCCACCCGCTGAGCCGGTCGTAGAGCGCCGGCTTGGGAGGCACCACACCCGTCCGGGCGCGGACCTCGTCGCCGTCGACCTCGGGGTCGAGGCCCAGCACCCGCACGGTCCCGGCGTGGCGCTTGAGGGCGCCGGTGATGAGACGCACCGTCGTGGTCTTGCCGGCACCGTTGGGCCCCAGCAGGACGGTGACGGATCCTGCCGGTACGGCAAGGTCGAGGCCGTCGAGGGCGCGCACCGAGCCGAACGTCCGCACGACGCAAGACAGCGAGATGGCGAGATCGGGCATCGGTGGGGTCATCGGCTCCTCGGTCGCCGACTTTGAGCGGAGTATTGCGTCGTCGGGCGGTGCCCGTTGGCCGGGTGGCACAATGCCCGCCATGTGTGGCCGGTTCGTACAGGCCCAGCCGGCGTCGTCGTACGCCGCGTACTTCGGCGTCGCCATCGTGCAATCCGAGTCACTGCACCCGTCGTACAACGTAGCGCCCACCGACCCGGTGTACGCCGTCGCCGACCACGACGGCAGCCGCCGGCTCGGATCTTTCCGCTGGGGGCTGATCCCGTGGTTCGCCCGCGACGCCAGCGGGGCGGCGCGGGCCATCAACGCCAGGATGGAGACCGTGGCCGACAAGTCGGCCTTCAAAGCGTCCCTGGCGCGGCGCCGCTGTCTCATCCCTGCCGACGGGTTCTACGAATGGGAGCGGGTGGCTGCCGGCAAGGTGCCCCACTACATCCACGGCGCCGAGACAGAGCCGCTGGCCTTGGCAGGGCTGTGGGCGTCCTGGCGCCACCCGGACAGCGGGGAGCGCCTCGCCACGTGCACCATCCTCACCGGACAGCCGTCGGGCGTGGTCGCACCCCTCCACCATCGGATGCCGGTCATGCTGGGCAAGGAGGCGTGGGACGCCTGGCTCGATCCCGACGCCCGCGACCCGGCAGCCGCGCTGTCGCTGCTCGAGGCGGCGCGGCCTCCGCGGCTCGTCGAGCACCCGGTTTCCAGCCTGGTCAACAGCGTTCGCAACAACCTCGCCGACTTGATCGTCCCCCTGGATACGGCACCGTCGCGCTGATCGAAGCGGCCCCGATCGATCGAGGGTCATCGGGCGTGGCGCGACACACCCCAACTGGCGGCGGCGGCGCCCAGGCCGCCTCCGATGACCGCCCACAAGAGGGCGTCGAGGACGTGCCCCCCGGCCGGCAGAGTCGTGGGGCCGCGCAACTTGCCGGCGATCGTGAGCACCGCCGCCAGGACAAGTGCGTTGACGATGCCGGCCACGGCGGCCGCCGCCGACAACGGGCCGGGAAGGGGTCGACCGAGCGACAGCCTGTAGGCGACGGGCATCGACCCGGCTACGAGCACCGGGAACAGGAAGTAGTTGGCCCCCGGGGCCAGCCAGGCGGCGAACACCCAGGCGGCGGCGAACACGGCCGATATCGCCAGGAAGGGGTTGCGCCGCAGCCGATCCATGGGCGCGCATGCTACGAGGGCGAGGTGAATCCAGGCCCGCCTCCCGCCCCGGCTGGTACCATCAGGTAGCCGCAAGGCGCGCCGACACACCCTGCGGGAGAGTCCGAGCCGCGGCTCGGCGCCGAAGGAGCAACCGCCCCGGGAATCTCTCAGGCACCCGTACCGCAGGACGCAGGCAACTCTGGAGAGCAGGCCTTCGTGGCCTCACCGAAGGGGAAAACCGGGCCCATACCCGGCGAATCTCTCAGGTTCCATGACAGAGCGGGGCAGCGAAGCCGCTGCGACCGACGAGGAGCCGAGAGATGGACCGCACCGACATCGACCTGCTGATGACAGGCGACGACTTCGCCCGTCGCCACATCGGCCCGTCGCCCGGCGACGTCGACGCGATGTTGACGGTGGTGGGTTGCGCATCGCTCGAAGCACTCGCCGACAAGGCGGTCCCCGACGTCATCCGTACCGGCCGCCCGCTCGACGTCGGCGACGCCGGCTCAGAGGTCGAGGTGCTGGCGGCCCTACGCCGCCTTGCCGACAAGAACCACGTCTTCACGTCGCTCATCGGAACCGGGTACCACGGCACCAACCTCCCCGCCGTGATACGACGCAACCTCCTGGAGAACCCGGGCTGGTATACGGCCTACACCCCCTACCAGCCGGAGATCTCCCAGGGCCGGCTCGAGGCGATCCTCACGTTCCAGACGATGGTGAGCGATCTCAGCGGCATGGACGTCGCCAACGCGTCGCTCCTCGACGAGGGAACCGCCGCCGCCGAGGCGATGGCGATGTGCCGTAGGATCAGTGCCTCACCTCGGCCGGCATTCTTCGTCGACGCCGACTGTCACCCGCAGACCATCGAAGTCGTGCTCACCAGGGCCGAGCCGCTCGGCATCGAGGTGGTGGTCGGCGACCCGGGCCACGACCTGGGAGCGGCCGAGCCGTTTGCCGCCCTGCTCCAGTATCCGACTAGCTCGGGGGCGGTGCACGATTATCGGGCGCTCATCGAGCAGGCACACGGCGACGGGACGCTCGTCGTCGTGGCCGCCGATCTCCTCGCCCTCACGCTGCTGGTGCCGCCGGGAGAGATGCACGCGGACGTCGTTGTCGGCTCGGCACAGCGCTTCGGCGTTCCCATGATGTTTGGTGGTCCCCACGCCGGATACATCGCCACCCGAGACGAGCACAAGCGAGCGTTACCCGGTCGGCTCGTCGGCGTATCGCGGGATTCACAGGGTCGAGCCGCGCTGCGCCTCGCGCTGCAGACGCGCGAGCAGCACATCCGGCGCGAGAAGGCGACGTCGAACATCTGCACCGCCCAGGTGCTGTTGGCGGTGATCGCAGCGATGTATGCGGTGTGGCACGGGCCGGAGGGCCTGGCACGCATCGCCCGTAGGGTCCACCGGCTGACCTCGTTGCTGGCGGCCGGCCTGACGGCGGGAGGGCTGGAGTTGATGAACCGCACCTGGTTCGACACCGTCACGGCGCGCGTGCCGGGCCGGGCGGAGGAGGTGGTCGCTGCCGCCGCCGATCGCAGGATCAACTTGCGGCTGGTCGATCCCGACCACGTCGGGGTCTCGTTCGACGAGACCAGCACCCCCGAGATCGTCGACGCCGTGCTGGAGTCGTTCTCGGTCGACGCCAGGATCGCCTCGATCGACCAGCCGGTCGGCGGCACCCCGCCGGCGTTGGAGCGCACCAGCGCGTACCTCACCCACCCGGTGTTCCACACCTACCGGTCCGAGACCGAGATGTTGCGCTACCTGCGCCGCCTCCAGGGCCGTGACATCGCACTCGACACGTCGATGATCCCCCTCGGCTCGTGCACGATGAAGCTGAACGCCACCACCGAGATGATCCCTGTGACGTGGCCGGAGTTCTCCGATCTCCATCCCTTCGCGCCCCTCGAGCAGGCAGCGGGGTATGTAGAGCTGTTCGCCGACCTCGAGCGGTGGCTCGCCGACATCACCGGGTACGACGCCGTGTCGCTGCAGCCCAACTCCGGAGCCCAGGGGGAGCTCTCAGGGCTGCTGGCCATCCGCGGCTATCACCAGAGCCGCGGCGACGGGCACCGCGACGTCTGCCTGATCCCGGCGTCGGCCCACGGCACCAACCCGGCCAGCGCGACGATGGCGGGGCTCGAGGTCGTGGTGGTCGCCACGGATGCGGACGGCAACATCGACGTCGAGGACCTGCGGGCGAAGGCAACCGAATACGGGACCCGGCTGGCGGCTCTGATGATCACGTACCCGTCGACCCACGGTGTGTTCGAGCCGACGGTCACCGAGGTGTGCGAGATCGTCCATCGCCACGGCGGCCAGGTGTACGTCGACGGCGCCAACCTCAACGCTCTCGTCGGCCTCGCCAGGCCGGGCGAGTTCGGCGGCGACGTGTCCCACATCAACCTGCACAAGACGTTCACGATCCCCCACGGCGGCGGTGGGCCGGGCGTGGGCCCGATCGGGGTCAAGGCCCACCTCGCGCCGTTTCTCCCCGGACATCCGCTTGTCCCCGACCAGCCGGGATCGCACGACGGGGTCGGTGCGGTGGCGTCGGCCCCGTGGGGGTCGGCCGGCATCCTGCCCATCGCATGGGCCTACATCCGGCTCATGGGCGGCGCCGGACTGCGCGACGCGACGCTGGTGGCGATCCTCAGCGCCAACTACGTCGCTGCTCGGCTGCGTCCCCACTTCCCCATCCTCTACACCGGCGCCGGTGGGCTGGTGGCGCACGAGTGCATCGTCGACCTGCGGCCGCTCAAGCACGACGTCGGCGTGACCGTGGACGATGTCGCCAAGCGCCTCGTCGACTATGGGTTTCACGCTCCCACCGTGTCCTTCCCGGTGGCCGGCACGCTCATGATCGAGCCGACGGAGTCTGAGAGCCTGGCGGAGTTGGACCGCTTCTGCGATGCCATGATCGCCATCAAGGCCGAGATCGACGACATCGCCGTGGGACGTGAGGCGTTGGAGGACAGCCCCTTGCGCCATGCCCCCCACACCGCCGAGGACGTGGCCACCGACGACTGGGTGCACGCGTACTCCCGTGAGCGCGCCGCCTACCCCGTGCCCGGCCTGCGAGCCGCCAAGTACTGGCCGCCGGTGAGCCGCATCGATGCCCAGTACGGCGACCGCAACGTCGTGTGCGTGTGTCCCCCGGTCGAGGCCTACGCCGGCAACCCGCCTGCGAGTGTTGCCTCGCGGTGATCCGCGGTGACCCGCACTCGGACGGCTGTCGGCCGTAGGCTGCCTGCGTGACCGAGAGAGTGGAGCCGCTGGCCCCCCGGCCGGCGACCGCGGTGGCCGCAGACGCGTTGACGGTAGGGCGCGTGGTTCTCGCCGTCGTGCTGGTGGCCGTGGTGGGTAGCGGGGATCGGTGGCGCACGGGCGCGGTCGTGCTCTCGCTTGCCTGGTTCACCGATCTCGCGGACGGCCGCCTGGCGCGGCGCGCTGGAGCCGGCACCCGGTTCGGGGCGTGGGACATCTACGCCGACGTCACCGTCGGCGCGGGGCTGGTGGCCGGCCTGGTGGTCGCTCGCCAGGTCGCGCCCGTGTGGGGCGTGGTCGAGGCGCTGCTCGTCGTTGCGTTTGCGGCGAGCCGCAACTCGTCGTTGGGCATGATCGCTCAGGCCGTGGCGTACGGTCTCTTCCTGTTCGAGTTGGCGGCGGTCGCCAGCCCCGGCCTGTGGATCGCGGTCGGCTCCATCGCGGTGATCGCTGCGGTCGACCTGCGGCGCCTGTTCGGTTTCGTGCTCCCGACGTTCTTCTCGGGGCTCGGGATCGGCCGTGGCCCAGGCGGCGATGACGCCCGATGACGGCGTGGTGGCGCGGTTAGCGTGCGCCAGATGCTGCCGGATGCCGCAGAGTTGATCTCGCTGTCGGGTGTGACCGTCGTCCGCCAGGGTCGGTCACTGCTCGCCGATGTCGACTGGACGGTCCGGGGCCACGAGCGCTGGGTGGTGCTCGGGCCGAACGGCGCCGGCAAGACGACGATGTTGCAGGTGGCGTCGACCTACCTGCAGCCCACCCGGGGGACGGTGCGTCTGCTCGGAGGGCTGCACGGTGCGGTCGACGTGCGGGAACTGCGGCGCCACATCGGATACGCCGGCGCCGGGCCGGCCGCCATGGTGCGCACCTACCTGCCTGCGATCGAGATCGTCGTCACCGGCAAACACGCCGCCTTCGTCGACAGCCGTTGGCACGATTACGCCGCAGCCGACTGGGAGGCCGCACATGACCACCTCGCCCGCTTCCAGGTGGACGGCCTGGCCGACCGGCCTTTCGAGACCTTGTCTGCCGGTGAGCGCCAGCGGGTCCTGATTGCCCGCACTCTCATGACGGAGCCGCAGGTCCTTCTCCTCGACGAGGCCACCACCGGGCTCGACCTGGGCGCTCGGGAGCGACTGGTGGCGTCGCTCGCCGAGTTCGCCGGCGACTCCCAGAGCCCGGCAGTCGTGCTCGTCACCCACCACGTCGAGGAGATCCCGCCGGGTTTCACGCACATCCTGGTGCTCGGCGGAGGTCGGGTGGTGTCGGCAGGCCCACTGGAGGAGACGCTCACTGCCGAGGCCCTGGTGTTGAGCTTCGGCGTCCCCCTCCGCCTGGAGCGCCACGGCGGGCGCTTCCACGCCTGGAGCCCCTAGAGCCGGATCGGGCCGGGTGCCTCCCGCTCCGCCGGTCGTTCGCTACACCCCGGGCGGCGCCTTCGGCACGAGGAACGGCATCATGGCGCGCAGCTCGGCACCGACCTTCTCCACCATCTGCTGCTGCTCGGCGCGGCGCGTGGCCAGCAGGTGCGGCGCACCCGCCCGGCTCTCAGCCAGCCACTCACGGGCGAACTCGCCGGATTGGATCTCTGCCAGCGCTTGGCGCATCGCCGCCCGGGTGTCGTCGGTGACGATCCGTGGCCCACGGGTGTAGTCGCCGTACTCCGCGGTGTCGGAGATCGAATAGCGCATCCACGACAACCCGCCCTCGTACATGAGGTCGACGATGAGCTTCAGCTCGTGCAGCGTCTCGAAGTACGCAGACTCCGGCTGGTAGCCGGCCTCCACCAGGATCCCGAACGCCGACTTGACGAGCCCTGATATGCCGCCGCACAGGATCACCTGCTCCCCGAAGAGGTCGGTCTCGGTCTCCTCCTGGAACGTGGTCTCCAGTACGCCGGCCCTGGCGGCGCCGATCCCCCACGCGTACGACAGCGCCAGCGCCGCTGCCGTCCCCGTGGCGTCCTGATGCACCGCGAGCAACGCCGGCACCCCACTACCTTCGGTGTAGGTGCGGCGCACCAGGTGGCCGGGCCCTTTCGGTGCCACCATGGCGACGTCCACACCCGCGGGCGGCGTGATGACGCCGAAGTGGATGTTGAACCCGTGGGCGAAGAGCAGCGCGTCGCCGGCGTTGAGGTTGGAGGCGATGTCCGTGGCGTACAGGTCTCCCATGTGCTGGTCGGGCACCAGCAGCATCACCACGTCGGCATCCGCGGCGGCTTGCGACGGGGAGGTCACCTCCAAGCCCGCCTCCTCGGCCTCCTGTCGCTTGGCCGAGCCCTCACGGAGGCCCACCGTCACCGACACCCCGGAGTCGAACAGGTTCAGGGCATGGGCGTGGCCCTGGCTCCCGAACCCGATGATCGCCACCTTGCAGCCGGTGATCAGCGAGGCGTCTGCATCCTTCTCGTAATGGATCTGGGCCATGAGCTTCCCCTTGCCGATGCGAAGCGGGCGGTTGCCGTTGCAGGACACTACCCGCCGCCGGCAGAGCCGCGTTCTGGGCCTCGCCTCGGCGCCATTCAGGTCGAGCGCCGCCGCCTCAAGTAGGCCTCACCCCGCGGCGACAACCGGTAGCCGATGCGCAGGCTGATGGTCAGGCCGAGGTTCTTCAGCTTGCGGACATCACCTTTGAACTCCGGGACGTCCCGCTCGAAGCCTGCGGCGAGGTCCGGGGCACGCACCTGTGGCCGGGTCGCGATCGCCTCGAGGTAGGCCTGCGTCCACGGACCGTGCGAGCTGGCGGCATCGAGCCGGGCGAGCCGTCGGTCGATGGCGGCGACCGCAGCGTCGTCCAGGTCGTCGTCGCCGGCGAGGAGCTCACGCGGGTCGGGCTCGTCGAGGTAGCGGAACGCGACCCGGTACACGTCGGCGCCCGGCTCGCCGCGCAGGTCCGCGGTCAGCGCCTCGGCCGACGGGTACCCGGCCATGCGGGCCTCGCCGTCGCTGATCGACGCCGCCGACGCACCGTGACGTCGTTGATGTGGAGGCGGCCGG
>Ga0299906_10005794_pt1 | contig 10027 bp, 11 predicted proteins | sample RVTome_14_FD_200259 | JGI IMG/M metagenome (GOLD analysis project Ga0299906, IMG submission 200259) | Soil microbial communities from uranium-contaminated site in the Upper Colorado River Basin, Wyoming, United States - RVT145D125 (version 2) ...
CGACGGCCCGTCAGCAGCCAAATCAGCGGCGAGCCCGGCGCAACCCGCCCCGAACGGCGGCGAGGCCGCATCGGACGGCGGCGCTCCCAAGCTCCGCCGGCGGCGGCGGCGCGGCGGACCCGGACCGGACGGCAATTCGCCGACGCCTTGATCGCTGCCGGATATCGGTGCCGACTCAGACGAGTTCGGCCAGGACACGGACGCCCGGGATCCCGGGCAGTCGCGCGCGCGGCGGCTGCGTAGAGTCGGGCTGCAGCACCTGGTAGATCCACCTCAGACCGGCCTCGCGCGCCGCGCGCAACACCGCCGGGCTGTCGTCCACGAACAGCGTCGCCGCCGGGTCGATTGCGTGACGGGCCGTAAGTCTCGCCCAGAACTCTGGCGACTCCTTGGGCACGCCTATGTCGTGGGCGGAGACCAGCTCGTCGAAATGCTGCCCGATCCCGGTCCGACCATGCTTCACGGCCAGCGACTTGGGATGGGCATTGGTCGTGAGCAAGCGCCGCTTGCCGAGCGCGCCCAGGCGATCCAGGAACTCCACGGCGCCCGGCAGATAGCGGATGTGCTCGCGCAGCTCGAACTTGAGCGCCGTGACGTCGATCCCCAGCTCCTCGGTCCAGTGATCGACGCAGTACCATTCGAGCGTGCCGCGCCAGGCGTCGAACCGCGGCATCAGGCTCGTGAGCGCTGCCTCGGCCGAAATGCCGTGCAAGGCAGCGTAGCGCCGCGGCAGGGCCTCGAGCCAGAAGTAGTTATCGAACCGCAGGTCGAGCACTGTACCGTCCATGTCCAGGCACACGGTCTCGACCTGCCCCCAATCCGGCACGTCGTCCGGCGGGAAAGGACGATCGACGGCAACGTCCATCTGTGGTGCAGGTTCCGAAATGTCGCGGCGGGACCGCTATGATACGGGCCTTTCCCGCCAGTCAGAAAATCAGCTCAGAGCCGATTTATCCCGATTATTCAGCTCTGAGCCGAATTATTCCGAAGTTATGACAGTGAACCCCGCTCCCGCAGACCTGCTCCCCGGTGTCCTAAAACTCGTCGAGGAAGCCGGCGGGGCGATCATGGCCGTGTATGCCACGGGCCACGAAGTCGAATACAAGGCCGACGATTCACCGATCACGCGCGCCGACCGCGCCGCGCACGAGATCCTGAGCCAGGGGCTCGCGCGGCTCGCACCCGCGATCCCCGTGCTCTCGGAGGAATCCGAGGCTTCGCATGCGCACGCCGTTCGCGGCCAGTGGCGGCAGCTCTGGCTGGTGGACCCGCTCGATGGCACCCGGGAGTTCATCAGCCGCAACGGCGAGTTCACCGTCAACGTGGCTTTGATCCGCGATCATCACCCGGTCCTGGGCGTGGTCGCCGCCCCTGCGCTCGGGGTCACCTACTACGCGGCCACCGGGTACGGCGCGTTCCGCCGCAGCGGCGACCGGCCGCCCGAGCCGATCCGGGTGCGCCCCGCGGCCTCGCCGCTGGTGATCGTCGGCAGCCGCTCGCATCGCGGCGACTCGCTCGACGGCTTGCTTGCCCGGCTCGGCCCGCATGAGTTGCGACCCATGGGCAGCGCGCTCAAGTTCTGCCTGGTCGCGGAAGGCAGCGCGGATTTCTACCCGCGGCTCGGACCGACCTCGGAATGGGACACCGCCGCCGCGCAGGCCGTGCTCGAGGTCGCGGGCGGTGCCGTCACCCGGCTCGACGGCCAGCCGCTGCATTACAACGCGCGCGATACGCTCCTGAACCCGGAGTTCCTCGCCTTCGGTGACCGCAGTCGCAACTGGACGGGCCTGCTCTGAGCGACGCACGGGCGTGACCCGCCAGGCCGCACGCGAATGGAACTGTCCTGGTCGATGCTCGCGCTGCTGCTCGCCCTGCTCGGTGTCGCCTGGTTCTGGTACGCCAGCCTGCGCGCCCGCGAACGCGCCAATGCCGCGGCGCTCGAAACCTGCCAGCGCACCGGCGCGCAGCTGCTCGACGGCACGGTCGCATTCCGGGGCATGCGCCCGGTCCGCGGCGGCGACGGCCGGCTGCAGCTGCGCCGCACGTATGTCTTCGACTACACGCAGGACGGGACCACGCGCCACCAGGGCTTCGTGATCTTGAGCGGCACGGCGCTCGAGAGTATCGGGCTGGAATGAGCCCGGTCCGGCCGGCGCCCACGGGCGGCGGGTATCCCCTTTTGACCGGGCCGGGGCTAAGCTACCGGCTCTGTCCAAAATCGACGGCAGCCCAACGGCTCAAGATGACGGAAGTCAGCGATAACGTCGACACTGAAGCCTTTCGGCACATTGAACGCCTGCGGCAATTGCGCATCGAGCACCGCGACCTCGACGACGTCATCAACCGCCTGCAACTCGACCTCTACATCGACCAGGTGCAGTTGCGGCGGCTCAAGCGGCGCAAGCTCCTGCTCAAGGACCAGATCTCCCGGCTGGAGAGCCAGTTGATCCCGGACCTGAACGCCTGAACGGGATGCCGAAACAGCTGCAAGCGGCCAGCGAGGTGGTCGAACGCTTCCTCACGCCCGCCAGCCTCGTCCAGATCACGGTCATCGTCGCAGTCATCGTGCTCGGCTGGTGGATCGCGCGCCGCGTCCGCCGCAATCTCGGCGTCGCGCACGCCCCGGCCGGCTGGCAGGGGCGTTCGCGCGAGGCGGCCTGGGTGGCCGCGCCCTTCGCCGTCGTCCTGCTGCTGCTCGCCACCGCCGACGGCCTGCTGCATGCGACCCGCGCCCCGACGCGGTTCGTCGACGTTGCAGTGCAGCTCACCGGGCTTCTGCTTCTCATCCGGGTCGTGGTCTACCTGCTGCGCGTCTCGCTCGGCACACGCTCGCGCATCAAGGGCTGGGGAACGCCGATCAGCGTCGTGCTGTGGGTGTTTCTCTCGCTGCACCTGCTCGGCTGGGGCGACACGCTGATCTCGGCGCTCGACGGCATCGGCATCACCGCCGGCAAGACCCGCATCTCGGTCTGGTCGGTCGCGAAGCTGCTGGTCACCGTGAGCCTCTTTGTCGTGGTTGCCGTGTGGCTGTCGCGCTGGCTCGAAAAGCGGCTCATGACCCTGCAAGGGCTCGCGCCCAACATGCGGATCGGGCTCGCGAAGTTCACGCAGGCCTTCCTGGTCGGCCTGTCGGTGCTGGTCGGCCTGAACGCCGCCGGGCTCGACCTCACGACCCTGAACGTGCTGACCGGCGCCATCGGCATTGGCCTCGGCTTCGGCCTGCAGAGCATCACTGCGAACTTCGTCAGCGGCTTCGTGCTGCTGATGGACCGCTCGATCAAGCCCGGTGACGTGATCAGCTTCACCGGCACCACGGGCACCAGCACCGAGGGCTTCGGCTGGGTGCAGCAGCTGCGCGGGCGCTACGTCGTGGTGCGCGACCGCGACGGCGTCGAAACGCTGGTGCCGAACCAGAACTTGATCACCAATTCGGTGATCAACTGGAGCTACACGGATCCGCGCGTGCGGCTCAAGCTCCCGGTACGCGTCAGCTACAGGGACGACCCGGAGCTCGCGCTGCGCTCGCTGCTCGAAGCCGCCGACGGCCACCGCCGGATCCTGCGCGAGCCCGCGCCCGTGGCCCGCTTGATGAGCTTCGGCGACCACGGTATCGAGCTGGAACTGCGGTTCTGGATCGCGGACCCGCAGGAAGGCGTCAACAACGTGCGCTCCGACGTGAATCGCACGATCTGGAGGCTGTTCAAAGAGGCGGGGATCACGATCCCGGTCGCCCAGCGCGCCGTGCAGCTCGAGATGGTGGGGCCTGGCGCGTCCGGCGTACTCCCGGCCCGCGATTCGTGAGCGTCCGGGCGTGCCGCTAGTCATCTCGGACACCCTTTCGATCCCCGACGAGCTGCTCGAGTTCAAGCAGGTCCGTGCGTCGGGCCCTGGCGGGCAGAACGTCAACAAGGTGTCGAACGCCGTCGAACTGCGGTTCGATGCGGGACGTTGGGCGGACCTGCCGCAGGCGGCGCGCGCGCGGCTCGCACGCCTCGCCGGCCGGCGCCTCAGCGATGCCGGCGTGATCGTGTTCGACGCGCAGCGCTTCCGTTCGCTGGAACAGAACAAGACCGACGCCTTGGCGCGGCTCGCGACGATGATCCGCGGGGCGATGGTCGAGCCCAGGCTCCGCCGGAAGACCAAGCCGACGCGGGCGTCGAAGGAGCGCCGGCTCGCCGCCAAGGCCAGGGACGCGCGGGTGAAGCGCCTGCGGCGCCGCGCGACCCGGGACGATTGAGCCATGCCGCCCGAACCGGGGGTGCTCGTGGCCCTGCTCGCGATCACTCACATCGGGTCGCGACTCGCGCGGCTTCAGTGAGGGATCCCGGCGACGCCGATCGGTCGGCGGCCGCAGTCTCCGCCCGCGGCGCACGCCACAGCACCGCAACACCCGCCAGTGCCGACAGCACCGAGGCCGCGAAGACCGCGATCTTGGCGGCGGCGAAGTCGTTCGCGGCCGGAAACGCCTGCCCGGCAATGAAAAGCGACATCGTGAAGCCAATGCCCGCCAATGCGCCGGCGCCTGCGAGCTGCCGCCAGGAATAGGCGTCGGGCTTCGCGGCCAGCCCGAAGCGGACGGCCAGCGCCGACGCGCCGACGAAACCGAGCGGCTTGCCCAGCACGAGGCCGGCCACGATCGCGAGCATCAGCGGCTCGTGCCCCCTGAACACCTCGACGCTGAGTACCACCCCGGCGTTGGCGAGTGCGAACACTGGCAGCACCAGGTAGCTCGAGCGCGGCCCGACATTGCGCAGCATGCGGTCCGCCGGCGATTCGATGCGGTCGTGAATGGCATCGATGGCACGCAGCGCCGGCTCCGACGGGCCGTGGCGCAGTTGCTCGGCGCCGTGGCTCGCCTCGGCCTCCAGTATCGTGTCCGCCTGCAGCATCAATGCGCGGTAGTCGGGTGGCGGCCGGGTGGGGATGAATGCGGCGAGGACCACGCCCGCCAGGGTCGCGTGCAGGCCGCTTGCGTGCACGCAGGCCCACAGCCCGAGCCCGAGCAGCACGTAGGGCGCAACACGATAGACCGCCGAGCGGTTCAGCAGTGCGAGCAGGGCCGTGATCCCCGCCGCGCCCGCGATGTATCCGAGCTGCAGCTCGCCGGAATAGAAGATTGCAACCACGATGATTGCGCCGATGTCGTCGACGATCGCCGCCGCCGTCAGGAAGATGCGCAACTCCACCGGCACGCGCGCGCCCATCATCGCGATCAGTGCCACGGCAAAGGCGGTGTCGGTCGCGATCGGCACGCCCCAGCCGTGGCTCCACGGGCTCTGCGGAATCACCGCCAGGTAAATGAGCGCGGGCGCCACCATGCCGCCGATCGCCGCGGCGATCGGCAGCGCCGCGGAGCGCCGGCTGGCAAGGCTGCCGGTGGTGAACTCACGCTTGATCTCGAGCGCCACGACCAGGAAGAAGATCGTCAGCAGACCGTCGTTCACCCAATGCAGCAGCGACATCCGCGCATCGGTGTCGCCGAAGCTGAAACCGAATTGGGTGTGCCAGAACTGGTCGAACGCGGCCCCGGCGCCCAGGTTTGCGAGCAGCAGGGCCAGCACCGTCGCCAGCAGCAGCAGCACCCCGGTCGACGGCGCCCAGCTCGCGAACTCGAGTGCCGCCGTGCGCACCCGGTGTCCGAGCGAACCGAGCATCGCGTCGGTGAAGGAACTCTCATCCCAGGGCCCGTCGTAACGGCGGCCGTTGATGAAGAAAGTCGGCGTAAAACGCACGCCGCTCGCGTGCGCGCTCGCGACGTCGGCGTCGACGCGTGCCCTCGCCCGTCGCGCCGTGTCTTCGGCTTCGGCCGCATCCTGTCGCGCGAGCTGCAGCTCGTCTGCGACGGCGTGCAGGTCATCCTCGGTCAAGCTCGTCGAGCGCTCCATCAGGGCGACGTGTGCGTCCCAGAAGCGTTCCGGCGTGTCGGCGGACTCGGCGAGTTCCGCCGCACGCAGGGCGATGTTGCTGCCGGTGAGAGGCCGATGGCGGAAGACGTAGCGCAGGCGGTCGCCGAACTCGGTGCGAACCCCGCCGATGCGGTCGTTCGCGACGCGGCAGTGCGGGCAGGCATAGCTGCCGTATTCGACCAGGGTGATCGGCGCCGTCATCGGGCCGAGCACGTGATCGCGCGCCGGATCCACCGGGCGATCGAGACGCGCGCTCGCCTGCGTGGGTGCGGACATCGCTAGCGGCGTGGACTGGCGCGCAAGGCGGGACGGTCGGCGCGCAAGCAGGCGAGCTCGTGTTTCAACGCAGCTTGCGGAAACAGGTGGGTTCGGTCGGGTCGCTCATGATCCATCCTCCGCGGGCGACGGCCGGATCGGGCGAGCCGGGCCGTGAGCGGCCCTTTGTATCTGCGTGCGCTGCTTTTGGCTAGACTGCCGCCGACGGCCTGGCAGCGCTCGCATCGCATCCCGGACGACCCGGCGCCCCGGCGGTCCCGACACCAGGCGAGGTATCCGCGTGACGACAACCGTGCCAGCGATGCATCCCGCCCTCCTCGTTCCGGTCGAACCGACCGACCACGTGCTGGGGCCCGATCACGCACCGGTCACCGTCGTGGAGTACGGCGACTTCGAGTGCCCGATCTGCAAGATGGCGGCGCCCACCGTCAGAATCCTGCACGAGCGCTTCCCGGGCCAGGTGCGCGCGGTGTTCCGGCATTTCCCGCTGGAGGAGGCCCATCCTCACGCGTTGCAGGCCGCCGAGACGGCCGAGGCGGCGGCGGCCCAAGGCAGGTTCTGGGAAATGCACGACCTGCTGTTCGCGAACCAGACCCACCTGAAGCGCAAGGACCTGGATCGCTACGCCGCAGGTCTCGGGCTCGACCCGGTGCGCTTCGCCGCGGAGATGAACGACCACATCTACCTGCAGAAGGTGCGCGAGCACATCGACGGCGGGCGGCGCATGCGCGTCCGCGCAACGCCGACCTTCTACGTGAACGGCACCGTGCAGGACATCTCGTTCGGGATGCAGGCGCTGCACGACGCCGTGGTCGCCGCCGTGCAGATGATCGACTGAATCCCGCGGATCGCGGGAGGCCGGCCCGCCCTCAGTTCGGTCTCACCTGGAACGGTGCGTCGAGCACGAATCCCAATACCGTGCCAGCCGGGACGTCGATCTCGCCGCCGGTGTTACGGGCGGCGATCGCGCCGGCCGCGCCACCCAGGAGCCCGCCGATGACCTTGCCTTTGTCGTCATCGATCTGGTGCCCGATGATGGCGCCGGCAGCCGTGCCGCCCACAATCTTGGCCGTGTCCTTGGCGGTGTCGCTCTTCGCCTGCTGAACCAGCGTACCGCTGATGGGGACCGTCGTGCCGTCCTCGAGCTCGAGGCCGTTGAAATTCATCGCGAGCGTAGGCGTGCCGCCAATCTTCCTGCTGCCCGAGATCACTTCGGTCACGCGCCCGCGCACCGGCGCGCCGGCCAGGACCGCGCGCCGGCCGTCGATCACGAGGTCCGAGGCGAGACGTGCGTCGATCGGGTCGCCGATGCTCGCGGTCTTCGTGGAGACGGCGGAGGAGATACCGATCGACATTTGCGTGCCCGCCGGTACGACGATCGGGAGCACCGGTGCCGGCGCCGCCTTGGGCGGCGGCGGAGTCGCCGCGACGGCCACGGGCCTGGGCGGCGTCGCTGCAGCCTTCGCTGGAGCAGGACTCTTCGCTGCGCTCTGCTTTGCGGCCAACTCGGCCTCGCGGCGCGTCAGCGCCTGTTCGCGTTCCTTCAAAGCAAGATCGGCCTCGCGGTTGGCGAGCTCAGCCTCACGGGCCGCGCGTTCCGCGGCCGGATCGGCCTCGGCCGGCGTGGTCTCGGCGACCGGCTCGACCGGCGTGACTTCGGGGGCGGGCGTCGGGACCGGGTCCGAGGGACCCCCGCAACCGGCGAGCGCGAAAATGGCGATGGCCGGGAGGATCAAAGCCGGCGCAAGTATCTGCTTCATGGACATCTGCTATCTCCTGGAATCGTGGCGTCGCGCCGGACAACCGTTGGCGATCGGGCTAGTCGCAGCGCTCCGCGAGAGTATGGGTTCGGCGCCTGGGCCGATCAGTGCAACGCGTCACAGGAATACGCTCGAGCGTATCGCTCAGAGGCCTGGTCGCAATGACGCCTGCGGAATTCACGCGGACAGGACGTCCCGCCACTGGGCGTGGCGCTCGAACTGCACCTTCGCGAAGGGGCATAACGGGATGATGCGGAAGCCTTCGCGGCGCGCGTCCTCGACGGCTCGCTCGACCAGCGCCTGCCCTACGCCCTGCCCACGCAGCGCATCGGGAACGTCGGTGTGGTCGATGATGATCAATGTCGGCGATGCGCGCGAGAAAGTCATCTCAGCCTCGTGGCCGTTGACGACCGCCACCCAGCGACCGCCGGAGCTGCGGTCTTCGCGCGAGACGTCCGCCGGCGAGACCCGCCTCTGAGGTTTAGTGCGATCGTCGGCCATTGCGGGATCGTAGCAGCCCGGATCGGCTGCTACCCTGGGAACTCCCGGAGATTCACCATGATGGAAGCACTGCGTATCGCCGACGGCGTGGCCGTCATCACTGGCGCAGCCAGCGGCATAGGAACGGGTCTCGCGCGCAGGGCCGTGTCCCTGGGGATGCGCGTCGTGCTCGCGGACGTGCGCCCCGGCCCGCTCGAAGCGTTCGCCGGCACGCTTTCCGGCGAGGTGTTGGCGGTGCCTACCGACGTCACCGACCCGCAATCGGTCGAGGCACTGGCCGTGCGGGCCTGGGAAGCGTTCGGTGGCGTCGACCTGCGCGCGTTCGTGCCGCGAATGCTGACGGCCGGCCGGCGTGCGCACATCGTCAATACCGCGTCCGTCGGCGGTTTCCTGCCGAGCCCGCTGATGGCGCCCTACACCGCCACCAAGTTCGCCGTGGTGGCATTGACCGAATCGCTGCATGGCGAGCTCGCCATGCTCGATGCCCCGATCGGCGTGTCGCTGCTCGCGCCGGGGCCGGTCAGGACCGGGATCATGGACGATCCGTTCGGCGCCGACGTGCACCCGGCCGTGCGGGGATTCGTCGATACCTTGCGCCAAATGCTCTCCGAGCACGGCTTGACGCCCGACGAACTCGCCGAACGTGTCTTCACCGGCATCGTAGAGGGTCGTTACTGGTTGTTTCCGCAGCCGGAGACCATCGACGAGCCGCTTAGAAGACGCACCGAAGCGATTCTGGCGCGCCGGACCCCCCTCAACCCGCTGCCAGTTGCAGCGGCAGCTCGCGCAGCCGCTGACCCGTGAGCGCGAACACCGCATTCGCCACCGCCGGGGCGATCGGCGGCACACCGGGCTCGCCGATGCCGCCCATCTTCCCGGTGCTCGGCACGATGTGCACCTCGACCTGCGGCATCTCGTTCAAGCGCAGCACCTGGTAGTCGTGGAAGTTGGACTGCTGGACGCGGCCGTCCTGGAGCGTGAGACGGCTCGACAGCGCCGCGCCCAGCCCGAAGGCGATGCCCGACTCCATCTGCGCGGCGATGCCCTCGGGATTGACGGCAATTCCGCAGTCGACCGCGCACACGACGCGGTGCACGCGGATCGCGCCGTCCTCCACGGAGACTTCCGCCACCTGCGCGACGTAGCTGCCGAAGGATTCGTGCACGGCAATGCCCCGGGCGCGGCCCTTCGGAGGTGCTGCGCCCCATCCAGCCTTTTCCGCGGCCAGGTTCAGTACGCCCAGGTGGCGTGGGTGCTTCGCGAGCAGGGTGCGCCGGTAGGCAACGGGATCCTTTTTCGCTGCATGTGCCAGCTCGTCGATCAGCGACTCCATCACGAAGCCGGTGTGGCTGTGCCCGACCGAGCGCCACCACAACACCGGGATCCCGGTCGTGGGCGAATGCAGCCCGACGCGATGATGCGCGACGTCCTTCAGGTACGGCGAATCCGCGACCCCTTCGGTAGAGGTCATGTCGATGCCGTTCTTCATCAGCGTCGACTCGAACGGCGTGCCGACCATGATGGACTGCCCGGCCAGCACGTGCTGCCAGGCCATCGGCAGGCCGTCCGGGTCGAGACCGATGC
>Ga0299906_10005795_pt1 | contig 10027 bp, 9 predicted proteins | sample RVTome_14_FD_200259 | JGI IMG/M metagenome (GOLD analysis project Ga0299906, IMG submission 200259) | Soil microbial communities from uranium-contaminated site in the Upper Colorado River Basin, Wyoming, United States - RVT145D125 (version 2) ...
CGCCGCGACCCACAACCCCGAGGTGCTGCGCTACTCGGGCCGCGTGATCCTGTTTCGCGACGGGAAGATCGAGGCCGAGGGCAGGCCGGAGGAGATCTCGGCCCGCATCACCGTCGACTGACGCTCGCTCCGGTTCAGCCGGTGCGAGTTCGACGACGTCCGGGAGATCGACGTCTAGACCCGGAAACCGTGGAACGCGTCCTCGGCCTCGCAGGGCCTGAGTTCCTCGGCCGACAACTCGAGGCCCGGCGCCCCTCGACGCAGGAGCCGGTCGAGCCACGAGCGCTTGCCCAAACGCCACGCCACCGCTCGAGCGAGTGAATCCTTCCGAGCGTCGTGCCGCTTCTGCTGCTGGTTCAGGTCGCAGGGCATGTGCGTGATGTTCGGCTGCATCATGTCGCCGGCTCCTTGGGCGGGTGCAGCTGACGGAGGTCGAACTCGGGATCGACCAGCAGCTCGCGGCCGGGGTGCGCCTTCGCGGCGATCAACGGCATCGAACGCCGGACGTCGAACTTCCGGTTCATGCTGAACGTCGACAGGAGCCGGCCGTCCTTCAGCAGGAACGCCGAGAAGCTCCGGTCCTCGATGCTGCCACGCACGACCATATCGTCCCACTCGGTCGCGAACCCGGCCATCTGGATCTCGGCGTCGTACTGGTCCGACCAGAACCAATGCGCGTCGTCGAACACCGCCGGCGTGCCGAGCAGGTTCCTCGCGACGTGCTCCCCCATCTTCAGGGCGTTGTCGAAGTGCTCGACCCGGATCGACCCGAACACGGGGTGATCGTGCCGGGCGACGTCGCCGATCGCCCAGATGCCCTCGACACTCGTCGACAGGGTGGCGTCGACGGGGATGCCGTTGTCGACCGGGACGCCCCCGTCGGCGACCTCGGTGACGGGCTCGACGCCGACACCGACGACGGCGAAGTCCCCCTCGATCCGGCGCCCCTCCTTGGTGATCATCGCCTCGAACCGCCCGTCGCCCTCGAACCGTTCGGCGCCGTCGCGGAAGATCATCTCGACCCCGTGATCGCGGTGCAGGGACTCGATCGCGCCGCCGAGCGTCGGCCCGAGCACCCGCTCCAGGGGCGTGCCGAAGAACTCCACGACCGTGACGTCCAGGCCGAGTTGCCGGAGCGAGGCGGCCACCTCGGCGCCGATGAAGCCCATCCCGACCATGACGGCCTTCGAGCCTTCCTTGGCGGCCTGCCTGATCGCATCGGCGTCGGGCGCGTAGCGGAGGTCGAACACCCCGGGCAGGCCGAGACCGTCGATCTTCGGCCTGCGGTTGCGAGCGCCGGTGGCGATCACGACCTGGTCGAACGGCACGCGCTCGCCGCCCTGGAGCTCGACGACGCGGTCGGTGACGTTCACGCGTTCGGCCTTCGCGCCGAAGCGCGCGTCGATCGCGTGGTCCGCATACCACTCGGGCGGCCGGACGAAGTGGTGATCGGACTCGCCGCGCAGGTACTCCTTGGAGAGCGGGGGCCGCTCGTACGGGGCCATCGGCTCGGCGCCGATCAGGACGAGGTCTCCGTCGAACCCCTCCTCACGGAGCTTGGCGGCGGCAGTCGCGCCCGCGACACCTGCCCCGACGACGACGAACGCGGTCACTCCTGGTCGACGAGGAGCTTCAGCTCGCCGTCTTCTTCCTTGGTCTCGAACACGCCGACGGGATCGACGGCGGGACCGCCGACCGCCTCGCCCGTCGTGACGTCGAACTGGCTCCCGTGGCAGGGGCACTCGATGATCGTGCCGTCGAGCTCGCCTTCCGCGAGCGAGCACTGCATGTGGGTGCACGTGTCGTCGAACGCGTGCAGGTCGCCCTCGACGTTCGCGACGGCCACCTGGCGTTCGCCCACGCCGAACGCGGTCACCTCGCCCTCGGGCACCTCGCCTGCCGAACCGACCTTCACCCACTCCGCCATGCTCGGGCTCCTCCCTTCCCATGATCGTCCCGGCGTGGCGCAACGCGCGGAACGGCTCCGGCGGAGCGTACCCTACCCATCGCCGAGCTCACCCACGCCGTCGCGCGAGGATGTCCGGGGTCAGGTACCCGATGATTGCGACCAGGTACAGGGCCGCGAGGATCAGGAAGCCGTCTCGGAAGTCGATCGGCGCGAGCGCCGGGATCAACGCGCCGCCGACCCACGCGAGCTGGAACAGGATCTCGTACCGGACGAACACCCTCCCGTACGAACCGCCCGGCGCGAGCCGCTGCATCAGCGTCTGGAACGCGAGGCGCCCGAGCTCGGAGGACACGCCCACGAGGACGGCGAACAGCACGAGCACCACGAGCTCGAACGCGAAGAACGAGAGCGTCGCGCCCACCCCGGCGGCCATCAGGCAGCCGATCACGACGGCCTCCTCGCGGAGCTTCGCCGGGAGCCGGGGCACGATCAGGTCTCCCAGGAACGCCCCCGCCGTGGCCGAACCCGCGAGGACGGCGAACCACCAGGTCGGCTCGCCGCTGCGCCGGAGCGCGAACGCCAGCGCGAACAGCAGGAACCCGCTCGCGGCGCGCAGCCCCGCCGCGCCGATCGCCGGCGCGGTGAGCTGGCGTATCGCGCCGCGCTTGGTTACCTCGGCCTGCCCGCCGCGCACGGTCGGGTGTGGCAGGCGCAGGTTCAGCGGCGCGGCGATCCCATAGACGAGGGCGGCGCCGTACAGGACGGCCTCGGCACCCCCGAGCTTGAGCAGCGCGAACGCGGGACCGGCCGCGAGCACCGCGCCGCCCGTGGCGATGCGGCCCAGGCGCGCGTTCGCGCGGACGAGCCCCTCGTTCGGGCCGGCATACGCGACCGCGAGCCCGTTCTTCGTGATCGCGTGCACCTTCGAGAGCACCAGGAGCAGGAACGCGCTGGGGAACAGGAGCAGGGTGCCGAACCGGGGCGCGGCATAGATGCACACCACGGCCCGGGCCGCGGCCGCCCCAAACGAGATCGCGCGCCGGGGCCCCGCACGATCGAGCAGCGGCACCAGGAACGGCCCGGCCACCGCGAGCGGTGCGATGGTGAGCGCGAGGAACGCCGCCACCTTCACCTCCGCCTCGGGCGGCGGGATCTCGAAGAACACCGACCCGGCGAGCGCGATCGCCACCATCGCGTCGCCCGCCACGCTGCCGAAGTGCGCGAGCCCGTAGGTGTCGAGCGGATCCTCCGAGCGCCACATGCGCCCGAGCGGCCGGAACACCGCCTCGACCATCGCGACGAGCCCGAGCAGGATGAGCTGCCACCATGGGTAGCGTTTCGGCGCCCTCCGGTCGACCCTCACCGGCTGCCGGATCAGGACCCAGACAGGCGCTCGAGGAGCAGTTCGCGCACGGCCTTGGGGTTGGCCGAACCACGGGACTTCTTCATCACCTGGCCAAAGACGGCGTTGAACGCGGGATCCTTGCCACTTCGGAACTGCTCGACGGGACCGGGGTTCTCGGCGATCGCCTCGTCGACCCAGGCCTCGAGCGCCGAGGCATCGACCACCTGCCGCAGGCCGCGGCGCTCGACGATCTCCCCGGCCGGGTCGCCGGTCTCGAACGCCTCCTCGAGCACCTGCTTCGCGCCGGTCGCCGAGATCGTCTCGTCGCCGACGAGCGCGACTACGTCGGCCACGTGCCGCGGCGTCACCCTGGCGGCGGCGAGCTCGATCCTCGCCGTGTTGACGAGTCCGGCGAGGTCCTGGGTGATCCAGTTCGCGGCGGATGCCGGATCGGCCCCGAGCGCGATCGTCGCCTCGAAGAAACTCGCCGCCGGGGGCGATCCCACCAGGATCCGGGCCTGCTCGGGTCTGAGACCGAGCTCGTCCACGTACCGGTCGCGGCGCGCGGCCGGGAGCTCGGGCAGCTCGGCCTCCAGCACCTCCACCCAGGCGGTGTCGGGCTCGAGCGGTGTCAGGTCGGGCTCGGGGAAGTACCGGTAGTCGAACGCCTCTTCCTTCGAACGCAGCGAGTGCGTCGCGCCGGTCTCCTCGTCGAAGTGACGGGTCTCCTGGACGAGCGGCTCGCGGCGTTCGAGCGCGGTCCGCTGCCGCTCCTCCTCATGGCGCAGCGCGCGTTCGAGCGAGCGCACCGAGTTGAGGTTCTTGATCTCGACCTTGGTGCCGAGCTCGGTCTCCCCCGCGCGCCGGGTGGAGATGTTGGCGTCGCAGCGGAGCGAGCCTTCCTCCATCCGTACGTCCGAGACGTCGAGCGCCTCGAGCGTCGCGCGGAGCTCGGTGAGGTAGGCGCGCGCCTCCTCCGCCGAGCGCAGCTCGGGCTCGGAGACGCACTCGACCAGCGGCACGCCGGCGCGGTTGTAGTCGACGAGGGCGTACTCGGCCCGCCCGATCCGCCCACCGGTGCCCACGTGCGTCGTCTTGCCCGTGTCCTCCTCCATGTGCACGCGCGTCACGCCGATCGTTCGCCGCCGGCCGTCGACCTCGATCTCGAGACGCCCGCCGACGCACACGGGCAGGTCGTACTGGCTGATCTGATAGTCCTTCGGCATGTCGGGATAGAAGTAGTTCTTCCGGTGGAACAGCGAGTCCGGCGCGATCGTCGACCCGAGCGCAAGGCCGATCCGCACGATCGACTCGATCGCCTTCTCGTTGGGCACCGGGAGCGACCCCGGCAGACCGAGGCACACCGGGCAGACGTTCGAGTTCGGCGGGGCGCCGAACGCGTTGCGGCAGCCGCAGAACATCTTCGAGTCGGTCGAGAGCTCGATGTGGCACTCGAGCCCGATCACGGTTTCGAACGTGTCCGCCATGACGCGCCAAGCCTATCGGAGCCGTCCGTCGCATCCGGTCGCGAGGCGCTCGAGCGATCGCACGACGCCTGTCGGCCGGCATGCAGCGCGTAACCGACAAACATAAGGACGACAGTGACACGGGCGGCGGGCGCCCGTATCGTGGTCGCATGTCCGCTCCGATCGAGCAACCGACCGCTCGAGGGAGCGGCTCCCCCGCCGCGATCTGGACCGCGCTCTCCCTCGTCTACGTGGCGTGGAGCACGACGTTCGTCGCCATCCGGGTCGTCAACGAGACGATGCCGCCGTTGCTCGGGGGCGGCCTCCGCTTCCTGATCGCGGGCGGCCTGCTGCTTCCGGTCGCGCTCCGGTTCGGCGATCGCCGCGGCGACCGTCCCCGGGCGACGCACTGGCGGGGTGCGGCCGTCGTGGCGGCGCTGATGATGTTCGGCGGCAACGGCGGCATCGTCTGGGCCGAACGCACGATCCCCTCGGGAATGGCCGGCCTGGCGATCGCCACGGTCCCGCTGTGGATGGCGGCGATCGACCGCGTCGTCCTCGGGCACCGGCAGCAGCGCGTCGTCGTGATCGGCCTCGGCGTTGGCTTCGTGGGGGCCGCGCTGCTCGTGGGTGGGAACGCGCTGGAGGGCGAGATCGACATGGGCGGGCTCGTGCTCGCGCTCGCGGCCGCCGCGAGCTGGGCAGCGGGCTCGATCTACCAGCGTCACGCCGTGCTGCCCCGCCGCCCCCTCGTGGCCGCAGGGATGCAGATGGTGTTCGCGGCCGGGTTGTTCTTCGTGGTCGGCGGGCTCGTCGGTGAGTTCGGCGATCTCGACCCGGGATCGACCTCACGGGCATCGTGGATCGCGCTCGGCTACCTGGTGGTGGTCGGGTCGTGGATCGGCTTCACGTGCTACCTGTGGCTGCTCCGCAACGCCCGGACCTCGCTCGTCGCGACCTACGCCTACGTGACGCCGATCGGCGCCGTCATCGTGGGCGCGCTGATCCTGGACGAGACGTTCAATGCGAGCACGCTGCTCGCCGGCGTCCTCATCGTGGCCGCGGTGGCCCTGATCGTGTCGGCCGGGAGCGCGGCGGGCGAGACCTCAAGCGGCGATCAGCGCCGGGCGGGCGTCGAACCCGAGCGCAGCCTCGAGGGCGTTCGCGACCCGTAGCAGCGTGGGCTCGGCAAGGACCGGCGCGGTGAGCTGGAGGCCGACCGGCAGGCCGGCCGCGTCGACGCCGCTCGGGATCGAGATCGCCGGCACGCCGGAGAGGTTCGCGGGGATCGTGAACACGTCGTTCAGGTACATCGCGAGCGGGTCGTCGATCTTCGCGCCGATCGGGAAGGCCGTCGTCGGCGACGTCGGCGAGACGAGCACGTCGAACGCCTCGAACGCGGCCTCGTAGTCGCGGATGATCAGCGTCCTGACCTTCTGCGCCTGGCCGTAGTACGCCTCGTAGTAGCCGGCCGACAACGCGTACGTGCCGAGCATGATCCGCCGCTTGACCTCCGCGCCGAACCCGGCACCCCGCGTCCTGGTCATCATCTCGACCGAGTCCGCGCCGTCGACGCGCAGTCCGTAGCGGACGCCGTCGTAGCGCGCGAGGTTCGAGGAGGCCTCCGACGGTGCGATCAGGTAGTAGGCCGAGAGCGCGTAGTCCGCGTGCGGCAGCGACGCCTCCCCGACCCGAGCCCCGAGGTTCGCGAGCTCGTCGACCGCGTGCCGGACGCTGTCGCGCACGCCCGGCTCCACGCCCTCGCCGAACGCCTCCTTGACCACGCCCACCCGGACGCCCGAGATCTCGCCGTCGAGACCCTCGGTGTAGTCCCGCCGGGGTTCGTCCAGGCTGGTCGCGTCCATCGGGTCCTTCCCCCCGATCGCCGAGAGCAGCACGGCGGCGTCCCGGACGCTCCGCGTCAGCGTCCCGACCGTGTCGAGCGAGGACGCGAACGCGATCAGCCCGTACCGGCTGATCAGGCCGTAGGTCGGCTTGAGCCCCACCACGCCCGAGAGCGACGCCGGCTGACGCACCGAGCCCCCGGTGTCCGTCCCGAGCGCCCACACGGCCTCGCCCGCAGCGACCGCGGCCGCGCTGCCGCCGCTCGAGCCGCCCGGCACCAGGTCGAGGCCCCACGGGTTGTGGACCGGTCCGAACGCCGAGTTCTCGTTCGACGACCCCATCGCGAACTCGTCGCAGTTCGTCTTGCCGAGCAGCACTCCCCCGTCGGCCCGCAGGCGTTCCCAGGGGGTGCAGTCGTACGGGGGGACGTAGGTCTCGAGGATCCTCGAGCCGCATGTCGTGGCCACGTTCCTCGTCGAGAGCACGTCCTTCAGCGCGAGCGGGATCCCAGCGGCCGCCGGCGCGTTGCCAGCGGCGATGCGCGCGTCGGCGGCACTCGCCTGCTCGCGCGCGAGCTCGTCGGTCCGTGCCAGGAACGCGCCGACGCGGTCGTCGACCGCGTCGATCCGCGCGCGGCAGGAGTCGACGATCTCGACGGCCGAGCACTCCCCCGCGCGGAGCGCGGAAGCGAGGTCGCTCGCCGTTCGGTCGCACAGCTCCGTCATTCGACCTCCACGACCCTGGGAACCTTGAACCGGTCGTCCTCGACCTCGGGTGCGTTCGACAGGACCTCCTCGACCGTGAGCGACGGCGTGATCTCGTCGGGCCGGAGCACGTTCGAGCGCGGGATCGCGTACGCCGTGGCCGGCACGTCGTCGGTGGCGACCTCGCTCACCTTCGCGGCGGCTTCGAGGATCACCCCGAGCTGCTCCCGCAGGCGAGCCTTCTCGTCCTCCGTGAGCTCGAGGCGCGCGAGCCGCGCGACATGGTCGATGTCGATCTCGACCGGCATGCGTTGCAGTCTAGCCGCGGCCGGGAAGGGTCCGGTGGCCCGGCCCTCAGCGGAACAGGCCGAACCGCGGCTCGACCTGGTGCGCGATCGCGGCGGCCATCAGCGCGTTGCCGACGAGCCACACATCGGTGATCGGCCCGACACCACCGGGGACGGGGGTGATCGCCTCGGCCCTGGCGGCCACGCTCTCGAAGTCCAGGTCCCCCACCATCCTGGTCTTGCCGGTCTCGTCGTCCTTGACCGCGTGGATCCCGACGTCGACCGCCACCACGCCGTCCCTGACCATCGAGCCGTCGACGATCCCACGGACGCCGGCGGCCACGATCAGGATGTCCGCCTGCCGCGTGTACGCCTCGAGCGGCTTGGTCCGGCTGTGGCACGCGATCACGGTGGCGTCGCGCTGGAGACCGAGCATCTGCGCCGGCTTGCCCACGCTGTTCGAACGCCCGATCACCACCAGCGTCCGGCCCGAGTAGAAGCTCTCGTGCCCGCCGCCGTTCCTGTCCGCGTAGTGGTCGAGGAGGTAGAAGCACGAGGCCGGGGTGGACGGCAGGAAGCGGGGCCGGCCCTGCGTCAGCAGCCCGGCGTTCATCGGATGCACGGCCTCGATGTCCTTGCGCGGGTCGACGGCGCTGTTCATCTCGGCCTCGGGGATGTGCGACGGCAGCGGGTGCAGCACGAGGATGCCGGTGATTCGAGGGTCGGCGTTCAGCTTGCCGAGGGTCGCGATGACGTCGGCGAGCTCGATGTTCTCGGGCAGGCGCTCGCACACGTACCGGTAGTCGAGGCTCTCGGCCAACCGTTTCACGTGCCTCTCGTAGGCCTGGGCGTCGAACGACTCGCCGATCAGCACCGTGGCCAGGCCCGGGCGAACCTCCGACAACCGCAGCACCTGAAGCTCGTCGGCGATGCTCTGCCGGAGCTGCTCGGCGATCGCGTTCCCGTCGATCACGACGGCCGTCACGAAGGCTCCTTCCGCTCGGGGACGCGGGCAATCGTGCCACAGGTGGGCGGCCGCTGGTCTACGCGCGGCCCAGTCGCCGGAGGAACGCCCGCTCGTCGATCGTCTCGATGCCGAGCTCCTCGGCCCGCGCGGCCTTCGTGCCCGGGCTCTCGCCCACGACGACGAAGTCCGTCTTCTTCGACACGCTCGAGGCCACTCGCGCGCCGGCCGCCTCGGCCGCCGCCGCTGCCTCGTCCCGCGACAGGCCCTCGAGGCCGCCCGTGAGGACGATCGTCTTGCCGGCGAGCGGCTGCTTTCCCCTGGGCTTCTTCGGCGCCTCGTCCCTCATCCGGACGCCGGCCGCTCGCAGCTTCTCGATCAGCTTTCGGTTCGCCTCGTCGGCGAACCACGCGTGGACGCTGCGGGCGATCTCGGGGCCGATCTCCTCGATGTCGTCGATCTCCTGCTCGGAGGCCTCCAGCAGCCCGTCGATCGACCCGAACGCGCTCGCCAGGACCTGCGCGACGTGGGTCCCCACATGCGGGATGTTCAGCGCCGTGAGGAGCCGCCAGATCGGCCGGTCCTTGCCGGCCTCGATGGATGACAGCAGGTTCGAGATCGACTTGTCGGCGAACCCCGCCAGCTGCGCCAGGTCGTCCGCGGTGAGCGAGAACACGTCGCCGGGGTCGGTCACCAGGCCGAGGTCGATCAGCGCGATCCCCGTCTTGTAACCGAGGCCCTCGATGTCCAGACCGCCGCGCGAGGCGAAGCTGAACAGCCACTCGATGTTCTGCGACGGGCACTCGCGCTTGTTCGGGCAGCGCCAGTAAGCCTCGCCCTGCTTGCGCACCAGCGCGGTCCCGCACGACGGGCAGGTCGTGGGGAACGTCCAGCGCCGCGTGCCCTTCTTGCGCTTGGAGAGCACGGGCCCGACGACCTCCGGGATCACGTCCCCCGCGCGCCGAACGATCACCGTGTCCCTCTCGCGAACGTCCTTGCGCCGGACCTCGTCCTCGTTGTGCAGCGTCGCGGTCGAGATCGTCACGCCGGACACCTGCACGGGCTCCAGGAACGCGAACGGCGTCACGATGCCGGTTCGGCCCGTGTGCACGCCGATCTCGCGCAGCAGCGTCGTACGCTCTTCGGGCGGGAACTTGTACGCGATGGCCCACCGCGGCGCGTGGCTGGTCGCGCCGAGCTCCTGCTGCAGCGCGGTCCGATCCACCTTGACCACCACACCGTCGATCTCCCACGCCACGCTGTGGCGGTCCTTCTCCCAGTGCGCCAGGTACGCCGCGATACCGTCCACGTCCTTGACGACCTCGGACGTATGGGCGACCGGGAGGCGGGCCGCCTTGCACCATGCGAGGAACCCCGAATGTGACTCGTATCGAACACCGTCGGCGAACCCAAACGAGTGCACCAGCAGCGCGAGCGGCCGGGACGCGCTCACCTTCGGGTCCTTCTGGCGAAGCGAGCCGGCGGCCGCGTTGCGTGGGTTCGCGAA
>Ga0299906_10005796_pt1 | contig 10026 bp, 7 predicted proteins | sample RVTome_14_FD_200259 | JGI IMG/M metagenome (GOLD analysis project Ga0299906, IMG submission 200259) | Soil microbial communities from uranium-contaminated site in the Upper Colorado River Basin, Wyoming, United States - RVT145D125 (version 2) ...
GGCGATCCCGCGCCGCGTGGTGCTGGCCTATCCCGCCGACCGCCCGGTATCGCGCGCCGCCCGCCTGCTCGGCGAACGGCTGATCGCGGTCGTCAAGGGCATGCTCGCCGCCGGAACCTGGCCCGGAATGACGCCCGAATGCCCGGAACTGTCCGCGGCCTGAGCGCGGCGGGTCACGCCACCCGCGCCTCGATGGCAAGCCAGGAATCCTGCATCGGGTCGGCAATCTCCTCGACGCCGTACTGCCGCGTGATCTCGTCGAGCGGCGTCACCGCGACATCGCCATAGCCTTTCCGGCGCAGCGCCGCAGCAGCCTCCTCCGCGCTGTCGCCGAGCGGCGCGTCGCCGAACAGCCGGCGGCCCGTCTTCTGCATCAGCTTCTCGTTCAGGCGCCGCGCCCGCGTAGCGGTCCACGCGTCGAAGGTCAGCGCGCTGCCGCGGGCGAGACCGACCGTCGCCGGATCGAGCAAGGCGGCCGCCCTGTCGCCGCGCAGAAAAAAGAAGGCGCCCTCCATGAACGCCGCGCAGGGCTGCGCCGGATCGAATCCCGCCGCCGCGAGGCGCGGGCCGGGGTCGTCGCCGTTGAGGTCGCAGCCGACGAAGCGGAGCCCGTCGGGCAGGTCGACGCCGTTGTCCGCCAGCACCTGGCGCTTGACCGCGAGCAGGTCGGGGTAGTCCAGCTCGAACACGCGGCAATCGCCGTCTCGCAGCGGGGTGAGCGACAGGCTCCGCGTATCGTAGCCGACGCCAAGAACCACCATCTGCGAGAAGCGGCCCGCCTGCTCGGACATCCGGCGCGCGAACCAGGCGTAGCGCACCAGGTTGAACTGCTCGTAGACGGGATCGAGCGACAGCGCCATCTTCGCCAGATCCGTGCCCGCCGCGGTCAGGAAGAGAGGATCGTAAGGACATTCGATGCCAAGTTGACAGGCCAGCGGGCTCGACGTCCGCAGATGGATCAGCGCATCGGCGGTGATCTGGGCCTTTCCGGACGACGGCTCGCTCATCCCTTGACCATCCCCCCTATCTCGCGCCATCGTGCGCCAAGCGCGGTATGGGCGCAACGGGCGGAGTCGGGTCGCGGCGCCGCCCATTGCCTTGCCGATGCTAATCCGGCAAGATTCGCCTTGCGGTCGTATCAGCGATACTCTGTGGCGAATTGACCGGGGTGCTGGAACTTCCCGGCAAAGGGTCTAATTCGCAATAGAACGGGCGCCGTTCGGCGTCTGACCCCGGAAACGAGCTTGAGAAGAAGGGAACGGAAACGTAATGCGGTATGAGGCACCGGAAACACTCGATGCGGCGGTGAAGCTGCTCGCCGGCTCCAAAGGGCTGGGCCGCATCCTGGCGGGAGGCACCGACCTTCTCGTTCAGATGCGTAGCAACATAATCGAGCCCGACCTCGTGGTCGACATCAAGAACATCCCCGGCATGCGCAAGATTACGGCCGAGAAGGGCGGGTTCCGGATCGGCGCTGCAGTAGCCGGCGCCGAGCTCACCGAGCATCCGCGGTTCGGCAAGGTCTGGCCGGGCGTACTCGAAGCCTTCGAGCTGATCGGCTCGACGCAGATCCAGGGTCGCTGCACGATGGTGGGCAACCTGTGCAACGCGTCGCCCGCCGCCGACAGCGTGCCGGCGCTGATTGCGGCCGGCGCAACGGCGGCTATCGCCGGCCCGCGCCGCAAGCGCGAGGTAACGGTCGAGAAGATCCCCGCCGGACCGGGCAAGACGACGCTCGCCAAGGGCGAGATCATCACTTCGATCTTCCTGCCGAAGCGGCCGCCGCGATCGGGCGACGCCTATCTCCGCTTCATTCCGCGCACGGAAATGGACATCGCCGTCGTGGGCGTAGGCGTCAGCCTGACGCTCGACAAAAATGGCGTCTGCACGGCGGCGCGGGTGGCCCTGGGCGCCGTCGCGCCGACCGTGGTGCTGGTGCCGGCCGCGGCAAAGGCGCTGATCGGCACGAAAGTCGACGAGGCGGCGTTGGAGAAGGCCGCTGCGGCGGCGAGCGCCGCCTGCCGTCCGATCGACGACAAGCGCGGCACCAAGGAATACCGCATCAAGGTCGCCGGCGTGATGACGCGCCGCGCGGCGCAAATCGCACTAGACCGTGCCAGGGGGAAGTAATGGCGAAACACCACGTAACGACAACAATCAACGGCGATCCGGTCGAGTTCCTGTGCGAGCCGACCCAGACGCTGCTTGATGTCCTGCGCGACGAACTCGGACTTACCGGCAGCAAGGAAGGCTGCGCCTCCGGCGACTGCGGCGCCTGCAGCGTCATGGTGGACGACCGCCTGGTCTGCTCCTGCCTCGTGCTCGGCGCCGAAGTGGACGGCAAAACGATCGAGACGATCGAAGGCTTGGCCGACGGGGACAAGCTGCACCCGCTGCAGCAGAAATTCCTCGAAGAGGCGGCGCTGCAATGCGGCATCTGCACGCCCGGCTTCCTGATCGCCGCCAAGGCGTTGCTGGACAAGAACCCCAATCCGACGGAGACCGAGGTCCGCTACTGGCTCGCCGGCAATCTCTGCCGCTGCACCGGCTACGACAAGATCATCCACTCGGTGCTCGACGTCGCCGCAGACATGAAGAAAGGGAGCCGCAGCGCGCGGGCTTCGTAACCGTATCGCCCGATTATCGGGAGCGGCCGTCACACAGGCCGCCCCGGTAACGGGCTCGTTCCCCGCTATCGGCGAGTCCCAGATGCCTGCGCACTACCGTGCCGCGGGCGCTTCGGTCTGTTCGGGTTGCGTTCCCGATGCCGTCTGGCGATGCGGGCGGAACTCGGAAATTTTCACGAAATCGCCGACGACGAAAGTACTGGCCGACAGCTCCAGCCCGGCCAGCGGCGCGAACTCCTCGAACCGCACCTGGTAGGTCGCGTTGAACATCCAGCGGAACCAGGGCTCGCAGCAGCGCATGACGAAGCGCATTCCGGGCCGGTTCGAGAGGCTGTAGTCGAGGATGCGGATCGTGCCGTCCGGCTTGCAGACGCGGCCGAGCTCGCGCAGGGCCGCCAGCCGATCCTGATCCGACAGGGTGCAGAAGACGAAGGCCGACACGATGCCATCGAAATGATGGTCCGGGAGGGCGATATTTCGCAAGTCCATGCTCATCAAGGCGATGTCCTTGCCGTGCTTCTTCGCCCGCGTCGCGGCATAGCTCAACATCTTCGGGCTAAGGTCGACGCCCACCATCTCCGCATCCGACGGGTAGTAGGGGATGTTCAGGCCGGTGCCGGCGCCCGCGTCGAGGATGCGCCCGGTCAGACCGTCGAACAGCATGCGGCGGAGCTTCTTCTTCCAGCTCACTTCCCAAAACGATTCCATCGCATCGTAGAGCGGTGCGATGCGCTCGTAGGTATCGAAGCAGGCCGCTGTGGTCAGGCGCCGAAGCCCGCGGAACCGGCGGGCGCTCGTCGATTCATTATGCGCCGTCATGGCCGCCCGCCCGCGTGCTGCGCCGGCCACACGTCCACCGTCAGGAATTCCACCATCGCCAATACTCGCCGGTGCTCCGTTTCGTTCGTCTATGTTCGTAAACGAGCGTAGCAACCAACCCGTTCCCAACAGACCGTTATCGCGATCTTGCAGCGATGCTAACACGAGATGACGTCCCGATGACAAGCTTCGCGACGGCCACGCGCTTACGAAAATCGCCGAATCGCGTACAGCGTGGCCGATTTGCCGCAATCGGATGGGTCAGGTACGCGCGTTCAGCACCGCCATGTCGTCCGGCAGATCGTCGAAGGACGCGTAGTTCAACGTATGCAGCTTTGCATACAATCCCTTCTGCGCCAGCAGCGCGGCATGCGTGCCGGATTCGACCACCCTGCTTTCCTGGAGGACGATGATGCGGTCGGCATTGCGTACGGTCGCCAGCCGGTGGGCAATGACGATTCCAGTCCGCCCTTCGAGCAGGCGGGCCAGCGCGCGCTGAATCTGCTGCTCGGTATAGCTGTCGATATTGGCGGTAGCCTCGTCGAGGACCAGGATGCGGGCATCGGCGACGAGCGCCCGGGCGAAGCTGAGAAGCTGGCGCTGCCCGAGCGACAGGTTCCGCCCCTGCTGTTCCAGCACCGTGTCGTATCCGTCGGGCAGCTGGACGATGAAGTCATGAGCGCCGACCGCGCGCGCCGACCGTTCGACCTCCGCGCGCGTCGCATGGGTGGTGCGGTAGCGGATGTTCTCGAAAATTGTCCCGGTGAACAGGAACGGGTCCTGCAGCACCATGGCGATATGCCGGCCAAGCGCGTGCTTGGCGTAGTCGCGGACGTCCCGCCCGTCGATCAGCACCGCCCCGGACGAGACGTCGTAGAAGCGGTGCAGCAGGGCCGTGACGCTGGTCTTGCCCGAGCCGGTAGGACCGACCAGCGCGACGGTCTCGCCGGGCGTAATGGCGAAGCTCACGTCCCTCAGCACGGGCCGGTTCCTGGTGTAGCCGAAGACCACGTTGCGGAACTCGATCGCCCCTTCGATCGTGTCCGGGTCGGCCGCGCCCGGCCGGTCGGCGATCGCCAGCGGCACGTCGAGCACCTCGAAGATGCGCTTGCCCGACGCCATCGCCCGCTGCATGACGCTGTACTGGATCGTCAGCGAGCGGATCGGATCGAAGAAGCGCTGGACGTAGAACAGGAAGGCGACCATGACGCCGACGTCGAGGTTGCCGCCCAGCACCTGCGTGCCGCCGAGGAAGACCACGATCCCCATCGCGGCGCCGGTCAGGGTATCGACCGCCGGTACCATGATCTGCGCGAATTTCGCGGAGGTCAGGTGCGCCTTCAGGTTCTCGCGCGCCTTCTCGTCGTAGAGATCGAAATTCACGGCTTCCCGGCGCATGCCCTGGACGGTGCGCACCGCGTGGATGCCCTCGGCGAGCGCGCCGTTCGCGATCGAGTTCGTCTCCCGCGCCCGGCGGAACGCCTGGCGCGCCCGGGGCAGCCATATGACGCGCAGGATGAACAGCGTCGGCACGACCGAGAGGGTTAGGATCCCGAGCTCGAAATCGAGCACCAGCATGATGGCGACGATGCCGAACAGCAGCGCGATGTCGCCCAGCACGGTGATCGAGTTCTCGAGAAATTCCTGCAGCGAGTTCACATCGCCCTGCAGGCGCGACATCATGCGCCCCACCTCCGTCCTGTCCATGAAGGACAGCGAGACCTGCTGGAGATGCGCGAACATGGCATGGCGCAGATCGAAAATGACCTGCTCGCCGGTGACCGCGATCAGCCGGTCCTGGACCAGGGTGGCCGCGTAGTTCACCAGTATCGCCGCCGCGAAGAGCCCGACGGCGCCGAGCAGCAGCGCCGTACTCCCACCGCCGATGGCGCCGTCGATGCCGTAGCGGACGATCAACGGGATCGCCAGCTGCGCGCCAGTCGCGACCAGCACGGCAGCGGCCGCCCCGACGACGCGACGACGGTAGGGCCGTACATAGCCGGCGAAGCGGCGCACCACGCTCCGGTCGAACAGGGCGCCGAACATCTCCTCGTCGCGGCTGATCTGCGAGCCGACGACGGCGCGCGGCGGCCGCCCGCGACCGGCGGAGGGCTGGGCGCTCATCGCGGCGCCTCCGCTGCGGCTTCCGTATCGCTGTCCTGGCGTGTCTGCAGGGCATACAGCGCCGCGTACCGCCCGCCGAGCGCGACGAGGCTGTCATGGGTCCCGCGCTCGACGATGCGGCCATCCTCCAGGAAGATGATCTCGTCGGCATGGCGCAGCGAGCCGAGGCGGTGCGAGATGATGATCGTCGCCCGCGACTCCATGTGCGTCTTCAGCAGGCGGCGGATCTGCTGTTCCGTCGCCGCATCGATCGCCGCCGTCGAATCGTCGAGGATCAGCACGGCGGGCCGGAGCATCGCGGTCCGCGCGATCGCAACACGCTGTTTCTGTCCGCCCGAAAGCGACACCCCGCGTTCGCCGACCAGGGTCTCATAGCCTTCCGGAAGCTGGCCGACGAAGCCGTCGATCTGGGCGAGCCGCGCCGCGCCATGGATCGATTCCTCCTCGGCCCAGGGATCGCCATACGCGATGTTGTTCTGCACCGAAGTCATGAACAGGAACGGGTCCTGTGGTACGGCGCAGACGTCGCGGCGCAGCGATTCGAGGGTGACGTCGCGGATATCCTTGCCGTCCAGCGTGATGCGCCCGCTCGTGACGTCGTAGAAGCGTGTCAGCAGGTGGACGATCGTCGACTTGCCGCTTCCCGGCGGGCCGATGATGCCGAGCGACTTGCCGCGCCCAACCTCGAAGGAGACGCCGCGCAGCGCCGGCGGCGACCCCGGGCCGCCATAGGTGAAGTAGACGTTCTCGAAGCGCACATGGCCCTGGGTGACCTCCAGCGGCGCGGCGTCCGGCCGGTCGCGGATCGCCGGCTCGAGGTCCAGCACCGCAAACAGGCGGGCGCCGCAGGTCGACGCGCGGGCCGCCGAATTGACCAGCAGCCCGAGCTGGCGCACCGGCGCCTGCAGGATCGTCATGAAGGTCAGGAACTCGGTCAGCGTACCCACGGTAATCGAACCCTCGATCACCCGCGTGCCGCCGAACCACAGGACCAGCGCCATCGCCACGAAATAGGCGAGGGTCATCACGCTTGTCGAAGAGACGCGCGTCCGGATGCGCTCGTCGGCCAGCGCCATCGCGTCGTCCGAGGCGGTCTTGAACTTGCCGAGCTCATAGGCTTCGGCGCCGAACGCCCGCACGACCCGGATCCCCGTCAGGTTTTCGTCCATGATGCGGCCGATCACGGCCATCTTCTCCTGCAGCTCCAGCCAGAGCCCGCGGAGCTTGAGCCGCGCGGTGGCCGAGCGCCAGGCGACGAAGGGGACGAAGCTGAGGCTGATCAGGCCGAGCGCCACGTCGGTAGACAGCAGCATCGCCGCGCCGATGCCGATCAGAACGGTCAGCAGGACCAGCCGCAGCAGGCCCGTGTTCATGAACATGCGGACTCCTTCCAGGTCCAGCATGCCGCGGGTGATCAGGTCGCCCGTATGCACGCGGTCGTGGAAGGAGAAGCTGAGCGTCTGAAGCTTGTCGTAGAAGGACAGCCGCAGGTCGTAGGCCAGGTGGTGGCCGATCGCCTCACCGCTGTAGTTGTGCACCAGGGTGAACAGCCCGCGGAAGATGGAGACGGCGAGCAGGATCAGGGCCGACCGCAACAGCGCCTCGCGCGCCACTTCGGGCGCGACCGCATTCTGGCCGAGCAGCCCGACCGCTTGGTCGACCGCGTCGCCCAGAAGCCTGGGTATCGCAAGCTGGAACACCGCCGCGCCGAGCGCCGCCGCAACGGCCACCGCAAGCTGCAGGCGGTACCGCGAGGCCAGCCGGACGATCCGCCAGAGGATACTGAAATCCCCGGAGACGCTCCGGTCAGGATCGCCGGTAAGTCCCTCATAGGCGAGCGTACGGGCGATCCGCCGCGGATCGGCGGTGGGCTCCGACCGAGCCTTTGCTGTGTCGGCATCGGGCATGTTTTCTCAGCGCGCTTCGGTTTTGTGTCGTTGGCGGGCCATATGCCGCTCGATGCGTCCTATATAGTTCGTCCCTGGCCGCGGGTGGAGCGCGAATTTGACTCTCATCCGAGCATCTTCACCATCGCCGCTGCGACTCCGGCGAGGCTTTCGCCGGCGACGAGGCCTGCCGCCACGGCTGTCAGTCGCCGTTCCGCCCAATCCGGGGCGTACCGCCATACCAGCGCCGACAAGAGGCCGCCGAGGAACAGGGAGATCGAGTTCCAGGCCGGTATCACGAAAGCGAGCCCCAGGGCGGGTGCGCTCGGCAGATAGCGCGCCGCCCGGGCCGGCGCCGCGCGTTCGGCCAGGACGAGACCGATGCCAAGCGCCGCCGCCACGGCCATCGCCGCCACCGCTCCTTCCGGTATTGCGGCGAGGCCGACCGCCAGGACTTCGGCGACAGCCTTCCAGGTAGCGACCGCCGGGGCAGGCCATTCCGGCGTGATCAGCATCGACCGGGGGTCGGGAATGATCAGCAGATAGGCGAGGCTGCCCACGAGGCTGCCGGTGAGCACGCCGAAAACCTGCGCAACGATCTGAAAGGAAGGCGTCGCACCGATGATCTGTCCCGTCCTGAGGTCGTGCATCAGGTCGGCGCATTGCCCCGCAGCACCGCCGGACACGTTGGCCGTCATGAGGTTCGCGGTGACATTCGCCGGCGCCGCGACGCCGAAGGTCAGCTGCGTGATCTTGCCAATAGCGCCGATCGGCGTGATCCCGGTCTCCCCCGACACGCGTGCGGCGACGACTGCCAGAACGAAGCTGAGCAGGACCGCACCGACCGCCTCTGCCGGGCCGATGTCGAACAGCGTCACCTGCGCGACGCTCGCGAGGACCAGGGTCGCCGCAAGCCCCGCGGCGAACGCCCTGCGCGGCAGGGTCGGCGGCGCGTCCGGGCCGCCGCCACGCCGGCGGTGGCGGAGATAGCGCACGAAAGACACGGCGAAAGCAGTCAGCGCGGAGACGACCATCAGCGTCGCGCCGGGCCAAAGCAGCCATTCGACGAGCGTCGCGAACCAGGAGACGGCCGGGTCCGCCGGCCCGGGCTGCACCCATCCCCGGGCCAGCACGAGCGGCGCCAGCGCGCCCCAGGCGACGACCGCGCCGAACAGAAGGGACAGGCCGGTTCGCAGGCCAACGATGATGCCGAACCCGAACATCAGAAGCGAGGGGTCCAGCGCGAACCCCAAGTTTCCGAAAGACACGCCCGAGGGCCCAGCGCTACGCAGGGCGCCCCCGAGCGGCAACATCCCCGGAAGGGCAAGACGGGGGATGGTCCCGAGAAGGCCGTCGGCCAGCTTCAAGACGGCGGCAGCCGACAGGGCGGCGAACAGGACCCGGAGACGTCGCGTCGCCTCAGCGCCGTGTGCGTGGATCTGCTGCATCGTTTCCGCCGTCGCCACGCCGGCCGGAAACCGCAGCCGCTCGCGCAGCAGCAGCTGGTTGCGGAGCCCTGCCGCGACGAAGACGCCGAGAATGCTCACGGAAAAGACCCAGAACACCAGCATCGGCCACGGCAGCATCTGGCCTGTCAGCATGGCGAGTGCGGGAATCGGCGCGACCAGCCCGCCCGAGATGATCGAAGCGGCGGAGGACGCAGCCGTCTGGCTGATATTGTTCTCGTGCAGTCCCCAGGGCGCGGCCCCCGCCGCCTGCGCGCCGATACGCCAGAAGCCGAAGGCGAGCAGCCCGGCCGCGATCGACATATTGAACGACCAGCCGATTTTCAGCCCGCTGTAGATATTGCATGGCGTAAGGAGCGCACCCAAGGCCATGCCGGTGACGACGGCGCGGACCGTGAGCTCGGGGGGAGGTAGCGGCTGCATGACGGCCCCTGACTATAGCGTCCCGCTCGGAGGCTTGGCCATGCCCGGGCCGAATTTAGCCCTATTGCGCCGGAACACGTGATAGGGCCGGTCCGCGAATCTTGTAGGGCGAAAGGCGAGGTTATTCTATACTTTGCGCGAAATCCGGACCCGGAGAAGGTCCGGCGCTGAACGATTTCGGGATCTAGGTATGGGCCGTCGGAATCTGGTCCGTGCGGGGCTGTTGATCTTGGCCTTGGTAGCGGGTGGCAGCTACTACTACGCCACAACTGAAGGAGGGGCCGTCGACAAGGCGGCCAAGGGATCGCGCGAGCGCGGCAGCGCCCCGGTCCGCGTCGCAGAAGTCACCAAGCGTACTATCCCGGTCCGCATCGAAGCCATCGGCGCCGTCCAGGCGCATTCGATCGTCCAGATCAAGTCGCGCGTCGACGGCCAGATCATGAGCGCGGGCTTCAAGGAAGGCCAGACGGTGCGCGCGGGCGACCTGCTGTTCCAGATGGACCCGCGTCCGTTCGCAGCGCAGCTGAGGCAGGCCGAAGCGAATCTCGCCCGTGACCAGGCGCAGCTGGAGAAGGCGAAGGCCGACCTGAAGCGCTATTCCGCCCTTTCGGACAAGGGCTATTCCTCGCAGCAGCGCTACGAGGAAGCCCGCGCTGCGGTCGAGGTCTTCACCGCCGCCAT
>Ga0299906_10005797_pt1 | contig 10026 bp, 7 predicted proteins | sample RVTome_14_FD_200259 | JGI IMG/M metagenome (GOLD analysis project Ga0299906, IMG submission 200259) | Soil microbial communities from uranium-contaminated site in the Upper Colorado River Basin, Wyoming, United States - RVT145D125 (version 2) ...
CTCGCCGTCGACGATCGTCGTGTCGTCCTTCGTCGCGACGACGCGGCGAGCGCGCCCGAAGTCCTCCGGCGTGACCGAGTCGAGCTTGCGCCCGATCTCCTCGGAAACGACCGTGCCGCCGGTCAGGACGGCGATGTCGCGGAGCATCTCCTTGCGGCGATCGCCGAAGCCCGGCGCCTTGACGGCGAGGACCTGGACCGTGCCGCGGAGCTTGTTCACGACGAGCGTGGCGAGGGCCTCACCGTCGACGTCCTCGGCGATGATGAGGACCGGCTTGCCCTGGCCGACCGCCTTCTCGAGGGCCGGCAGCATGTCCGGCACGCTCGAGATCTTCTTGTCGGTGATGAGGATGACGGGGTTCTCGAGCACCGCCTCCATCCGATCGGGGTTGGTCACGAAGTACGCGCTGATGTAGCCCCGGTCGAACTGCATGCCCTCGGTGTATTCCGTCTCGAGGCCGAGCGACTGGCCCTCCTCGACGGTGATGACGCCGTCCTTGCCGACCTTGTCCATCACCTCGGCGATGATCTCGCCGACCTCCGGATCGGCCGCGCTGATCGCCGCGACCGCGGAGATCTGCTCGCGTGTCTCCACCGGCCGAGCGACACGCTTGATCTCACCGACGATCACGTCGACGGCCTTCTCGATCCCGAGCTTGACCTGCATCGGGTTGGCGCCGGCGGTGACGTTTCGAAGACCCTCGCTCACCATGGCGTGCGCGAGAACCACGGCGGTGGTCGTGCCGTCGCCGGCAACGTCGTCCGTCTTGGTCGCGACCTCCTTGACGAGCTGCGCGCCCATGTTCTCGAACGGGTCGTCGAGCTCGATGTCGCGCGCGATCGTGACCCCGTCGTTGGTGATCGTCGGCGAGCCGAACTTCTTGTCGAGGACGACGTTCCGGCCCTTCGGCCCGATCGTCACCCTGACCGCGTCCGCGAGACGATCGATGCCCCGCTTGAGGCCCCGGCGCGCCATGTCGTCGAAGATGATTTGCTTAGCCATGAGAGCGTGTTCCCTTCTGTGATGTCGAATCCGTGAGCCTGAGGATCTGCGTGTTCAGTCCTCGACGATTGCGAGGATGTCCTTCTGGCTGACGATGAGGAGATCCTCGCCTTCGATCTTGAACTCGGTGCCCGCGTACTTGGCGTAGAGGACCTTGTCGCCCTTCTTGACGTCCATCGCGCCGCGCTTGCCGTCCTCGAGGACGGCACCCGGGCCGGCGGCGATGACCTGCCCCTCCTGGGGCTTCTCCTTGGCGGTGTCCGGCAGGACGATGCCGGTCTTCGTCATCTCCTCACGCGGCGTGGGCTGGATGACGACTCGGTCGCCGAGCGGCCGGAGCTTGGTCGACACTGCAGTGGCGGTGGCCAACGCGCATTCCTCCTCTGACGGCGGCTCTGCCCGCCGTCGGACAACTGAAACCCTGTGGGACGGCGTGCCGGGAGGCACTGCGACGTCCCGCCTCATCTCGTGAAGCGCCGCGCACCCGCGAATCGGCGGTCGAGCGTCGCTTGGCACTCTCGGTGTGAGAGTGCCAACTAACATAGCAAGGCGGGGCGCCGGCTGTCAACTGGATCGTCCGTCCAGTGGGAGTGGGCTGCCTGATCCCGCTGGCTGCCGCCGGAGGGCCGATCAGCCGTGGAGCACGTCGAGCGTGACGATGCCGCCCGGGTCCGCGCCAAGCGACACGCAGCCAGACCCGCGGAATCCGACGATCCAGGTCATGTAGCCCTCGAACTCTTCGGTCACCGCGACCTCGACGATGGCCGGCAGGTCGAGCCGCCGGTCCCGCTCACCCTGATACGTCGGCGTGCCGTCGTCGCCGACGATGAGCAGCCCCTCGAAGCGGATCTCGAGGAACCGATCGCCCGCCACGGTCACCGCCTCGCCGCTGCCGCCCTCGAAGAACGGCGGCCGGACTTCCCGGAGCAGGCCCTCGGACGCGGCGATGACCCCGGACGGCGGGCCGAAGCGGAACGTGATCCGGTCGGCCACGTTCGTCGACTCGACGTCGGCCGACACGAGGCGGTCGGATGGCAACCGACCGGACTGATCGGCGGTGGGGCAGGCGACCGGGCTCGATGGCGATGGCGACGCGGGGACGCTCGGCGACGGGGCTGGGGCCGAGGCACAGCCTGCACCGATGAGGACGGCGATGAGCGGGCCCGCGAGGCGGCGCATCAGGAGCGCGCCCGGGCGCGCGGGAACGTCGCGTCGTAGGCGCGAACGAGTTGGTCCGCCGCCGGACCCGGCGTCTCGTCCCGCCGATCGGTGACCCATGACCATGTGACGTGCACCCACGCGGGCTCGTTGCGCCGGCGGGGCGCTCCAGGTGGCGAGAGGAACGGCGAATCCGTCTCGACGAGCAGGCGGTCGCGCGGGACGAGTGGGACAGCCTCGGCGGACGCCTCCTCGCCGGCACGAAACACGAGCCCAGAGAAGCTCACCGCGAGCCCGAGGTCGACGGCCGATGCCGCGAAGTCACGCGGGCCGGAGTACGAGTGGATGATCGCTGCCGGTCGGTCGCCGAACGCCGACGCCCACGCCGGCCCACCCACCCCCGCGTCGCGCAGCGCACGGATCAGCGCGTCCTGCGCGTCGCGCCGACCGGCGCGCGACCGACAGTGCAGGATCGCCGGCTTGCCGGCCTCGAGCGCGAGTTCCAGGTTGCGCCGCAGGTTCGACAGCTGCGCGTCGATCGGCGAGAAGACGCGGTCGTAATCGAGGCCCGTCTCGCCGATCGCGACCACCAGATCGTCGGCTGCCCACTCGACGATCCGCGCCCAGCCGGCCTTGTCGACCTTGGCCGCGTCGTGAGGGTGCACGCCGACCGCCGGGTCGAGGAACGGCAGGCGAGCGGCCAGCTCGAGCGCCCGCTCCGAGGAGCGCACGTTCCATCCCGGCACGAGGACTCGCTCCACGCCGGCCTCGCGCGCCGCCGCGACGACGGTCTCGACATCGCCGTCGAAGCGATCCGCGTTGAGATGGCAGTGGGAATCGACCAGCCGCACGGCGGACGACGTCAATCGACCGCCATTTCCGTCTCGAGCCTCGGGAAGAGCGGCTCCGGCGCGGCGAGCCGTCCGGCTTCGGCCGCCCGGGCGCCCCAGCCAAGATCGTCGAGGATGGGCCGGCCCCCGTTCCCGTCGGCCGCCCAGTCGTACCCGTAGCCCAGCTGGGCGAGAACGCGGGGTGCCGCTCCCGGCATGAACGGCGCGATCGCGGTCCCCACGAGCCGGCACGCCTCGACGAGGTCGCCGAGGACGCCACGCAGTCGCTCCGTCGCCGCCTCGTCGCCGGCTTTCGCGGCCTTGGCGAGGACCCATGGCTGTTCCGCGTCGACCACCTTGTTCGCAGTGCCGACGAACTCCCACAGCCCCGCAAGTGCCTCGTGGAGGAGACAGCCCTCGAGCCGTTCGACGAATCGACCCAGCGTCGTCGACCAGGCCTCCGCGAGTGCGGATTCGTCGACCGGACGCGGCGCCGGCCGCTCGCCACCAAGGTAGCGGCCCGCCATCGACACGGTCCGGTTCACGAGGTTCCCGAAGTCGTTGGCGAGGTCGGCGTTGTAGCGCCGGACGAAGGCGTCCCACGACACCTCGGCGTCCCGGTCGAACGGCACCTCGCGGAGGACGACGTAGCGGGCCCCATCGGTCCCGAACGCGGCGACGAAGTCGGCCGGGTCGAGGAAGTTGCCGCGGCTCTTGCTCATCCGCTCGCCGCCTGCGGCGAGCAGCCAGCCGTGGGCCCACACGCTCCGGGGCGCCTCGAGCCCGGCGCTCCACAACATCGCCGGCCAGAAGATCGTGTGGAATCGCAGGATGTCCTTGCCGATGATGTGGAGGTCGGCCGGCCACCAGCGCGCGAAGGCATCGGGGTCGTCCGGGAAGCCGGCGCCGGTGATGTAGTTGATGAGCGCGTCGTACCAGACGTAGATCGTACCGGCCTCCGGATCCCACGACCCGTCCTCGCGTCGCGCGGTCTCGCCGTTCTCCGCGATCGGGAACGGGATCCCCCAACCCGCCCCGGCCCGGCTGATCGAGAAGTCCTCGAGGCCCTGGCGGATGAAGCCGAGCATCTCCTTGCGCCGGTAGTCCGGGCGAACGAACTCCGGGTTGTCGAGGAAATGCCGCTCGAGCCGCTCCTGGTAGGCGGACAGCCGGAAGAACCAGTTCCGCTCGGTCAGCCACTGGAGCGGCACCTCTGGGTGGTTCGGACAGATCGTCCCGCGCGCCGTCTCCTGGACGTCGGACGCGGCGCGGAAGCCCTCGTTCGGGCAGTACCAGCCCTCGTACGTCCCGAGGTAGATGTCGCCGTTGGCATACGCCCGGCGGACCATCTCCTGGGCCGCCCGCACGTGATCCGGATCGGTCGTCCGGATGAACCGGTCCGGGCTGATCGCGAGGGCCTCCTCGGCAGCCTGGAACTCGGCCACCTTGGCGTCGACGAACGCCTTCGGCGCGACTCCTTCCTCGGCCGCCCGCATGGCAATGTTGACCGAGTGTTCGTCGGTCCCGGTGAGGAACCGCGTCGGCGTGCCGGTCATCCGGTACCAGCGCGCGATGACGTCGGCCCCGATGACCTCGTACAGCGTGTGCAGGCCCGGGCGGTTGTTCGCGTAGGCGATGGCCGTGGTCAGGTAGAAGCGATCCGGCATGGGAGCGGGATCGTAGCAGGGGAGACGATCAGTCAGGCCGGGGCGGTGAGGGCGGTCGCGTGGCGCCGCGGCATGATCACCGCCACGAGGCCGAGGATGATGACGAAGACGACCGCCCGGCTGCCGAACGCGGCAATCGAGCCGGACAGCAGACCGCCGTCGGCGGACCCGGCCAGTGCGACGTCGAAGGCGACCGCCGGCACCGCCACGCCGAGCGACGAGCCCACCTGGCGGAGGCTGTTGAACACGCCCGACGCGACGCCGGCTTCGTGCGGCGGGAACTCGGCGAGGGCGCACACGGTGCTGGCCGTCACGCCGAGGGCGAGCGGCACGCCGCCGAGCACGGCGACCAGGGCGACGACCGGGAACGGCGTGCCGCCGTCGAACAGGACCATCAGGGCGGCGGCCACGACCGTCACGACGAGGCTGCCGATCATCGTTCGCTCCGGCCCGATCCGCTCCACGATTCGTGACGCGCGGGGAAACACGAGCGCGGCCGCGAGCGGCCACGGCGTGAGGACGAGTGCCGCGCCGGTCGCGTCGAGCCCGCGGACCGACTGCAGGTAGATCGCGAGCTGGATGCCCGCCGACAGGATCCCGAACCAGACCGCGCCGCCGACGAGCACGGAGGCGACGTAGATCCGGCTGCGGAATACCGAGAGCCGCACGGCCGGTTCCGCTGCCTGGCGCTCGTGTCGGACGAACGCCGCGAGCGCCGCGACCGCGACAACCCAGGCGAGGAGGACGGCCGGCGACGTGGCGCCCCAGCTCGGCGACTGGAGGAGGGCCGCGTTGACGCCGAGGAGGGCGAGGCCGGCCCACGCGAGCCCGGGCAGATCGAGCGCCCGTGCGTGGCCGCCGGTCGGAGCCGGCAGCACTCGGCGCGCGACGACGGCCACCGCGACCGCCAGCGGGATCTGGCTCCAGAAGATGGCCGGCCAGCCGCCGACCGACGTCAGCAGGCCGCCGACGATCGGTCCGACCACCGCGGCCGTCGCCCCGGCGGCAAAGTAGATCCCGAGCGCCCGGCCCCGCTCCGCACCGGAGAACGTGGCCGAGATCATCGCGAGGCCGACCGTCAGCAGCGCGCTCCCCCCGAGGCCCTGGAGGACGCGGCCGCTGAGCAGGATCCCGTACCCGGGCGCGAGCGCCGACGCGACCGACCCCGCGGCGAACAGCAGCGCGCCGCCGACGATCACGGCCCGCTGCCCGAACCGATCCGCCAGGCGGCCGACGGCGAGGATCGATACCGCGTACGGGAGCACGTACGCGTTGACCGTCCAGGCCAGCTCCGACTGCGTCGTCTCGAACGCGCGTCCGATGACCGGCAATGCAAGATTGACGATGCTCAGGTCGACGTTCGCCGTGAACGACGCGAGCGCCGCAAGGGCGACGATCGCGGCGGGTCGGCCGCTCCCGCCCGGATCGGGCGGCATCCGGCTTCCGGGAGTCACGGCGTTGAGGGTTCGCCGTCGGTCGCGAGCACGAGCTCCCGGAGCGGCCCGGTCAGCAGATCGACGATCGTCCGGTGGACCGCCGCGCTGCTCGCGCCGACGCCGAGCCCGTCGAGCGAGCGGACTACGAGCTCGAGCGCCTGCCTCGTCGTCGGGCTCATCAGCTCGCGGATCTCGTCCCGCCATCCCACTACGCCGGTCGCCGTGACGAGCTCCACGGCGAGCACGTCCTCCGCGATCCCAAGGGCCTCGTCGGTACGCCGGACGGCGAACGGAGCCATCGTCGCATGGTCCTCGACGCCAACGTCGAGCGGAGCCACATCGAGCGTCGCCGGCCCGGCAAGCGAGCGGAGCTCAGCGGCGCGCGCGGCACCCGCATAGCGCAGCAGCGGCGAGCCGTAGCGCATGACCCGTTCGAACGCCTCCGGCGAGAAGATCACCGGGTCCGACACGAGCCGGTCCCACAGCTGTCCTGACCGCCGGTCGGACAACTGACCGACGTGGGTGAGGGCCGGCCGGATCGCGTCGACGGCAAGGGCAAGGAGCATCGGGTGGAAGTTCCCGTTGCTGATCATCCGTCGCTCATCGACCGACACGAGCGGGTTGTCGTCCATCGCCGCCAGCTCCGTGTCGACCGCCCCCGCCGCGAAGCCGACGACCTCCCGGAAGGCGCCGTGGACCTGCGGCGCGACGCGGAACGACAGCGGGTCCTGGACCGACTCGGCGCCGCCCGCCGTACACAGGCCGCTGCCGGCCAGCAGGTGCCGGATCCGACGCGCCACGAGGGCCTGGCCGGGAACCGGCTTGGCTGCGGCCACGACCGCATCGACGATCGACGGGTTGCCGCGCATCGCCTCGAGCGACAGCGCGACGACCAGGTCCGCCGCGTCCGCCAGCCGGCACGCCCGATCGACGACGAGCGCGGCGTGGCCGATGGCGACGCCGTTGGCCGAGATGACCGTCAGCCCGTCCTTGGGCGCGAGCCGGACCGGCGCGATTCCCGCCTGCGCGAGCGCCTCGCCGCCGCTCATCCGCCGGCCGTCGATGTCCGCCTCGCCTTCGCCCATCGCGACGAGGGCGATCGCCGCCATGTGCATGAGGTCCGATGCGCCGATCGAGCCGATGACCGGCACCACGGGGTGGACGCCGCGATTGAGCATCGCCACGTATGTCTCGGCAATGGGAGCCGATGCGCCGGAGCCGCCCCGCGCGATACCGGCGACGCGCACGACCATCGCGGCCCGAACGACCTCGATCGGCAGCGCGTCCCCGATCCCACCGGCGTGGGTGCGGACGGTGACGACCTGGTACGCCTCGAGCACCTCGATCGGGACGCGCTCGTTGCGCATGTGGCCGAGTCCGGTGTTGAGGCCGTAGATCAGCTCGTCGCCGGCAACGAGGCCGTCGACGACCGATCGCGACGCGGCGATCCGCGCCGCCGCGGCCGGGCCGATCGTCAGGCGGGCGCCGCGGGCCACCGCGACGACGTCGGCCGTCGTGAGCGGAGCTTCGTCCACCACGATCGTGGGTCGGCCGTCGTCCATCGATCCCTCCCGTCCTCGCTGCCCGGCGCGCGGAGCCGTGAAGCAGACGGTAGCGTCTCGCGGTCAGTGGCGGAAGTGGCGCGTGCCCGTGGCGAGCATCGTCGCGCCGGCCGCATCCACGACCCGGAGCACCTCCGCGTCGCGAACGGAGCCGCCCGGCTGCACGAACGCCGTCACGCCGGCGTCACGGCAGACCTCGACCGCGTCGGGGAACGGGAAGAAGGCGTCCGATGCGCAGACCGCACCGCGGAGGGCGTCCGCGCCGGCGATCGCGCGGGCCTTGTCGACGGCCTGGCGGGCGGCGTCGACGCGCGACGTCTGCCCGGAGCCCGTGCCGATGAGCGCGCCATCGCGCACGAGCACGATCGCGTTCGACACGACCCCGCGGACCAGCCGCCAGGCGAGGTCGAGGTCCGCCCGCTCGCGCTCCGTCGGTGGCCGACGGGTGAGGACTGCCCACGACGCCGGATCGTCCGGCTGGGTGTCAGGTGCGGCGACGAGGACGGCGCCGCCCGCGGTCCGGATGCTCCCCGTCGGCGACGGCGAGGTGGGCCCGCCGTTCGCACCCAGCCCGTGGTCGACGACGAGGCGGAGGTTCGGCTTGCCGGCCAGGACCACGCGGGCCTCCTCGTCGTATACCGGGGCCACGACCACCTCGAGAAACAGGTCCGTGAGCGTGCGGGCGAGCGCGCCGTCGACGGCGCCGGTCAGGGCAACAACGCCGCCGAACGCGGACACCGGGTCGCCGGCCAGCGCCGCCTGCCACGCTGCGAGGAGCGTCTCGCGCTCCGCGGCGCCGCACGGGTTCGTGTGCTTGACGATGACGCACCCGGGGTGCCGCAGCGCACGGCCGAGGGCCGACGCCGCCGACGCGTCGAGGACGTTGGTGTACGAGAGGGCCTTGCCCTGCAGCGGCGGCGCGCCGGACGAGAACGGGCCGTCCTCGGCGCCGCGCCCCACCCGCCGGTAGCGGGCCGCGAGCTGGTGCGGGTTCTCGCCGTAGCGGAGCGTCTCGATCTTCTCGAGCGGCACGGTCAGGGTCGGCGGGTAGGGATCCTCGCTCCGCGGCAGGCCCGGCTCCGGGGGGAGGTCGACGCCGGCGGCATCCATCGCGTACGGCAGCTCGATCGCGATCCGGGCGTCGTAGGCGGCGGTGTAGCGGAAGGCCTCGACGGCGAGGGCGGAGCGCAGTCCGTCCGGAAGCCCCCCGTCGCGCCGGATGGCCTCGAGGACGGCCGCGTACCGTTCCGGCGACGTGACGATGCCGACGGACGCGTGATTCTTCGCCGCCGCCCGGACGAGGCTGGGGCCACCGATGTCGATCTCCTCGACCAGTTCGTCGAGCGTCACGCCGGGCCGCTCCGCGGCGGCCGCGAATGGATACAGGTTGACGACGACGAGCTCGAACGGAGCGATCGTTGCGGCCTCGAGCGCGGCGCGGTGCGCGACCTGGCGCCGGTCGGCGAGGATCCCGGCGTGGACCCGCGGGTGGAGTGTCTTGACCCGGCCGTCGAGCATCTCCGGAAAGCCGGTTACCGCGGCCACATCCGTGACGGCGAGGCCCGCGTCGCGCAGGGCGCGCGCGGTCCCGCCGGTCGAGACGAGTTCGAAGCCGAGCCGATCGAGGCCGGCCGCGAAGTCGACGAGACCGGTCTTGTCGGAGACGGACACGAGCGCCCGGCGCGGCGTCGGGGCCGGACGGCCGGTCCGTTCGGCCAGTACGCGCGCGACGGTCGTCGGGAGAAGTCGATGCTCCACGGCGCGGATCCGGGCGTGGAGGCTCGATTCGCCGTCGCCGGGAATCACCGGGACGGCCTCCTGGGCGAGGATCGGGCCCCCGTCGAGCACCTCGGTCACGAGATGGACCGTGCAGCCGGTCACGCGGACGCCGTGGGCGAGCGCGTCGCGGACCGCGTTGGCACCCGGGAAGGCGGGCAGGAGCGACGGATGGGTGTTGAGGATCCGCCCGTCGAACGCGGCGAGGACGCGCGGACCGACGATGCGCAGGTACCCTGCCAGCACGACCAGGTCGGGTTCGGCCGCGCGGAACGCGTCGGCAAGCGTCTCGTCGGGGCCGCCCGGGACGAGCGCCGTGTCGATCCCCTCCTCGGCCGCCCAGGCGAGCGCCGGGCACGGCCGATCCGCGAACACAAGGACGACCTCGCCGCCGAGCGCACTGCGGCGCGCCGCCGCGACGAGCGCGCGCAGGTTCGACCCACCTCCCGACACCCCGACGGCGAGCCGGCCGGTCATGCCACCGCCTCGATCGAGCCCTCGACGTAGCGGGCCCCATCGACCGCCCCGGCCGCCACCACCTCACCGACGACCGTGGCCGGCATACCCGCGCCGACCAGGTGTTCGATCGCCGCAG
>Ga0299906_10005799_pt1 | contig 10024 bp, 13 predicted proteins | sample RVTome_14_FD_200259 | JGI IMG/M metagenome (GOLD analysis project Ga0299906, IMG submission 200259) | Soil microbial communities from uranium-contaminated site in the Upper Colorado River Basin, Wyoming, United States - RVT145D125 (version 2) ...
GAACCCATGGCTACGATGACGACGATCGGCAACGACCCGGAGGTGAAGGCGGAGCTGCGCCGCTACTGTGCCGGAAGGTCCTACAACGATGCGATCAAGCGCCTCATGGCCACCGTCAAGATCGACCGCATGCTCGCCAGGTCCGAGGCCACCCTCAGCGATCCGGAGGACCCTTGGATCGATGACGAGGACATCGACCGGGACTGAGCTACAGCCCCGGCGTGCAGGACCACGTCCGGACGCTGTGGCCCCCGGCCCCAAGAAGCGGATCCGACGCGCCTGCGACCAACTCGGCGCCGATCCTCGGCACAAGAAGCTGGACCTCCGCCGCATCCGCACCAAGTCCCCGCAGGTGGATTACCGCTGTCGGGTCGGCGACTACCGGATCGAGTATACGCCCGCGCCAGGCGGCGCCGTCGTCTGGCATACCTTCCATCGCGCCGACGGGTACGCGTGGCTTGAGGAGATGTTCAGGTGATCGCTCCGGCACGTCGTCGACCCCGCGCCGCCGCCGCTCGACCTCGTCGGTTCCGATGACCCCGCGCGTGCGCCCTCAGTTGCCGCTGAAGTCCGCCACGCGCTTGTCCACGTACGCGGCGATGCCTTCCTTCGCATCGTGGCTCGCGAACAGCTTCGCCTGCAACTCGCGCTCGATGGCCAGCCCGTACTCCAGGGGCACCTCCGTGCCGCTCTGCACGGCGCGCTTGATGTGCCCCGTGGCCATGGCGGCCTTGTTCGGCGGGCAGAACTGGCCGGCCCAGTCCAGGACGTCGCGGCGGAACGTGTCCGCGTCGCCCTCGAAGATCTCGTTGACGATGCCGAGCTCCTTGGCGTCCTCGAAGCTGATGTTGTTGCCCGTGACCATCATCTCGATGGCCTTGCCCTTGCCGACGATGCGGGCGAGGCGCTGCGTGCCGCCCGTTCCGGCGAGCACGCCGAGGTTGACCTCCGGGAGGCCGGTCTTGCCGGCGTTCTTGCGGGCGATGCGCAGGTCCGCGGCCATGGCGATCTCGAGGCCGCCCCCGACCGCGTGGCCGTTCAGGGCGGCGACGACGAGCTTCGGGGTCTGCTCGAGGCGGCTCAGCGTCTCGTTCGCGTGCAGGCAGAAGAAGTACTTGAATTTCGGAGTGACCTGGTTGAGCATCTGGATGCTCGCGCCGGCGCTGAAGAACTTCTCGCCGTGGCCCGTGAGGACAATGACGTGCACGTCGTCGTCGAAGCGCGCGCGGAGGATGGCCTCGTCAAGGTCGCGCATCATCTCGTGCGTGTACGTGTTGGGCCCCTGGGCGCCGGCGCCGAGGGGCTTGCCGGCGGAATCCGAGGCGAGCTCGATCACGGCGATGCCGTTCCCGGTCACGCCGTAGTTCACGAGGCCGTTCGGCATAGGCTCCAGCTTCGGACCGCTTGGGACGAGTTCCTGGGACATGGCTGATCGGACTCCGACGACCGCGCTCCCTTTTGAACGATTGGGTGCAGACGGCGACCGCCCGCACCCCACCGCTTATCTTGCAGGATGATGGGAGCGGCTCCATGGTCCCGACCCCGGTACTCGTCGCCGCCGCGGCCAGCGGCCTCGCCGTCGTGGCGGTGACGGTGGTGGCCGAGCGCGTCGGAGGACGTCTTGGCGGCCTGCTCTCGACGGCGCCCGTGACGACCACTGCGGCGTTCCTGCACCTCGCGGGGTCCGGCGACCTGGTCCCGAAGGTGGCGACGGGTGGTCTGAGCCTGCTCGCTGCCATCGCGGCGATGCCCCTCTTCGTGCTCACGGTCGCCTGGACCGGACGCTGGCCCGCAAGGGCTCGCGTCGCCGCCGCGCTTTTCGCTTACGTCGCGGGCTTCACGGCGGGCACGGCGCTGCTCCAGCGCGTGACCCCGCCGGCGTGGGCCGGCTGGGGCTACGCCGCCGCCGTGGCGGTCGTGGCGATGCTCCGCCTGGTCCTGCCCGCCGACGCGCCGGCGGCCATCCCGAAGACCCGACTGACATGGCTTGAGGGACTCGCCCGCTTCGCGGCCGGCGCCGCGGTCATCCTCCTGGTCCACGCCGCCGGCGCCACGGACCCCGTCCTGGGCGCCGCGTGGGCGGTCTTCCCGGGGACGTTCCTCGTCAGCATCGGCGTGATGGGCTTCGCCCACGGCCCGGCCTTCGGAGCCCGCGCCGTGCGGGCCGCGGTCCAGGGCGGCGTGCCGCTCGCCGCGTTCCTCCTCGTCTACATGGGCCTGCTGATGCTCTCCTCGACCCCGTGGTGGCCGGTGCTCGCCATGGTCCCGGCGTGGGGGGCGTACTTCGGGACGCTGCTCGTCCTCGAGGCCCGGGCGCCGCCTGCGGCGCAGTCGGTCCCGGGACGGTCAACGCTATGAGCCGGAGCCGGCGTGTGGAGGCCCGATGAACTGGCTGCAGGTGGCCGACCTGGCCGATCTCCCCGACGGCCGCCCCGTCCGGGTCGTCGCCGCCGGCCACTCGCTCGTCCTCGTCCGCATCGGCGCCACGGTCCGCGCCTGCGAAGCGGTCTGCCCGCACAAGTACGGACCCCTCGACCAAGGTGAGGTCGTCGAGGGGCGCCTCAAGTGCCCGCTGCACGAGGCCACGTTCGACCTCGCCACGGGGCTCCCCGACGAGGCCTGGGCCGGACGCCTTCCGGTCTTCGAGGTGCGCGTCGAGGGCGGGTCGGTCCAGGTGCGGGGCGGGTGACGAGACGTCCGCCCCGCCGCCATCGGCGGTCGACGGTGGGCGGACCGCCGCCGTTATCCCCTGCTGGAGCAGAAGAGAGGCGCATGGCGGCGACGGATCGGAAGTGGAGGCTCCTTGCGACCGGATGCCTGGTCGGCGCTTGCGGCTTCCTGCCCGCGCCGTGGGCCACGTATCGCGGTTGGAAGCCCTGCTCACCCTGTCCTCCCGACGGCCTCTACACGCAGGCCGGTCACGAGACGCTCGGCGGCGTGATGCTTGCGACGGGTGCCGTCCTCGTGTTGTGCGCCCTTCTTCTTCCGGATGAAGCGTGGGTGTGGGGCGTTGCGGTCTTCGGCGCGGTCCTCGCCCTCCTCGGCCCGGTCTTCGCGACGATCGGCCTCGACCTCGAGATCTTCGACACTTGGGAGGGCGTGCGCTGGGGGGTCTTCCCCGCGGGGGCCTTGGCGTTCGCGGCCTTGGGGTCCCTTGTCGCCCCGCATGCATGGCGCACGGAGGCCGTCCGCGCCGAAGCCGGGGATACGGGTCGACGACAGGCCTGACCCACCGGGGCACGGGTCAACGGCGGGCCCGACCCCCTGATCATGCGTCCGGATGACCGCGCATGCACCTGAACCCGGCCAGAACGGGTGCCTCCTCGTCGCTGGCCTGCTTCCGGCGACCTTCGGATCCATGCCGGCACCCTGGAGCGAAAAACGGCCGACCGGCCGCACCCTGGTGAAGCCTGCTAGATCCCGTGCAGCCGCCCACCGTCGACGGGCAGGCTCACGCCACGGATGAAGCCCGCGTCGGCGCCGCACAGGAACGCGATGGCGGCGCCGAGCTCCTCGGGCCGGCCGAGGCGCCCCTCCGGCGTCGCGGAGAGCCAGCCCTTCCGCACATCGTCCTCGCTCTTGCCGGTCTTCTCTGAGACCTGCCGGGCAAGCTCGTCGAGGCGCTCCGTCTCGGTGTAGCCGGGGAGGACGCTGTTGATCGTGATGCCTGGCGGAAGCTCCCGGCTGAGCGTCTTCGCCCAGGCGGCGACCGCCGCGCGCACCGTGTTGCTGACCCCCAGGCCGGGGATCGGCTCCCGCACGCTCGTGCTGATCACGTTCACGATGCGCCCGAAGCCCGCCTGCTGCATGCCCGGCAGGCACAGCCGCACGAGCAGGTGGAACGCCAGCACGTGGCGGCCGAACGGTACGAGGAAAGCCTCCTCGTCCTCGACGTCGAGCAGGCGGCCCGACGGCGGGCCTCCCGCGTTGTTGACGAGGATGTGCACATTTCCGCGCTTTCCGACGTGCTCTCGGATCCGGCTGGCGAGCGCGGGTCGGTCGTCCATGTCGGCGGCCAGGGCGTGCGCCTTGGGCGCGCCGGCCTGAAGGAGCTCCAACCGGAGGGCGTCGAGGCGGTCGACGCTCCGGGCGAGGACCGTGACCTCGGCGCCGAGGCGGGCGAGTGCGATGGCCGCAGCGCGGCCGATGCCCTTGCTCGCGCCGGTGACGAGCGCATGGCGTCCGGCGAGGGGATCGGCGGCCACGAGGCCGGCACACGGGCCCGCGCTTGAAACCGTTTGGACGCCGATCGCCGTCCGGATCCGCCTGACCCGGCGCGGCGTCCAAGGCCTGGGCACGGATGCTGGCCCATGACCGTCATCCCTGCCGCCCTGTTCGACTTCCTCGCCGACCTGCGAGCCCACAACGACACGCCCTGGTTCCACGCCAACAAGGACCGCTACGAGCGCCACGTCCGCGAGCCGTGCCGCGCCTTCGTCCGTGCGGTCGCACCCGCCATGCACCGGCTGGGCGCCGAGGCCGACGACGCCCGCAGCGGCGGAAGCCTCGCCGCGCAGCACCGCGACCGCCGTTTCTCCCCGGACGGGCCCCCCTACTGGCCCCACGCCCTGGTCCGGTTCCCGGTCCAGGGGGCAGGACCGCGGCGTCTCCGGCCCGCCTTCACCCTCCGCATCGAGGCGGACGGCGCCCGGGTCCTCGCCGGACTCGGGGACCCCGGCGCGGAGCTGCGGCGCCGCATCCACGACGGCATGGCGGACCCCGCGTGGCGGCGCCTCCGGCAGAGGCTCGACCTGGACCCAGGACGCATGCTGCATCGCCCGGCCGACGACGAGGACCTGCGCCGCCGGGACTTCATCGCGTCCGTGGCCGTCCCGAAGGACACGGTCATCGACGAAGCCTTCCCCCGCACGTTCGGACGCCTCTGCCGGGACCTGGCGCCCCTCAACCGCTTCCTTGCCTCCAGGTTGTAGCGGGGATCAGGCGGGTGCACGGCGCACGGGCCCGCCGGCCCCGGACGCGCCCCGGTGGAGGGCGATCCACGCCTCGCCGCCGGCCTTCAGGACGACGGCGACGGGGACGGCGGCGATCAAGGCGGTGCCTTCCAGGGCGCCCAGCAGTCCGAAGGCGCCGGCGGTCACGACGAGGCGTCCAAGGGAATAGCCGACGAGCGAGAGGGGAAGGACGCGTCGCACCTGCCCCGCCTTCAGGTCGTCCATGGCAAAGCCGGCGAGATGGCCCGCAAGCAGAGCCACCAAGCCGAAGGCCATGGGCATGACGTTTGCGCCGAGCCCGTCCTGGAGCAGCCACCGCACGAGGCCCGTGACCCCGACGACGGCGGCGAGGACGTAGGCGCCAAGCGCGAAGGCGACGCCCAGCGAGACGGCTGTGACGAAGCGCCTCCGTGCATAGACGAGGCCAAGGCGGAGCAGGAGCATGAGCCCCACGACGAGGTTCTCGGCGACGAAGACGGCCAGCACGACGCGGGGCCCACCGAAGGCCCAGGCGACGCTGAGGGCGACGGCGTTGGCGGCCACGACGGCCCATGGGGAGCGGCGGTACGGCCCGTCCATGTCCCGCAACGGATCCATGCCCTCAAAACGGACCCGGTCCGGATCGGCGGGTCATGGGACGAGGACGGCGCGGACCGGGCTCGCGTCGGCGCCCCGGATCCGGAGCGGCAGCGCGATCAACGTGTACAGGCCGGGCCGCACATGGTCGAGGACCAGGCCCTCCAGGTTCGCCATGCCGTGCTCGTGCAGGGCCTTGTGGGACAGGAGCTCCTTGTCGTCGAAGGGGTCCACGCTCGGCGTGTCGATGCCGACGAGGACGACGTCCTGCACGGCGAGCTGGCCCACGACCTCGGGCGAGAGCGCGGCGAAGTCGTCGTTCCATGCGTCGGGGTCGGGGAACGTGCCGGTCTTCAGGAGAACGCGCGGGGCCTCCACCGTGCACGGGAGGTCGCGGGGGAAGATCCGCCTTCCCCGCCCGACATCCACCTCGATCACTTGGCATGGGCCGTAGTAGTGCCCGAGCGGCATGGACGCGGCGTCGGCGCCGTCCTCGACGTAATGGTTCGCGGCATCCGCGTGGGCGCCGACGTGGAACGTCGTCTCCATCGCGCCGAGGTCCAGGTTCGCGCCATGCTTGATCTCCAGGCTCTTGCGCGCGCGGAACGGGACGTCGCCGGGCCACACGTCGATGCCGTCGTGCACGAGCGGCGAGATGTCGATGAGGCTCATGCGATGCTGGCTCCGCCCATCACCGCGACGCCTCCGGCTTCGCGATGACCTTCAACTCCACCGCGATCGGGGTGGGGAGCCGGTTGATCTCCAGCGTCGTCCGCGTGGCCTGCACGTCGCCGAAGTGCTTCGCGTAGACCTTGTTGAAGGCTGCGAAATCCCGCCGCATGTCGATGAGGTAGCACGTGACGTCGACGACGTCCTCGATCGTCGCGCCGGATTCGGCGAGCACCAGCTTCATGTTGCGGACCACCGCCTCCGTCTGCGCCTCGATGTCGTAGTCCTGCTTGACGCCCTGGCGGTCCCAGACGGGTCCGCCGGGCACCTCGTCCGTCTCCGGGTCGCGCGGACCGAGGCCGCTGAGGTACAGAAAGCCGCCCACCCGGCGGGCGTGGGGGTACGCCCCGACGGGTTTCGGCGCGGCCTTCGCCATCACGACCCGGCCTGAAGCGGCGGGGTCCCCCGTGTCCCCCCGAGGGGTCGTGGTCGCAAGCGGCGGCGCGGCCGTGGCTCGGGGCTGCGAGGCTTCCCCGGTGCGCTCCTGCACCTCCTCGCCATCGGCGGCCTCGAAGGCGCTCTCGCCGCCAAGCACATTCCGGTCCCCGAGGTGGATCTCCGGCTCATCTTCGTCGTACTCCGCCTCCATGGCCTTCTTCTGGGTGGGCACGAGGCCGACGACGGCCGCACCGGTGCCGTAGACGGGCTCGTAGGCGACGACGTCGCCGTCGTAGCGGTTGTGCTGCCCCATGACGGCGGCCAGCCACCAGACGGCCTTCATCCGCTGGTCGCCGTTGGCCTCGCGGCTGAACTTGCGGGCGAGCTGGCTCGCGTCCTCGAGCCGCCCCTCGCCGAGGATCTCCAGGTACTTGCGGTTCCACTCATCGTCCTTGAGGGAGTGGATGCGGTCCTCGGCGAAGGGCACATCGTCGGAGAAGACCCGGTTGCTGAGGGCCGTGCACGCCACGACGACGACGCGCTTGCCGCTTGCCTCGACGGCGTCCCCCGCCGCCTTGCCGAGCACCAACGTCTCCGAGCGGTCCGCGTACATGTTGCAGGACACGACGGAGGCGGGCAACCGGTTCTCCGGGTCGAGCAGCTGCAAGGCGACGATGGTGCCGGCGTCGATCGGGAAGCCCCGGTAGGCGACGGTGCGCATCTCGAGGCCGCGCGCCTTTCCCGCTTCCACGTACGCCTCGCCGAAGGCAGGGTCCATGCGGAACCGGTAGGGGATGGAACCCAGGTGGTGCCATTCCTGATCCACATAGGTCCACTCGGGCTCGGGATCGGCCTGCACCTGGTGCCCGATGACGGACAGCCATTGCGTGGAGTAGACAAGGAGCAGGTCGGGCTCCAGTTCCTCGATGCGCCGGCGGAGCCCGCCGTACGCGTCGCGGAGCCGCTGGTAGCCCGGGTTCGCCTCCGGGATCAGAAGCGGATGCACCTGCCCGGGGACGATGAAGCCGGCGACGACCCGGCCGGAAGGTCCGCCCATGGGGAGCGCGACCGGGAGGGGGCTCTTCATGGTTTGGCCGCGCCGGCCGCCCCGCGGCGGCAAAGCTGAAACCCGCGGGGCAGCAAGGGTCCATGGGCGCGGCCGCCGGGATCTGGCGCCTGAAGTGCAGCATCCCGCTCCTCGTCGTCATGCAGGCTTTCGACACGCTCTCGACCCTCCTGGCCCTCGGCCGGGGCTTGGAGGAGGGCGACCCGGTGGCGGACCGCCTCCTCGACGAGGGCGCCGCGATCGTCATCGCGAAAAGGGGCGTCGTCGCCCTCGCCTTCCTCGCCGTGGCCGTCGCTCCCCTCGAGAAGGGCACGGGGGCCGTGACAACGACGGGACGACGCGTCCGATTCACGTCATCGACCGGGGCGTGATCCGTCTCGTCTCCGGGTCGGGGTCCCACTCCAGCACGGCGTTTCCGGTGCCGATGACCGTGCCGTACCCGTGCAGCTCCGCGGGGTAGTCGGGGAAGCCGAGGGCGGCCAGGAGCCAGCTGAGGCTGCCCGCATCGGCCTCGCTCGTGGCGTTGTCGATGAGGTCGGGAAGCTCGTCGAAGAGCTGCCTTCCCTTGCCGTCGCGGGCGAGGCCGATGGCGTGCAGGTCCCAGAGGTACTGCCCCTGGTGGTAGATGTGCTCCCGGCTCATGTCCTCGGGCACCGCGGGCTCGCGCGTGAAGTGACGGTGGCTGATGGAGTTCGAAGCGAGGAGGAGGGCGCGCTTGCCGCTGGCCTCGACGGCCTCCCGCGTCGCTTGCCCGAGCGCGGTCATCTGGGCCTGGCCGACCTCGTTGCTGTACTCGTCATAAACGCGGCAGCTGCTGATGCCGACGATCGGCTTGTCCCACGTGGGATTGACGAGGTGGCAGCTCGCGATGGTGCCGTAGTCGACGCGGAAGTCGGGGTTCTCCATCATCCTCGTCACGAGGCCTTTCTCCTCGGCGCGCCCGGCGATGTCACGGGCGAGGCCCACGTCGCAATCGAAGTCGAAGTGGTACCGGAAGAGATTGGGGAAGATGGGGTCGACGCTGAGGTTCTTGAAATGCGGGACGCCGAGGAAGTGGTGTCCGACGCGGGTCCGCCAATGCGGCGAGTGGACGATGATGACGTCGTACTCGCGCCCGGCCCTCGCGAGGCTGTGCCGGAGACGCTCGTAGCCCCACCGGATCGGCTCCCAGCCGGCCTCGGCGCGGGGCTCGTTCTGCGGCGGGTTGTCCGCGTAGACGAGGTGCGGCGGGTGCGGCGCGAGGCAGCCCGCGACGATCTTGCCTGCCATCCGAGGCGGGCCACGGGACTGTGTTTCAAGAGCGTTGCTCCCGCGGGCGAGCGCCGTGGGTGCCGCGCCGCGAGGATCCGGCCATGCTCCAGGACCGCCAAATAGGAGCAGACCGGCTGTCCCCCATGCGCCTTTCCTTTGCGTTCCTGCTGGCTCTGGTCCTCGCCGGCTGCTCGTCGCCTCCCCAGGGCGGCCGGGTCGGCCTTCCGGACCCGACGACCGGACCGGTCTCCCCGGGATGGGCGGCTCCCCGGGCGACCCACGACACGTCCTCCGCGGCGCCGCTGCCGGAGCCGTTGCTGGCCGACACCCCCCGCGCGGGGCTCGTGGACGGGCGGGCGACGTTCGAGGCCCCCCTGGGGGAGTTGCGCGTCGTTCGTTGGATCCTGACGCCCGAAATGTGGGGCGAGGCTCTCCTGTGGGGCGGGGAGGCCGGCATCGCGTGGGAGCTCGTCGTCGAGGCCGCAGACGGGTCCGGGAGGGAGGTGCTCGGCGGGACGCTCGAGGTCCGCCGCGACGGCACGGAGCCGGTCCTTGCGGGCCTCATCGGGTTCGACGCGGATCCGGGGATCGGCGACAGCACCGCGCATGCGATGCGTACCGATCCGATCGCCGCCGCCGGGTCCTGGTCGAACGCTGGCCCCTTCATGCCCGCCGGGTCGTACGACGGCCCGGGCGTGGGACGTTGGCGACACGAGGTCCCTCTCCCCGAGGGCCGGTACGACGAGAATGCGGCGCGGAGCACTTCCGGGACGTCGTTCATTTCCCGTGTCCTGCAGGCGGTGCCCCCCTGGAGAGGGATCGTGGCAGGTGACCTACGAGCACGCCGGCACGTCGGCCGCGTCCGTCATGGCGCCGCCTTTCCTGCGGGCAACGTGGGTCTTCATGGATCTCGACCCGGAGGCGGCCTTCGGCTGGTCGATGCCGCACCACGACGGCGACGACGGTTTTCCAGATCCTCCTGGGGCGGAGCCGAAGACAGGTCTGCGACCTCCTGAGTCCGAGGGGGAAGTCCGTGCAGGGGCCTAGGTCGGCCGCTCCCACCAGGCGGCAC
>Ga0299906_10005800_pt1 | contig 10024 bp, 11 predicted proteins | sample RVTome_14_FD_200259 | JGI IMG/M metagenome (GOLD analysis project Ga0299906, IMG submission 200259) | Soil microbial communities from uranium-contaminated site in the Upper Colorado River Basin, Wyoming, United States - RVT145D125 (version 2) ...
ATTTGGACTTAATTTGAGGAAGTTATTTAATTCTTAATCCTAAGTATAGATAAAATTAGGGAAAAAGGAAATTTGATACAAGAGAGGCGATATTATAAATGCGTGAGCCGATCACCACCAACCACGTCTAACTCGAGCTGATTCGATTAAATGTTTCAATCAATATCTTCGAATTCTCCGGACAAGTAATAATTGTTGAAAATAATTAATGAAACTGGCAGTATTCTAACATAGGGACTACCCTTTGACAAGTAACAGGAATAGACTAAATGCGTTCGGAATTTTTGGGCGCCCCACTGGCATCGAGACACTAGCCTGTTGCAGCCATCAAGTGTAATCGGCTCAAGTCCCAACTTCCTATCAGGTCAGGTAGTCCTGATCAATAGTAATCGATCCAGACCGGCCAAATCCTTTTCGATCCGGATCATGGCCCGGGGAAAGTGAGTTCGGGCTAACCGGGTCACCGCTTGACCCTGGGCCGCCCCAATTTCGACCAGGATACTGCCACCCGGCTTTATTTTTTCTTGGGCCTGAGCCAGAAGCTGGCGAATGATATCCAGGCCATCCGGGCCGCCATCCAGGGCCAGCCTGGGCTCGAAACGGCTCACCTCCGGCGCAAGAGCAGGATCGGCCAGTTCCGTTTGGCCTAGATAGGGTGGGTTGCTCACAATCAGGTCAACCGCTTGGGTCAGTGGTTGCAATAGATGGCCTGATAAAAATGAAATTCGAGCCGTGACCTCATGCCCGGCTGCATTTTGCCGGGCCAATTCCAAGGCTTCGAGAGAGCAGTCAATGGCAACCACGGCGACGCCGGTCAGGTGTCTGGCCAGGGCGACAGCGATACAACCGCTGCCGGTCCCGACATCGGCGATGGTGAGTTTGGCTTTGTCAAATGCTGCCGATGGCTCCACATCCGTCGTCCCCCGGTTTTCATTCACCAGCCGAATCGCTGTTTCGACCAGGAGTTCGGTTTCAGGGCGGGGGATGAGGACGTGCCGGTTGACTCGAAAATCCAGAGCAAAAAATTCTTTGTGCCCGGCCAGGTAGGCCACCGGTTCTCGCTCCGCGCGCCGGCCAAGCAGCCGCTCAAAGCTGGCCCGGTCGGGCTGGCTTAGTGGTTCTGGCAGGTGCGCATAAAGCCAGGTGCGATCCCGGCCCAGGGTATGGGCCAACAGCACTTCGGCATCCAATCGGGGCATATCGCAGCCGGCCTCGGCCAGTCGCCGGGTGGCGGACTCTAAGAGCATTTTTACACTGTCATGGTTCACGTTAAATTCGGTAAAGCGGGTCTCGTCGCAAGCACTGTCCGCCGAGCGTTAAAACGCCCGGCTTATGGGTGTAGAAGCCAGCTCAAGCTGGCTCGTTAAGCTTTTCAGCCGCTTCAAAGCGGCTTTCATCTATCTTGGCCGGGGGCTTACAGCCCTCGGCGGAGGCGGGTGACTTGATGAGCGGATTGTCTGGTTAAGCTTCATAACTCGGCCAACTATCAGGTCATCAGGCAAATTGCTTCAAGTCTGGTTACGTCGTACTCAATTCTTTTAACCTCTTTTCCTGATCGGCCTGGGCCAGGGCTTCGATGAACTCGTCCATCTCGCCGCTCAGGATCGCCTCCAGGCGATGGCTGGTATAACCGATGCGGTGGTCGGTCACGCGGGATTGCGGGAAGTTGTAGGTACGGATCTTTTCGCTGCGATCACCGCTGCCAACCTGAGACCGGCGCTGGGCGCCATGCTCGGCCTCGATCCGCTGCTGCTCGATATCGTACAGACGGGCCCGCAAAATATTGAACGCCTTGGTTTTGTTCTGTAACTGGCTCTTTTCATCCTGGCAACTGACGATGATGCCGGTTGGCAGGTGGGTGAGGCGAACGGCGGAGTCGGTTGTGTTGACGCTCTGGCCGCCCGGCCCCGAGGAGCGAAAGATGTCGATCCGTACTTCATTGGGATCGATCTCGATTTCGACCTCGTCCATTTCCGGCAAAACGGCCACGGTGGCGGTCGAGGTGTGGATCCGGCCGCCGCTCTCGGTCTGCGGGATGCGCTGGACACGATGGACGCCGCTCTCATATTTTAGTTTTGAATAAGCCCCTTTGCCGCGGACCTCAAAAATGATCTCTTTGAAGCCACCGATGCCCGACTCGTGGCTGCTCAAGATCGATGTTTTCCAGCGCTGGTTTTCGGCATAGCGGGTGTAGATACGGAACAGATCGGCGGCAAACAAGCCGGCCTCGTTACCGCCGGCGCCGGCCCGGATCTCGAAGATAACGTTCTTGTCGTCGTTCGGGTCCGCCGGCAGCAGCATCACCCGCAGTTCTTCCTCTAAAGCGGCTTGCTCCTCAGCCAGGCTGTCAACTTCTTCCCGCACCAGCTCCCTCATATCATCGTCCAGGTCATCCCCCAGCATGCTCCGGGCCTCAGCTCGCTGGGTGAGCACATCGCGGTAGCGTTGGTAGGTGCGGACCACGGGTTCCAGATTGGCCTGCTCCTGACCGTATTTCATGAGTAATTCCGGGCTGCCGGTCACCCCAGGGCTGCCCAGCAGCTCCATCAATTCATTATAGCGCGCCTCGACGGCGGCCAATTTCTCTAACATAGGTTCTCCCAAGCAATAAACCCGCCCATGCACGCCTGCGCAGGCGGGTTGATATTACAGTCTCATTGTTGACATGATAATGGAAGTGGGGCGAGTCGTCAAACGGTTGAGCCGAGCGCCGGGCTTTTTTTTGCCTCCGAGTCGTGGTACAATGGATTTCACATCGACCTCGCTTCCCCTACGACGATATCTACTTTGTTTTGACATTAGTTCCAATGTGGAATCCTAACTGTAGATGAGGAGAAGCAAATTATGCCAATAAAAACAATTGAAGTACGGCACACCCAAAAATATCTAAAAGAACTTCTGTCTTTAGTCGTCAAAGGCACCGAGATTATTCTGACCCAAGGTAATACGCCAATTGCTCGATTGGTGCCAATTGCTACCTCACCGGCAGCACCACGTGTGGCCGGGTTGCATCCTGGCGCAATTTGGATGAATGACGATTTTGATGAACCCTTATCCGATGAATTTTGGCTAGGAGACGAATGAAATGACTAAGTATATCGTAGAAAAATTGGAACATGGGGCCAAAGCGGTTAACGTACAATTCACAGACGACAATTTGATCGTCGACCTGGCGGACGGGCGGACCATCTCTGTTCCATTGATGCTCTATCCTCGATTGTACCACGGCAGCATCACCGAACGAGAGAATTGGGTGATAGAAGGCGAAGGGATCCACTGGCCGGCATTGGATGAAGATATCCGAACGGCTGACCTGCTCATCGGACTACCTTCGGCAGAGAGCCAGGAATCGCTCAAAAGGTGGCTCGAAGGGCGAAAAGTAAAGGTCTGATTTGATGCACGAATTCATTCAGTGACCCAACAAACTCACACCCCTAAACACCTTCATTCCACTCACCTCACCCGGTCGCCACGACAGCGCCGGGCTTTTTTTTGTCTCGGAGGCGTGGTTTAATGGATTTTACACCGACCTCGCTTTCGCCACTAAGTCGATAATACACCTACAACGCCTCCAGCTGCGCCCGGCTCAATGAGGCCGCCGCTTCGAGCCGCACCGAGGCCAGATCGTCTTCCGTAATATCGAAGGATGTCTCCAACATCGTTTCGAGACGGCGGACCAGGGCCAGGGCATCGAGGTCGTAGGTCCGCATCAGATGGTGGCGGGATGCGCCGTAGGCATAGGTATCGGGCAGGCCCAGCCGGACCAGGCGCCGGCCCAGGCCGGCTTCGGCCATGACCTCGGCCAGGCAGGTGCCCAGGCCGCCGAGGATGGTATGGTTCTCCATGGTGACCACGCCATGGTTGGCCTGCGCGGCGGCGGCCAGGATCGAGGGATCGGTGAAGGGTTTCAGCGTGGAGACGTGCATATGCTGGATCGACAGGCCGCGCTCTCGCAGCAAGTGGGTGGCGCGCATGGCTTCTTCGGTGCAGATGCCGCTTGAAAACAGGGTGACATCGGCGCCGGTGCTCAGGACGCGGGCCTGATTGAAGACCATTGGTTCGGCGGCGTCGAATAAGCGTGGTATCTCGCCCCGCAGCATCCGCACATAGACCGGGCCGTTGACCGCCTGGGCGACATCGAGCACGGATTCGGTTTCGGTGGCATCGCCCGGCTCCAGCAAAGTCATATTGGGCACGCTGCGCAGGACCGCCATATCGTCAATGGCCTGATGAGTCGCGCCGCCGGGGGTGGTGATGCCGGGTAAAAAGCCAAACAAGCGCACCGGCAGATTGGGATAGGCTATCGACATCGAAAGCTGGTCCAGCGGCCGGCGATACAGGAAGACGCCGAACGTATGCACAAAGGGGGTATATCCCTCGCGGGCCATGCCCCCAGCCCAACCGAGCATATTTTGTTCGGCCATGCCCATCGAGAAGAAACGGTCGGGATAGGCCTCTTTGAACAGGTCAACATCCGTCGAGCCGGTTAGATCGCCCGAAAAAACGATGACCTCCGGTTTATTTTTGGCCCATTTGACCAGATTGTGGGCATGAACCCGGTTCAGCAATTCCATACGTATGCCGCCTTTTCACTTTTCAAAGATATTGCCTGAAAAACAAGGTAACCGGTAGCAAAGGAGCAGGGTAGCAAGTAGCATTTAACCAGCCGAGCAGTTATCTGTTACCCTGTTACCTTGCTACTCTGTTACCCTTCCATTTGGTACAAGAAGGCCCTGTACTGCTCTACCTCAGCCTCGCTAAAGCGCACAAAATGGAGATAGGGTTTGCGTTCGTCGAGTGGCGGGACACCCTGGCTGGGGTTGGTGTAAGCCAGAACAAACAGGGGCTTACCATCCTGGATATGAAACTCGGCGGCTGTGGCCAACTTATCAACATCGTGACCGTCTACCGTCACCGCCCGCGCGCCAAACGCGGCCAGACGGGCGGTGAGCGGTTCGATGTTCATCACGTCTTTGATCCGACCATCCACCTGCTGCCCGTTCACATCGACGTAAACGATCAGGTTGTCCACCTTATGAAACGCCAGCGCCTGAATCGCTTCCCAGGTTTGCCCTTCCTGGAATTCACCATCGGACATGAAAACAAAGACGCGCCCGGTATCGCCCCGCAGCCGGCGGGCCAGAGCAATGCCGCCGGCCTGACTCAAGACCTGGCCAAAGGAACCGGTGGTAATTTCAAAGCCCGGCGAATGCTCCGCTCCAATCATCTCAACGGTGCTGCCATCCATATTGAACTGAGCCAACCCTGCCGGCGCCATCCGGCCCACCTCGACCAGCGCGGCGTATAGGGCCACGGCATAATGGGCGGCCGACATGAGAAAGCGATCCAGGTGCGGCTCTTGCGGACCATTGTAAGCCGCGCCGCTCACATAATCGGCCTGATCCGGGCCGGGCACCCCGGCAAATGAGGGCGGCAGCAGCGGAGCCCGGCTCGGTCCCAAATTCATGACCCTGGTATAGAGCACCGCCAAAATGTCGGCCGAAGAGAGGGCCTGGCTCAAATAACAGCCGGCGCTGCGTTCGAGCGTCAGCTCCAGCACCCACCGCCGAATCCCGTGAGCCACCCGGCATGCTTCATCCTGCCAGCTTGATTGGATATCATTCATTTTTTGGCTTACCTGGGATGGCAGACGATGAGATTCTCGCACGGCCATTTGGTAATGACCCGGTGCCCGTCCTCGGTCACGATGAGCTGCGACTCGATGCGGGCCCCGTCTTCCCCTTCGCCGTAAAACGCTTCCAGGGCAAAGTGCATGCCCGTTTGCACCGGCACCGGGTGGTCCAAAGAATACATGCGAGAAATCCAGGGCTTCTCGTGATGGCTCAAACCAATGCCATGACCACAAGCCAGGCCAAAGGCTTCTCGTTCGTCGGCATAGCCCATATCCCGGGCCGAGGGCCACTGCGACGCAATGTCCGCCGTCGTAACGCCCGGTCGAACCACCTCGATTGAAGCATCGAGCCAGTCCAGGGCCTGTTGGTAGACATCTTTCTGTCGCTGCGTCGACCGGGTGACAGCAAAAGTCCGGTAGTAGCAGGTGGCATAGCCTAGATAATGGCTCATAATATCGATGAATACCAGGTCGCCGGGGCGAATAAGCCGGTCGGAGTAGTCGTGGGGATGGGGGTTGCTGCGCGGCCCGGAAATGCAGTTGATGCCGCTGATGCGGTCGACCCCGTGGGCCAGCAGCCAGTGAGTGATCTCGGCGACGATTTCGTTTTCCTTGACGCCGGGCTTGATATAATCGACGATCTGGGCGTAAACGCCATCAACCAGGGAGGCCGACAGTTCGATGATCTTGAGTTCATCGGGCGACTTGATCAGGCGGGCATCAAACATCGGATCGTAGCCGTTGACCACGCGCAACCCTTCGTTTTGGAGGGCTTCAAGCAAATACATATCCGTCTCGTCAACCCCAACCGGCAGGTCCGCCACTTTATGCTCGGCCATAATCGCTTTGACTTCCGCCGCCGTGGTCGTCGCCAACTCAACATTGACCGAACGCACGTTGGCTCCCCGATTCCAGGGCGTAGAGACCCGGATGTTCTCCGGCTTGAGCCAGGGGCACAGTTCACGCTTGGCGACAACCGCTGTCCCAACCTCAAACAAAATAGGCTCGCCATCCCTGGGCAGCACGCACCAGCGGAAATACTTGCCCCGAGTCCACTCGGCCAGGTTGGTGCTGGTGATATAGCGGACATTGTCCTGATCCAGGCACAAGAGCGCGCCCAGGTCGTATTTCTCCATCTGCTCCCGGGCTCTTTGCAGCCGATATTTCCGCATCGCGTCAAAATCGATACGCTGCTCGACATCGATGGCCATCATTCCTAACGTCATTGTTATACTCCTTTCCTTAATATAGATGAATTGATAAGGTTGTTACTTTGCTACCTGCTCCACAGAGTTAATGTCGTCCCTCACCTGCTGGAGGTGCGCTACCATGGCTTGTTGGGCGGCGGCGGGGTCGCGCTGCTGCACGGCTTCAAGAATGCGCTTGTGATGGTACTGGCCTCGTTCCTGGGCCCCGGCAATCGGCCCCATCATCGCCAGTTGTTCTCTGAACAGATCCACAATCGGTCGAAGCAAGACGAAAATCAGCCTGAGCCGGGTGGCCGCAGCCAACGCATGATGGAACTTCAGATCCGCTTCGACAAACCGTTCTACGTCAAGCTCGGCCTCGGCCAGGATCGCGTCCATTTCGTCGACCGCTTGCCGGAGAAGCTGAATATCTTCCTCCGTCGCCATCTCGGCCGCCAGGGCCGCAATGCCCGGCTCCATGATCGCCCGGACCTGAATCAAATGAGCTAAAGCCGTATCCCGGTCCGTTTTGACGATCAAACTCAGGGAGTCGCGCACCAGTTCGGAGCCGTTCGTCGTGATATCTGTAATGAACGTCCCTTTACCGGAGATGACCTGGACCAGGCCTTTTTCACGCAGGGTATTCACGGCATCACGCACGGCCGTCCGGCTGACGCCAAACATCTCGGCCAATTCCCGTTCAGGTGGCAGCTTGTCGCCAGGGCGCAGCTTACCCGCCACAAACAAGTCTTGGATTTGATCTACGATTTTTTCATAGAGGCGAGTCGGTTGGACTGAAGAATACATAACACCTGGCCTTACCATTAGGCGAATGGCGAATGACAGCAGTATAGTATGACTTTCAGATGGTCGAGCCATCATACCGCCATTGTTTAATGATGTCAAAAATCACATTCGAGATCAATCGCGGGATTTCATCAAAGGAGTATACGGAAGCCATGCAACTGGCTCATCAGGCCGGCTTTCGCATGGATGAACGCCAGCCCCGGGAGGTGGCGAAGTTGACTCAGCCGGCCAAAACGCCCAACTGCCGTAAGATATCCAGTTCATCGGGCAGTGGGTCCTGCCAGAGCCAGTCAACTTTGAGCCAGAATCCGGTCACGCTCAGGCTGTAATAGAGATCATCCGCGTCCGGTAAGGTCAGATGGTAATGTTGATCGTCGCCCAGTCGATAGAATTCAACTTGCCGGCGTACGGGATCGATCAGCCAGTATTCGGGAATGCCTTCGGTCTCATACTCCAAGAACTTGCGGCCCCGATCTCGACCGACACTCTCCGGCGAGGCAATTTCGACAACTAAGTCAGCCGGTCCATCCAGGTGAGTCTCTTGTAATCTTGCCCGATTTTCATTCTTAAGAAAAATGAAGTCAGGTTCGCGTCCTTGTTGAGATTTTTGCAGGCGTATCAGAAAGGGCGCGTGACTCATCCACCCTAACTTGTGGTGACGAATGTAGAACCCTAAGACCATTGTCAGCCACGTGCTCAAGTCCTGATGCCGTCTCGAGGCAGGGGATGCCATCACAACGCCTCTGTCTTCCCACTCGGCGTGGGTATCCTCATCCGCCCAGGCCAGGAATTCTTCGAACGAAATCTTGCCCTGGGGTAGTGCTTTGCGGTCGATCAGACCCGTTTGTTCCATGATCTCACCCCCTTCAATATTGGCAAACCTATTTGAATAACCTACCATGAAGCGCTGCTGCTGGCAAACTCTTGGATGGGTATTTGAAAGGGACATCAGGTAAAGTTTCACAGTTGTTCCCCTGACGCTTGATAAGAACGGCGTAATCCGCAGCGAAATCTTGCCCGGCCTTCAGCTCGATATAACGGCGCTGCTCGATGGTGATCTGGCCCAAGTTCTGGCCGAGCTGCAGCAGGGCCTGGCGGCGCAGCATGCGGCATTTGTCGAAACGTTATCTGCCGGTTCGAGGTGATATCTAAATTTACTGATGCCGCGTTCCATCGGGCATGATGGCCCCACTCAGCCAGACGCCTTCAAGATGGGTTTCCGTAAGATTAGCGCCGCTCAACCAGACACCTCGGGCATCGACATCCATCAAAACCGCGCCGGTCAGGGTCGCTCCACGCAGATCGGCCCATTGCAGTTTGGCGCCGCTCAAATTCGCGCGAGCCAGGTTGGCCCGGCTGAGGTTAGCCCAACTCAGGTCGGCGTCGTTCAAGTCAGCTTCGATCAGATTGCCGCCCCACAGATTGGCGCCGCTCAAATCGACCCCGCTTAGATCCCGCCCTTGAGCCGTTTCATTGACAATTTCCCAAACCAACCGCCATTTCTCATCGAGGCGCGTGGCTTCATTGATTTGGGTGCCGGCCAGGATAGCGCCGCTCAAGTCAGCCTGGCGCAAATCAGCATCATGGAGAATGGCCTGGCTTAAATTGACCCCGCTCAGGTCCGCGCCGGCTAAGTTCGCGCCGGTCAAATTCGTGCCGCTCAAATCGAGCCCTGCTTGAAACGGTCCGCTTAAATCGGCCCTGGCCAGATTTGCGCCACGTAAATCGGCTCCCACCAGGTCGAACTGGCGTAGATCAATCCGGCTCAGGTCGGCCCCGGCACAATCGGGCGGGCAATTTGCGGGCCGGCAGGCGGTCCACACCAGGGATAAGGTGAGGAGGAGAATGAAGGTTTTGAGGTTCAAGTTGGCTCCTTAAAATCCAGTGTCAGGTATCAAGTGTCATGTGTTGGACAGGATTTGGAACTTGACAAGGGTTTTATTGTCGCATAAGAGCCCAAACTCGTCAAACCTGACGGCTTTTTGCACCTGTCTTTGTACTGGGTTTAAATTTGCCTCTCCGGCCAAATTCTTCATAATAAATGTTTAAGAGATGGCTTGGTGCGAAAGGTCAATTGCATCAAAGTCAGCACTTTGGTTAATTCCCTTCTGGCGATTTGAAAAAACGCAGGTAGTAAGACACACTTGATGAGTTAGGCATGACGACTGACGTCCATGTTCGCGAGCAGCGTCTGCGCAAGCAGGCGGAATTGCAATCTCTCTACAGCAATCTGGCCAATTTGCGTGACACAGCAGAAGCCAGCTATATCCAGGCCTCGGCCGCTATTCCTGAGCGTCTAATCAACCAGATCAATGACGTTCGGCGTGAGATCGCCCTGGTTGAACATCAACTCCTGGTCCTGCAAGATGAGACTGTTCAGACACCCGGCCATGAATTC
>Ga0299906_10005801_pt1 | contig 10024 bp, 9 predicted proteins | sample RVTome_14_FD_200259 | JGI IMG/M metagenome (GOLD analysis project Ga0299906, IMG submission 200259) | Soil microbial communities from uranium-contaminated site in the Upper Colorado River Basin, Wyoming, United States - RVT145D125 (version 2) ...
TTCGAGCTGACCCGGCTGGACACAGGCACATACCGCGTCGGCTTCATCGACTGCGCGGGGCAGGGTTACATCGGCGAGTTCTACGACGACGCGGCGACGCTGGCAGGAGCCACACCGATCGCACTCACCGCCGGTCAGGTCCGGACCGGGGTCACGGCCATCCTGGTGCACTGTTCCGACGTGGACGCCGACGCCGACGGGTTGAGTCTCTGCGACGAGATCAGGCTCGGCTCCGATCCGTTTGATGCGGACACCGACGGCGACGGATTGTCCGACGGGGTGGAGTACCACACGTACGGCACAAGCCCCGTCGACGCCGACACCGATCACGATCGGCTGGACGACGGTGACGAAGTCACCACCTACGGAGCCGATCCCCTGCGGGTCGACACCGACGGCGATCAGTTCAGCGACGGCACCGAGGTACACGGCGGCACCTGTGTCGGCGGTGTCACGGTCCCCGGCGGGTCCGATCCGACCAACGCGCTCTCGACCCCACTCCTGCCCGGCCCCGAGATCGGTCCCGGCGTCGCACTTCCGAGCGCGCCCCTGGTGCTCTGCCGCTAGACGATCAGGGATAGATCGAAGCGGCGATCCCGTCCTGTCCGTTGGACGAGCCGCCCGCGGGACTGACACCGCCGGCGCCGCCGGAACCGTGCGTGGGCGGCGGTGAGTCGACGAGCGTCAGCGTCGAGCCCGGATCGCGGTAGGAGCCGACGCTCGGGCCTCCGGCACCGGCGCCACCGGCACCACCGTTACCGCCCTTGCCGCCTGCGCCGCCGTTGCCCCCGCGCCCGACCGCTTCGAGGCAGGCGCTGGCGCCGAACCCGCCGCCGCCGCCTGCGCCGCCGATCGTGCCCGGGCTACCATCCCCGCCACGCCCGCCCGCCGACGCTGCGATCGTGGTGCCCGCAACCGCCTCGACCGTCGAGCTGCGCAGGAACAGGCCGAACGAACCCCCGCCCGCAGGCCCACCGCTGCCGGCGCTGCCGCCCAGACCACCAGCGCCGCCGCCGCCGCCGCCGTTGCCGGTGCCGTCGATGAGGAACCACGCGGTCTGGCCACCACCGCCGCCGCCACCGCCGCCGCCGGCGCCGTGCGCACCAGCAGTCCCCGTCGTGCCGGACCGACCGGTCCAGTGATCCCCCAGAGACTGAGGCGTGGACGCGCCGCCCGCGCCGTGTGTGCCGTCGGGACCCGGGACTCCGGACCCGCCGTTGGTGCCGGGCTGACCGGTGGTTCCGGCCGCGCCGCCGAAGCCGCCCGCCCCGCCTCCAGGTCCGGAGCCGGCAGAACCGTTCGTGCCGCTGGCCGCGTACCGACCGCTCCCCCCGTTGCCGCCCCAGCGGCCGACAGCAGACGCGCCTCCCGGTCCCCCAGGTGCGCTCACATCGTTGTCACAGGCACCGGGCGCACCGTTGCCGCCCGACGCGGATGGACCCAGGACGACGCCAGGACCCGTGATCCCGTAGTTCCTTCCCGGCCCGGCCTCCACCGCGACGCGCTCGAGCCGCAGCGACGAGAAGAGCGCGCGCAAGCCGTACGCGTTCGGTGTGGATGCCGTGGGGCTCACTTCTCCTCGGAGGGCGAGCAGCTGCAGCACCACCCCGTTGACCCCATCCGCGAGCAGCGCTTGCGGACGCCCGATGATCCGCGTGACGTTGGACGTCGCGCGGCTCCAGCCGGATCCGGCATAACCGCCGTAGATGCCGACGCCGGTGGCCGGCATCAGACCGGTCCCTTCGTCGTAGTCGCCCGAGGCGACGTACACGTCCTTCTGTTGTGATTGAGCAGCGCTCACCGCCGCCTGCACAGTTCGCTTCGGCGCGTCGATGGTCCCGGCCGCGCCGTCGTTGCCGGAGGTCGAGACGAAGATCGCGCGCGTGGGATCACCGTCGATGCCGTCGCAGTTCGCGTCCACGAGCGCCAGGTCGGGATCGTCGTCCGCGCCTGGGTTGATGGCCGGGTCCGCGTCGTTGCAGTCACCCTCGCCGGGCGTGAAGCCGTCCCCGTCCGAATCGCAGTCCAGGACGCCGCTCAGGCCAGCCTGCGCGAGCACCGCGCACAGCAGGGCCTTCGCATCATCGACAGGGTCGGCGGCTCCCGGCAGAGCCCCTCCGACCAGCGCGACCACGGCAACCAACAAGACGACCTTTCGCACGACGAACCCCCTCCATCCCTTATGGAGGTCTTCGCCGGGGGCGACGCGGTTCCTGCAATCCAGCGCCAGGAGCGAACCCCCTGACTGAAGCCGTTTGTGCCTCGCCCCTTAGTCACCCCTGGCTGACCGGCTCCTCCGGTTCCTCTCGTTCGGCGCAAGGCTCGTTGACCTTAGCGCCCCGAACCCGATCGCCACTCCCGGCCCGCGGGGGCACCCCTTCGCGCCGGTGCCGCAGAGCGCGCCGCGCGACAGGACCGTGTCAGCCCAGCGACTTCACGGCAAGCTCCGCAGTCTCGGTCGGCGTCGTGCCGACCCGGATCCCGCGCGCCTCCAGCGCCTCACTCTTCGCCGCCGCCGTGCCCTTCGACCCGCTGACGATCGCCCCCGCGTGGCCCATCCGCTTGCCCTCGGGCGCGGTGAACCCCGCGATGTACGCGGTGACCGGCTTCGTCACCGACGACGCGATATACGAAGCCGCGCGCTCCTCCTCGTCGCCGCCGATCTCGCCGATCATCACGATCGCCTCGGTCGCGGGATCATCCTGGAACCGCGCGATGATGTCGATGAAGTTCGAACCGACGATCGGATCGCCGCCGATGCCCACGCAGGTGGTCTGCCCGATCCCGGCGGTGAACATCTCGTACATCACCTGATACGTCAACGTACCCGAACGCGACACCAACCCGATCGGCCCCGGCCCGGTGATCTCCCCCGGGATGATGCCCATGTTCGCAAGACCCGGCGAGATCAGCCCCGGACAGTTCGGCCCGATCAACGTCACGCCGCGCGCGCGCACGAACGGATACACCTCGGCCATGTCACGTGCGGGGATGCCCTCGGTGATGCACACCACCAGCGAGCAGCCCGCGTCCACGGACTCGATGATCGCATCGGCAGCGAAGCGCGCCGGCACGAAGATCAGCGACGCGTTGGCACCTTCCGACGACACCGCCTCGACGACCGTGTCGAACACAGGCACGCGGTCGTCGATCGCGCGCTGCCCCCCCTTGCCCGGCGTCACGCCGGCGACCACGTTGGAGCCGTACTCCAGGTTGCGCCGTGAATGGAACGTGCCCTCGGACCCGGTGATCCCCTGCACGACGACGCGCGTGGACCGATCGAGCAGGATGCTCACGACGCCTTCCTCCTCTTCGCCAGCTCGACGGCCTTCTGCGCCGCCTCGTTCATGGTTTCGGCCGGATGCACACCCGCGACGCCCGCAGCGCGCAGGATGTCACGCCCCTCTGAAGCGTTCGTCCCGTCCAGCCGCACAACGATCGGGACCTTGGCGCCGCCGAGCTGCTCGACCGCTGCCAGGATCCCGCGCGCAACCTCGTCGCATCGGGTGATCCCGCCGAAGATGTTGACGAGCAGCGCGCGCACCTTCCGCGAGGACAGGATCACCGAGATCCCGTTCGCCATCACCTCAGCGTTCGCGCCCCCGCCGATGTCCAGGAAGTTCGCCGGTTTGCCGCCGAAATTGGCGACGACGTCCAGCGTCGACATCGTGAGCCCCGCACCGTTGCCGATGATGCCGACGTTGCCGTCAAGGCCGACGAAGTTGCCGACGCCCTTCTCTTTGGCGAGGCGCTCTTGCTTCGGCAGCGCGCGCAGGTCCACGAGCTTCTCGAACTCGGGGTGCCGGAACAGCGCGTTCTCGTCCAGCGACACCTTCGCATCGAGCGCCATCGCCTCGCCGTCTTCGGTGACGATCAACGGGTTCACCTCGACCAGCGAAGCGTCCGACCCGACGAAGCAGGCGTAGAGCTGCTCGATCAGCGCGCCCACCGCGCGGTGATGCGCGGAAGGGATCCTGCCCCCGAACAGCATCCGCCGCACATGCGACCCGCGAAGCCCCACGAGCGGGTCGATGTGGACGCGCGCGAGGTACTCGGGCTCCGAGGCGGCGACCTCCTCGATATCCATGCCGCCCTTCACCGAGCACATCCCCAGGTACGCCTTCGCGCCGCGGTCCAGCATGAACGACACGTAGTACTCGGCCGCGATCGCCTTGTCGGCGCGCTCGACCAGCACCTCGCGGACCTTGTGACCCTTGATGTCCATGCCCAGGATCTCGCCCGCGCGCGCCTCCGCCTCGGCCGGATCGGGGGCGAGCTTCACCCCGCCGGCCTTCCCGCGCCCGCCCACGCGCACCTGCGCCTTGACCACCACGCGCGTGCCGAGCTTCTCGGCCACCTTGCGCGCCGCAGCCGCGCCGCGCGCGGGCTTCCCCTCGGGAACCGGCACGCCGAACGAGGCGAAGATCTTCTTGCCTTGATGCTCGAGCAGATCCATCAGGTTTTGCTCCCCAATCGGTCGTTGAGCCACTCGACGATGGCGGTGGTGGTCGCGCCCGGCGTGAAGATCTCGGCGATGCCGGCTTGTTTCAGCGCGACGATGTCCTCGTTGGGGATGATGCCGCCGCCGAAGACCACCACGTCGCCGGCGCCTCGCTGCTCGAGCAGCTCGATGATCTTCGGGAACAGCGTCATGTGCGCGCCCGAGTGGATCGAAAGCCCGACCGCGTCGGCATCTTCCTGGATGGTGGTCTCGACGATCTGCTCGGGCGTCTGATGCAGGCCGGTGTAGATGACCTCCATACCGGCGTCGCGCAGCGCGCGCGCGACCACTTTCGCACCACGATCGTGACCATCCAGGCCGGGCTTGGCGACGACGACGCGTATCTTGCCCCCGGGCACGGAACCTCCGTTTGTCGAGTGGGTATCGCCGGGTGATGATAGGGGCCGCCGATGAGCAGCCGCAAAGCGGACGCATCTCAGCGCGCGCAGTCCGCGCGCGACCGCCTGGAGGCGATCCTTGACCCCGGGTGGCGCTTGCTGTTCGAGGGTGTCGTCTCGGCCGACCCGCTCGGGTTCCCCGGCTACGGCGAGCAGCTCGCGCGCGCGCGCTCGGGCACCGCCGCGAGCGAGGCGGTGCTCGTCGCGGACGGCGCGGTCGACGGCTGCGACTGCGTGGCGATCGCCTTCGAGTTCGGCTTCCTCGGCGGCTCGATGGGCGCCGCGACCGGCGAGCGGATCGCGCGAGCGTTCGAGCTTGCCGCGGACGCGCGCATCCCCGTCTTCGCCTTCATCGCCACCGGCGGCGCGCGGATGCAGGAGGGCATGGCATCCCTCGCGCAGATGCCGGCGACGATCGTGGCGCGCCGACTGCTCGCGGAGGCCGACCAGCCTTTCGTCGCCTGGCTCGGCAACCCGACCACCGGCGGCGTATACGCGAGCGTCGCCTCGCTCGCGGACCTGGTGTGGGCCGAGCCGCGCGCGACGATCGGCTTCGCCGGGCCGCGGGTCGCCGAGGCGATGACCGGCGAGCAGCTCCCCGAGGATTCCCATACCGCGGAGGCCGCGCTCGCCGCCGGCCTGATCGATGAGATCGTTCCCCTCGAGCAGCTGCGCGCGCGCTGCACCGACGTGGTCCGCCTGCTCGACGGACGCGCGATGGGACCGCTGCCCGTCGAGCCGGCCGGACCGACCGACGACGCCGAGCGCGACCCGTGGGAACGCGTTGCGCTCGCGCGCGCCGCCGCACGCCCCACCGGCACCGACTATCTGCCGCCGGTGCTCGTCCTGCGTCGGGGCGGCACGGGCGACGGCGTCCGGTGCGGCGTCGGCAAGCTCGGCTCGAGCACCGTCGTGGCGATCGCCCAAGACCGGCGCGCCGGCCACACCACCCCGAGCGGCTACCGGCGCGCGCGTCACGCGATCGGCGTCGCATGCCGCCTCGGCGTTCCGGTCGTCACCTTCGTCGACACGCCCGGCGCGGATCCGTCCGAAGCCTCGGAGCGCGATGGGATCGCGCGCGAGATCGCGCTGACGCTCGACGCGCTGCTCGCTGCTCCCGTGCCCACCGTCGCGTGCGTCGTCGGCGAGGGGGGGAGCGGCGGTGCGCTCGCGCTCGCAGCATGCGACCGCGTGCTGATCCAGAGCAACGCGATCTTCTCGGTGATCGCACCCGAGGGCGCCGCGAGCATCCTGCGCCGCGACGACATCGATGAGGTCGCACGCGACCTGCGAGTCACCGCGGCCGACCTGCTCGCGCTCGACCTCGCCGACGCGATCGTGCCCGAACCCGCCGATGGTGCGACCGCCGATCCCGACGCTGCTCGCGCGCTCGTGTGGCGCGCCGTCGCGCTCGCGCTCGGCGAAGCCGTCACCGAGGGAGCCCCGACGCCGCGGCGCTTGACGCGTTGGCGCGCGCACGGCAGGACGCTGTGAGTGCGCCTGCGCCACGCCGCAAGAAGCGCGTCCGGCCTGCCCGCAAGATCGTGCCGCGGGGCCAGATGGGGATCGGCTGGATCATCGGCCCGTTGGTGCTCGCCGCGATCATCGCGATCCTCGGCGTTGTGTTCCTTTTGAACACATAGCCCTGTTCCCGGCAAAGATCGCGGCACGCTGGGGTAAACTGGGTCCGTGCGTCGCCGAGGCTCCCACAGAGATGTTCAATCGACGAGGCACCCCTCCCCCGTGATCCCTCCTTCCCGAACGTTGACATCATCCCTGCAGGAGGTACGGAAGGTGACGGAGTCGACCCCCGCGCGCGGAGCGATCGACCCGCGCGCCGTCGCACGCAACGTGTGGCGCGCGATGCGCCGCCCCGCGACCTACCCCGGCTATCTCAAGGAAGCGATCTGGGCGAGCGCGAACATCGCGCTGTATCCGGTCGGTTTGCTCTCCGACGCGCTCGAGGTCGCCGACGAGGTTCGCTTCGGTGACCGCTTCTCGTCGCAGGTTCCGCTCGCATACCTCGATCCGGAAGCGGCATCGACACCGATCGTGCTGCTGCACGGCTACTTCCACAACCGGTCGGCGTTCATGGTCATGCGCCGGCGCCTGAAGCGCCACGGATTCCGCAACGTCACCACGATGAACTACAACGTGATCGGTCACGACATCCCCGAGCTGGCCGAGCAGCTCTACGCCCACGTCGAGCAGGTCTGCGAGGCCGCCGGCGCGCACAAGGTGCATCTGATCGGCCATTCGCTCGGTGGGATCGTCGCGCGCTACTACATCCAGGCGATGGCCGGCTGGGACCGCGTGCACACCTGCATCACGCTGGGATCGCCCCACCAGGGCACCTATGCCGCGTTCATCGGCCGCGGCCGCGCGGCGCGGCAGCTGCGTCCCGGCTCGATCGTCATCGAGCAGCTCCGCGACACAGCCCGCCCGGTCCTGGTGCGCTTCATCTCGTTCTACTCGAACCTCGACGGCATGGTGCTGCCGCCGGGGAACGCCAAGATCGCGTCGCCCGAGCTGCACGCGCACAACATCCTGGTCAAAGACCTCGGGCACATGAGCCTGCTGGTCTCCAAGCCGCTGCTTCGCTCGATGGCGGAGATCCTGTCGACCATGGATGCGCCGGCGACCGTCGCGGATCTGCCCGACGCGACCGCCGCCTACCCAGGCTGATCGCCCTCGGGGCCCTCCGGCGCGCCTGTGTCATGGTGGCTCTCCCGGCCCCACGGCTCTTCTCGCTGCTTGCGGATCAGGCGGTCTTCGATCGGCTTGAGCATCAGCAGGGACAACAACGCGATCCCGACCGAGACGCCGACGCCGACCCAGAACCCGATCCCGGCCGCGAGCCCGGCTGCCGCGGCCACCCAGAGACCGGCGGCGGTCGTGAGGCCGCGCACCCGACCCCGGTACCGGATGATCGTGCCCGCGCCGAGGAACCCGACGCCCACCACGATCTGGGAGGCGACCCGGGTGATGTCGGCACGAACGGCCGCTCCCTGACCCGAGGACAGCGGGCCCGCCTCGGCCACGATGTCCTGGAACCCGTAGGCCGAGACCATGGCGAACAACGCCGCCCCGGTTGCCACAAGGATGTGCGTCCGCAACCCGGCCGGGCGGTCCCTCAGTTCGCGCTCGAGCCCCAGGATGCCGCCGGCGACCGCGGCCAGCACGAGGCGCAGCGCAACGGTGCCGTCATCGATCACGCGACCGTCCCACCCTCCGCGGGACGCGCTTCACGCCTCATGCGCCGGGAGCCGCAGCCGCCAGCCCGGCATGATCAGGTCAGGCGAGCGGAACCGCACCCCATCTCCCATCCGTTTGTTGCGGTTGAGGCGCCATATCTCGGTCCAGCGCAGAGGGTCGCCAAGGTGGCTCTTCGCGAGCAGCCACAGCGAGTCACCCCGACTGATGACCACGATCGGTGGCAAGGCCGGAACCGCCGGGTCCACCTGTTGCTCGATCGAGGGCTCGGATCCGAGAGCGATCGGGCCGTCGCCGGTCACAGGCGCGTTGTCCCCCGCTCCCGCAGGCAGGTGGTCCCCCGCGCCCGCGGGCAGCAGCGCCGCGAGCAGCACGACGATGACGGCCACCGCCCAGGCGAGGCGCCGGCTGAAGGGGTCTCGCCGCCGTGGCCGCGGGGCGGGGATGATCTCGGTCGTGACGACGACCGGAGGAATCAGGTCAGGCGGTTCGTCTTCGAGCTGCTCGAGCACCGCCGACACCAGCGGCGCGGTGATCACCAGCGCAGGCGCGACGATGGGAGGCGCCGGCATCGACGCGGACTCGGGGGCAGGAGGCGCGGACGCTTCGCCGGCCTCGACGGGTGCGAGCAGCGTGCGCACGACAGCCCGAGGCATCCTGGCGGGCATCGTTCGCTGCTCGATGCGCTCATCGGCTTCTGACACCAGCCGGGAGCCTGCCGTGCGCAGAGCGCGGCGGACGTCGACGGGCTCGCCCATCGCGCGCACCAGTTGCGCGACCCCGGCCTCGACCACCTTCCGTGCTTCCGGTGGTCGGACGCCGAGCACCACGGCGGTGTGCTCGATGCTCTGACCGAGGACGTAGTACAGGGTGAGCGCGGCGCGCTGGCGGTGACGCAGCGCGGCCAGGGCTGCGAGAACCCGCCACCACCGAGGCCCCTCCGCGGGGACGGTGGCCACGGGCTTGATCGCGGCGGCGTCTGCGCGCGCCTGCTCGTACGCGAGGCGCAGCGCGGTCTGGACCCCCTCGGGCGCGCGGCCGGCGCGGGTAGCGGCGCGCGCTGCGGTGCGCGCGCGCCCGGCAAGACCGGCGACCGACGGGTGGGACGGATCGTCGATCCGGCCGAGCAACACGGCCACGAAAGTCTCGACGGGTTCGAAGCTGCGAGCTAGCGGGCTCGCCTCGGGGCGCACAGAGGCTGCGTCGCCGCGCATGGTTCCCTCCTTGGGGATCCGACCGACGGCAACCGCTTCGCTTCGCTTCTCCCAGACGTGCGCCCCTAGAGCGTTCTTACGGTAAGCCGGTGCCAGGCGAAGTCAAGCATCCCGGGCGTTCGGGGCGTTCCGGGCGCCGGGCTCAACCGCCCATCGGGCCGGCGATCAGACCTTGCGCAGCGGCGCGTAGGCGAGCAGGAGACGCTTGGCTCCCTCGTCCTCGAAGTTGACCGTGGCTTCCACGTCGCTGCCGGACCCCGAGACCGCTAGCACGATCCCGCGCCCGAAGCGCTCGTGGAAGACCTCCTCACCCACGACCACGCTGAGTGACGGTCCCGGCCCGGCCTTGCCTCGGACGACGGCCTGCTGTCCAGGCTTGTCGCCGTCACCGTTCGTGGTCATCATGAGCTGCTCGGGGATCTCGCCCAGGAAGCGCGACGGCGGGTTGTAGTTGGTCGACCCCCACAGGGTCCGGCACCAGGCATGGGTCAGATAGAGCTGCCGTTTCGCCCGGGTGAGGCCGACGTAACACAGGCGGCGTTCCTCTTCGAGCTGCTCGGGGTCGGTCATCGACCGGATGTGCGGGAAGACCCCCTCCTCGAGCCCGGCCATGAACACCACCGGATACTCGAGGCCCTTCGCGTTGTGCAGGGTCATGAGGGTGACCCGTCCGTCCTCATCGGTGATCTCGTCGGCCT
>Ga0299906_10005802_pt1 | contig 10022 bp, 7 predicted proteins | sample RVTome_14_FD_200259 | JGI IMG/M metagenome (GOLD analysis project Ga0299906, IMG submission 200259) | Soil microbial communities from uranium-contaminated site in the Upper Colorado River Basin, Wyoming, United States - RVT145D125 (version 2) ...
CGCGGGCCGGAGGCCCGCGACACCTCGGCAAGGAGGCCAAACACCGGAAGGACGCTCTACTCAAGTAGCGCCGCAGCAAGTGCACGCGACCCACAGATTCTGCCGAAGAGCCTTTCTTTTCGAGGTTCACATCGACCCCGGTGAGCATCAACGACGGCACCTCGATGGTGTCGAGGGTCAACGATGCGAGCGAGACGTGAAGCGACCCGTCGTTCAGGCGCAGGAAGTGCTCGGTGCTGTAATCCGCGGGGTTGCCGACCCGCAGCCCCGACAGGTCGGTGTGACCGGCCAGAATCCCGACATCCGCACGATCGAGCGTGGTGTCGACCCCCAGCGCGAACGTCGAGCCGGTCTCGATACCCGCCTTGGCCAGGTGGTCGATCCAGACCACCGCACCGACGACCACCAACACCACGAGCGCGACGCCGGCCACCGTCAACACTTTCAGTCTTTTCGTGAGTTTCATAGCGGAACTCCGCAATCTTGTCCTCACCACCACACGACAGGTCAGGCCCGACCTTGATGCACACGCCGGCGCTCGGACCCGAGCCTCAACGTACAAGGACAAGTCCTTCGAGCACGACGCGACTTCCAACCTACGCAGCATAAAGGGTTGCAGGCGAACGGCAAGTGGCGGAATCGGGCAGTGAAGATGCGTCTGGTGGAAGGCAACCCCCGCGGCGAATGAGCCGCAGGAATCCGACGGCCAGCAGCGACGCGACTTCGTCCAGGCGTTCGTCGATGGACATGACGGCGGGGGCGTCGCGGTGCAAGGGCGCTCCTCGACCTGCCTGCGCCGATCCTTCGGCAGGCAGGGCAGTCGCCCACAACTTTCAACGCTTCGCCTCCTGCTGCGCTCGAAAGCCAGGGGCTCCGCCGTCCACGGCTCCGCCCGTTCGGCGGGACGACAGTCCACCGGACTGTCATCTTGTTCCGTCTCACCCTCCGCTCTGCGGCCGGTGAGTTGTCCGGCGGTGATGACTCAGCGACGCCGCGCGTTAACAGCGTCCTCCTTCACTACCTACCGCCGACGTGTTTGAAATGTCCCTTCTGGGCTCAGCCAGGTGCGCCTGAAGGAATCTCAAGCCGATGGTTTGCCGATCAGCGACCGGTTGAAGGCCGGTCCGCTGCGTCGGCTTGTTGGGCTGCGACGGGTTCGAGCAACCTGTGGCCGTGCCGTTTCTGTTGCTCGATGTAATGGGCGACGAGTTTCTCGGGGTCGTTGTCGAATTCTGCGGAGATCCTCGCGCGGACCTCCCTTACCGCCCGGATTCCTTCATCCTTCGTCATCTTCATCTCCCAGCAATTCCAGAGGTGTCACAAGACCTGGGACGAATAGACCCAGCATGCCGTTTACTCGCCTGACGTGGTCGAACTTGTTCGCGTTCGCAAGGTGGCTGCAATTCCATGTGACCAGAAAGTCGCAACGATGATGGGAGGCCAGCGCCAGGTGGAGCGCGTCGCCCGCGGGGTCTCGTGGCATGACACGCCGAAGGATGTAGGTTCGAACGATTTCCACCACCGCCGCTTCAACGGGCACCAAGGGCAGATTGGCGATGAGCCCGATGCAGTCCTCCCGAGCCGGAAAGTCTCCGCGGGAAAGCTCATCGATGACCGCCTCGCTCGTAACCAGCTCGTGCCTGTCCTTGGCAGCGTCCCACCACGTCCGGGTCCACTCGCGGCGCGCCACCATCGACGGCTCCGAGCGCGCTTCGAAGTAGAAGCTGGGGATCGTGGTCTCAATGTAGATGCGCTTCCGCACGACTCAGGCTCATCTCCGTTTGAGTGCTACGCGATCTTACCAGAGCAGGGGGTGCGCCAACAGTCAGGAGGATGGGTTGCCCACCCAACCACCCAACGGGAACGGAGCGACCGTCCGTCGCCCGGCCGGTCGTCCTCGCCGCAAGCCGCTCACCTGTTTTTCCCCCTCTCAGAGGGAGGGCCCGGGGGCTGCCGTGCCCTACCGGCCAGCCTCCCTCACGTACACTCCCCCCTCGCACAGGGGAGGCCTTGCCTCGCCGGCCAGCCCCGCGTGATCCGACATTCCCCCGCCGGTCAACCGCAGGAACCTGGTAGCCAGCAGCGATGCGACTTCATCCAGACGGTCATCGATGGACATGGCAGCGGGTTCGTCGCGGTGCATGGGCGTTCCTCGAGCAGTCGCCCACAACTTTCAGCGCTTCGCCTCCTGCTGCGCTCGAAAGCCAGGGGCTCCGCCGTCCACGGCTCCGCCCGTTCGGCGGGACGACAGTCCACCGGACTGTCATCTTGTTCCGTCTCACCCTCCGCTCTGCGGCCGGTGACCTGCCTGCCGCAGGCAGGGTTGTCCGGCAGTAGCGAATCAGGGACGCCGCGCGTTAACAGCGTCCTCCTTCACTACCTACCGGCGGGGAGTTCAAGATGTCTCGTTCGGATTGAGGTCCCGGGACAGGAGATTCAACGCCCTGTTCAGCGGTAGCCTGCACAAAAGACCCTCCGCGTCAACAGGTCGTTGGACGGTAGTCGCGCATGGTTTTACAAGTGCCACCGCGCCGTGTATGCCTTGCAGATTCGGTCGAGCATGATGCGGTACTCCGCATCCACGTCGATCCCAAGACCATTGTCCCGAGCGACACGGGGCGGATGTACATTGTCGATTAGGACCGGTACGAGCAGGACATAGTCGTACGCAACGAGATCGGTTCTGCCCGGTGCGCGGGTCGGCAGCTCGCGGAATTTCTTGGTAGTACGCGCAGGATCTGCCGGACGGTTGTGGCTTACCGCGTGCGGAAACTCGTTCCACAGCGAATCGTCACCACTGGAAAGTCGCGGGAGCACCTGTAGCGTGAACTCCTCCGGAGACAGGAATGGCTTCACACGATCGGGTACGTTCAGAACCTTCTCGGCAAGGCCAACCAGTACGGTTGCCACCAGAATGGCGTCCGGTCTGTTTCGATGAAGCACTCCGACCAAGTCGCTCAAGTCATCGTAGCGATTCGTTCGGTTTCGGTGCGCCGTCACAACGGACTTATTCTCGACGCATAGTCGCAGGCGTGTCAGGTCTGGCTCCGCCGTCTCGCCCGCGAGCTCCGCTACGACGAGGTCGACCTTGCGCGCCCGCCCGGCAGGCGATGGAATGTCGAGCCACTCCCGGATAAGCCCCTCCGAAAAATCGCGCTCGAATGGCTCGCACATGGCGCGCAAGTCGCGCAAGATGCCGCGACTCATGGCACCGGAGTGATCCTCGTTTCGGTGGTTGTGGAAGCCTCGTGCCCTGATTTCGTCCACGACTTCATCAAATGCCGTTCTCACCCGCGGATCACCCCATCAAGGCCAATTCCATTTGTCGTTCCCGTACACCTGCGAGAGCGGCCGGGCCGCACTCGAGAGCCGCCCGAACCATGTCGTCGGGCAATGGCATCCGCTGTAGCACGCGACTTTGAAGTCGCAGAAATCCCTTAGACGCACGTTGGCAGTTTTGGGCGAGCCACTGATGCGCGAGTGACGACCGTAGGTAACGAACGATCACGTCCATTGAGGCAGGCTCTCGGGGTACAAGGTAATACACCGAATGCCGTGGGACAATTTCACCGGACCGATCCACCCAGAAGCGTGGTATTTCGCAGATGTCCTTGCACAGGATCTTCGGCCTCAGTATCTCCCCGAGTGCCGGTGTTTCGTGAAAGGCGTACCAAGGCTTGTGTTTCACGCAGGTTCGTGCAAGCAGCCGCTGGCGAACGTCTTTCCGCATCAGGTAGCGCCCGAAAGCACCTAACCGCTCCAACGGAAGAAGCCGGCCATGCACATCGTACGGGATGAGCATCACGAAACGCTGTGGAAGATCGGTTGTGTCTAGGGTGAGCTGCCGGCCTGCAATCGTTGGGTGCGCGAAGCGTCGAAACGCTGTATCAAAGCTGGCCGTGGGCTGTACAAACACGCCGTCTGCGCCCGTCGCGACCCCGCAACTGATCCGAAAACACAAATCCGCGAGCGTTACACCCGACTGCCGTGGTACAGAGCCCTCAACAATGGGTAGCCAGGGATGTTGTCCTGGTGGTAATGTTACAGTCACCGTGCTCTCATCGCGTCGGATCACCCTCGTCCTCCCTCGCGTCGCGTTGCTCACCACGGTGATGGTCGGATACGTCACAAGGTCGCCAAACGTGTCCTCGGGTACAAGGCGAATCTCCTCAATGTGATAACCCGTGAGCAGATCCCGCAGAGATCCAGCGGTTTCTACATACAGGTATTTCTCCGGCGTGATGAAGACAAGCCGGCCCCCTGGAGCGAGGCTACGTAGCGCCTCCTCGAAGAAGAGCAGATAGAGATCGAACCGCCCGCGCGCGGCGGTATAACGAGCACGATACCGCCTTTTCTCGACTTCAGACAGTGCCGTAATCGCGACGTAGGGAGGGTTCCCAACGATGAAGTTGTACGTTTCGCCCCCATCCGTCAGAAAGTCGGCATGTTCGATATGAACGCCCCGCAGCCGTTCGTATTTCGCACGTAGGCCTGGTAGGTGCCGTGGATCAGACTCGATGCCAGTTATTCGCGGAAGCGGAAGTCCTTGACCCTTGCACCAGCGGATAACACCGTCGATAAACTCACCTGTTCCGCACCCGGGATCGAGCACTGTATCGTCCGGTCGGGGTGCCCGCCCTTGGAACAACCGATTGACCATTGTGTCAACGGTTTCTTTTGGTGTCGGAACAAAGCCCTTCAACGTACTTTTTCCCTACGGAACGGGGCCCGAACGCTTTTTCCTGTTAACTCATATGACAGCGCTACGAACCTCGGTCCTGACTCCGAATCGCCGGTTGTTCGTCGCGGTCGGTCGCGTTTTTGACTGCGCTAGCGGCGTTTCAGCAACGACCTAGCGCTGTCAGACTAACGGGCGATGTTAACGAGAGAGCGCGAGAGTTCGAGACGCCTTCATTCGGGGTTCGAGCGCAACCCGCCGGGTTACGATCGCACCCTGAACGTCACGGCTACGAACCGAGAGCGCCGCCCGCCGCGGCGGAACCCTTTGCGGGCAACGAGTTACCGCGACCACGCGGCACGCCCGCCGTGCGGCGTGGCCGTTAACGGAATCCGACCCTCTCTTTCGAGAAAGCCCGTCGATCCCGAATGTAACAGTATTCGAACCTTGGCACAATGCCGCAAACGGGCAACGCCGGGCCGGGCTGTTAACCGCGCGAGCGCCGGGCCGGTAGGACGACTTCCGAAAAGTAACGGTGTTCCACGCCGCCGCGGTTGGGCCGAGCCGGAGGCCCTCTTCCGGATCGTCCATGTCGCCATCGACGACGGCTTTACGCCGACCGGCGGCTCGCCGCCACCCTCGTACCGCGAGCAGGCCGTCGAGATCGCCCTGGGGCAGTACCCGACCTTCCAGAACGGCCGCGTCGCCGCCTTGACGCGGCGGGTGCCCCCCGGCCAGGTCGTCAATGCGGTTCTGCCCTGCCGCCGCAAGGTACGCCTGCCCCGGCCGCCCAAGCCGCCCGGTCCGCCGCCCATCGTCGGGACCCTGCGCAAGGCCATCGAGTGGCGGCGCCGGCTCGACGCCGGCGAAGTCCCCAACCAAGCCGCAATCGCCCGCCATGCCGTACAGTTCTTTGGTCGGGCAACCCAGCTGGGCATCGAAGTGCTTGCCCAAGGCCTCCGCCGGCATCAGGTGCAGCATCTGATACCGAAACACTCCCGGCCAGTCCGAAGACAGATACTTGATGGTCATGGGTGAAAACAGCACTGTGGCGGGCTCGAACAAGGTCATTTGTCGGGGATCGACCGCGTACCTCATATTCTCGCCAACCTCCTTGCCAGCATAGCGTTACAACAATAATAGCTCTACCACAAATCCCACGGGATAGCAAGAAGAAAATGGTATAAATCTTTATTATTTAACGAGTTGCGCGAGGTCGTTGACCGACTTGGTGTGGCAGGGTATTGTGAAGGGCGCGTCTTGGAAGACTTATCGACGACGCCAGTGCCATCCGAGCCTATCCGGCGCTGTAGTGTTAGGCGGCGTTCTTCTCAGCCTTTTCTCCATCGACGAATTGGATCCCGGCGATGACGTCCGGCAGCAGCCCGGCGCCGTTCAGCATTCGCCATTTACAGACTGCGGTCTCGCCAAGCATGCCGTGCTGCTGCCGCTGCCCATGGTTCGGCGATGCCGAAGGCGCGTCATGTGCACAGACGCAACGACCTCCCCGAATTGGCGGTGACGACCGGGGTTCGGAATCCGCCATCTCCGACCCTAAGATCTGTATTGATGGTAACTTACGAGTCCTGCGTAATCTTGAAAGAGATCATATATGTCCTCGGCGATGGCGATACGCAAATGGTTGCACCGAGATGGATAAGCATCCGACCAATCCCACCTTGTGGATCGCCTTCGCCGTGAGATGATGACTTCGTAAGGTGCAAGATGACGAGTCGTGCGAAGTAACGGAACATGCCGATTTCGGTCTTGCAACAGCCGGGATCAGGGGGTATACATGCGCCCCTGCTGTGCCTGTGGACGGTCCACGGACTCCGGGCGAGCCAGGATGACTTCGCGAAATGGGCCAAAGGCGTCTGACCGTTAGTAGAAATAGGCGCACTGGAGGGCCGACATGAGCCGCCAGGCGACCCACCCCCCCCGGGCCCTCGCCGATCTCCCCTGCGGAATCAAATGGCCTATCGTTTCCCGAGACGATGACCGCGCTCCGGCCCGCGCTCCGGCCATGGCCGTCTATACGCTTGCTGCGTCGCTTCTGCTGGTGACGAACGTTGTTTCAGCGGCAGATAGCACGTTTTTCGAGACAAGCATTCGCCCCGTACTGGCCGAACATTGTTTCGCGTGCCACGGTCCGGACAAGAACGAGGGCGGGTTGCGTTTGAACACCGCTGAGGTTTTTGAGCGCGGCGGCAATCGTGGCACGATCTTGCCGTACAACGACAAGTTCGGGCTGTTCGATCTTGTCGTTGAGAACCGATCGCCCTTCGAGCATCCGAAAGTATCCCTGAGCTCCGAAACCCGCGCGAATTTGCGCGACTGGGTTGTGCGCGGATCGCCGTGGCCGAAGCCGGTCACCCCGGCAAAGCCGATTCCGATAGACGAATTCGTCGATGTGGCGAAGCGGGAACACTGGGCGTTTCAACCCGTCGCAACACCGGAATTCCCTGACGTTGCGAACACCGATTGGGTGAGAGCACCGATCGATCGCTTCGTTCTCGCCAAGTTGGAACGCGCCGGCCTCGAGCCGTCCCCTACCGCCGATCCGCGCAGCTTATTACGCCGGGCCTATTACGACTTGACGGGGATGTCTCCGTCGTACGAATCCGTAACCGAGTTCGCGGCCAATCCGTCCTGGAAGGCCTACGAACACGTTGTCGACGAACTGCTCGCTTCGCCTCGCTACGGTGAACGTTGGGGCAGGTTTTGGCTGGACGTTGCGCGGTACAGCGACACCAAAGGATACGGACGCGGACGCGATCGGTACTTCCCGTTTCCGCATACCTACCGGAACTATGTCATTGACGCGTTCAACAATGACCTGCCCTACGACCGGTTTATCCTCGAACAACTCGCCGCCGATCATTTGGAGCTTGGCGAGGACCCGCGGCCTTTGGCGGCGCTCGGCTTCATCACGCTGGGCCGGCAGTTTCCCGGTGACCGCAATGCGACGCTCGACGATCAGATCGACGTGGTCACGCGGGGACTTCAGGGTCTTACCGTGAGTTGTGCGCGATGCCATGATCACAAGTTCGATCCCGTGCCGACGACGGATTATTACTCGCTATATGGAATATTTCGCAGTTCGCATGCGCCTTCCGAGTTGCCTCTCATTGAAGAGCCCGACTTATCTTCGGCGCTGTATCTCGCGTACCAGCGCGAACTGGAAAAAAGGCAAGACGCGGTGAACGCGTATCTTTCACGTGTTCACGTTCAACAGTTGGCCGATGCGCGATCGCGCGTCGGCGAATACCTGCAAGCAGCCTTCGAGTCGCTTGGACTCGAGAATTCGAACGACATTCGGTCACTGGCGAGAGACCGCGAGCTTACGCCGCAACTCGTGCAACGTTGGGTGGAACACCTGAAGAAAAATGAAAGCCGACCCGGAGCGGTCTTTGGACTCTGGTGGACGCTCGCGCAGCTGGAACCGGACAACTTTCCGGATGAGGCACACCTTGCGATTCAGGCCTACCTACACGCGGACCGGCAGGAACAGCACCCCGTGGCGGGTCCGATTCGAACCCATTTTCTGGATTCATCCCCCGCGTCGATGAAAGCGGTAAACGACTTTTACGGCCAGCTCTTCGGAGAAATCGACCGCGAATGGAAAGATGTGCTTGCCGCCCGTTCACAAACGGCGGGGGATTCGGCCTGGCCGGCAGGCATGTCGGACCCGGAACGGGAACACGTCCGCCAGGCGCTGTACGGTACGGACAGTCCCGCCACCATTTCCCGGCAGGATGTCGAACGCCTGTCCAACGCGGAGGTACGCAAGAAGATCAGGGCGCGTCGAGCGGCCGTGGAGGAGCACATGGGTTCACATCCCGGCCGGCCCGATCGCGCCATGGCGTTGGTGGACGCGAGCACGCCGTACGATCCGTATGTATTCCTGCGCGGCAAAGAGGGCAGCCGCGGCGAGGACGTGTCCAGGCATTATCTCTCCGTTCTGTCGCCGGGACGTTGCGAGCCGTACACCCAAGGCAGCGGCCGGTTCGAGTTGGCGAAGGCCATCGCCGACGAGCGCAACCCGCTGACCGCGCGGGTCTTCGTGAATCGGGTCTGGATGCACCATTTCGGTCAACCGCTGGTCGATACACTGAGCGATTTCGGGTACCAGGGAAGCAAGCCTTCGCACCCGGCGTTGCTTGATTACCTCGCCCGGAAATTCATGGAAGACGGTTGGTCGGTCAAACGCCTGCACAAAAGGATCATGCTTTCCGGCGTGTACGTGCAGTCCAGCGCATTGCGGCCGGAAGCGCAAGGAGTCGATCCCGAGAACATACTACTCTGGCACTACCCGCGCCGCCGACTCGATTTTGAAGCGATGCGAGACGGTCTTTTGGCCGCGGCGAACAACCTCGACTTCTCGATGGGAGGACTCTCCTTCGACCTTGCCGATTCGTCCTATCCCAGCCGCCGCACCATCTACGCGGAGGTGGATCGCCAAGACCTGCCCGATGTGTTTGCGACGTTCGACTTCGCGACGCCCACGTCCCACCATGCCCGACGGCTCGAGACGACCGTGCCGACGCAATCGCTCTATCTCCTGAACAACGGATTCGTTGCCGAGCAGGCGCGCAAACTCGCGGACGACTCGAGAAGCACAGAACCGTCGACGCCGGACGAGCGAATCCGGTGGATGTATCGGCGGTTGTTCCTTCGCGAACCGACCCATCGCGAACTGGACCTGGGCCTCGCATTCGTGCAAACCATGCGGCAAATGCCCACCGTCGATGAGGCGCCGCCGCCCGAAAAGTCCGATTGGACATACGGCGTCGGTGCCGTGGACGAGGCGACGGGCCGAACCCTGTCTTTTACCGAGTTTCCGTATTGGAGCGGTGACGCCTATCAAGGCGATGCCCAATGGCCGGACGGCGAATGGGGCTGGGCCGAACTCACCAAGCTGGGAGGACAACCGGGTGATACCGAACACGCCGTCATTCGCCGATGGACCTCTCCGGTGGACTCGGACATTTCTTTTATCGGTGAATTGCATCACTTTTCGGCGCTTGGTGACGGGATTCGGGGTTACATCGTCAGTAGCCGTGAAGGCATCATCTGGTCCGGCGACGTTCAGGACGGCCTGGTCCTCACCGAATTTCAAAATCATCCGATACGTAAGGGCGATACGGTCGACCTCGTGATCAGCAGCAAAGGCGAAGCGAAAGAGGACCTGTTTCAATGGTACCCGCGACTGTATTTGTCCGGACCGGACTCCACGCAGTTTCCCAAGCAGGATTGGCTCACGCGCTTCGATTTTGCGGGTCCGCAACCTTCACCGCCCGACCCGCTCGACGCATGGGCGCAATACGCACAAGTGCTCCTGATG
>Ga0299906_10005803_pt1 | contig 10022 bp, 7 predicted proteins | sample RVTome_14_FD_200259 | JGI IMG/M metagenome (GOLD analysis project Ga0299906, IMG submission 200259) | Soil microbial communities from uranium-contaminated site in the Upper Colorado River Basin, Wyoming, United States - RVT145D125 (version 2) ...
TGGCCCAGGCCCATATCAATCTGGAACAGTGGAATGAAGCTGCCACGGCCATTCAACAGGGACTGCGTCTCGGCGGTCTGACGCGCGAGGACACGGCCAACATCATGCTCGGCATGGCGCTGTTCAACCAGAAGAAACTCTCCCTGGCCCGCTCGGCCTTCGAAAGGGCCCTGCCGGACGACCGTAGCCGGCGCACTGCGCAACAGTGGATCCAGTACGTGGACAGCGAGATGAAGCGCGCCGAACTGATGGACCAGGAGCTTCCGGAAATGCAGCCACGGGAACTGGAAGACATCCTGCAGGCCAACCAGTAAGCGTGGGGTCAGAGTAAAGGGACAGAGTGCGCCACTCTGTCCCTTTACTCTGACCCCTTCCAACTCCGCCGTGGCGCGCCTCGAAGTCTCCCCCCTGGAAAGGGACTCAACTCAGGGCAGGAAGTCGTCCTGCAATGTCCAGCCGGTGAACCAGGCTTCCTTCGGATCGCCGCTGGCAGCCCCGATGTGCCCGTAGTTGTTGAAGTACGCCGGGAAATCATCGAAATTCAACGGAAAACCGTGCAGGTAGGCCGCATCCGCCGGCGGGTAGGCGCCACTCAGCATCGGGTTCATGACCATATTGCCGGGCTGGGCTTCAAACCAGGCTTGCACCGTCCAGGGGTCGCCCACCTCTTCAACAAAGTTGGTGCCGCAATTGAGAATGGTGTTCTCGATGGTCGTGTTGCCGCTCAAGGCGCCTGGCGTGCCGGCGTTGGCAAACGTCGCCGAATCGTCCAGGTCTATGCAGTTGCCGAAGCCGGTGAAAATGGAATTCGTGATCTTGACCCCGGTGCCGCGGCGAAAAGTCGCGCCGGTGGTGTCCGGCCGCCCGATAAACGTGAAGTTCGCAAGCCACGCCTTGGCCCGGGTTTCCGCGTCATTGTTGCCTTCCAGGTTGTCGGCTTCGATGCCCCGGTCGGCTCCGATTTCCAGGTTGCCGGATTGCACCACCAGGCCATTCTGCACCAGCCCATTCCAGCCCTGGGTCCAGTCCACGCTGTCATCCTCGATATCCGTCAGGACCAGGTTGCGCGCATTGACCGTGCCGCCGAAAAATTCGACGCCGTCATCCGCGTTGGCATGCACCTGGATGTTTTCCACCACGGTGCCCCGGCCCACGCCCTGGAAGGCGATGCCGTTCAGCTCGTTCTCGTCGGTAAACAGGATGCCGGCGAACTGGACGCGCACATAGCGCAGAACGCCGCTGCTGTCATTCGGATCGTCTCCGCCATAGGGACCGGACTCGCCTTCGCCCTGCGCGGTGCATGCGCCGAAGGTCTCACAGGTATTGATCGGGGCCCTGCCATTGATGGTCAGCCCGCCCCAGTCGCCGGCGGCGCCTGGCGCCTCGGAGTTGGATGCAGTATTGACACCGGTAAACACGACCGGCGCGTACGGCTGTCCTTCGGCGTATATTTGCGCACCGCGGGAAATGCCGAGTATTGACTGACCAACGCCGATGATGCGGGTACCCGGCTCTATGTGGATGGCGTTGGTATTGTCTGCGCTGCCTTTCAGGCCGACGAACACGGCGCCATCCAGAATCCACAGGATGTTGTTGGTCAGGTGCAGGTCCTCGGTGTACTCGCCGCCGCCGATGACACAGCTACGGTCATCGATACCCGGCGTTGAGAAGTCCGGGCATTCGGTAAAGGGCTCCTGGTATACGCACTGGCTGTTGGGCACCGGCGCGACCAGTTCCAGTACGGATTCGCTCTCCAGCGTCACGTCTGTCACGTTCGGCGAGGCGACCGACCAGGTCACGCTGCTGCAGCTGTTGACGGTAAAGGTGCCCGTTCCCCAGTTGGGATCGTCGAAGATGGGTGTGCCAATCTCGGCGCCAAAGCTGCCACCGGACGTGGACTGCAAGGGTATATCCACCGTGTAGTCGCCGGCTTCGACCACCGCAGCGCCCTGAATCCAGTATGGAATTCCCGTGTCCTCGGTATAGGTGTATTGGGCGACATAAACAATGCCCAGTTCGGGCCCGAGCCGCAGGAAGTTCGTGCACAGGCCGCGTTTGGTGTCCACGCCCGGCTCGATGTAGCACCCGTTGATCCAGTGATCGAACCAGTCTGCTTCCGCCAGCGGCGAAAACATGGATAAGGCAAGGCCCGCCAACAGGCCGATAAAACTGTTCTTGAAATTCATGTGACGTCCTCTGATGCTGGGTTGATGTGCGCCGGTGACCACTCAGCGGCCGACGGTTAGCTGGGGATTCTAGGGGCTGCGGATGTCAGAACCGTGACCGTGACGTTACAGCTCCGTGACAGTTGGCGCGCGCCTGTCACACGCCTGTCACACGCAGAAACTAGTCTCCTGCCCGTGGACAGACCCCGGTGGGTCTGCGTTTGATCGGTTAATTCCTCGCTGGATGAGCACATGAAACCAAGCAGCAGATTCTGGCCCGTGCTGGGCGCGCTCGCGGCCGTTGCCGCATATGCCCAGGCCCCGGTGGAAAGCCTCGCGGAGCGCCTGATCGAGTTGCGCGGGCAACTCGACCAGTTGCAGTCGGAACTCGATTTGCGGCGCGAGGAACACAAGAACCGAATGGTGTACCTGACCGCCCAGCTGGGCGACCTGGAAGGCAACAGGGACCGGGAAGCACTCCGCGTCAAACAACTGCAGGAAGACGTGGACGGGATGCGCAGTCAGATCGCGGACGCCGGGCTGGGCTCTGGCGCGCTGACACCGTTTGTACTGGACCAGGTCACGGCGCTGCGCGAGCAGGTCAGAACCGGTTTTCCATTCAAGGTGGCAGAACGCCTGGCGGAACTGGGCGAAATCAAGACCCGGCTGGAGTCCGGCGTGGTGACGGCGCAGCGCAGTGTTAACCGGCTCTGGGCCTTCATCGAAGACGAGATCCGTAGCAGCCGCGAAAACGCCATCTACTCCCAGTCCATACTGCTGGACGGCCGGAACGTGCTGGTGGATATCGCCAAACTGGGCAACGCGATGATGTTTTTCCGCACCCGCGACCTCGATTACGGACGTGCCGTGTACGGCGCCAACGGCTGGCGGTTCGAACTGCTTGAAAGCGCTGCCGAGAAGGAACAGGTCGCCCTGTTGTTCGATTCGCTGCGCAAGCAGATCCGACAGGGCTATTTCGAGCTCCCGGCTACCTTGCCACCGCAGGCGGAGGCAGAATGATGAAGAAATCTCTGATGATCCCGCTACTGGCCATCACATTGCTGACCTCAGCCGCCCTGGCCCAGGAACCCGCGCCGGGAACGCAGCCTGCTGACTCGCCCGCCCCTGCCGTTTCCAAGGACCAAGCAATGGATCAGCTCGAGACGGCCTACCAGAAAGAATATGCCTTCCTCGAAGCTCAGCTGCGTGACTTGCGGCAGCAACGCGCTGAATTCGAAGCCGAGGCCGCGCGAAGCATGAATGAACGCCAGGCGCAAATCGATCGCGCCGAAGGTGAATGGATCGGCTTGCAGTCACGCGCCGAGCGACTACAGAACATGCTGGCTGATGCGGAGCGACAACTGGAAACCATTGACGATGCGCGCAGCACGCTCGAAGCGACCTTCCTTCAGGCGGGTTCCACCCTGGAGCCCTTCGGTATCGATGCTTTGCAGTCCGAAGTCTACCTCGGAGCCCCTGATGGTGAGCGCATTGACACGCTGTTCAGCGAGGCCCTCAATTTGCTGGCACGGATCAGCAAGGTGCGAGAGACGCCCGGCGCCTACTTCCTGGCCGACGGCACGGAAGTGCAGGGACGCATTCTGCGCGTCGGCAACGTCATGGCTTACGGCTACAGCGAGCAGGGCGGCGGCGCGCTGGCGCCGGCTGGCGAAGGGCGGCTGAAAGTCTGGCCGGGCGCCGATCGCGATACCGCGGCATCCCTGGCGACCGGCTCATTGCCTTCGTCCCTGGGCGTGTTCCTGTTCGAATCCGAATCCAGGGCGGTGGAAGAGCAGTCCGACAAGACTTTGCTGAGCGTGATCAACAGCGGCGGCACCATTGCCTGGATCATCGTGGCACTCGGCCTGTTCGGGGGCATCCTGATCGTTGCCCGACTGGTCTTTCTGCGTAACGCCAGCGCCGCAACCGGCAAGATCGTCGAACGGGTCGGGCGGCATGTCCGCAAGGGTGAGATTGACAAGGCCCTGGCCACCTGCAAGGAATTCCAGGGCGCCACCGCTCGCGTGGTCGCGGCGGCCGTGCGCAACCTCGATCGCGACCGGGTGCATCTCGAGGACATTATCTCTGAATCCCTGCTGCATGAATCCAGTCACCTCAACCGTTTTGGGTCAATCATCCTGGTCATTGCGGCGGTAGCGCCGCTGCTCGGCCTGCTGGGCACCGTGACCGGCATGATCACGACCTTCGACATCATCACCGAGTTCGGCACCGGCGACCCGAAACTGCTGTCCGGCGGCATCTCCATTGCGCTGGTGACCACCGAGGTCGGCCTGGCCGTGGCCATCCCGACGCTGCTGCTTGGTAACGTGCTGTCGAGTTGGGCCGAGAACATCAAAGGCGGAATGGAAAAGGGCGCCCTGCGCGTCATCAACCAGTACAAGGAACACCGCAGGACCGCGTGATCCATGCTGCAGACGATCTTCCAGGATGTCTTGTCCTACATGGATGCCGGCGGCTGGGTTATGCCGCCGCTGGTGTTCCTGATGCTGTTGTTGTGGTTCGCCATCGGCTGGCGCTTTGTCGCCCTGCAGCGCGGCACCCGGCGCGGCGCACGCAACCTGCTGATTCGGATCGAGCAAGGCAAGAAGAAGAACCTGCACGGTGTGCTGGTGGAAGCAGCACTCAAGGGCATCGAGCTGCGCGACAGCGGCGTTCGGGATCTGCGGAGCTTTCTCGACGATGCCTTCGCGGATACGGAGTTTGGTATCCGCAAGTTCCATGCGCTGATCACGACCATCGTCATGGTCGCCCCGTTGCTGGGCCTGCTCGGGACCGTGATCGGCATGATTGAGACGTTTGACTCGCTGGGCGACATGTCGCTGTATTCGCAATCCGGCGGTATCGCCGGGGGCATTTCGCAGGCCCTGTTTTCAACGCAGATGGGCCTGGCCGTCGCCATTCCGGGCATGATCATCAACGGCATACTCGCCCGCCGCCAGAAAGACATCGAGCTGGAACTGGCACAGTTGAAGGACATCCTCTGCGCCGAACGCTCCAGTCAACCACAGGAAGCCTGAGCCATGCGTTACCGCGAAAGAACCGATTCCATCCAGGATATCAATATCTCCCCACTGATTGACATGGTCTTCATTTTATTGATCTTTTTCATGGTCTCTACGACCTTCGTCAAGGACATGAAACTCGATTTGAACCGGCCCGCGGCGTCCTCGTCTTCGAGCGCCTCCACCAAGGCCATTCGCCTGTACATCGACAACCAGGGTGAGATTTACCTGGATGGCGAGCCGGTCCGTGTCTGGGTGGTGCAAAGCCGCCTGCGCGACCTGCTCACCGCCAGCACGGGAAAGTCCGTGCTGGTGGTGACCGATGGCGCTGTCCCTGCCGGCCGCCTGGTGGAAGTGGTCGACCAGTCCCGGCTCGCGGGTGCGACGGATGTCGGCGTTGCCACGGTCGAAGAAGCGGGCGCCGGCTGACATGCTGAAGCTCAGCCGGGTTCCGCCCATGGCCGCGGCGGCGGCCTCGATGATCCTGGGTTCGGTCCTGGTGCTGGGCTCGGTGGTCCTGATCAATCGCTTTTTCGAGGACCTCGAGCGCACTCGCAGCGCCGAGGAAAGCCAGATCGTGTTTAACCGCAAACAGGCAGAAAAGCAACAGGTCCTGCAAAGGCCCCAGGCCAAGCCCCCGCCCCGGCGCGCACCCCGGGTGGCCCCGCCACCGCTTTCGGGGCTGGGGCTGGCGCTTTCCGGCATCGACTTCGGTCTGCCTGGGTACGACCTCTCCGACCTGAATTCGCTGGAAGGCGGCCTGCTCGGGGACACGGACGGACTGGTCATGACCGATGACACCGTAGACGATCCGCCACGCGCTACCTTCCAGGCGCCGATGGCCTATCCGCCACGCGCCAAGGCCAGGGGGGTAAAAGGCTATGTCGTGCTGTCGCTGCTGATCGGCGTTACCGGCGATATCGAGCAGGTTTCGGTGATCGAATCCTTCCCGGAGGGCGTTTTTGTAGAAGCTGCCCTGCAAGGCGTCAACCAGTGGAAGTTTGAACCGGCCATCTACCAGGGCAAGGCCGTGCGCGCCTGGGCCAGGCAGCGAATTCGTTTTGACCTGAGCTGAACACGACCGACACTCGATGAAAGCCCTGCCAACCGCATGCCTGCTGGTCGCCCTGTTCACAGGTCCGCCATTGTGCGCCCAGGAAAACGACGTCAACTACCTCGACCTCGCCGCCCTGATGCTGCGCGACGGCAACTTGGAGCGCGCCGTGCTTGCCCTGGACCAGGTGGACACCAGCGACGAGGCGGTGGACCTTCTGCGCTACTACACCCTGCGCGGCATGGCGCACCTGCGTCTCGAGGAGCCCGGTACGGCAGCGGAGCATCTGGAACAGGCGGTGACGACCGGCCGGGCGGAAGCCATCGTACACGTCTACCTGGCCCAGGCCCGGTTTCAGCTCGAGGAATACCGCAAGGTGCTGGAAACCCTGGATCGCGCTGACACGCTGTTGCGCCGCATCACGGCTGTGCACCACATGCGGGCACAATGCCACTGGCTGCTGAACGAACCAGACATGGCGTTGGCTGCGCTCGACCGCGCCACAGTCCTGTTCCCCGAAGACCCCGGCTTTCTGCGCCGCAAAGTGTACTTCCTGGTTGACCTGGGCCTGTTTCAGCAAGCCGCCACGGAAGGCCGCGAGTACTTGCAGCGCAGCCAGGGCAAGCTGGAAGACTACATCGCGCTGGGCAATGCCCTGCGCGCCAGCGGGGAAGCCGACGAGGCCATCAAGCTGCTCGAGCAGGCGCGGCTGCGCTTTCCACGCCACCCCGAAGTCAACAAGGTGCTGGCGCGCGCGTACCTGGACAGGAACCAACTGAACACGGCCGCCGACCTGGTCTACGAAGCTGCATTGCTCAAACCGGCACTGACCTCAGAGGCTGCGGAACTGTACCGGCGCGCGGGCAGGCTGCACCGTGCACTGCTGCTCAACGGCCAGGTGTCTGACCAGCCAATAAAGTTGCGGCAACGGCTGGCACTGCTGCTGGAGCTGCAGCGCTACAGCCAGGCGGCAGCCATGCGCACCGACCTGCAACGCCTCAGCCTGCTGGAAGACGAAGACATCCGCTACGCCCTGGCCTACGCGGTGTTCAAGACCGGCAGTTTCGAGGAAGCCGAGCAGCATCTGCAGGTCCTGACGCGGCCGGACCTGTTCCGCAAGGCCGCGGAATTGCGCAGCGCCATGCAGGACTGCGCCGAGGACCGCTGGCAATGCCTGTAAGTCCAATACGATCCGTGCTCTGCCTTTTGTTGGCCTGGCTCGCCATACCGGTGGCGATGGCCGATAAGGCCAGCATGACGCTGTATGTCTTCAAGCAAGGCTTGCCGGTACCCAGTATCGAGGTGCTGGTGGACGAACACGTGGTTGGCTTTACGGACGAGAAAGGCGTCGTGTTGCTGGATATCGAACCCGGCATTCACGTTGTGCAGTTGCGTGAGCAGGACCTCGTGGTGCTCGACCAGCAGATCATCGCGCACCAGGATGAGATCAGCCAATGGATCGTCAACATTACCCGCGGCCTGAGCGCCTTGACTGACGTCGAATCTTCTCTTTCGGGCATCGTTCCTGCCGACAGCCAGGCCAACGTTCCGGGAGAAACCGGAGAGCCTGGCCGCCTCTCGGGAAGCCTGCGCAACGCCGAGGACGGCGCAGCGATCGAGGGCGCCCGCATTTTTATCAGCGGCCAGGGGCGCGACGTCCGCAGTGACGCGGAAGGCCGTTTCGAAATCGAGCTGCCCCCCGGCGCCTATTCAGTGTCCGTGCTGCACTCGGGGTTCAACACCCTGACCCGCGACGGCATCGAAGTGCCGCCCGGCGACGTGGCCAGGCTGGGCCTGGAACTGACCCCCAGCGGTACCGAACTGCCTGAATTCGTCGTCATCGAACCCTACATCGCCGGTAGCCTGGCGTCGGTGCTGGAGGAGCGGCGCACGGAACAGGCCGTGGCCAACATCCTCGGCTCCGAGCAGATTTCCAAGGCGGGCGACAGCGATGCGGCCAGCGCCTTGCGCCGGGTGACTGGGCTGACCCTGGTGGACGGGCGCTTTATCTACATTCGCGGCCTCGGTGAACGCTATTCAAGCACCCTGTTGAACGGCGCCAACGTACCCAGCCCCGACGCCACGCGCCGCGTGGTCCCCCTGGACCTGTTTCCAACCGGCATCGTGGACAGCATTGCAGTAAAAAAGGGATATACCTCGGATCTGCCGGGCGAGTTTGGCGGCGGCACGGTGGAAATCCGCACCCGCACGGTGCCTGAGACCGGGTTTTTCGACATCGAATACACCATGGGCCACCTGGAGGGCACCACCGGCAAAGAGGGGCTTGGCTACCGCGGCGGCGGCAGTGACTGGACCGGTTACGACAACGGCACCCGTGCCCAGCCCCCGCTGATGGCCGAGACCATAGCGGACGGCACGCAGCTCCAGCCTTTCAACCGTTTCACGGGGCGCGGCATTCCAACCGACGAACTGGAAGTGATCGGGGAATCCCTGCCGGTCAATTGGGACGTCCAGCGCAGCAGCGTGGCCCCCAACCTGGGGCTTACCGCTGCCGGCGGTGACGCCTGGGAAGTCGGACAAAACACCCGGCTGGGCTTCCTGGCCGCCGGCGCTTACAAGAGCGATTGGGCCAGCAACCAGGAGCACCGCATCGAGTTTGTCAATTCCGGTGGCGGCCTGCTGGAGTCGGAGAATGATTATTTGCTCCACACGACTAATCGCAGCATTGACCTCAGCGGTTTTGTAACCCTCGGTGCCGAGATCGGCGAGAACCACTCGCTGGCCTACAACTGGATGCTGTTGCGCAATACCACCGACCGGGCGCTGATCGAGCAGGGCTTTAACAAGGATGCCGATGGTGGTGATGTGCGCTTTACCGAGCTGGAATGGGTGGAGCGGGAGATGACCGCCAACCAGCTGCTTGGCGAGCATACCCTGAGCGCCCTGGGCAGACTCAAACTCGACTGGCAGTACACGACCGCAACGGCCAGCTCGGACGCGCCCGATACCCGCCGCTACCGCTACGACCCGGATCCGCTGACGGAAGATGAAACTGATTATATTTTCTCCATCCGCAACGACAGCAACCAGCGCCGCTGGAGCGAACTGGAAGACGAAAGCGACAGCTGGAACCTGGACTTCGCCGTCCCCTTCGAGTGGTTCGACAACACGGACGCATCGTTACTGTTCGGCCTTAACGAGGTGGAGAAAGCGCGTGATTCATCCATCCGGCGTTTCTCGTATCGCTCGCGCGGCCCGGTTTCCGGCAGCATCGAATTGCGGCGCAACGGCTCAGTGGAAGACATCATTTTTGCCGACACCATAGCGCCCGACGGCTGGCAGGTTGAGGAGGTGACGATTGCCACGGACGCCTACACAGCCCAGCAGACAATTGAAGCCTGGCACGCCGGTTTCGACATCAGTTTCGGCGAGGTCCTGAGGCTCGCCGGTGGCGTCCGGGACGAACAATCCACCCAGTCGGTCAGCACCTTCAACCTGTTCGACCCGGATCGCAACCCGGTCATCTCATCGCTCGACACGGATGACACGTTCCCCTACCTTTCGGGTACCTGGTCCATCGGAGATCAGCAATTCCGTTTCGGCTACGGTGAGTCCATTAACCGACCCGACTTTACGGAGCTGTCAGCATCGCTGTACAAGGACCCAATCCTCGACCGGCTGGTCAAGGGCAACCCGGATCTGGACGTCGCCTATGTCACCCACTACGACATCCGCTGGGACTACTACTTCAACGAGAGCGAATTCATTTCGCTGGGCGTGTTCATGAAAGAATTCGATCAGCCCATCGAGTCGGTCATC
>Ga0299906_10005805_pt1 | contig 10021 bp, 6 predicted proteins | sample RVTome_14_FD_200259 | JGI IMG/M metagenome (GOLD analysis project Ga0299906, IMG submission 200259) | Soil microbial communities from uranium-contaminated site in the Upper Colorado River Basin, Wyoming, United States - RVT145D125 (version 2) ...
GCTGCGCGACACCGAGGCGCGGTCGCACCTGTCGATTGCCGAGATCAAGGACATCAACCGCGAGGTCGCCGTGGGCGAGGCGCAGGCGCGCCGCGCGAAGAAGGAGATGGTCGAGGCCAACCTGCGCCTGGTGATCTCGATCGCCAAGAAGTACACGAACCGTGGCTTGCAGTTCCTGGACCTTATCCAGGAAGGCAACATCGGCCTGATGAAGGCCGTGGACAAGTTCGAGTACCGCCGCGGCTACAAGTTCTCGACCTACGCCACCTGGTGGATCCGCCAGGCCATCACCCGCTCGATCGCCGACCAGGCGCGGACCATCCGCATCCCGGTGCACATGATCGAGACGATCAACAAGCTGAACCGCATTTCGCGGCAGATGCTGCAGGAAATGGGCCGCGAACCCACGCCCGACGAACTCGCGGTGCGCATGGAAATGCCCGAGGACAAGGTGCGCAAGGTCCTCAAGATCGCCAAGGAACCGATCTCGATGGAGACGCCGATCGGCGACGACGAGGATTCGCACCTCGGGGACTTCATCGAGGACACGTCGGTCGAATCGCCGATTGACTCCGCGACCACGGAATCGCTGCGCGAGACTACGCACTCTGTCCTCGCGGGGCTCACGCCGCGCGAGGCGAAGGTGCTCAGGATGCGCTTCGGCATCGACATGAACACGGACCACACGCTCGAAGAAGTCGGCAAGCAGTTCGACGTCACCCGCGAGCGGATCCGGCAGATCGAGGCCAAGGCGCTGCGCAAGCTCCGGCATCCGAGCCGCAGCGAGCAGCTGAGGAGTTTCCTCGAGGACTGAAGTAAAAAGGGGACATTCTCTATTTCCGCCGGAGCGGAAATAGAGAATGTCCCCTTTTTACTTGCGATCCGGCACCAGCCCTTCGGCGCGCATGCGATCGAGCTCGCGGCGTTGCTCGTCCATATGTTCCCGCGCCTTGCGCACCAGGGTCTGAAATCGCGGATCCTTGCGGATCCCTTCAAAGGCAGGCTCGGTCTTGTAGCGACGGTCAGTCATCGCCGCATTGCTGGCGAAGGCGCGCTCGAGCATTGCGATGGCCGCCTCGCGATCCCCATTCAGTGCGAGCGCGATGGGGTGCCATCCGTAGTACCAGTGCTCCGAGCGTCCGGTCTCGTTAATCTCGTAGTTCATCCGGGCAAGGATCGCGGCAAGCAGGCGTCGACCCTGCTCATGGTGGCCACCCGAAATCAGCATGTCGGCTAGAGCGATCGGGGCGTCCCGAATTGGGGATCCGCCGGTCAACGACGGGCGCCCTGCAGCGTCCCACTCGATGTCGGCCACTTCCTCGAGCGCGATCCTCGCGCGTTCGAAGTCGCCAGTGGCGCGCGCATGCATCCGAATCGCCATGAGAACCGAGCCCATGGCGCTCGGCGACGCGGTCCGTCCTTGCAGCGAATCGTAGGCGATTTCACCAGCGCGCTCCCATTCACGCTTGAACAGCGCGATTCGGACCTGCGGCACGGTGAGGTCCGGGCCGGTACCGCTGGCGATCTGCTCTGCGGCCGCCACGTCGCCGACGTCGAGGTATGCGTGGATCAGGTGCTGACGGGCTTCCACCGATAAGGGGTCGAGCGCCAGGGCCCGTTCGCAGTACAAGACCCCGTCGGCCTCCCGCTCCATCCCGAACGCGCGCACCTCACATAGGCGCACGAGTGCAGGCAGATAGTTCGGAGACCGCTCGAGCACGTTGACCAGCAGCGAGTTCGCGCCTTTGACATCACTACGCTCGTAGAACAGAAACACTGCCTTCGTCACGTCATAGCCGGGCTCGAGTGGATCGAGCTTGCGAGCCCGATCGAGCATTTCGAGCGCCTCGTTACGTCGCGACGGCGTCTCGTATAACACTGTCGCGAGTCCAGCGTAGCCATTCGCGGCGTTGGGGCTCAGCTCGAGTCCGCGGCGGTAGTCCGCTTCGGCGGCTGTCAGGTCAGCGAACGCCCCAAGATGCGCACGCTGAAGGTAGGCTTCGCCGTTGTCGGGATCCAGCTCGAGCGCCTTCGTTACCAGCTCCTGGCTGCGGCGCAAGGCGCGCTCGAATCGCTCCTGCCGGTCGTCGGTGACGTCGTACTCTGCGACGAAGAGCCCCGCCTCTGCCAGGCTGACATAAGCGGCGGCAAAGCCGGGGTCGAGCTTCACCGATCGCTCGAAGTGCCCGATCGCCTCCTTCATGTCCACCACGCGGTCGTTGCCGACCAGGCTGCGGCCCTGTAGGAAGGCGAGGTAGGCATCGAGGTTGTCCGTACCCTGCCCGGTCATTCGATCCGTGGCGCTTGCGTCCAGGCTCAACTCGAGCGCCTGCGTCACCTGGAGGGCGATCTCGTCCTGAACGGCAAAGATGTCACCGGGTGGCCGTTCGAAACGCATTGACCAGACGTCCGCGCCCGTTTCGGTGTCGATCAGCTGAGTAGTCACGCGCATGCGCGCACGATCGCTCTGCACGCTGCCTTCGAGCAGGTAGCGCGCACCCAGCTGGCGGCCGATCTCGCGCGCATCCTCACGCCGGTCGCGAAATGCGAACGAGGAGGTGCGCGAGATGACGTCGAGCTCGGCCAGGTTGGCGAGCTGGTGCAGGACAGACTCGGCGATACCGAGGGCCAGCACCTCGCCGTCCGGGGAGATGCTCAGGTTCTGGAACGGCAGCACAGCAATGGCGGGGCTTCCCGCCCCCGTCCGTCCCAGATCCGACTGCCGGACCAGCAGCACCGCAACCGACACGAGCAACACGCCGATGATCGCCACGTCGGCATAGCGGCGCAGGCCGTGTGTCGCCGGGCGTGCGGTCCCATCGTGGGCCGTGTCCCGCTCGATGCCGCGATCGCCCACCTCATAAAACCAGGCGAGCGCGATCGCCACCGGCAAGCCGAGCACGGCCGTGACGATCAACGAGACCATCACCCACCGGGGTACCCCGAGCGGCTCGAAGGTGACGTCGGCGATCTGCAGCAGTAGCCAGCCGATCACCGCATAGCTCGCCGCGACGCGGATCACGCCACGCTCGCGCAGGCGGTGCAGCCAGCCGGTGCTACTCATACTGCCCATCTACGCGACGCAGCTTACGTGCCTGCCGCGCCAACCGGCTAGTTATCCGTCGTCAATGGCCAGCCATCTTGTTGCCGATGCTCAACTCGGGGGCGGGTTGCCAGCGGTACGATTCGGTACCAACCCTTCGGCGCGCAGGCGATCGAGTTCGCGCCGCTGCGCTTCGACATAGGCACGCACCGTGCGCAGCGTCGCCTGGAAGCGCGCGTCCTGCCGCAACGAGGCGTACGCCGGCTCGGGCTCGAAGAAGTACCACCAGTCCTCCAGCCCGGCACCGTTCGCGACGGATCGTTCGATCATCGCGATGGCCGCGTCGCGTTCACCATTCAAGCCCAGCGCGATCGGGTGCCAATAGTAGTACCAAAGCTCCGGCCGCCCGAGCTCACCGAGCTCGTATCTCATCCGGGCCAGGATCGTCGCGAGCAGCTGGCGGCCCTGCCGTTCCTGTCCGCTGGCCAGCAGTACGTCCGCGAGCCCGATCGCGGCGTCCCTCAGTGGCGAGCCTTCGTGCGGCAGGATTGCGCGACCGGCCGCGTCCCAGCGCACCCCCGAGGCTTCCCCAAGCGCCGTCCGCGCCCGATCGAATTCACCGGTCGCCCGTGCGTGCATCCGAATCGCCGCGACATGCAAGCCCATATCCCTTGCGGATACGGTCCTGCTCGCCAAGGACTCGTAGGCGACCTCGCCGGCCTGCCGCCAGTCACCTTCGTACATCAGCAGCAGCAACCGGCGCGGGGAAGGTTCGAGACCCTCGTCCTCGATGAGCTGCTCGGCCGCCGGCAGGTCGCCGAGGTCGACATACGCACGGATCAAGGCGCGACGCGTATCCTCCAGCAGGGGATCGAGCGCCAGCGCCTGCTCCCAGTACCGGATGCCGTTCGCGGCCTGTCGTTTCCCGTGACGCAGCCCGCCGAGGCGGGCGAGCGCCGGCGAGTACCGCGGGTTGCGCTTCAGCACGCCGACCAGCAGCGCATCCGCACCCCGGGTATCAGCGCGCTCGTAATGCAGGAAAGCGGACTTGGTGACGTCGTAGCTCAGCTCGAGCGGATCGAGTTTGCGGGCCCGGTCGAGCAACTCGAGCGCTTCGTCGCGGCGTGACGGGGTCTCGTACACCACCGCTGCAAGCCCGGCGTAACCTTTAGCCGCGTTCGGGCTCAACTCCAGTCCGCGTCGGTAGTCAGCCTCGGCGGCTGCCAGGTCATCGAACGCCGCCAGATGCGCACGCTGCAGGTAAGCGGCGCCGCTGTCCGGATCCAACTCCAGCGCCTTCTCGACGAGTTCCTGCCCGTGCAGCAAGGCGCGCTCGAATCGCTCCTGCCGGTCGTCCGTGACCTCATACTCTGCGACGAACAGCCCCGCCTCCGCGAGACTGACGTAGGCCGCTGCGAAGCCGGCGTCGAGCTTCACCGAGCGCTCGAAGTGCCCGATCGCCTCCTGCATGTCCACGACGCGATTGTTCGCGAGCAAGGTGCGGCCCTGCAGAAAGGCAAGGTAGGCCCCGAGATTGTTCGTGCCCTGCCCGGTCATGCGCTCCATAGCAGCCGGATCGACGCTCAACTCCAGTGCCTGGGTGACCTGCACGGCAATCTCGTCCTGGACGGCAAAGATGTCGCCCGGCGACCGGTCAAAACGCATGGCCCAGATCTCTGCGCCCGTCTGGGTGTCAACCAGCTGCGTCGTCACCCGCATCCTGGAGCGGTCGCTCTGTACGCTGCCTTCGAGCAGGTACCGGGCGCCCAACTGGCGGCCGATCTCCTGCGCGTCTTCACGCCGATCGGTGAACGCGAATGAGGACGTGCGCGAGATGACGTTGAGTTGCGCGAGGTTGGCGAGCTGGTACAGCACGGACTCGGCGATACCCAGTGCCAGCACTTCGCCGTCCTTTGAGGTGCTCAGGTTCTGGAATGGCAGCACCGCGATGGTCGAGTTCCCCGCTCCCTCCCGCCCCAGGTCCGACTGCCGCACCAAGAGCACCGCTACCGCGACCAGCAGCACGCCGATGATCGCGACATCGGCGTAGCGGCGCAGCCCGTGCACGACCGGGCGTGCGACGCCTTCGCCGGCCGTGTCAAGTACGATGCCCCGGTCGCCCACCTCGTAAAACCAGGCGAGCGCAATCGCCACCGGAAACCCAAGCACGGCGGTGACGATCAGCGAGACCATCACCCACCGCGGCACGCCCAATGGTTCGAAGGTGACGTCGGCGATCTGCAGCAACAGCCACGCGATGACCGCGTAGCTCACCGCGACGCGGATCACACCCCGCTCGCGCAGGCGGCGCACCCCGCCTGTCTCAACCTGGTCCGGCATCTAGGCACCGAAGCCCATGAGTTCGCGGCTGGATCCGCATCGCGCTCCCTTTGCAGCGTACAGGCCGCAGGCTCATGACGGTGGTCGCGCACTCTGGTTGCGATCCGGCACCAGTCCTTCGGCGCGTAGACGTTCGAGCTCGCGGCGCTGACCAGCGATATGGGCATGCACCTTCGCCCGAACAGCCTGGAAACGCGGGTTCTGGCGCACTGCCGCGAAGGCGGGCTCAATTTGGAAGAGTTGCCATGTGACGAACACATTCGACTTGCTTGCGACCGCGCGCTCGAGCATCGCGATCGCCGCGTCGTGTTGGCCGTTCATGGCAAGTGCCGCCGGGTGAAAGACGAAGTACCAGTACTCCGGGCGGCCGAGCTCGCCGACTTCGTGCCGCATCCGGCCGAGAACTGCAGCCAGCAGCCTCCGTCCCTTCTGTTCCTGACCGCTCGCAAGCAGGACATCTGCGAGCGCGATTGCGGCGTCGCGCACCCGCGACGCCTCCTGCGGCAGCACGGCGTTGCCAGACGCGTCCCAGCGAACACCAGACTCTGCTTCGAGCACCGACTCGGCGCGGTGGTAGTCGCCCGTTGTACGCGCATGCATGCGGATCGCGGTGCACACGAACCATCTGGCGAAGGGACTGGCGGTCCGGCGCTCCAATGACTGATAGGCAACATCGCCCGCCCGATGCCAGTCGCGGCGGTCGAGCAGGATAGGCAATGCGCGCAGGCTCAACTCATCGCCCGGGTGTTCGACCAGCGACTCGGCGACTGCCAGGTCGCCAAGCTGAAGGTACAGGTGGATCAGGTCTCTGCGCGTTTCCTCCAGCAACGGATCGAGCGTCAGCGCCTCCTCGCAATATCGGAGTGCGTCTGCGGTGTCGCCCAGCAGTTGGTTCGTCTCGCACAGGCGCGCGAGCGCCGGCACATAGCGCGGGTTGCGCGCCACGACGTCGCGCAGCAGCTCACGCGCGCCCTCGACATCGCTGAGCTCGTCGTACAAGAACACCGACTTCGTGACGTCATAGGCGGGTTCGAGCGGGTCGAGCTTACGCGCACGATCGAGCAGCTTGAGCGCTTCGTCGCGCCGCGCCGGTGTCGCGTAGAGCACGGCGGCCAGACCCGCATGACCCTCCGCCGAGTTCGGGCTCAGCTCGAGACCGCGCCGATAGTCCTCCTCGGCCGACTCCAGGTCCACGAATGCCGCGAGATGCGCGCGCTGCAGATACGCATCGCCGTTGGCCGGATCGATCGACAGGGCTTTCTCGACCAGCGTTTCGCCCCGGCGCTTGGCAATCTCGAAGCGCCTCTGTCTGTCGTCGGTGACCTCGTACTCCGCGACGAAGAGCGCTGCCGCGGCGATCCCGAGATACGCAACCGCAAATCCGGGGTCGAGCGACACCGATTCCTCGAAATGCGCCATCGACTTGCTGGCATCGCTGACTCGATTCGTCGCGAGCAGCGCGCGGCCCTGCAGAAACTCCAGATACGCCTTGAGATTCGTCGTCCCCTGGCCCGTCATGCGCTCCATCGCGTCCGGAGCCAGGCTCAACTCGAGCGCTCGTGTAACCTGCACCGCGATCTCGTCCTGGATCTCAAAGATGTCTCCCGGTGCCTGGTCGAAGCGCATCGACCAGACGTCGGCTCCGGTCTGCGTATCGATCAACTGGGTCGTCACCCGCATCCGGTTTCGGTCGTGCTGTACGCTGCCCTCGAGCAGATATCGGGCGCCGAGCTGCCGGCCGATCTCCCGCGCGTCTGCGCCCCGGTCCCGGTACGCGAACGAGGACGTTCGGGAGATCACATCGAGCTCGGCCAGGCTCGCGAGCTGATGCAGCACCGATTCCGCAACGCCTGACGCGAGTACCTCCCCGTCCGGCGCCACGCTCAGGTTCTGGAAGGGCAGCACGGCAATAGCCGGACTCGTCCGACCCACCCCGCCAAGCTCCGCCTGCCGAACGAGCAGCACTGCGACTGCAGCCAACAGCACGCCGATGATTGCCACATCCAGGTAGCGACGCAGACCGTGGGCGACCGGGCGCGCGACGCCTGCGCCCCCAGCATCGCGCTCGATGCCCCGGTCGCTCGCCTCGTAGAACCAGGCGAGCGCCACGGCGACGGGAAAGCCGAGCACCGCGGTGACGATCAGGGAGACCATCACCCACCGCGGCACACCCAGGGGCTCGAAGGTGACGTCGGCGATCTGCAGCAGCAGCCAGGCGATCACCGCGTAACTCGCGGCGACGCGGATCACCCCGCGCTCACGCAGGCGGTGAAACCAGGCGGTGCCGGCGCTGTTCGTCACATGTGCGCCGCAGCATACGGGTTCGAGGTCGCGCCCGCCTAGCAGCCCGGGAAGTTCGGCTCCCGACGGGCGCGATCGCGGCCAACCAACTTTTCTGGGCGAGGCTGGTAATACATAACACAGACGTAAGTTGGGCTTGATGCCCGGGCAGGACGGCCGTAAACGCCTGATGTTGCGTGTCTTTGGAGACACGGAGTACGCTAGTTGGGTTAAACGAACCACGGGGCGGGGGCGTCATGCGACCTAAAGTGTTGATCCTCGCGGCTGCGGGCCTTCTCGCCGCGACGGCTGCACATGCGTGTCCGGCTTGCGGCGACAAGCTTTCGATCGTGGGTGGTGGGGTCAGCTTCGAGCGGGTGAGCCGCACTGGCCCGCCCGGTCGGATCATCGTGCTGGCCGCCCCGGGCTCGCCGCTGCAGATCGCGGACAGCGATCTCGGGCTGGTTGCCGGGTTCAAGCGAGCCGGTCACGATGTCAAGGTCGTCGCCGATGCAAGCGAGCTTGAGCGCGTCGTCCGCGAGCAGCAAACGGACGTCGTGATCGCCCACTGGTCGGAGTTACAGGCGGCCGCCGGGTACCTCGGCACGGACAGTGCATCCCCGGCCGTCGTGGCGGTGGCGTACAAGCCCGACGACGCGGCCGCAGCCAGGGCCGCAGGTGCCGGCGACTGCATTTGCCGGGCCGAGCAACGCAAGGGACGCAAGCTTTCGGACACGGTCGACCACGTACTCGAGCTTCGTCGCAAGGGACGGCCGGTCGACTGCCCGGTGACGGTTGCCAGCCATACGACCTGAACGCCGGTTAGCGGCGCGGCATATGCATCACGCGTCGTGCAGCGCCCTTCTCCTCCTGGCGTGGCTGCTGTCTGCCGCCGCGTCCGCGCAGGCGTGGCTGCCTGACAAGGGCGTTTTCAACTCGACGCTCTTCTTCAATGACGTCCTGAACAAGGAGCACTGGACGTCCAGCGGCGGCACGGTCGACGTCGGGCACACCCGGTCGCAGACCTATGCACTTCTCGCGAACTACGGTGTGACCGACCGGGTGATGGTGTCGGCCTCGCTGCCGTACATCATCACCAAGTACTGGGGTCCGCCCAGCCATGGCGGGGCGCCGGGCTTCGATGTGGATGACGGCGACGAGCACGGCGCGTTCACAGATCTGCGTGTGGGCGTCCATTACCAAGCGCTCGAGCGACCGTTTGCGCTGGCACCGTTCGTCGCCTACGTCACGCCGGTGAGCGACTACTACTACCGGGGTCACGCGGCGCAGGGGCGCAACGTCGACGAGCTGCTGGTCGGGTTCAGCGCCGGCAAGAGCCTGGATCCGTGGCTGCGGCGAACCTACGTGCAGATGCGTTACTCGTACGGTTTCGTCGAGAAGGTCCTCGACATCGCGCACGACCGCGAAAATCTGAATCTCGAGATCGGCACCTTCATCAATCCACGCTGGAACGTCAGCGCATACGGCGCGTTGCAGTGGACGCACGGCGGCGTCGATATCCCTATTCCACCCAGCAGCCCGTACTTCCTGAATCATGACTCGCTCGCGGAAGACGAATTCATCAACGCCGGGATCGGCACCGGCTTCGCGCTGACCCCCCAGTTGACGGCCTTCGCGATCTACATGGAGGGTCTCGAGGGCCGCAACGGGCACAAGATGAACCAGGGACTGACGCTCGGGTTTTCCTACGGGTTCCGCCCGCGTGCCGAAGCGGTAGGGGTAGCCGAGGCATCCGAGTAAATGGGGACATTCCTGATTTCCGTGTCAGTTCCGTTCCGTGTCGCACGTCTACGGACTCTGGAAATCAGGAATGTCCCCATTTACGCAAGCTCGATCGCGAACACCACCCACATCGCGAACACGCAGATTGTGCTGAGCGCGTACACCGCAAACCGGTGCATGACCCGGTTGTAGGTCGTGTGGATGAAGCTGTGCGCCGCGCGCAGCCCGACGAAACCCCAGGCCAGCGCGAGCTGCAGCGGCGTGACAAGATCCGTCACGTACAGCGCGAGGCAAATCGGGAAGAACAGCACCGGGATCTCGAACAGGTTGCGCAGGTTGTCGGCGCCGCTGTTGTTCTCCAGCAGCTTGACCGCCTCAGTCGCACGCGCGAGCTGCTGCGGGTCGATGCGCTTCGCCTTGATCTCAGTGAGCCGCACCGCATAGAGGCGCAGCCAGACGAGCATCACCAGTGCGGCCTGCGCGCACATCGGCCAAAGGATGGCGGCGCGATCCGTCATGTCGACCTCCCGATTGGTTGACGCGCAGGACACCCATTGCCGCCCCGCGTTCCGGCAATCATGATGCCAGCTTTCCGGGATTCCGAGCGCAATCAGA
>Ga0299906_10005806_pt1 | contig 10019 bp, 7 predicted proteins | sample RVTome_14_FD_200259 | JGI IMG/M metagenome (GOLD analysis project Ga0299906, IMG submission 200259) | Soil microbial communities from uranium-contaminated site in the Upper Colorado River Basin, Wyoming, United States - RVT145D125 (version 2) ...
TGATGCGGAACGCCGACGCGAGCCCCGTCTCATACCGGCTGGACCCCAAGGAGCAGCTCGACGTCACGCAGCGGATCGAGGACGAGGGTCTGGAGCTGTGGGCGATCTACCACTCCCACACCCACTCGGAGGCGTACCCGTCCGAGACCGACCGGCGCCAGGCGGGGTGGGTGCAGCCGTTCTACCCCGACATCCGGTACCTGTTGCTGTCGCTCGAGGAGCGCGAGCACCCGGTGCTGCGCGCGTTCCGGATCGTCGACGGCGAGGTCGCCGAGGAGGAGCTGAGGATCTCGTGAGCTTCGCGTTCACCGAGGAGCAGGTTCGGCGCTACGCGCGCCACATCATCCTGCCCGGGATCGGCGGGCAGGGGCAGCGCAGGCTCCTCGACTCCAAGGTGCTCGTGATCGGCGCCGGCGGCCTCGGCTCACCGGTCTCCATGTACCTCGCGGCGGCGGGCGTCGGGACGCTGGGGATCCTCGACTTCGACACGGTGGATGAATCCAACCTGCAACGCCAGATCCTCCATTCGACCGCGGACGTCGGCCGCCCGAAGGTCGAGAGCGCCGCCGATCACCTGCGCGCGCTCAACCCGACGATCGAGGTCGTGCCGTACGACACGATCCTGTCCTCGCAGAACGCGTTCGAGATCATGGAGCCGTGGGACGTGATCGTCGACGGCACCGACAACTTCCCCGTGCGCTACCTGGTGAACGACGCGACGCAGTTCCTCGGCAAGCCCCTCGTGTACGGCTCGATCTACCAGTTCGACGGGCAGGCCACGGTGTTCATGCCGGGCCAGGAAGCGCCGTGCTACCGATGCCTGTTCCCGCAGCCGCCGCCGCCCGGGACGGTTCCTTCGTGCGCGGAGGGCGGCGTGTTCGGCGTCCTGCCGGGGATCGTCGGGTCGATCCAGGCCACCGAGGCGATCAAGCTGATCACCGGGATGGGCGAGCCGCTGATCGGGCGCCTGCTGATCTTCGACGCCCTCGAGATGGACTTCACGACCGTGAAGGTGCGGTGGGACGCCGACTGCCCCGTGTGCGGCAAGGAGCCGACCGTAACCGAGCTGATCGACTACGACGCGTTCTGCGGCATCACGCCGACGACGAACTGAAGGAGAGACGAGCCGAGATGTCCGTCAAGGTCAAGCTGCCCCAGATCCTGCGCAAGCATGCCGGCGGCGAGCCCGTCGTCGACGCCGACGGGTCCACGCTTCGCGAGCTCCTGAAGGACCTCGAGTCCCGCTACCCGGGCATCACGAAGAACGTCGTCTCCGATGAGGGCGCGCTGCACCGGTTCATCAACGTCTACGTGAACGACGAGGACGTGCGCTACCTCGGCTCGCTCGAGACGCCGGTCAAGGAGGGCGACACGGTGTCGCTGCTGCCGGCCGTCGCAGGTGGTTCGATCAGATCGATGGGGGCTTGAAGCCGGATCTGGCGAGCACGTGATCGCGTGACTCGGCGACCATCCGCTTCACGGCCGGCCAGTCGACGTGGAGCAGCTCGCCGTGACGCTTCATCACCCGTCCGGCGATCAGGACCGTATCGACGTTGCCGGTGTCCATCCCGGTGACGACCGCCGTGGAGGGGTCGTTGAGCGGCGTGACGTTGATGCGGTCCGTACGCAGCACGATGACGTCGGCCTGCTTGCCCGGCGTCAGCGTTCCGATCGTCGCCTCGAGCCCGTTCGCCTTCGCACCGTCGATCGTCGCGCAGGCCAGGACCTCCGACGCCGTCAGCGGAGCCTTGCCCTCCGCGGTCGCGTTCGCCCGCTGGAGCGCGAGCACCGAGCGCATCTGATTGAACATGTCGCCCGGCACGTTCGTCTCGACGTCGACGCTCAGGCTCGGACGCAGCCCCCGGTCCAGGAACTTCTGGATCGGCGGCATGCCGTGACCCATCATCATCTCGACCGGCGAGGCGAGGGACACCGTGCCGCCGGTGTCGACGATCATCTGGATCTCCGTGTCGTTCAGCGTCGTGCAGTGGATGTACGTCGTGTCGGCCCCGAGCAGTCCCGCCTCGCCCATCTCCTGGACCTTGCCGTCCTTGCCGTAGGTCCCGACGCCGACGTGGGTCGTGATCCGCGCGCCGGTCTCGCGCGCGAGCTTCCAGTGGTCGCGCGAGACCTCGAAGTCGGTGAACTCCGGACCGGGAGCGGCCAGCGCGAGCGTCAGCTTCTGGTCCCTCGTCGAGAAGTGCTCGCTCGCCGCCCGGACGAACCAGCTTGGCTGGCGCTCCTCCCACTTGCCCCACCATGGGAACCCGTACGCGAAGACCGCCCGCAGACCCGAGTCTTCCAGGGCCTGGATCACGGCGTCCGTGTGTGCGGGAGACCCCTGGATGTGGGACCAGTCGAGCAGCGTCGTGATGCCGGCGTCGATGGCGCCCAGCGCCGAGATCAGGTTGCCGAGGTACGCGTCCTCGGGCCGGTACGCCGGGGCGAGCTTGTGAAGGACGTATGAGATGTAGCTGGAGCGGCCCTCGAGCGGCACGTCCGTCCCGATGTTCCGAAGCAGGCCCTCCCAGATGTGCCGGTGCGTGTCGACGAACCCCGGCATCACGATCATCCCGCCAGCGTCGATCACATCCGCGCCGTCGACCTGCAGCCCCGGGCGAACGTCGATGATCCGGTCGCCGTCGATCAGGACATCTCCGGTCAGGAAGTTACCCACCCTCGGATCCAGGCTGAGGATCGTTCCGCCCTTGATCAGCGTCCTGCCGGTGGGTGCCACACCGAAGTTCGGCTCCTCCGGATACAGATCCGGGATCGTGGCCGTCTTCGGCGGCCGGCTCCCGATCACGACCCGCCGCGCCCGCTTGTAGTTCCTCTTGACCAGCTCCTTCAGGTCCCCGACCTGGAACAGCACGATCCCGAGGAGGACGAGGATGCCGATGATGATGAGCCCGTGCTCGGCGCCCAGCCCGAGGAACGGCAGTGCGCTGATGATGAGCGCGAGAAGGACCGATGCGACGAGCGCCCCGAGGAACGTCGCCCGCCCGCCCGACAGGGCGGCACCGCCCAGCACCGCCGCCGTGATGCTGCTGAGCGCGTACGCGTCGCCGATCTGCGCGTTGCCGATGCCGGAGCGTGTCATCACGAAGAACGCGCCGACGGCGGCGAACACCGAGGAGAGCACGAAGGCGCGCGCGCGGACCCACTTGGTCCGAACGCCGCTCCGCTTCGCCGACTGCTCGTCGAACCCGGTCGATCGCAGCTGCAGGCCGGACCCCGTCGCATGCAGCCAGTAGTCGAGCGCGCCGGCGGCGAGCAGGACGACGATGAAGATCACGGGCACCGGCCCGATGCTCGTCCGGAGCAACGACGTGAAGTCGCGGTCGATGATCCCGCCGGGCGTCCCGCGGAGCGTGAGCGAGATGCCGTTCAGGATGCTGAGCGTCGCGAGCGTTGCGATGATCGACGGGATCTTGAGGCCGACGACGAGGCCGGCGTTGACCAGGCCGAGCGCCACCCCGCATCCGAGGATCGCGCCCACACCCAACAGGACGTGCGACGACGTCGACTCCGGCCCGATCAGGAACGAGGCGACGACGACGCCGAACGTCACCATCGCACCGACCGACAGGTCGAGGCCTCCGATCAGCAGCGCATGGGTCTGACCGATCGCGACCATCGCGAGCGGTGCCGCCAGGATCAGCGTGTTCGTGACGTTCGCGGTGTTGACGAAGCCGGGGAAGCGCGTCGTCGTGTACCACGCGACCCCGACGATCAGGAGCAGCTGCAGGACGACCGGCATCCAGAGCCGGAACCGCACGATCTTCCGCCACTTGTTCTTGTCGCGTGCATCGCGGAGGACCTTGCGGACCGCGATCCGTGCGGTGTCGACGCGCGTGCTCACACGTCGCTCCGCTGGGTGGGAGCCTTCGGCATCGCGACGCCGAGTGGGGAGCGGCCCGCCCGTGACATCCCGGGGCCTCGCACGATCGCCTCGACGATCCGGAACTCGTCGAGCTCGTCGCCCGGGATCTCCTCGACGATCTGACCCCGCGACATCACGAGGACCCGGTCGCACAGACCGGCCAGCTCGAGGGGATCGCTCGACTTGACGAGCATGGCCGTCCCGGTGTCGGTCCGCGAGCGGAGCGCGGCGTAGATATCGAACCGGGAACCGACGTCGACGCCTTGCGTCGGCTCGTACGCGAGGATCACCGCCGGTTCGCGCAGGAACGTGCGGGAGACCGCGACCTTCTGCTGGTTGCCGCCGGACAGGAACCCGACGGGCTGCTCGAGCGACGGAGTCTTGATCTCGAGCCGTTCGACGAGCTCTCGCACCCGCCGGCGCTCCCTCCTCCGCCGCAGGAACCCCATCGTCGCGAACCGTCGGAGCGACTGGATCGTCGAGTTGACCCGCACGCCGAGCACGGGCATCAGCGCTTCCTGCCTCCGGTCCCCGGGCAAGAGCATGATCCCGGCACGGACGGCCTCGTGCGTGGAGATCAGCATCAGCTCCCTGCCGTCGCATGCGACGCGCCCCGCGCGCGGCGGCTGTCGTCCGGCGAGGCAGTCGAACAGCTGCGGCTGGCCGTTGCCCTCGGCACCCGCGACGCCGACGATCTCGCCGCTCACGAGCGTGAAGGTCACGGGTCCGAACGCCTGCCCCTGGAGCCCGTCCACGACGAGCCGGTCGCGTCGCTCGCCCTCACCCGGCGCGGGAGGCGGGAACGCCGCCTCGAACGCGCGCCCGACGATCAGGTCGACGAGCTGATGCTCCGTGACGTCGCGCGCGTCGAACGTCCCCTGGCTCCGGCCGTCGCGCAGGACCGTGATGCGATCCGCGACCTCGAGCACCTCCGGGAGCCGGTGGCTCACGTACACAACGCCGACGCCACGATCGCGGCATGCTGACAGCGTGCGGTGGAGCGCTTCGACCTCGTGCGGGCCGAGCGCGGTGGTCGGCTCGTCGAGGAGGAGCACGCGCGGTTCCGTGACCAGCGCCTTGGCGACCTCGAACAGCTGACGGTCCGCGAGCGTCAACGCCCCCGCCGGCATGTCGGGGAAGAGCTCGATGTCGAGGTCGAACCCGGCGAGGACGCGCCGCGCCCACTTCTTCCGGCGCCAGAACGGCGGTCGCTCCTCCGGCGGGGCGGCGAGGTAGAGGTTGTTCTTCACCGGCTGCGCCAGGATCAACGAGGTGTCCTGGTACGCCATCGCCAGGCCCAGCTTCCTGGCCTCGGCCGGGGAATCCCGGCGTAATCGCCTGCCGCCGATCGTGACCGTGCCGCGATCGGGGTCGACGAAGCCGCTCGCGATCCCGAGGAGGGTCGATTTGCCCGAGCCGTTCTCGCCGACGATGGCGTGGACCTCGCCGGCGCGGCAGTCGAAGCTGACGTCGGTCAGCGCGCGCACCGCGCCGAACTGACGGGACACCCCGGTCAGCTCGAGGACGACCTCTCCGCCTACCGACCCTTCCTCGGGGTCGCTCCTGCTCATCCGCTCGGATACATCAGCGCCAGCACCTCGTCCGGCACGAGCGACGTCCCCGACACCGTCGGCGTCACGCGGTCGGGGTTGCAGTCGTCCTCCGTGACCTGACGCATCACGTGCGGGACGACGATCTCACCCGAGATGTCGGCATCCTTCAAGTACATCATCGAAGCGGTCACCGCCACACGCGACTGGAAGTTGCCGCCGGCCGAGTACCAGATGTCGTAGTTCGGCGCGTCCCGTTCGGCCCAGTCGCAGAACAGCGTCTGCTCGTCCGTGCGCAGGGCGACCGTCAGATCGCGCACCGGCACGCCGAGCTCGTCGTAGGCCTGCAACGCCGTGTTGAGGCCGTCCGCGTACTCGTACGCGTACCCCTTGATGTCCGGGTTCGTCGAGAGCCACCCGTTCACGACCTCGAGGGCGACGTCGTTCGACCAGTACGTGTCCGCGGGACCGAGTGTGTCGACCGAGTCGTCCACCGCGTCCATGAAGCACTGCTGCCAACCGAGCGACAACGCGTTGCCCGGTGTGCCGCCCATCACGCCGACGCTGCCCGATCGGACGCCGTCGTTGATCACATCGGCGAAGCTATCGCCCAGCGCGCAGAGGTCCTCGCCGACGACGGTCAGGTAATCCTCGCCGGGAACCAGCGCGCCCTCCTGTCCTGGCAAGCCGACCCAGCCGGCCGAGTACGTGGAGTAGGGGATGCCGGCCGCCTGGACCTCGAGGATCGCATCGGCGATGTTCGTGCCCTGGTCCGGGTAGCCGATGATGAAGTCGACACCCGCCTGGATCAGGAACCGGATGTCGGCTGCGGCGACCGCCGGATCGGGGTCCCACTTGGCGTCGCGGAACATCATCTTGCCGATCTCGGGATACGTGAGCGCCTGCAGGATCGCCTCCATCCTCGTCACCTGACGCCAGACGTTCAGGCCGCCGCCGTCCGCGTACCCCATGACGATGTCGCCGCCGGTGCCCGTATCGCACTGCGTGGCCGCCCAGCACTCCAGGGCCTTGTCGACCGTGGCCTGGTCGAGATCCTGATCCGCGCGAGCGATCGCGGCCAGCACGATGTCGGGAACCTCCCCGACCGGCCCCATCGCCTTCTCGATCAGCGCCGGATCCGCGTCCGTGCTCTCGCCGTACTCCGCGAGAGGCCCGGACCCGGTCGTCGCGTTCCCGCCGTCCGTACCGCCGTTCCCGCCGGTGTCGCCATCGTCCCCACCGCACGCTGCCGCCACCAAGGCGAACACCGCGAAGATGACCACGAACCTGATCCGGTGCATCGTCCCCTCCCCTACGTCGACCGTCATCCGTGCAGATCGCTCGCCGATCCCTCGAAGCCCGTTAGATCACCCCCCCGTCCTCACCGGGTCCGATGCCGGCGACCACGGGGCCGGCTCGTGGTTCCGGTCGCTTGCCTTCCCGAAGCACGTGCTCGACCGCCCTGATGATCCGGTCTCCCGAGATCAACATCCCCCCGACGATCACCACGCCGAACACGACGAACTGCAGCGCGGTCGGCAGACCGAGGACGCGCATCATCTGGTTGAGGCCGGCCAGGAAGAAGGCCGCGGCCCACGTCGACAGCGGGCTCGCGAGTCCGCCGGTCAGCGAGGCGCCCCCGATCACCACCGCGGCGATCGGGCCGAGGAGGTACGGCGCGCCGATCGTGATGCTGATCGTGCGCAGGTACGAGGCGATCAGGATGCCGGTGCCGCCGTACAGCATGGCCGCGACGACGTAGGCGGAGACGCGGTTGAGGTTGACCCGGAGCCCAGCGATCCACGACGCCGTCGGGTTGGCGCCGACGACCTGGAACCGGCGCCCGACCGTCGTAAAGCGGAACAGGACGATCAGCACCACCGTGACCGCGACGCCCAGCCAGAACGTGCGCGGGACGCCGAGCAGACGGGTCGAGGTCCATCCGGAGAGCCCCTTCGGCACGGGCGTCTGGATCGCGACGCTCGTGTAGTAGCGGAACGCGATGCCGCTCGCGATCTGTCCGACGGCGAGCGTCACGATCAAGGGGTTCAGGCCGATGCCACCGATCAGGATGCCGTTCACGAGGCCGACGAGCGCCACCGCCGCGAGCGCGACGACGATCGCGGGACCGACGCGATCGTCGGCCCCGTGTCCCACGCCGACCGTGATCACGGCCGCGAGGGTCAGGCTTCCGGGGACGCTGAGATCGATGCCGCCCGTCATCACGACGAGCATCTGACCGAGGGCCGCGATCGCGAGGAGCGTTCCCACGGGGGCGATCGCCCGCAAGGACGGCCCTCGCAGCGTCGCGGGCGCCCAGATCGACGCGACGACGACGAGCAGCACGAGGGCGATGTAGACGGGCATGTAGCGCGAGGCGACGACGAAGGCCGTGAGCGCGGACGACGCAGGCCGAGGGGAGTTCACCTCGTGGCTCCCGTGACGGCTCGGGCGACGATCCCCGCCGCGGCCGTCACGTGTCCGCGTGCGCCCGTCGCCAGCGAGCGCGCGCGGGCAACGTCGGCCGCGAGCACGCCGCTGCGCATCACCGGGCGGCCGCCGACGAAGACGTGGTCGATGTTCGACGTGTCCATCCCCCAGACGACGGCACCGATCGGGTCGTTGATCGGCCATACGTTCGGGCGGTCCGTCCGGAGCACGATGATGTCTGCCTGCAGCCCGGGCTCGAGCGATCCGGTCACCTCCCGCACCCCTGCGACGCGTGCCCCCTCAGAGGTCGCGAACCGGATCACGTCGCGGGTCGTCATCAGCCGGGGGAGCCCCGCCTTGCCCGCGAGCTTGCGGTCGAACACGGTGGCGTGCTGGAGCGAGATCGTCTGGCGCATCTGGGCGAACATGTCGCCGGGCGCCATCCCTTCCCGATCGATCCCGAGCCCCGGCTTGACCCGGCGGTCGATCAGCTCCTGGATCGGTGGCGAGCCGAACCCCGTGGCCATCTCGCTCGACGGCGTCAGGGAGACACAGGCGCCCGACCCCGCGATCGCATCGAGGTCCGAATCGTCGAGGGCGGTGTGATGAACGAGCGTGACCTCGCCCGAGAGCAGGCCCTCCGATGCCGCCCGCGCAACATCGCCGCGGACCGACAAGGTCGGCCGCGCGTGCACGAAGACCCTCAGCCCGCGATCGCGTGCGCCGGTCCATCCGTCGCCGAAACCGTCCGAGACCAGCGCGAAGGTCGTCCCCGGCCCGGCCGCGCCGGACAAGCGATCGACCATGTCGCCGGCTGCCTCTCGGGCCGCGAACGCGAACACGGTCCGGACGCCGGAATCGGCGTGCGCCTGCAGCGCCGCCTCCGCGAAGCCGTCGCGGAGCGGGAGATCGAGAACGTCCACGACGGTCGTGATGCCGGCTTCGATCGCGCCAAGGAGCCCGATCAGCGTGGCCGCGTAGACGTCCTCCGGCCGGTAGTGCTCGCCGAGCACCTCGGGCGACACCTCGGCGATGTCGCCGGCGTTGCGGAACAACGACGTCCACGCGTGACGGTGCGTGTCCACGAACCCCGGCATCACGATCGCGTCCGTCGCGTCCACGACCTCGGCGTCGCGGCCACGGACCGACGTCCCGACCTCGGCGATCCGGCCGTCCTCGATCAGGACGTCACCCCGCTTGAGGTTCTGGGTCTTCGTCCCGAGGGTGAGGATGCACCCGCCGCGGAGCAGGATCCCGGTCGTCACGCGCGGCTCCCGGCGTCGAGCGACTTGTGCACCGTCTCGTAGATCCGGTCGGCCGAGGGCATCGCGAGGTCCTCGAGCGACGCCGCCGCCGGCAACGGGATGTGCGGCGTCGTGATCCGGATGCTCGGTCCGTCGAGGTTCCAGAAAGCCTCCTCGGACACGATCGACACGAGCTCGGCGCCCCATCCGCACAGCCGCGGGTTCTCCTCGACCGTGCAGAATCGGCCCGTCTTCTCCACCGAGGCGAGCAGCGCGCGGGTGTCGAGCGGCACGAGCGAGCGGACGTCGATCACCTCGGCGGAGACCCCGTCGCGCTCGAGCCGCGTCGCCGCCTCGAGCGCTCGCGGCACCATCAGTGCGAGGGCCGCGATCGTGACGTCGGTGCCCTCGCGAACGACCTTCGCGGTGCCGAGCTCGTCGACGATCTCGCCGTCGGGGATCTCGCCCTTCGTCCCCATCAGGCCCTTGTGCTCGAAGAAGACGACGGGATCGGGATCGCGGATCGCCGCCGCCATCAAGCCGACCACGTCCGCGGGCGTCGAGGGGGCGACGACCTTCAGGCCCGGGATCATCATCGCCCAGTTCTCGACGCTCTGGCTGTGCTGCGCGCCGAACCGGACGCCGCCGCCGTTCGCGGTCCGGATCACGAGCGGGAAGCTCACCTGCCCGTTCGTCATGTAGCGGCTCTTCGCGATCTGGTTCGCGACGATGTCCCAGCAGACCGCGAGGAAGTCGGAGAACATGACCTCGGCGATCACCGGGATGCCCGTCATCGCCGCGCCCATCGCGGCGCCGAGGATCGCCTGCTCCGAGATCGGGGTGTCCCGGACCCGTTCGGGCCCGAACTCGTCGATCAGGCCGACGGTGGTCTTGAACACGCCGCCCGCCGGT
>Ga0299906_10005807_pt1 | contig 10019 bp, 8 predicted proteins | sample RVTome_14_FD_200259 | JGI IMG/M metagenome (GOLD analysis project Ga0299906, IMG submission 200259) | Soil microbial communities from uranium-contaminated site in the Upper Colorado River Basin, Wyoming, United States - RVT145D125 (version 2) ...
GAACCGGAGGACTCACCCTTGATCCGCACTCTCGCCGCTCTCCTCTTCGTCCTCGTTCTCACGGCGTGCACGTCGCAGAGCGGCACCCAGCTCCCGGAAGCCGATTATTTCGTGAGCGCGGGCCAGCAGTTCGCCCTCCGGGTGGGGGAGACCGCGGGAGTCGTGACCTCTCAGGCCATCGTGCTCGTCCGCTTCAACGGAGTCATCCAGGACAGCCGCTGTCCGGTCGACGTCCAGTGCGTGACCGCGGGCTCGGCCACCGTGCTCCTGAGCGTCCAGTCGGCTCTGAACGTCCACGACGTCACCATGGACGTGCCGCCCGAGGGAACGGTCGAGTTGGTCGTGGACGAGTTGACGGTGAGGGCGGTCGGAGTACGGCCGAACGCGCAACAGGGAGTGACGATCGAGCCGCTCGACTATATCGTCGGGCTGACGGTGACCGAGTCGGGCACAATCCCGATTCCCGGCTGAGCCAACTGAGGGGCCCCGGAGTTCTCGACTTTCTCTATAGGCCCCATAGGCTCCACAGGCTCTAGAGGGTCGACGAGGCGACGTTCTCCTCGAGCGCCGCAAGCGGTCCGCAGGAACGCGTGGGGGGGTAGCGCGGTGCCCAGGATCGCGGCAACCAGCTCCGCGGGTCTGAGAGAGGCGACGCCGCTCGCCTCGCGCACCCTCAAGAGGAGCGCGAGATCGGAAGGCAGGAGCGACAAGAGCGCGGCTTGCTCTCCCGCGGGCGCGAGGTCCGCTTCGAGAACGACGGTCTTCGAATCGACCGTCCGGAGCTTCCCTTTGCGGGTCACCTCGACGCCGAAGCTCGACGCCGACTCGAATGCCTCGAGCCGCGCGCGATGGTTGAAGTCGCCCTCCGGAAGCGCGACGAGATAGTCGACGGCGTCGATTCTCCTCGCGAGCGACGGCTCGTCATCCGAAAGCCTCCGGGCGTCGAAGAGCGTCAAGCCCGGCTCGGAAGCGGCGGCAAAGCGCTCCTTCAGCTCCGCGCCGTCGATCTCGATGGTCAGGGCGACGTCGGCATACTCCGCCACCGACTGGAGCCCGAGGCCGAGCGCCGGTCCGAAGCTCACGAGCGGACGGGGCGAGAAGCCCTCGGTGTAATAGAGCGGAAGACGCCCGCGCCTGAGGACTCGGGCGATCACCTTGATGAAGTCGAGGTGGCCTCGGAGACTCATGGGACCGGTCTTTCCGTACCGCAGCCGGTAGCGGACGGGCTCGCCCTGCGAGAAGTCGTGCGGTGACAGCCCGCGGGCGACGCGCTCGTGGGCGCGCTCCCGGACGTTGGGCTCGGTCTTCATGGGCGGCGCCTCCGCCCCCATCCTCTCGAGGAACGTAAGGCGCTCCTCGCGCATCGCGGTGAGGTCGCAGGCGACACCGCAGTGATAGCAGACGAGCTTGCGCGCGTCCGCGCGGGCGTCCTCGAGATTCGTGTGGTGGACCTTGGCGTGAACCGGCTTGCCGCAGGGGGGCGAGAAGCGGCCCTTGAGCGCGCGACGGTACTCCTTCGCCAGAAAGTCCGGCTCGAGACCGACGTCGATGTGATCCCAGGGGAGCTTCCCGTCGAGGGGGAGCGTCCTTAGATAAGTGTCCCGCGAAACCCCTTCCTCCTTCTCCCACTCGCCGAGCGACTCGAGCCACAGGTCCCACCGAAGGTGCTCGTCCCAGCCGTCGAAGCGGGCCCCCTTCCGCCAGGCCCGCTCGATGAGGGTTCCCGTGCGGATGTCTCCCCGGGCGACGATGCCCTCGAGGTGGCTCACCCGGTGGTCGTGGGTCTTGAGCGTGAACCCGAGCCGGCGAGCGCCGCGCCTCAGGATCGCCTGCTTCCGCTCGATCTCATCCATGGTGTCCTGGGCGCACCACTGGAAGGGAGTATGGGGCTTCGGGACGTGGCTCGAGACCGAGACCGTCACCGCGACTTTCTTCCGGTGGTGCTGCTGGCCGATCTCGACCGCCTGTCCGCCCATTGCAGCGATTCCCTGAACGTCCTCGTCCTGCTCGCTCGGAAGGCCGATCATGAAGTAGAGCTTGATCCGGTTCCAGCCACGGGAGAACACCCGGTGACAGGTGGTGAAGATGTCGTCCTCGGTGATGTTCTTGTTGACTACGTCCCGCATGCGCTGGGTGCCGGCCTCGGGGGCGAAGGTGAGACCCGTCGCCTTCACCGAGGCGATGTCGTCGAGCAGATCCTCGTCGAGGCCGTAGGCGCGAAGGCTCGAGATCCCGAGGGAGACCTTCTCCGGGCGGAGCTTCTCCATCACCCCCTTCACCAGGGGCGAGATGCAGGAGTAGTCCGCGGTCGAAAGAGAGGTGAGCGACGCCTCGTCGTATCCGCCCTTCTCGATCGCCGAGACCAGCGTCGAGATCACCTGTTCGGGGTCGCGCTCCCGCACCGGCCGGTAGATCATTCCCGCCTGGCAGAAGCGGCAGCCCTCGGTGCAGCCGCGCGCGATCTCGATCGCCATGCGATCGAAGATGGCCTCCGCCACCGGGACCGGAGAATCGTCGGGGTAGGGATAGCGGTTGATGTCGGCGAGGTAGGCCCGATGGACCTTCTCGGGAACCCCATCGTGGCTCGGCCGCGAGACGTACATCAGGCCCGACCGCTCGCAGAGCTCTCGCTCGTAGAGGGCCGGGCAATAGACGCCCCCTTCCTTGGCGAGCTCGATCAGAACCTCGGTTCGATCGTTCGTCCGGCGCTTCAGCTCCGTGTAGTGGCGCAGGAGCCGCGGAAGCCGCTCCTCCGCGTCCCCCACCAGGAAGACGTCGATGAAAGGCGCCATCGGCTCGGGCTGGGTCGCGACCGGCCCTCCGGCGATGACCAGCGGCGAGGCGAGCGTCCTCTCGGAGCTTCGAAGCGGGATGCCTCCGAGATCGAGCATCGTGAGGATGTTGGTGAAGGTGAGCTCGTACTGGAGCGAGAACCCGACGACGTCGAAGTCCGAAAGCGGCCGATGGGTCTCGAGGCTGAGGATGGGGAGATTCCGCTTGCGGAGCTCCTTCTCCATGTCGAGCCACGGACAAAACGCCCTCTCGAGGCAGAGGTCGTCTTCCTTGTTGACGATCGAGTAGAGGATCTTCGTGCCCTGGTGGCTCATCCCGATGTCGTACACGTCGGGAAAGGCGAGCACCATCTTGGCCGCAAGGCCGCTCCAGTCTTTCGCCACCGCGAAGCGCTCGCCGCCCAGGTAACGCGCAGGCTTCGACACTTCGTGGAGAAAGTCGGCGTAAGGATGGTTCCGGAGATTCATGGCGGATGCTCGAGTGAGCTTCCTACTTTAGCACCGCCGGCGCGCGAGGGCGAGCTTCAGTACGTCTTCTTGTGGGGAAGCCGCCGCCAGTACTCGAGGAGCTCCCGGCATTCCTCGCGAAGAAAGCCGGGCACGATCTCGACCGGGCTTCGACCGAGCGCCTTGAGTCGCCGGTTGGAGATCGTGAGCTCGTTGAAACCGAGGGCGTTCACGTCCCGGACGGAGGTGCCGAAGTAGACCCGGCCGATCCGGGCCCAGTGAATGGCGGCGAAGCACATCACGCACGGCTCGGTCGTGGAGTAGATCGATGCGCCGCGGAAGAGGTGCGAATCGAACCACGCGGCCGCCTTCGAGATCGCGCACATCTCGGCGTGGCGGGTGGGCTCGCCCCGTTTCAGCACCTCGTTGTGGGCCCGGGCGACGATCTCCCCTTTCGATACGATCACCGCCCCGAACGGGCCTCCGTCGCCGCGGGAACAACCGCGATAGGCCTCCTCGAGAGCGGTTTCCATGAACCGGCGTTGGCGCTTCGAATCGCTCATGAGCTCATCGTACGGTCAGGCGGTCAGGCGGCCAGGCCGAGGCTTTCGACGAGTGCCCGGAAACGCGGATCCGGCCGAAGAGGCTCGAAGTCCGGATCGATGGCGAGAAAGAGGAGGCTGAAGGAGTGTTCGAGCCTCGCGGCGATGGTCTTCAGGTCCACGCGCTCTCCCTTGAAACGGAAGGCGCTGGTCCGAGGGACGACCTCGAGCCCCTCGACCGAAGCGAGAGCGGTGGTGATCTCCTCGGCGAGACCGTCGCCGAAGTACTGGTGATCGCCTCCAGGGCTCATGTCGGTGAAGGGGAGGACGGCGAGGGACCGGGGCTCCGAAGAGGTCGCGAGACCGTCCGCGTCCGTCCCCAGACGGGAAGCGACCAGAGCCGCGAGGAGCGCGAACGCCGCCGCAACCCCCGCGGCCAGGAGCGGCTTCCGCCAGGAGCGCGGGGTCTTAGCGTCGCCGGAGAGAGACCTCGAGAACGAGGGAACGTAGCTTCCCTTCGGAAGCCCGATGACGAGCTCGGCCTGGGCTCCTTCCGCGAGGTAGTAGTCCCGAAGCTTGCTTCGGAGGCGCGTCGCCTGCACGCGGACGATCGGGTCGATGCGCGGGTCGTAGCGGTCGCCTCGCTCGAAGACGTCGGCGCCGAGGACCTGCTCTTTCAGCTCGCCCTCGCGCCCCTCGAGCTTCGCCTCCACCACGTGGCGGAGGAACCGTTTCAGACTCCCGGATTGAGCGAAGGTCTCGCTCCCGAGGAGCTTCTCGAGCTCGCTCCGGACGAGCCCCTCGTCCGGAGCGCCTTCCAGGCTCATGCGAGCGGTCCCCGCGCAAGTCTCAGCGGCGATTCACCTTGACCGCGCACGTCACGGTTACGAAACGGTAAGTTACTTCCCCGGAAATCAAAGCCGGGTGATTCTACGCCCGGCCTCGCGCGCTCGCCACCAACGAGCCAGGACAACCAGGAAGGGCGGGCGGAAAACGGGGCTTGGCGGAGAGCGAGCTCATCGAGCACTCGCAGCATGGACTACATCACCATCGAGCTCGCTCTTCGCATTCCCCTCTTGCGCCGTTTGATTATGGGAAACCAATCGGAAAACCGCCCGCTGAGTGTTGCAGAGCTCGCCGTGGTCCTCGACTCCCTTCCCGAGATCGTGGCCACCTTCGACCGCGACGGCCACCTGCTCTACCTCAACGCCGCCGGCCGGCTCTGGCTCAAGCTCGGGGACGAGGAGCTCGAGGCCGCCCTCCTTTCCGATCTCATGTCCGAGCCCGCGGCCGAGCGTCTCCTCCGAGAAGCGCTCCCCGAGGCGGCGCAAACCGGCCGCTGGCATGGGCCGGGGGAGCTTCTGCCTCGGAAAGGAACGCCGCTTCCCGTGACGCAGCATCTGGTGAGCCACCCTCCGGAAGAAGGGAGCCAAATCGCGTTCACTCTCGTCGCCACTCCCCTCGAAGAATCGGTCCAGGATCGCGAGACGATCATCGCGACTTCGCTCGGCTTTCTCCACGATCTGAACAATCTCCTGGGTCCGATCATCGCGTATGCCGCCCTCGCCCAGGAACGGGTCGAGAGCTCGAGCCCGGTGCAGCGATACCTCACCCAGATTCTGACCGCGGCCGAGCGCGCCCGTGGGCTTTCGGAGCGAGTGCTTCAACGGATGCGCCGCCGCGCTTCACGGCGCGTGGTGCTCGCCGACCTCGTCCAGGAGGTGGTCGGCTGGCTCCGAATGGAGCACCCGCTTCATGACGTCGAAATCGAGTCGCCGTTGTCCACCTGCGGCATCCTGGGGGATGCCGTGGGCCTTCAGCAAATGGTGCTCAACCTGTGCAAGAACGCCGTCGAAGCCCTTCCCCCCGAGGGGGGCAAGGTTTGGATCGCCGTTCGCGACGTCGAGGGCCGCCGCGAGCTGCGGCTCACGGTCCGCGACAACGGCCACGGGATGGATGATGCGGTTCTCGGGCGGATCTTCGAGCCGTTCTTCTCGACCAAGCCGGCGGGCACCGGGGTGGGGCTCTCGATCACCCGAGAAGTGGTGCGCCGTCACCGGGGGACGATGACCATCGAGAGCGCTCCCGGCTCGGGCACCTCTTTCCAAGTACAGCTTCCGATCGACGACGACGCCGAGGGCTAGGCGCGCCGGACCGGGAGGGGAAGAACGCGTCCAGCACCTCGATGAGGGTCAGGCGGAGAAAATCTTTCCCTGCATCACCGACTTCATGGTCGCGATCTTGAAGCCGTGCATCACCGGCATGAGCTTCTCCACCCGGTCCTGGGGGACGAGCTCGCTGGTGAAGAGAACTACGGCGACGATCGTACCGTTCAGATAGGCGCCTCCGAGACCGAGGACCGTCCGCACGCCGTTCTCGGTGACGAAGCTCCGGTCGGGAATGACGTCGAAGCCGTCTACGGTTCGCGTTTCCAGAGCGTCCTCGACGTAGAGAACGCGGGCCATACGTCCCATCGAGGTCACGATCATGTTCCTCTCTTGTTTCTGCACCCACTCCAACCCGGTTCCCATGTCCCCCATCAGGCGGGAGACCATGGGGATGGTCTTGATGAAGCTCGCGCTGGTGAGCGGGATCGCGAGGTGGCGCTCCGATCGAAGACGATGGTTCCACGAAGGGCGCTTGCCCCGGCTCCCGAGAAGCGTCACCACCGGGGTTTTCGGTTGCAGCTCGGAAAGGAACCCGCGGGCGCGCCCGAGCTCCAGGACGAAGTCCTTCTCCTTCGCCGGGAGCTTGTCGTGCTCGACGGTGGCGAAGACCCGGAACAGCACCGCCGAGGCGATCAGCTCTTCATAAAGGACGTCGATGAACTTCTGGGACGCCTGCTGGAAGCTCCCGCACTCTTTCAGCGCCTCCTCGACGCGGGACCGGAGAGCGGACACGTCCTCGAGAGAGAGAGAGGCGATCCGCGACATAATCTATGATCTCAGAGTCGGGCCCCGGCGAAAAGCCGCGCGGCCTGTCGCCGGCGGATCTTCCCGCTCGACGTTCTCGGGAGGGAACCGGGATCGAGAAACACCACGACCGGATCGACGCCGCAGCGCGCGACCACCCGCGCCCGGATCTCGTCGATCGCGCGCTCCTCGTCCTCGGGCACGACGTCGAAGCCGCGCTCCGCGAGAACGCATAGACCCTCGCCGCGCTCGCCGAGAATCGATACCGCGGCTACGGCCCCGGCTTTCAACCCCGGGACGCCCTCGATCGCTTGCTCGATCCTCTCCGGAGCGTAGTTGCGGCCGCGGAGGATCAAGACCTCCTGGCTCCGGCCGCAGAGGTAGAGCTCTCCGTCCCGCAGGAACCCCCGGTCGCCGGTATCGAGAAACCCCTCCGCGTCGACGCCCTCGCTCGTGACCGAAGCTCCTCGTATGCGAATGCGGCCCACTCGCCCGTCTGGAAGTCTCCCGCCGCCATCGTCCGCGATCTCCACGTCGACTCCGGGTACGGGCTTTCCCGAGCTCACGATCTCGACTCCTTCCGGGGACTCGACCGCCTCGTCCTTCTCGACGAGCGCGGCGACGTCGAAGCTCCGATAGGTGAACGACCGGTCGGGGTCGGAGAACGTAACCGCGAGCGAAGCCTCGGCGAGGCCGTAGACCGGAGTCAGGGCTTCCCGTCTGAGACCGTAGGCGCGAAATCGGCGGTAGAACCGCTCCAGGGTCGAAGCGGTAACCGGCTCGGCGCCGTCGAGAGCGAGGAGCCAGGAGGAGAGGTCGACGCCCTGGAGCTCGTGGTCGCGCACCCTCTCGACGGCGAGCTCGTAAGCGAAGTGGGGAGCGGCGCTGATCGTGGCCCGATAGCGGGAAATGGCCTGGAGCCATCGCGCCGGCCGGGCGACGAACTCCTCCGGCTTCATCAGCGTCAGCGGGGCCGGCTCTGCGAGCGCCGTCAGCAACGCGCCGACGAGCCCCATGTCGTGGTAGAGGGGAAGCCAGGAGACGCATCCGTGCTCGTATCCCCGCGCCGCCGGGTAGCATTCGAGGATTCGATCGCGGATGGCCCGCACGTTGGCGAGGAGCTGACGGTGGGTGAGAGGAATCGGTTTGGGCGGGCCGGTGGTTCCCGACGAGAGCTGGACCAGCGCGAGAGAATCCGGTTCGCCATCGACGAGCCGGGGCGGCGCTTCGGGCAGCTCGCCGAGTGCCGCGACGTTGAGGCCCGGGAGCCGGACGCGGCCGGCGACGTCCGTCAAAACCAGACGAGCGCCGGAGGCTTCCACGGAAGCGTGGAGCTCCTCGTTGAAGCCTCGACGCGACCCGAACCGCGGCGGTAGTGGAAGCGACAGCGGGGCCGCCCCCGCGGCGAGAACGCCGAAGAACGCGTCATAGAACGAAGGACCCGTGGGAACCGCGACCCCCACCCGGGAGCCGGGCTCGATTCCCATCGCCGCCAGACTACCGGCGACGGTGCGCGCTCGCTCGAGGACGTCGCGGTAGAGGACGATGCGCTCCTCCGACCGGTCGAGGAATCGAACTCCCGCGCCGGCCGCCGCCGCCCTCTCCAGGCAGGAAACGAGCGTCCCGGGCTCTCTCATGAGCCGCCTTCGCCAGGCTTCGGCGAGCCTCGCCGCAGCCCGAAGGGCGGAGGCGGGCCCGAAAGACGGCGCTCGAGGAGATCGACGACGTCTCCCACCCGCTCGATGCCCGCCTCGTCGCCGTCGCCGAAAGCGACGCGGAAGCGGTTCTCGAGCTCGACGACGAGCGTGAGCTGCTGGATGGAGTCGAGCTTCAAATCGCGAAGGAGATGGGTGTCCTCGGTGAGGTCGTGGACTCTGAACTGCTCGGCGAAGACCTCGCGAATGCCTTCGAGAATCGCCGCTCGTTCCATCGCGTTTACGCCGTGATGCCGAGAGCGCGCTCCTCGCAGCGGATCCGCGTGCGGAGCATCAAGCCGTTCAGAACGGTGAACCCGAAGGCCGTCAGATAGGCGGTATGGATCAAGGGGATGGCGATCCCCTCGAGGACCACCGCGAGATAGTTGGGGTGCCTCAGGAAGCGGTAGGGTCCCGCGTGCGAAAGCGGCATTCCGGGAATGGTGATGACGCGGACGTTCCAGCGCTTGCCGAGAGAGGCGACCGCCCAGTAGCGGAGGGCCTGCGCTCCGAGCGCGAGAGCGAGCATGGGCACGCCGAGCCGGGGGAGAAACGGACGATCGAGGAGGACGACCTCGAGGGCACAGGCGGCGAAAAAGCCCGTATGAAGGACCTTCATCGTGAGAAAGTGCTCGCGTCCCGCCTCGACGCCGCCCTGGGCGAACGCCCAGGCGGCGTTTCTCCGGCTGAGGGCGAGCTCGAACATCCTCTCTAGAGCCACCAGGCCGAGAAACGAGAGGTAGGCGATCACCATTGGAGGAGCACGAGCTCCGAGCAGAACCCCGGACCCATGGCCATGAGCAGGCCGTAGGCGCCGGGGGCCGGAGACTTGGTCTTCAGAGTGTCGTCGAGAACCAGCAGAACCGAGGCGGAGGAAAGGTTCCCCACGCGCTTCAACGTGTCCCAGGTGAGCGCGAGCGCTTCCTCGGGGACGCCGAGCGCCTCCTGAAACGCTTCGAGAATCTTCGGTCCCCCGGGATGGCAGACGAAGACTTCGACGTCGGCGAGCGTGAGCCCCAGCGATTCCAGAAACGAGTCCACGTCCCGGCGCATCTCCCGCTTCACCAGATGGGGGATCTCCGCCGAGAGCACCACGGAGAAACCGTCCGCGGTGATGTCCCAACCCATGACGCGCTCGGTGTCGCGGTAGAAGATCGACCGGCTCGCGACGACACGAGGTCCGGAGGCTTCCCTCTCCGAGCCCACGAGCGCCACGGCCGCCGCGCCGTCGCCGAAGAGGCCGGTCGCGATGATGTTCGGGATCGAGAGGTCCCGGCGCTGCAGAGTGAGGCTGCAGAGCTCGACGGAGAGCACAACCGCCGCCTCGCCCGGGAACGCCCGAAGATAGTCCGCGGCGCGGGTGATCCCGACCGCGCCGGCGACACACCCCAGACCGAAAAGAGGGGTGCGTTTGATATCGCTTCTCAGGCCGAGACGGTTCGCGATGCGGGCGTCGACCGAAGGGGTCGCGATTCCGGTGGTGCTCACGAAGATGAGGTGGCGCAGGTCGTCGGTTCCGAGCCCGGTGGCCTCGAGGACGTTCTCGATGGCCCGCGCGCCGACGTCGGTCGCCACTCGAATGAAAGCGTCGTTCGCCGCGGTGAACGAGTCGAGAGCCTCGTACTCCTCGAG
>Ga0299906_10005808_pt1 | contig 10018 bp, 6 predicted proteins | sample RVTome_14_FD_200259 | JGI IMG/M metagenome (GOLD analysis project Ga0299906, IMG submission 200259) | Soil microbial communities from uranium-contaminated site in the Upper Colorado River Basin, Wyoming, United States - RVT145D125 (version 2) ...
AGACGGTACGGCCTATCCCCCTTCCTCGCAAAGTGAAACGCTGTATCGTCGCCCGGCTCCGGTCCGGCGCCTGGGCGATGATCCCGCCATTGTCCCCGAAGCGACCGTCGTGTATTCGTTTACGGATACGTGGCCCCCGCCGGGTAATGGCGATCCTCCAGCCGCCTTACCTGACCAGAGCGCTAAAGGGAGCGGTGTATCAGAGGTCGCTAAAGAATCGCCCCAGGTTGATCACGGCGGTACGTTGTCGGTCCTCGCAGGGTTTAGCCTTCCCATCCCCGTAGAACCTGTGTTCCTTGTCGAGCCCTACGTAGGATTCGGGTTTAGCTACATTTTTGAAGGAAACCAGGAGAGGGCGAACTATGCGCTGCAAAGCAAGGGTATGCCCACGATCAGCTACGGCATGGGCGTCACGGCCCATCTCAAGGGCCGGCTCGACCTGATCGTGCAGTACCGATCGCTGGTTTTCTTTCCCAACACGCTGGAATACGTAGGTCCCGATGCCGTTCCAGTTACCAGAAATGATTACGACACCATCGACACGTCGATCCTGTTAGTCGGCTTCGGGATACGCTTATGAGCAGCGCCGGGGCTCCCGTCTCTCATGCGACCCTTGACCGTGCCTATCTAGAAGCGCCTGCCTGCCCCAACAGGGTGCGGTATGCCGCCGCCTCGTCCGGCTTCTGCCATGCCTCGTAGAGGGTGACGAAGCCTTGCAAGGCCCCAGGTAGCCAATCTTGTTTGTTGGGCTTAGCCATGACGGCTCGATAATTTGTCTGTAGCAGCGCTTCAGCCTCTTCGAACTGAGTGAGATCGATCAGGCTCCTACTCAGCGCCAACCGGCCTCGAAGGACCATAGAATCCCCATCGGATAATGCGTTGGCCGCGCACACCGCCAATCCCTCACGCAACCAGGACACAGCGCCGGCTGCATCGCCGTGCTCGGCGAGCAACTGTCCCAGCCAGATCAAAGGCAGAATCCTCCATCGATGGTTGGGATCCACAATTTTTTTGTGAATGTTGATCGCCTCCAGGAATGCGTCTCTGGCTTTTTCATGATCTTCGAGGGCATGATAGATCCTGCCCCGTTCATACAAGCTGTTGGCCACGGCGACGTGCTCATCTCGGTAGGCACGTCGATAGATCTCCAATGCACTGTTTAAGTATGCCAAGGCACCCTCTAAGTCTCCTCTTCGCCTCAACGAATACGCCATATTGAACAACGTACTGGCCGTCTTAGGATGATCTTCGCCCAATAGCGCGCGGCGAATATCCAATGCCTGATGATACAAGCTATCTACCAGGTAAGAATGATCGGATAGACCGGAGCCTGTTTGCTCAAGAAGGGCTCTCGCGAGACCATCAAGGCTCTCTGCCTTTTTCAGTTGAACCGATTCGTCGGCAGGCGAACGAGTCTCCAACCTACGAGTCATCTCAAGCGCGTCACGATACCATTTTTCAGCTTCCTGCCAATCGTTTCTCCACAGGTGTGCATAACCTAAGTCGTTTAGATTGGACAGGATAGCCGGGTGCGTTTCTCCCCACGTATTTAGGCGAATCGCAAGCGCCTGGCGCAGCAGTGAATCCGCTTGCTCATGCTCCCCTTGATTAATCAAAGCCAACGCCAGGCCATGCAAGGTCACCGCTATCTCCGCATGTTCGGGGCTCAACTCGGCGTGTTTGATCGCTAAGACCAGACGATAAAGCGAGTCTGCCTTCTCGAACGCGCCGTAGGAAACATAGGCCCTTGCCATCCCCTCCATTATGACCGCCCGATCCAGCGGATCGGGTAGCTCGTCAACCCGCATCAGGTTAGCTTCAATCAGATCCCGCTTTGCAAATACACTGTCCAGGGCCGCCTGGGGGTCGGGTGTGGCTTCAGGGTCGGCCAGGGCGAACGTCCCTACCATGAAGTCGCGCGTTGCGATGGCGCGGGCGGCGGCCTGCTCGGCGCGGTCGCGTTCATTTGCCAGGCTCAGGGTGAATCCGGTGACCAGCGCCGTGATCAGCGTTACCATCGCGGCGGCGGCGGCGACGCCGGCCGTATGCCGCTGGACGAACTTGGTGACGCGGTAGGCCACGGCGTCGGGCTGCGCGAGGACGGGGCGGTTGTCCAGATACCGCCGGATGTCGTCTACGAACTCGCCGGCCGAGGCATAGCGGCGCCCGGGCTCTTTGCGGAGCGCCTTCAGGGCGATGGCGTCCAGGTCGCCCGCGAGTTGACGGCGGAGCATTGACGGTGAGGTGGCCCGCTGCCGGCTCAGAGCCTCCGGTGTATGGTCGGCATCGTCGCCGGGGGCGGCGCGCAGGACGACGGTGCTGGGTCGGCCCGGCATCTCGCCCAGGATGACGCGTTCGATCTCGGTGACCGAGCGGTCTTTGAAGGCATACGGACGCCGCCCGGTGAGCAACTGGTACAGGATGACGCCGAGCGCATAGACATCGGTAGACGCCGTCGTGGGGCCGCCCGTGACCTGCTCGGGCGCGGCGTAGCCCGGCGTCATGCGGCGGGCTCCGGCCTCGGTCATCGGAACGGTATAGAGGGGCGCGTCTTCTTCGAGCAGCTTGGCGATGCCGAAGTCGAGCAGCTTCACCTGGGGCCGCCCGGCTTCGTCTTCGCGCACGAGGATGTTGCCCGGCTTGAGGTCGCGGTGAACCACGAAGTTGCGGTGTGCGTAGCGGACGGCCTCGCAGACCGTCGCGAAGAGTTCGAGGCGTTTGCGGATCGAGAAGGCGTTGTCGTCGCAGTAGGCGTCAAGCGGCTTGCCTTCGACGTACTCCATGGCAAAGTAGGGCCGCCCGTCGTCGGTGACGCCGCCGTCGTAGAGTTGCGCGATGTGCTGATGCTGAAGGCGGGCCAGGATCTCGCGCTCATAGCGGAAACGCTGCAGGATTTCGCGGGTATCCATCCCCCGCTTGACGATCTTCAGGGCGACGCGCATGTGGGGGTTGGCGCGTTCGGCCAGGTAGACCTCCCCCATCCCGCCGTGCCCCAACACGCCGACGACCGCGTACGACCCGACCCTGGTGCCGGCTTCCAGATGCGGGGACGGGGGCTCTTCCAGCAGGGCATCACGGAGCAAGTCCTGGGCCTCCAGGTGCGGCGGACTCTCCAGAAACGACTCCGCCTGCGCCTGGGCGCAATAGCCCACCATCTCCTCGACCTGGCTGTACAGGGCCGTATCACCCGCGCACAACTGCTCGATCCGGGCCGCGCGCTCCGCCTCGGCCAACGCCATTACCTCGTCCAGAATGTCTTCTATTTGCTGCCAGCGCTCCGCCGTCATAGCCCGTACCCCGACCCATTGCGTGAACCAGAAACACGCTCAACGAGATGCTTCGCCCCCGATGTGTCGACCGTCACGTTTCACCAGCCGCCCTACCACGCCCGCGAGCGGCAACCATAGGATGCTCGTACTTTAGCAGACGTAAAAATGTGGCAGCCTCGTCTCCGCACAGGCGTGAAAACCTGGGAAAACCCGACGCTACCGTACGTCGGAAGCCTGCTGCACCTGCCGGTACAGCCACCCCCGCGCCTTGACCCAGTCGCGCTCGACGGTGCGCACCGAGAGACCCAGCACGTCGGCGGTCTCGTCCATCGTGTAGCCTCCGAAGTAGCGACACTCGACCACCTTGCTCAGTCGCTCGTTCAAGCGTTCCAGGCGCGAGAGGGCTTCATCGAGGGCCAGCAGTTCGTCCGCCCGTCGGTCGGCCTGGTGTACGGCTTCATCGAAGGCGACGGCCGGCTGCCCGCTGCCACGCTTCTGCGCTTTCCGCTGCCGGGCATAGTCCACCAGGATCTGCCGCATGGCGCGGGCCGCGATGCATGGAACAGATGCTCGTGGGCAATCCGGCGCAGTTCGCCGTACATGAGGGTCCAGAGTCGCTTGCCGGCGGCTTCGTCTCCTCCGCCGGCGGCTTGCAAGAGCAGTGTGAATTCGTGCTGGGCGGCTCCCATGGCCACACGCCGGGTAGCAGAAGCTTGCATCGATCGTACACGCTAAACTAACAAAATGTATCTTTACATGACGCCGTTTCGAAATACAACACCGCAAGCCATACCTTAGAAACGATCTCAAAAGGGGGTTGTCATCCCGAGCGGAGCGAAGCGAAGTCGAGGGATCTCGCCCCGGAGGGCAAGCAAGGCCGTTGCGGCGAGATGTACTTTGTCAGTCGCCTTCGGCTCGTGTCTCCGCTGGCTGCGCTCGGTCGGAAGGACAGGCCGGGTGTTTTGAGATCGTTTCTTAGCCCGTACCCTCTGCGATACACGGCCCTGACCCTGTTGAAGATGCCTGTGCCTGAAACGTCCGAACCCTTTGAATACCCGGTGCCGAACGGCGTGTTCATGCGGTCGCAACAGGCGGCCGGGCAGGTGCTGCGCCGCCGCCTCCGCCTGTTCCGCCTCATCCGCCACGCGCACGCAAAGCTCACGCGGAACGAACGATCCGTCGCACGGGTAGGCGGCGACCTGCATGCGCTGGTGCGGTTGACCCGGCGCTGGGCACGGCGTGAGTACCGGGCTGTGCCGTGGCGCTCGATGCTCTACACCGTGGCAGCCCTGCTCTACTTCGTGAATCCGCTGGATGCCTTGCCCGATGCCCTCGTCGGCCTCGGCTTTGTCGATGACGTGGCCGTCATCGGGGCCGTCGTAAAAGCCATCCGGAAAGACCTGGACGCGTTCAGGCGCTGGGAAAAAGACAGGGGGCCGGAACACACGGCGACACCGCCCTCTCGCTTTCAGGAATCCGTCGAAGCGAGGGCGCGATACCGGGCTGTTGCTTCCGGCTTGTCCCAGGCTTCGTAGAGGGTGACGAGGCGCGCGGCGGCCCGCCGCGTGGCGTTGCTGTCTTCGCCTTGCTCCCGGCGAAAGTTTTCAAAGCCTTCGAGGAGGAGCGGCTCCGCCTCGTCGAACTGCTGCTGCATCGTCAGGCAGCCGCCGAGGTAGGAGGCCGCGTTGGCGAGGTCGCGGTGCCCTTCGCGCAGCCCGGCGCGGCGCAGGTCGAGCGCCTGGCGCAAGAGCGGGATCGCCTCGCTACAGTTTTCCTGGTCGGCCAGGAGCGAGCCGAGGCCGAAAAGCGGGTTGGCCCGGCGGACGTGCCCCTCTGGAAACACGGTGCCGTACAAGGCCAGCGCCTCTCGGTACATCGCGTCGGCGGCGGGCAGGTTGCCCTGGCGATGGAGAATACCGGCCAGCCCGTTTATCGTGATGGCCGTGCGGGGGTGTTCCGGGCCGAGCACCTCGCGGTTGATGGCCAGGGCGTTGCGCATCAGGGGTTCCGCCTCGTCAAAGCGTCCCTGCTCCACCAACAGGATCCCGAGGTTGTTGAAGCTCTCCGCGACGGCCGGGTGCACCTCTCCGAAAAGCTGCTGGCGCAGCGCCAGGGATTCCTGGAAGAGCGACTCAGCCTCCGCATAGGCACCCTGCCCCTGCAGGGCCTGCGCCAGGTTGTTCTTGCTGATGGCGACGTACGCATGCTCGGGGCCGAGCGTCTGGAGGTCTATCGCCAGTACCCGGCGATAGAGCGGCTCGGCGGCCGCATGCTCGCCGCGCTCCTGGAGCATCAGCGCCAGGTTGTTCATCGTGTTGGCAACCTCCGGGTGGTCGTCGCCGTGGAGCTTTTCTTGCAACGCGAGGGACTCCCGGAAGAGCGGCTCCGCCTCGTCCGTCTCGCCGTGCGCCATCAAGGCATTGGCGAGGTTGTTCAGCGCTACGGCTACGAGGGTATGCTCATCCCCGAAGAGCTTCCGACGCAGCGCCAGCATCTCGCGGTTGAGCGCGATGGCCGTCTCGACGTCGCCCTGAAGCTGTCGAAGCCAGGCCAGTTCTTGAAGGCTTTCGGCCACCTCAGGGTGCTCATGCCCCAGCAGCTTGCGCCGGACGGCCAGGGCCTGGGTGTGTAACGATTCGGCCGCCGCATAGTCGCCCTGTTCGAGGCGGATGCGGGCGAGGGTAGCCTGGCTGGCGGCGACCTCAGCATGCTCCGCGCCATAGAATCGGTGCCGACGGTCCAACGCTTTCTGGATGATCGCCTCCGCCTCGTCGTACAGCCCGAGGCTCAGGTACACATCGCCGATGACATGCATCATCTGGGACTGCACCTCCGGCTGATCGGCCAGTTCCTCCTCCACCCGCGCCGCGCCGGTCGTCAACAACTCCTGCGCCGTCACCGTCGCCCCCTTCGACTCCGACGGGTTGGACACCTCGAAGATGCCCTGCAAAAACGCCGCCACCTGCTCCGCCTTTTCCGCCTCTACCTGGGCACGGTCCCGCTCCCGTGCCAGCCGCACCGTATAAAAACCCACCAGCATCGCGATCATAAGGACGACGAGCACCGTCGCTACCACCCCTACGCGGTGCCGCGCCGTGAACTTCTTTACGCGGTAGGCTACGGTATCCGGGCGCGCCAGCACCGGCAACCCCGAGAGGTGCCGGCGGAGATCTTCCATAAACGCTTCCACCGATGCGTATCGCCGCTCGGCTTCCTTCTTGAGGGCCTTCAGGCAGATCACGTCCAGGTCCCCGGACAACCGACGCCGCAACCGCCCTACCTCCGTAGCCCGCGCCCGGCTGATCACCTCCGCCGAGGAATCTCCCCCTGAGCTTTCTCCCGACGCCCGCCCTACGGCCGTCGACGGACGCTCCGGCTCCGTCGAGCATACCACCTGGACCACGTCTACCGGGCTTCGGCCGGCAATCACATACGGACGCACACCCGTCAACAATTCGTACAAGACCACGCCGAGCGAGTAGATATCCGTCGACGTTGAGACCGTCTCGCCCCGCACCTGCTCCGGCGAGGCATACTCCGGCGTCATCACCGCAACGCCTTCTCGCGTCAGCGCCGTCGCCTCCTCACCTTCTTCCACGAGCACCTTGGCGATGCCGAAGTCGAGCAACTTCACCTTCGGCACCCCGTCCCGCCCCTCGGTTACCAGGATGTTCGAGGGCTTCAGATCGCGGTGGACCACCAGGTTCGCGTGCGCGTAGAGCACCGCCCGGCACACTTCCTGAAACAACGTCAGGCGCGCATCCACCGAGAGCTGGTGTTCGTCGCAGTAGCGATCGATCGGCAGCCCGTCGACGTACTCCATCACGAAGTAGGGCTGGCCGTCGGCCGTCACGCCGCCGTCCAGCAACCGCGCGATGTTGGGATGTTGAAGCCGTGCCAGGATCTGTCGCTCGCTCCGGAAGCGGCGGAGGATCTGCTCCGAATCCATGCCGCGCTTGACGAGCTTGAGCGCCACCTGCTGGTCGAAGGCTCCGTCGGCGCGCTGGGCCAGGTAGACGGCCCCCATGCCGCCGGCCCCGAGCTGCCGGGCCAGCACATAGGCTCCGACCTGCTGGCCCTCTCGCGTGAGATCCCCGAGCAGATCGGTGGCGTCGAGGGCCACGCCGTCGAGCAACGAGTGGGTGTGCTGGTCTTCGTCGAGGAGGGCCGCGACTTCGTGGAAGAGGTCGTCGTCGCCCGCGCAGGCCTGCCGCAGGAACGCCTTACGCGCATCGGCAGCGCGGTCGAGCGCGTCCTCGAACAGTACCTGCACCTTTTCCCACCGTGCTGAATCCATCGCGTCTGTCTACCCAATGTGTGGCCGAAATGTCAGCTCCTGGTTGTACTTGCCACGAAGACACCAAGGATGGGTGCGTAAAACGTAATGCGTGAGGGCACCCCCAGAAACGTCTCAGCGAAGCTCCCTTACGTTTTACGTTTCACGTTTTCTCTCCTGCAATCCCTCGAAAGACTTCCGACGCGTTGAGCTAGTGTCTTCGTGCCTTCGTGGCAAAAAGGAAATGCACCGTCAAGCATTAACGCAGGAAAACCCGCTCAACCTGATAACCCGGGTCTTAAAAAACCGGCAGCACGCCGGCTTTATCCACCGCCCCCGAGATCGCGCTTGAGTTCTTTGCTCAACCAGGCACGGGCCAGCCGCCAGTCGCGCCGGACGGTAGGTACCGAGACGTCCAGCACGGCGGCGATCTCCTCTTGCGTCAGCCCCCCGAAGAACCGATAGGTCACCACCTGGCTCTGGCGTTCGTTGAGGCGCGCCAGACGGTCGAGCGCCTCGTCCAGGGCCACCAGCTCTTCCGCACGCGACTCCCGCAGGACGCCTTCTTCCTCGAAGGTCGCCACCACCTGCCCGCCCCCCCGCTTGTCGGCCATGCGTCGATGGGCGTAGTTAATCAGGATGCGCCGCATCGCCATCGCGGCGATCGAAAAAAAGTGGGCCCGGTTTTGCCAGTTCACTTCCTGCTGGCCGATTAGCTTGAGATAGGCTTCATGGACCAGCGCCGTCGTATTGATCGTGTGGCCGGAACGCTCCCCGCGTAACTGCCGGCGTGCCAGCGCCTGTAACTCCTGATAGACCAGCGGCATCAACGCATCGACGACCCCGTCGTTGCCGCCGGAAAGATCTGCCAGGAGTTGCGTGATCTCGTGCTGCTGCATCATCCCTCTGCGTTTCTCCCCCGGATGGTATGCGGCTGACAATCAACACATTCGTAAGCAAAAAGCAAAATAAACCGGCGCCTTGAGTATCACTTTCGTCGCGGATTCTTGCGTCTGAGAAGGAAGGGCTTCCTTGCCCGGACTATCAACCCGTAACCTGAGGATCATCCGATGAACCGTTTCCATAGATTGTTTTCGAACACCGAACGCCGTGGGCTCCGCCTGGCTGGCGTCTTCTTCACCCTCCTCTTTATCGCCACCGGCTGCGACAGCATGGAACCGGAGGCGACCTGCGCAGACGATCCCAGTCAGCCGAACTGCGACACCACACCCCCGCGCGTCATCCGGGCCGAGGCCGTCAACGACACGCGCGTGACGGTCTCTTTCGACGAAGCCCTCGACCCCGCTTCGGTGACGGCAGAGGCCTTCGACGTCAGCGGCGTCGGTGTGCCCGGCTCGGCCGTGTACCGCCGTGCTTCCCAGGCCGCCGAACTCACCCTCCCCGCCCCGCTCGATGCAGGAAGCTACACCGTCACCGTGCAGGGCGTACGCGATGTGGCCGGCAACGCCCTCAGCGACGGACAAACCGCGTTCCGCATCGACGACCCCGCCCCGGAACCGGACGAGCGAGAAGTCGCCGTCGGCGCCGCCTATCCCAACGCCGCCGACAGCCGGATCATCCTGATCAACAAGGACGGCGACCGGTTCGTCTACTGGAACCCGATCGACGGCTCCTTCTCGCAAGCCCGAGGCATCGACGAACTCGAAAACGGCCAGATTCCCTTCAGCCGTATCGGCGCCGCCGCGAGCACGCTCGACGGCTCGGAGACGTATTTCTTCAATGAAGCCGGGGATCGGTACACGATCTACGAACGAGACAGCAACGCCTTCGACGAGGCCGAGGACTTCGGAGACGATAGCGGCGATTTCGGAGAGCCGGACATCGAGGACGTCGGCGCCGCCGTGGTGGTGAGTTCCGTCGGCAGCAGCGTCAACCCGGAACGCATCTTCTTCTTCAACAAGGCCGGCACGCGGTACCAGGCCTGGGACTACGAGGCGGAACGGTGGAGCCGCGTCTACAACTACGTAACCGACTTCAACAGGGGCGGATCGCCCATCGCTTCGGTAGGCGCGGCCGCCTACGTCGAGCGCGAAGCCGCGTTCTACCTCTTCAACCGAGAGGGCACCGAATACACGATCTACTCCGGCGGCAGATTCTCTGACGACTTCGACATCGAGGAGTTGGGCGACGGGACGCTCTCGTTCGACTGAACCGGTCAGGATCTCCCTATTCGAAGGCAGGCATCGCGTGCGGTGCCTGCCTTTTTTTATTCCTGCTTAGCACTTCCGCGCCCGTTTCCTGCGTCATTAGACGAAGAACACACAGACACCCTACCTTTACGATAGAGAGGTTACGCCATGACGCCTATGAACCGCTTCTACACCACCGCCCTCTTCCTCGCCGCTTTCCTGGTCTTCGCTACCGGCTGCGACAGCAACGACCCGTTGCAAGAAGCGATCGACCTCAGCGGTCGCTGGGCCGGCCAGATTACGCATCGCAGCTTCCCGGGCCG
>Ga0299906_10005809_pt1 | contig 10017 bp, 5 predicted proteins | sample RVTome_14_FD_200259 | JGI IMG/M metagenome (GOLD analysis project Ga0299906, IMG submission 200259) | Soil microbial communities from uranium-contaminated site in the Upper Colorado River Basin, Wyoming, United States - RVT145D125 (version 2) ...
GCGACGCCGGCACCTACCGGCTGCAGGCCTTCATCAGCCGGGTGTCGCAACCCACTTTCGGCTTCGACATGACGGTCGGCCTGGAGGTCGGCTACACCTTGGTGGACAGCCGCAGCGGGCACCCGGCCCTGCGCAAGAACATCGCGACCCAGCACACCGCAACGACCGGCGACGCCATCGTGGGTGTCGATCGGGTGCGCGTGGCGACCGAGGGGGCAGCGCGCAAGAACATCGAGCAGTTCATCGACGAGGTGTCGAAACTGCGCCTGGACTGAGCTGGGCGGCGCCTCATCGCAGGAAGCGCGCGCGGAACTGCGCCGCGCGCCGCTTGTCCAGCTTGCGCAGCTTCTCGTAGGCCTCGCGCGATTTCGCGTGGTCACCCTGGGCGTGGTACAGGGCTCCTAGCTCATACAGGGCCGGAATGTAGCCGGGCTGCAGGCGCAGCGACTCGTGCTGCGCCTGGATCGCCTGCGCCCTGTCGCCGCGCTGCGCTTGCACCATGCGAACTGGTGCCACAAGGCAGCCGATTGCGGGTGCAGTTTGGGGGCCTTGCGCGCGGCGCCTGCCGCCAGGTCGAGGCGGCCCTCGGCGATGTGGGCGGCGGTGAGGGCTTCCCAGGCGGCGGAATTGTCGCGATCGAGATCGATCGCATGGCGCGCGGCCGCAGGCTGGAGATGATGCCCTCGCTGATGGTGCGCTCCAGCCCCTTGGGCGTGCCCACCGCATACACCCGCTGGCCGACCTTCAACTCGCTCGCCGGGGCGATGCGCAGCGCGGGCGCCCGTAGGCCGTCTACCGCCAGCCGGCACAGGTCGCGCTCGGGATCGGCATGGGTCAGCACGGCGTCGTGACGTCGACCGCCGCTGCGCACGCGCACGGCGGCTGTCCGAGTCAGCGCATGGCAACTGGTGACGACCTGCGACGGGCCGACCACCACACCGCTGGCGAAGCCATTGCGCTGGCCCGAACGGTCGAGCCGCTCCACCACCAGCACGCTCGGGGCCACGCGCTCGAACACGACCTCGGGAGGCGCCGCGGGCGCCGGCGATGCGGCGCAGACGACGCACAGCGCAAGACTGCGGAAGCGGGAGAGTACGGTCAAGCGTCGATGCTCGGTTCTGCCGACGGCGCATCATACATCGGCGCAGGCGGACTTCCCTTGAACCGGGCGCGGCGTCATTGCCGCCGCCAGGTGGGGCTCGCACCATGCAGACGGGGCGATCCGCCGGACATTGACGACCCGACCGCGCGGGACTATGGTCCTTCCTCGTCGCGGGTGGCGCACCGCCTCGAAACAGGCTTTCCGCGCACAGAGTGCCGGAGGGGATATGCGTGGCTACATCGTTGCGGTGCTGGCGACCGCCGCGGCGGCGGCGGTGCACTGGCTGCTGGCCCCGCTTCTGGGCGGCCAGCTCCCCTTCTCGATCTTCTTCCTCTTTTTCCTCGCCGTTCTCGTCGCCGCAACCTCTGGCGGCTTGCGCCCCGCCCTCCTGGCGACCGGGTTGAGCCTCCTGCTTGCGTGGGGGTTCTCGGTCTCCACAGGCCCTTCGTTCGCAGTCATGTCCGGCCCTTACTTCCTCGGCCTGGCGCTCTACCTCATCGCCTGCGTTGCCATCGGTGCTCTGAGCGAAGCGATGCATGCCGCACGCCGACGCCTCACTGCCGCGCATGAGCAGTTGCGGCAGCGGGTGCGGGCCGTGGGAGAGGAACGGGAGTTGCTGCGGGTCACGCTGGCCAGCATCGGGGATGCGGTGATCACCACCGACACCGAAGGCCGCATCACCTTTACGAACGGCGTGGCCGCGGCCATCAGCGGGTGGACGCCCGAGGAAGCCGTGGGGCAGCCGCTCGACGCCGTATTCCGCATCGTCGACGAGCAAACCCGGACGCCCGTGGAGAACCCGGCCTTGCGCGCGTTGCGGGAAGGCGTGATCGTCGGGCTGGTGAACCACACCGTCCTCATCACGAAAGACGGCTCGGCGCGGCCGATTGACGACAGCGCCGCCCCCATCAGGGACGACGAGGGTCGCGTCACCGGGAGCGTGCTGATCTTCCGCGACATCACGGAGCGCAGGAGAGCGGAGCAGACGCGCGCGCTCCTCGCCAGGATCGTGGAGTCCTCCGACGACGCGATCATCAGCAAGAGCCTGGACGGCGTCATACAGTCATGGAACGCCGCCGCCGAACGATTGTTCGAGTACTCGGCAGCCGAGGCGATTGGCCGGCCGATCACGATCATCATTCCGCCGGAGCGGATCGAGGAGGAGAAGCTGATCCTCGAGCGGCTGCGGCAGGGCGAGCGGATGGAGCATTTCGAGACGCTGCGCACATCCAAGAGCAACCGGACGATCCACGTCTCCTTGACGGTATCCCCGGTCGTGGACGCCGCGGGCCGCATCATCGGTGCCTCGAAGACCGCGCGGGACATCACTGCGCGCAAGCAGGCCGAGGAGGCGCTGCACCAGCAGCACGAGTTACTTCGGGTCACGCTGGCCAGCATCGGCGACGCCGTGATTGCCACCGATGCGCACGGCGCCGTCGCGTTCCTGAATCCCATCGCTCACAGCCTGACCGGGTGGAAGCCGGAGGAGGCCCAGGGGCAGCCACTCCAGCAGGTCTTCCGCATCGTGAACGAACACACGCGCAGGCCGGTCGACAATCCCGCCTTGCGGGCGATGAAGGAGGGCGTCGTCGTCGGTCTGGCCAACCACACGCTGCTGATCTCGAGGGACGGGACCGAGCGAGCGATCGACGACAGCGGCGCGCCCATCAAGGACTCTCAGGGCAAGATCGTCGGCGCAGTCCTGGTCTTCCGAGATATCACCGAGCGGCGGCGCCTGGAGCGGGAGAACGCCGAGCGCGCGGCGGCGGCCCGCTTCCTGGCTTCCATCGTCGAATCCTCCGAGGACGCCATCATCAGCACGTCGCTGGAGGGGATCGTGCAGAGCTGGAACGGTGCCGCGGAGCGGCTCTACGGCTGCACGGCGGAGCAGGCCATCGGCCGCTCCATCTCGCGCTTCATTCCCGCCGATCGGGCCGACGAGGTGGACCGGATGCTGAAACTGATACGGGCCGGTGAGCGGGTCACTCACTTCGATACGGTGCGCGTGCGGGGCGACGGGCAGCCGGTCGCCGTCGGCCTGACCATCTCACGCATCCGGGATGAGGCGGGGAGGATCGTCGGGCTGTCCAAGATCGCACGCGACATCACCGACCGCAAGCGGGCGGAGGGCTTATTGGAACTGCTCAGCGAAGCGGCCCAGCACGTCCTCGCCGCCGATGACCCCGACGAGATGGTGCAAGGCCTCTTCCGGAAAATTCAGATGCCGCTCGGAGTGGATTCGTACTTCAACTACATGGTCGACGATACCGGCGACGCCTTGCGGCTGGAGTCGTGCGCCGGGATCCCCGAAGAGGCGGCTCGCGCGATTGCCCGCCTGGAGTTCGGAGCTGCGATCGCCGGGACGGCGGCCTTGCGGCGTCAGCCGATCCATGCGACCCATATCCAGCAGTCGGCCGAGCCGATGGCGCAGCGCGTCAAGTCGTTCGGCATCCGGGCCTATTCCTGTCACCCCCTGCTCGCCGATTACCGGCTGCTGGGCACGCTGTCTTTCGCCAGCCGTACGAAGGACGAGTTCACTGCCGACGAACTGGATTTCCTGGGAACGGTCAGCCGTTACGTCGCTGCCGCCTACGAGCGGCTCAGGCTCATCGACCAGCTGCGCGAGGGCGACCGCAGGAAGGACGAGTTCCTGGCGACGTTGGCCCACGAACTGCGGAACCCGCTCGCGCCCCTCTCCAACATGCTGGAGATGATGAAGCGGGCGAGCGGCGACGGCGAGCTGCTCCGCCTGGTGCGGGACACGATGGAGCGGCAGTTGGGCCAGATGGTGCGGCTGGTGGACGACCTCCTCGACGTGAGCCGCATCACGCGCAACCGGCTCGACCTGCGCAAGGGGCGGGTGGAACTGGCGTCGGTGATGCACCATGCCGTCGAGGAGGCCCGCCCGCTGGCAGATCATGCCAACCACGAGCTGATCGTCTCGGTTCCGCCGGAGCCGATTTACCTGCACGCCGACTCCGTGCGGCTGACTCAGATTTTCGGCAACCTGCTCGCCAACGCCTGCAAGTACACGCAACCGGGAGGCCGCATCTGGCTGACCGCCGAACGGCAGGGGACCGATGTGGTCGTCACGGTCAAGGACACCGGTATTGGCATTCCGCCGGACAAGCTGGCCGATGTCTTCGAGATGTTCTCGCAGGTGCAGTCGGCGCTGGAGCGCTCGCAGGGCGGCTTGGGCATCGGCCTGACGCTGGTGAAGCGCTTAGTAGAAATGCACGGGGGTTCGGTCGAAGCGAGGAGTGACGGTCCGGGCCGAGGCAGTGAGTTCATGGTTCGGTTGCCTATCCTCGTCGAGAAACCCGAGATCACGGTGCCCGAGCCGACTCCCGAGCAGCCCGCCATCGCCGGTCGACGCGTCCTGGTCGTCGACGACAACCGAGACTCGGCGACGTCGCTCGCGATGCTCTTGGACATCATGGGTAATACGACGCACACGGCGCACGATGGCCTCGAAGCGGTGGATGCGGCGGAGCAGTTCCGGCCTAACGTGGTGTTGCTGGACATCGGCCTCCCGAAGCTGAACGGCTACGACGCCTGCCGCCGCATCCGTGAACAGCCTTGGGGCCGGAACATGATCATGGTGGCGCTGACCGGGTGGGGCCAGGACGAGGATCGCCGCCAGTCGAAGGATGCCGGCTTCGATCACCACATGATCAAGCCGGTGGATCACGCGGACTTGATAAGGCTGCTGGCTGAGTCAGGACGCCCGCCGTCGACCGGGAACGAACAGGCGGGATAGGTGCGGGACGGGCGCACGGCCAGAGATGCTGTTTGAGAAACCGCCCGGCTTATCGCTCATTGCGGCTCGATGCGGGCCACCCGCATCACCTCGGCCCAGCGCGGGCGGTCGCGCTCGATGAACTCGGCGAACTGCTCGGGCGACCACTGCGGGTAGTCGGAGCCCGCCATGGCAAGGTGACTGCGCACATCGGGCGCGAGCATGATCCGGTTGAGCTCGCGGTTGAGCAGTTGCACGATCTCTGGCGCAGTTCCCCTGGGGGCAAAGAGTCCACCCCAGCCGATCAGCTCGAGGCGCGGATAGCCCGCCTCCTCGGCCGAGGGAACGTCCGGAAAAAGGTCAGCGACCCGCCGATTGCATCCGGTCACCAACGGCTTGATCTTGCCTGCCTGGGCGTGCGGGAAGCTGGTGGGACCGAACTCGAACATGACGGGTACGTGACCCGCCACCACGTCCTGCACGGCCGGTGCGCCGCCCTTGTAGTGGATGGGCGTCAGATCGACGCCCGCCAGCGCCTTGAGCCGCTCCATCAGCAAGTGCTGGGGCGTGCCGACGCCGGCGGAGGCATATTGCAGCGCTCCGGGCCTGGACCGCGCCAGGCTCAGGAACTGGTCCAGCGTCGACACGTTGAGCGACGCGTGAACGAACAGCAGCAGGCAGCCGCGCCCATAGCACGCAATCGGCACGAAGTCCCGCCGCGGGTCGTATGCCAGCTGGCGGAACAAGCCAAGTGCGACCGACTGGTCCACGAAGGACCCGGCGAGCAGCGTATAGCCATCGGGCGCAGCGCCGGCAACGGCTTGCGCGCCGATCGTGCCGCTCGCTCCGGGCTTGTTTTCGACGACCACGGATTGCCCGAGGGCTTTGGCCAGCCGGTCCCCGAGCACACGAATGCGCGTGTCGACGATGCCGCCCGCCGGCCACGGGACCACGATCCGGATCGGCCGGTTGGGGTAGCCGCCGGTGCCCGCCGCTCGGCCCGCGACGAGGCACACGCCGAAGCCGAGCATCGAGCCGATCGCCTGCCTGCGATTCATCGTCCGCCTCCTGGTGAGCTGAGCCCTGATGACGATATAGGCTATGCCCGCGCGCCTTACAAATGGCTTACGAGTCCCGGCGGGACCTGAAGAGAGGCTCCCGGCGGCCGTGTTGCCGCCAGCATGATCCGGGGTTGGAAACCGAGTCTGGGATGAGCTTGTCCCTCTCCGATGCCCGCAGTGTGGCGGCCCGCTGCGCATCATCGCCTTCATCATTATCGAGCTGGTCCCCCCGCCCGGAATCGAACCGGGATCTAGCGCTTAGGAGGCGCTCGTTCTATCCATTGAACCACGGGGAGGGAGAGCTTTCGCCGGGGCGGATTGTAACCTTCTATCACCTGGCGAAGGGCAGCGGCTCGTCGGCCCTCTTTACACCGCTTACCGGCTTGCCAATGGAATCGTCTCCCAATGAAGACGTTAACCGCTCGGCATCAGTTTGCGGGCCCCAATTTCGGAGGCGGTGCAAACGACCTGCTGATGCACTTCAGCATACCGATCACCAAGGTCAGCATTGTCTCCGACCAGACCGGCAGCGAAATCGCTCAGACCATCCGGCTGATCGCGCTCTCGAGCCTCGGCGCGGACTACGAGGTGCTCGGTTTCGTGGAAGGGGACGACGCCGCCGTTGGACTGCCCGACAGCCTGCTGGAGCTGGACCTCGGCAGCACCAGCTTTTTCGACGTTTTGTTCGAGGTCACCACGGAGCAGGAAGGCTTCGATGACCTGCGATTCACAACGGTCGCCCAGCTCCCCGAGCCGGCGATCCTGGCCCTGCTCGGCGCCATTGCATTGAGCGGGTTCTTGGTCGGCCGCCGTCGCAACCGCGACGACTAGCTGACCGGCCTGCTGCTCCTCCTCGCAACGACGCGCCCGCGGTCCGGTCTGCGGATCGCGCGGGGCGAGCACGTCGAGCGTGTAGCATGATCGCATGGCGCTCAAGCTCCCCCGCACGGTGGTCGTGCTCGGCGTGGTCAGCTTCTTCAACGACCTCGCTTCCGAGATCGTGGTGCCGCTCATCCCGATTCTGCTGGCCGGCGTGCTCGCGGCAGGCCCCATCGCGCTGGGGCTGGTCGAGGGTGTGGCGGACGCGGTGGCGAGCTTCATCAAGCTGTGGTCCGGGCGGCACTCGGACCTGCTCGGGGGCAGGCGCAAGGGGCTGACGTTGGCCGGGTACACGCTGTCGAACGTGGCGCGCCCCCTGCTCGGCCTGGCCGGCAGTTGGGGTGGGGTGCTGCTCCTGCGCAGCATCGACCGTGTGGGCAAGGGCCTTCGCACCGCGCCGCGCGACGCGTTGGTGTCGGACGCCACGCCTGCGCAGTTGCGCGGCTATGCGTATGGTTTCCACCGCGCGCTCGACAACGCGGGCGCCGTGGGCGGGAGCTTGCTGGCCGCCGCCGTCCTGGCCTGGTCCGCGGTCAGCCTGCCGCAGATGATTCTGCTGTCCGCGATTCCGGGCTTCCTGGCGGTGCTGTGCCTGGCCGTCGGCGTCAAGAGCCCCGCGCCGCGGGGTGCGGCGCCTCTTCCGGGACAGGCGGCTGACGCGGTGCCGCGGCTGGCCTGGACACTGCTCGGCGCGCCCATACGCCGCTACCTGACGGTGGTCGCGCTGTTCACCCTGGCGCGCGCTTCGGAGACGTTCATTCTGCTGCTCGGGCACGAGCGCGGCGCGCCCACGGTGGAACTGCTGCTCCTGTGGGCGACGCTGAGCTTCTCCAAGGCGGTCACCGCCACACTCGGCGGCAGGCTGTCCGACCGGTTCGGACGGGGAGCGCTGATCGTGGCGAGCTGGAGCGCCTTTGCGCTGAGCTTCGCGCTGTTCGGCGCCGCGCGCGGCCCGCTCGCGCTGTGGCTGGTGACCGTCCTGTATGGTCTGCTGACGGGCGCGGGCGAGGGAGCGGAGCGCGCCGTGGTGGCCGACTTCGCGCGACCGGCGGAGCGCGGCACTGCCTTTGGCTGGTACAACCTGGTGGCCGGGCTTGCCGCGATCCCGGCCGGACTGCTGTTCGGCACGCTGTGGCAGTATGCGGGAGCAGCCGTCGCATTCAATGCCGCCGCCGCTGTCGCCGCAGTCGCGGCGCTGCTGCTCGCGGCCTGGGCCTGGCCGCACGAAAGCGACGTCGAGCGGCGCTCCGCTTAGCCGACCGCACGCTCCAACCTCCGCACGCTCCGGCGCTCGCCTTCCCGGGCGGACCTACAATGCGCGGTCGCCCAGCACGAACTTCTTGGGATGCCGCTTCTCACGCTTCAATCCGTTTGCCTCGCCTACGGCCATGTGCCGCTGCTCGACCACGTCGATCTCAACCTCGAGGCGGGCGACAAAGTCGCGCTGATCGGACGCAACGGCACCGGCAAGAGCAGCCTGCTCAGGCTCGTGGCGGGCGCCGCGCGCCCCGATGACGGCGAGGTGTGGCGCCGGCCCGGGCTGCGGCTCGCCTACGTGCCCCAGGAGCCCCCGCTCGAGGCGACGCAGACCGTGTTCGACACCGCGGCCGAGGGGCTGGGCGAGGCGCGCGCGCTGCTCGGCGAGTACGAAGCCGTGGCGCACGCGCTGGAGTCCAGCCAGGACGCGGCGCTGCTCGCGCGGCTGGAAGCGCTCGGCTCCCAGCTCGAAACGCGCGACGGGTGGCGGCTCAAGTCGCGGGTGGACATGGTGCTCTCGCGCCTGCATCTGCCGCCGCACGCCTCGCTCGGCGAGCTGTCCGGGGGACAGAAGAAGCGGGTCGCGCTCGCGCGTGCGCTGGTGGTCGAGCCCGAGCTGATGCTCCTGGACGAGCCCACCAACCACCTGGACATCGACTCCATCCGCTGGCTGGAGGAGCTGCTCGCCGGTTTCGCCGGCGCCCTGCTGTTCGTGACGCACGATCGCACTTTTCTGGATCGGGTCGCCAACCGCGTCGTCGAGCTCGACCGCGGGCGGCTCAGCGCTTTTCCCGGCGGCTTCCGGGCGTATCAGGCGCGCCGCGCCGAGCAGCTCGCGCAGGAGACGGTGGCCGAGGACAAGTTCGACAAGCTGCTGGCGCAGGAGGAGGCCTGGATCCGGCGCGGCGTGGAAGCGCGCCGCACGCGCGAGCAGTGGCGTATCCGCCGCCTGGAGGAGCTGCGTGCGCAGCGCGCGGCCCGGCGCGAGCGGCTGGGCACGGCCAGCATCGCGCTGGACCAGGGCGAGCGCTCCGGCAAGCTGGTGGCGGAGCTGGAGCACGTCAGCAAGTCGTTCGGCGGAACGCCGGTGGTGCGCGACTTCTCTTGCCGCATCCTGCGCGGCGACAAGGTCGGCCTGATCGGTCCGAACGGCGCCGGCAAGACCACGCTGCTGAAGCTGATCCTGGGCGAGCTCGTCCCCGATTCGGGCAGCGTGCGCCTGGGCGCGCGGCTGTCGGTGGCCTACTACGATCAGTTCCGTGCGCAACTCGACGAGGAGGCCACGGTGCTGGACACGGTGGGGCAGGGGGCCGACTACGTGGAGGTCGGCGGCGAGCGCAGGCACATCATGAGCTACCTCGGCGATTTCCTGTTCTCGCCGCAGGGCGTGCGCTCGCCGGTGAAATCCTTGTCGGGCGGCGAGCGCAACCGCCTGCTGCTGGCGCGCCTGTTCACCAGGCCGGCCAACCTGCTGGTGCTGGACGAGCCGACCAACGATCTGGACATCGAGACCCTGGAGCTGCTGGAGGACCTGTTGCAGAGCTATCGCGGCACGGTGCTGCTGGTCAGCCACGATCGCACGTTTCTCGACAACGTGGTAACGCAGGTGATCGCCTGGGACGGTGACGCCACCTGGCTCGAGAACCCGGGCGGCTATGAGGAGTGGGCGCGCGTGCTGAGCGCGCGCGAGGCGCAGCGCGCCGCGCCGGAGCCCGAGCCCGACAAGCCCGCGCGGCGCGAGCCGCCGGCGCGGGCGCAGCGGCCTGCCAGGCTGTCGTTCAAGGAGGCGAAAGAGCTCGAGGCACTGCCCGCGCGCATCGAAGCGCTGGAGCGCGAGCAGGCCGAGCTCGGCCGGCGTCTCGCCGATCCCGCGCTGTATCGCGCCGACGCCCCGGAAGTGAAGCGCGTCAAGGCGCGCTACGGCGAGATCGAGGGCGAGCTGCTGCAGGCACTGGAACGGTGGACGGGCCTCGAGGAAA
>Ga0299906_10005810_pt1 | contig 10016 bp, 9 predicted proteins | sample RVTome_14_FD_200259 | JGI IMG/M metagenome (GOLD analysis project Ga0299906, IMG submission 200259) | Soil microbial communities from uranium-contaminated site in the Upper Colorado River Basin, Wyoming, United States - RVT145D125 (version 2) ...
GGGGGGTCCTTTTTCACCAAGCGAATTTCGTGGAGCGACTGAAAAAGGACCCCCCCCGGGCCTCTCAGGCCGTGCGAAGTTGCAGTGCGAAGTTGCAGATTGCTACGCTTCCGCAGCGCCGGCAGTGCCATCCTCGACGATCAGCGCCGCGGCCGCGCGGCGGCCTTCGTTGATCAGGATGTTGAACGTGCGGCAGGCGGCGGGCGTGTCCATGGTCTCGAAGCCGATGCCGCGGCGCGCCAGCGCGAAAACGATCTGGCGCGGCGGGAAAACGGATTTCCACCCGGTACCCACGACGATCATTTCGGGCGCGGCTTCCAGGATCGCGTCGAGGTCGCTTTCGGCGAGCTGCTCGATATCCTTGATCGGCCATTTCCGGATCTCGCGGTCCACCGTCAGCAGCACGTTGTTGCGGACGATGTCGTTGCCGATGCGCAGCTGCCCCGGCTCGACCTGGCGGACGGTGATGGCGGAGTTCTGTTCGCGCGTGAATTGCATCGGAAATCTCGCAGCTTGCCTGGAGAATGCGTCCTTGCAGGGTAAACATCTTACAAAGTTCGGGTTGCAGTTCAACCGCGAACGTGAAGAATACGCCCGGAACGCATCGCCGGAAGGGCAGGCAGGACGGCAGTTGCAACGGAGGGGGATTGGCCGGAACAGGAAGGATGTCGCATGCGGTAGTGGCCTTGCCCGTGGACAGCGCGCAATTGCCGACGCATCGTCGCTGGCTCGCGCGCACGCGGCTCGAGCGAGGCGCTCCCGGAGAGTTGCTGCCCCGGGTACTGTCCGCGCTCGGCGTGACGCCGCCGGCCGGGGGTTCGGGGGCGTTGCGGTTGTGGGGACAAACCGGCAAGCGCCCGGCGGGCTGGGTTGCCGCGGCGGACCCTGTGTACCTGGAAGCACGCCTGGATCACCTTTTCCTGCATGCGTTGCCGGCGTCCGAGCTGCCCGAAGCCGATGTCCGTGAGATTTTCGGCTACCTGCAAAACGTTCTGGCTGTAGGTGGATCGGCGTTCGCAAGCGTTGGCAGATTGGGTTACCTGCACTGCGGCCAACCAATGGTGACCGCAAAAGTCTCACCGGCAGTTGCGCAGGGCGATGCTCCGGGCGACTACATGCCAGCGGGCGTCCAGGCGAAGGCGCACGATCGGCTGCAAAGCGAAGTGCAGATGTGCCTGTACGAGTCCGCTGTCAATGAGCGCCGGGCGCAAGCGGGCCTGCGCCCGATCAACGGCTTGTGGCTCTGGGGTGGCGGTGTTGCCGGGCCGTTTTCTCCGTCGGCCTTGCCGCCTCTTTATGCCGACGATCCATTGATCACGGGTTACTGGTTCAGCTCGGGTGCTCCGGCGGCGCCGTGGCCCGGAGACATCGAAGCCTGCCTGGGCGCGTCACCCGGCGGGTTCGTCGCGGTAGTGCCGGAGGAGTGCGGGTTCGACCTGACTGCCACGCACGAGGCGCCGCTTTCCGTTCTGCGGCGCATGCTGCAACGCGGGAGATTGCGAAGCATGACGCTTCTTTTTCGGGATGGGCTGCGTTCCGACGTCGGCCGATGGGATGCGCTGCGGTGGTGGCGGCATTCGACCGTGTTGCCGGAACCGGATCGCCGATGAGGCCGACAAAAGACCGGCCGATACGGCTGCGCCTGCCGAAGGATTCCGCCTCCCTGCCGGCGCTGGACGGACTCGATCCCGTTCTCGCGCGTTTGTATGCTGCGCGCGGAATTACCTCCGCGTCGGAACTCGACCTGGCATTGCGACAGCTCGCGCCCGTCAGCTCCCTCGGCGGCATCGGGCGTGCGGTCGAAGTACTGCTGTGCTGCAAGCTGCGGCGTATCGTCGTTATTGGCGACTTCGACGCTGACGGCGCGACGAGCACCGCGCTCGTCGTTCGCTGCCTGCGCGATTTCGGTTTTGCGGATGTCGGCTACCTGGTGCCGAACCGCTTCGAGTACGGTTACGGACTGACGCCGGAGATCGTTCGCGTCGCAGCGGAATCGTCACCGGCCCTGCTGGTCACGGTCGACAACGGCACCTCCAGCGTGGAGGGCGTGGCGGAAGCCCGGCGTCTGGGGATGGACGTCCTGGTCACGGACCATCATCTGCCCGGCAGCGAATTGCCCGCGGCGACCGCCATGATCAATCCGAACCTGTCCGGCTCGACGTTCAGCAGTCCGCACCTGGCCGGAGTCGGCGTCGCGTTCTACGTTATGGCGGCACTCGGCAGCGCCCTTCAGCAGCAAGGCGCCCGCGGCGCGGCAAAGATACCCGCCCGCTACCTCGACCTGGTCGCCCTCGGCACCGTCGCGGACGTCGTCAGGCTCGATCAGAACAATCGCGTGCTCGTTACGCAGGGCCTGCATCGCATTCGCGCTGGAAAATGCGTACCCGGTATTGCGGCGCTGCTGACTGTGGCCGGACGCCATCGTGAGCGCGCAACCAGCGCAGACCTCGGGTTTGCAGTCGGCCCGCGGTTGAACGCAGCGGGCAGGCTTCACGATATGTCCATGAGTGTCGAATGCCTGCTGACTGACGATACCGCCGTTGCGCTGCGGTATGCAGAGGTCCTCGACGGGGTCAATTGCGAGCGCAAGGAGATCGAGTCCTCGATGCGGGATCAGGCTTTCTCGTTCGTGGACAGGATGGACGAAGCCGGGCTGCCGGCCTGCGTTTGCGTTTACGAAAAGTCATGGCACCAGGGTGTCGTCGGGCTCATTGCGGCTCGGGTCCGGGAGCGCTGTCATCGTCCGGTCATTGCCTTCGCCAGGGATCAGGATGGACAGCTGAAGGGCTCGGCGCGCTCGGTGCCGGGCATTCATATCCGGGATCTCCTGGAGGCCGTGTCGACCGTGCGTCCCGGGCTCGTACCCAAGTTCGGGGGTCACGCGATGGCCGCCGGCCTGAGCATTGCCGAGCATCATCTCGAGGATTTCTCGAAGCTCGCCTGCGCGCAGCTTTCGCGGCTCTATCCACAGGCCGATTTCAGCGGTGCGCTCGTCACGGACGGCGACCTCCCCGCCACGTCGCTTACCTTGGGGTTTGCAAGGACGTTGCGCGACGCGGGTCCCTGGGGCGCCGGTTTTCCCGAACCGCTCTGGTGCGGCGACTTCGAGCTGCTGGAGCAGCGGACCGTCGGCGAGACTCATCTCAAGCTCAGGGTGCGGCCGCTCGACGGCCCGGTGACTCTCGACGCGATTGCGTTCAACCAGGCCGGCGCATCGTTTCGAGACGCTGTGCGCATCGCTTACCGGCTGGACGTCAATGAATGGCGTGGTGTCGAAACACCGCAGCTGGTCATCGAGCAAATTAGCAATCTGGCCCGTCTGGCCTCGTGATAACATGCCGCATTTTTCAGCACCATCGGCGTCGAGCGGAACGCCGATTCAGCGCCAGCCCTTGCGGAAACCGAACCAGATGGAAGCCAGCCAGATCAAACAACAGATCGCCGACCTGACCGAGCGCGCCGATGCGTTGAGGGGGTACCTTTGACTATGAAGGCAAGGCGGAGCGCCTGACGGAAGTTCAGCGGGAACTCGAACAGCCGGGCGTGTGGAGCGATCCGGAAAGGGCACAGTCGCTCGGCCAGGAGCGGGCAGGGCTGGAAAAAGTCGTGGTCAACCTGGACAAGCTCACCCGCGGGTTGGCCGAGGCCGGCGAGTTGCTCGAACTGGCACTCGAAGAAGAAGACAAGAGCACGCTGGACGCACTGGTCTCCGAAGTCGCGGGATACCGTCAGAGCATCGAGGAACTGGAATTCCGCCGCATGTTCAGTGGCGAGATGGACCAGGCAAACGCGTTCCTGGACATCCAGTCCGGCGCCGGCGGTACGGAAGCGCAGGACTGGGCGGAGATGCTGCTGCGCATGTATCTCCGCTGGGCAGAGGCGCATGAATTCGGCGCCGAGGTCATCGAGGTGTCGGCCGGGGAAGTCGCCGGAATAAAAAGCGCTACCGTGCGCATCGTCGGTGAGTTCGCTTATGGATGGCTGCGTACGGAAACCGGTGTGCATCGACTCGTGAGAAAATCACCGTTCGACTCCGGCAACCGTCGTCATACGTCTTTCGCCTCCGTGTTCGTGTCGCCAGAAATCGACGATGAAATCGATATCGAGATCGATCCTTCCGATCTGCGCATCGACGTTTACCGCGCCAGCGGGGCCGGAGGCCAGCACGTCAATCGCACGGAATCCGCCGTGCGCATAACGCATCTCCCGACCAACATCGTCGTGCAGTGTCAGAATGATCGCTCGCAGCACAAGAACAAGGCTACCGCGATGAAGCAGCTGAAGGCGAAACTGTACGAGTATGAATTGCAGATTCGCCGCGCCAGGGCCGCGGAGGTCGAGGACAGCAAAGCCGACGTCGGCTGGGGAAGTCAGATAAGATCTTATGTCCTCGACCAGAGCCGGATAAAGGATCTGCGTACCGGCGTTGAAACCGGCAACACGCAGGCCGTTCTCGACGGCGACGTCGACCGTTTTATCGAAGCAAGTCTGAAGCAGGGGTTGTAAGTGAGGAATGACCAGGAAAAGCAACCCGACGAAGGCGCACTGATCGGCGAACGGCGTCGCAAGCTCGCGGAACTTCGCGCAGCAGGCGATGCGTACCCGAACGATTTTCACCGCAATGCGCTGGCCGAGGAACTCCATAACACCTACGGACGGCACGACGCAGAAAGTCTTCACGACGAATCGCCGACCGTACGGGTGGCCGGGCGGATGATGGCGAAGCGCGTGATGGGAAAGGCGAGCTTCATCAAGCTGCAGGACCGGACCGGCCAGATACAGGTGTTCCTGGAACGTAACCGCCTGCCCGAAGGTGTCTACGAGAACTTCAGGAAATGGGACGTCGGCGACATCGTCGGCGCGCAGGGCCCGCTGTTCAAGACGCAGACCGGCGAACTGACGGTAAAGGCGGAAAGCATCCGCCTCCTGACCAAGTCGCTGCGTCCGTTGCCGGAGAAGTTTCATGGGCTTGCAGACCTGGAAACCCGGTACCGGCAGCGCTATGTCGACCTGATCGTGAATGAAAAGAGCCGCGAGGTCTTTCGGACCCGCGCGCGGATCGTCGCCTACATTCGCGCGTTCATGGATTCACAGGACTTCCTGGAAGTCGAGACGCCGATGATGCAGACACTTGCGGGAGGCGCCGTCGCGCGACCCTTCGTCACTCATCACAATGCGCTCGACATGCAGCTTTATTTGCGCATCGCGCCGGAGCTGTACCTCAAGCGTTTGATCGTCGGCGGGCTGGAACGCGTCTACGAAATCAACCGCAGTTTTCGGAACGAGGGGGTGTCCACGCAGCACAATCCCGAATTCACGATGCTGGAGTTGTATCGCGCGTATGCAGATTACGGCGACCTCATGGAAATGTTGGAGGCGCTGCTTACGGGCATGTCGCAGGCAATCCTCGGCGACACCGTGGTCCGTTATCAGGGCGAGGAAATCGATCTTGGCAGACCGTTCAGGCGCGTCACAGTCGAGCAGGCCATTGCTGAATTCAACCCGGATTTCGAGGTCGTCCGGATTCGCGACAGGGATTACCTGCAGACGTTCGCGGAACGGCATGGCATCAGGTTCGAGGGCAGCTACGGCAGCGGCAAACTGCAGATCGAGATATTTGACAAGACGTGCGAGGCGCAACTGCGTGTGCCGACCTTCGTGATGGCCTATCCCACCGAGGTGTCACCGCTGTCGCGTCGCAACGATGACGATCCGTTCGTTACGGATCGCTTCGAGCTGTTCATCGCCGGACGCGAAATCGCCAACGGCTTTTCCGAGCTGAACGATCCTGAAGACCAGGCCGAGCGCTTCCGTGCGCAGGTCGAGAGCAGGGACGCCGGCGATGACGAGGCAATGGTGTTCGATGCGGACTATATCCGCGCGCTCGAGTACGGCATGCCCCCGACCGCGGGCCTCGGAGTCGGTATCGACCGGCTGGTAATGCTGTTTACCGATTCCCCCTCTATCCGCGACGTTCTGCTGTTTCCGCACATGCGCCCGGAAGTGTTCGGGTAGCGCTGCTCCTACGGCGCTTCCACCGGAGGCAGCTGGTAAGGCAGTGGTACAGGCGCCGCGCGGACGCCATTCGCCAGCAGCGTCAGGCCGTGCAGTTCGACCGGCACCACGGCCAGCAGATCCTCACCGATGGCGTTCACGACCTCGCCGACGTCCCGCTCCTCGTGGCGAAGCTTTTCGCCGACAGCGACCGCGTTCCCGTCCGTGCGGAAATGCATGAGCCGTCTCTTGCTCTCGCCGAGATGCTGGGTACGCGCCACTACCTCCTGTCCCGTATAACAGCCCTTGTTGAAACTAACGGCCCCCAGGCGATCGAGATTCAGCATGTGCGGCGTGTACTGTTCCGAGGTCGCCGCGAGGATCAATGGAATGCCGGCGTTGATCAGCGCCAGTTGCCATTCGGTCTCTGTCAGGGTCCTGCGGAAGCCGAGGCCGGCATTCCGGAATGCGGCAACGGCGCCATAGACTTCCACGCAGCGCGGCTCGATGGCCAGGTCGATCGCGACGAGCTTCCGTCTTCTCGAAACCAGCGATCCGTTGCCCGCCGGAAGGAGATCGAGCGTTTCGAGTTCGGCGAGGTCGGCGTCGTCGGAAACAGCAACCGCCTCCCATTCGAAGCCGGGAGTCTCGACCTCAACGCGGGCGCGAAACCGGAACATGAGCAGCCGCCGGACCAGGGATCCGCTGAGCCCGGCGGGCACGACGAGTCCGATTTCGTCATCGCCGTCGCCCATGTCGAGCAGCCGCATCACCGTGATGACTCGTCCCTTCGGATTGCACCAGGCGGAAAGAACCGAAGGAGTTGCAGCGAGCCTGTCGACGTCCTGCGTCAGCTGGCCCTGCAGAAATGCGCGGGCATCGCTGCCGGAAACGGTGATGACATCAAACAACCGGTTCATGTTGCCTCGGGACCCGTTCGGTGCGTCATATTGCGGACGGCTGACTGCATGAAGGCACACAGTCTGGCATACTCCCAGTGTGTCTGACGAACCAGGAAAGCCCAGGCTCAAGGAGAGTGAGGCAGCCACCGTCCTCGGTGGCGCCGCGGTTCGCATCTGGGGGCCGGGACCAGCCGCAGACACTGAGCGGACGAGCAACGGTACGCCGCAGAATAACCCGGCAGGGGAGAAGCCGGGAAGGGCCAGCCGGAGGGAGATCGGGGGACGGGACGGACCTGACCCGACGCGCTTCGGCGACTGGGAGATCAAAGGGCGATGTATCGATTTCTGATATCGTGCCGCCGCGCGGCGGACGAAGCGCCCGATTCATAACCAAAGGCAAGACTGCAAGATGAATTCCGCAATGAGTTGTGGCAATGAATAGTCGCGAGCGGCCGCTCTCGCCGCATCTGTCGATCTACCGCTGGCCGATCACGATGACGTTGTCGATATTGCACCGCGTAACCGGCGTCGCGCTGTCGATCGGGTTCGTGTTACTGGCGGCCTGGCTCCTTTCGGCGGCGGCCGGGGCGGATGCCCACGACCGTTTCGCGGAACTGATGCAATCGGCCGGCGGGCGCGTTGTGCTCACGCTGCTCAGCCTCGCTTTTTTCTATCACCTGGCAAACGGGGTACGACATTTGATCTGGGATCTCGGATACGGGTTCGAGATACGAGAGGCCAACGCCTCGTCCTGGGTCGTCATCGTCAGCGCGATCCTGCTGACACTTCTATACTGGCTGGCGCTATGACAGGCGGAGTTGCCCGATGACCGATCGCCGCACCCCGATGGCGCGGGTATTGGGATACGGTTCCGCAAAAGTCGGCACGGAGCACTGGTGGACGCAGCGCGTGTCGTCCGTAGCGATCCTGATACTCGGCATCTGGTTCCTTATCGGGCTGGCGCAGTTACCCGGTTACGATCATGCCAACGTAACGGAGTGGCTCGGGAGCCCCGTGAGCGCAGTGCTGATGCTGCTGCTGGTCGTTAGCATCGCCCGGCACTCGGACCTCGGCATCCAGGTAGTCATCGAGGATTACGTGCATCAGCCGTTGCTGAAGGTGGTTTCGGTCGTCGTGTCGCGGTTCCTGCACGTGCTGGTGGCAGCCGCGTCCGTGTTCGCCCTTCTCGGCGTGGCATTCCGATGAGCGCCTACAATTTTGTCGATCATAGCGTCGATGTCGTGGTCGTCGGAGCGGGCGGTGCCGGGCTGCGCGCGACGTTCGGTCTTGCGGAGGCCGGATTCAATACGGCATGCATCACCAAGGTGTTTCCGACCCGAAGCCATACGGTGGCCGCCCAGGGAGGTATCAGCGCCGCGCTCGGCAACATGGGCCCGGACGATTGGCGCTGGCACATGTACGACACGGTCAAGGGCTCCGACTGGCTCGGAGATCAGGATGCGATCGAGTACATGTGCAAGGAAGCGCCCGAGGCGGTCATCGAACTGGAACATTATGGCCTGCCTTTCTCCCGAACCGAGGACGGGCGCATTTATCAGCGACCGTTCGGCGGCATGACGACGAACTTCGGTGAAGGCACCGCGCAGCGCACCTGCGCAGCGGCTGACCGCACCGGGCACGCCATGCTGCACACGCTGTACCAGCAGTCACTGAAGCACGACGCCAGCTTCTTCGTCGAGTACTTCGCCATTGATCTCATGATGGAGGACGGCGCCTGCAGGGGCGTGGTCGCCATCGATCTGGCGGACGGGCGCCTGCACCGGTTTCGTTCGCACCAGGTCGTCCTCGCAACCGGCGGGTACGGGCGCGCGTATTTTTCGTGCACGTCCGCGCACACCTGTACAGGGGACGGGAACGCCATGGTGCTTCGAGCCGGTCTGCCGCTGCAGGACATGGAATTCGTGCAGTTCCACCCTACCGGGATCTACGGACCGGGCATGCTGATTACCGAAGGGGTGCGCGGTGAAGGCGGCTACCTCACGAATTCGGACGGCGAACGTTTCATGGAACGATACGCGCCAAACGCGAAGGACCTCGCCTCACGCGACGTGGTAAGCCGCTCGATGACGATCGAAATACGCGAGGGACGCGGCGTGGGACCGGACAAGGACCACCTGCATCTGCATCTGGAACACCTCGGGCGCGAGGTCATCGAGGAGCGGCTTCCCGGCATCGCCGAAACCACGCGCATTTTTTCCGGTGTGGACGTGACCAAGGCGCCCATACCGGTGCTGCCGACGGTGCACTACAACATGGGCGGCATACCGGCGAATCGCAACGGCCAGGTTGTCACAGTGCGGGACGGAATTGCCGAGACGCCCGTGCCGGGCCTGATGGCCGTCGGCGAGGCGGCTTGCGTCTCCGTGCACGGCGCCAACCGGCTCGGCTCCAATTCGCTGCTCGATCTCGTGGTTTTCGGCCGCGCTGCGGCAAGGCATTGCGCCGAAACGATGACTCCGGGCGCGAAACACCGGAACCTGCCGAAGACCGCGGGGGACAACAGTGTGGCGCGACTGGACGCCGCCCTCAATGCCAGCGGCACGCGTCCCACCGCGGAGATACGGCTCGAGATGCAGAAGACGATGCAGGGTCACGCAACGGTGTTTCGCACCGGCGAGGTTCTCGCGGAGGGTATCGCCGAATTGCGGAAGACATTTGCCAGCCAGTCCGACCTGCGCATTTCAGACCGCTCTCTCATCTGGAACACGGACCTGATCGAAACGCTGGAATTCCAGAACCTCATGTTGAACGCGACGGCAACGATCGAGTCGGCCGCGAATCGCCTGGAGAGCCGCGGCGCCCACGCTCGCGAGGACTATCCCGAAAGGGACGACGTCAACTGGCTGAAACACACACTCGCCTGGGTAGACCCGGAGGGGCGCGTGTGGTTCGACTACCGCCCGGTCCACCTGGTCCCCATGACCGACGAAGTCCAGGCAATACCCCCGAAGGCACGGACCTACTAGTGAAGACCCAGGCGCCAGGAACGACAGACGTCGGCCGTGTGAACCCGCATGGAATGTTATTCATGAACGAATGGCACTTATCTTTAAGCGTTTCCGGCATCGCCGGCGGGGTTGGCTTTTGCGAAATGGCTCC
>Ga0299906_10005811_pt1 | contig 10015 bp, 8 predicted proteins | sample RVTome_14_FD_200259 | JGI IMG/M metagenome (GOLD analysis project Ga0299906, IMG submission 200259) | Soil microbial communities from uranium-contaminated site in the Upper Colorado River Basin, Wyoming, United States - RVT145D125 (version 2) ...
CGGTATGGCAAACGCAGGTGGGCGGCTCACCCCGCGGGAGACCGACGTCATGCAGGCGGTCGCGCGCGGCAAGACGAACCGGGAGATCGCCGGGGAGCTCAAGTTGAGCGAACACACCGTCAAGCAGCACCTCAAACAGGTCTTTGGAAAGCTCGACGTGTCCAGCCGCGTCGAGCTGGTCCTGCGGATCGCCAAACCCTCCAGGCCGCCACTTCAGTAAACATTGCCTTCCGGGTCCTGACACGCGGTAGAGTAGATCGCGTGGGAAATATGCTCGCCTTGATCCTCACAGCGGCGATGGCTGTCGCCCAGGAGCGCCCGCCCGCCCCGGTATCCGAGCCCGCCGCTCTTCGGATGACGGCGGCGGTGAGAAGCATGGAGTCCGATTCCATGCCGGGACGCCGGGAGGCCCTCGAAGCCATGCTTCAGGACCTCGGCGTGTCCTACGAGATGGAACCGTTCGCCTTCAACCAGACCGAAGGGGTGAATTTCGTCGTGACCCTCGGGAGCGGAGCCGCGGACATCGTGATCGGAGGCCACTACGATGCGGTATCTCTCAGGGGCGGAGCGCTGAGCCGCGGCGCCGTGGACAACGCGGCTTCCGTGGTCATTCTTGCCCACCTGGCCGCGAGGCTCGGCGATCAGAACCTGCGGCATCGCCTGCGGATCGTGTTCTTCGATATGGAAGAAGTCGGCCTGGCGGGTTCGCGCCGGTATATCGAAAGCCATCGCGGGGACACGATTCGCGCTGCCGTCAACCTCGACGTCAACGCCTACGGCGACACGGTCTTCTACGGCCCGTCGGCGGCGCCGGGCAACGCGCTGCTATACGACGTGATGCGGGAGCACTGCGCGGAAGCCCGCATCCCGTGCCTGGAGTTTCCGGCGTACCCGGCCAGCGATTACCTCAGCTTTCAGGCCGCGGGGATTCCCAATATTTCCTTTAGCGTCCTGCCCGCCACGGAAGCCCAGGAGCTTTCCCTCTACCTGAGCGGCGGACGTGGCGCCTTTCCGGCCGGGTTCGTTCCCAGGGTTCTCGATGTGATCCACTCGCCGGCCGACAGCTCCGACCGCGTCGAGGCGGCAGCCATGGATCTCGCGCTCCGGTCGCTGGAAGGGTTTCTTCGAAGGCTGGATGCGGCGCTCGACCAGCAAGCGTCCGAGTCGCCATAGTCTCCGGCGTTACCAGCGTCCCTGCCGCTGCCGAATGGCTGCTTCCAGCTCGAGCAGCGTTTCCGGAGAGCCTGTGAAGAGGGTGTCCGGGTACCGGACGCCCGAAGACACCATGTTGTTGAATATGCTCTCGGCGAAATAATAATTGAGGCCCTGGCCCGCCAGATACTGGAGCCGCAGGTTCCGGTCGCGGTTGATCGGGGCGCCGTCGAGCCACGCCGCCAGGTCCGGCTTCTGTCCCGCGAAGGTTCCCAGCAGGTCGATCGCGGAATAGAACTGAACCTCGCGCAGCGAGTTGACGACCTGGGCGTACTCCGGGCTGGCCAGTCGGTCGATGACCAGGTCGGCGTCGATCGGAGTGTCGTCCTTCCGTCCAAAAAGCACGACGTCGTATCCCTGTCCGGAAATCGTGTTTGCAAAAACACCGCCGTCGGGAAAGACCTCCAGAAACGTCGCCACCTCGGTTCTGACCGCGTCCTCGGTGCTCTCATAGAGCTGGACGAAGACCGTGACGACCCCGCCCGGGTTCAGGCGTTCCTTCACCAGCGTCCAGAATTCTTCCGTGTAGAGGGCCGCGGCGCCCTTGACCCAGGGATCGAGCGGATCCGAGGTGATGCCATCGAAGGTTTCCCCGGTCGTCAGAAGGAAATGCCGGCCGTCGTCGATGTGGACGTCGACGATCGGGTTGTCGACGACGTCGTAGTTGAGCTGTCCGAAGTACTCCGAGACCACCCCGGGGACCAGCGGCTCGATTTCCGCGATCACGACCCGCTCGGCGTTGGGGTTGATGCTGACCGCCCCGGCCGTCACGCCCGCTCCCAGGCCGATGACCAGGAACGATTCGTTGTTCTCCGGGATGAGCGTGGTCAGATGGCCGAGCATGCGCTGCAGGCGCATGTCCTGAGGCCAACTGGAAGCCTGCACTTTCCCGGCGTTGTGGTAGTTGAGGATCCCGCCCGGCTCCTCGGTGACCGCGACCGAAGCCGTGAGCCCCTCGCCCATGTAGATGACCTCGTTCTCGAAGCCTCGTGTCGTCATGAAACGGCCGAACGCGACGAACTTCCCGGGCAGGCCGGGGACACTGACAATCAGGAGGACGACGATCAGCATCGCGGCCGCAAGGCGCAACGCCTGTTGGGTGGAAAGCCGCACTTCGCCGCCACCCATCGGGACGAGCATCAGCAGTCCGGATACCGCCGAGGCCGCGATCAGAAGCTGCTGGGTGCTCTGGCTCCCGATCCACACCACCAGGATCAGGCTCGAGCCGAGCGAGCCGACGATGGCGCCGAGAGTGTTCGCCGCATACAGCCCGCCGACCAGCCTCCCGGGGTCCTGACCGCGGGAGGCCGCGGCCGCCAGCGCCAGGGGAAAGCTCGCGCCCCAGAGCACCGACGCGGGCAGGACGGTCCAGACGGTGCGGACCAGATCGATCTGGAGGCTGATCCAGGGGTCGGTGGGGAGCGTGACGTCGAACGGCCAGTAAGGCAGCGATTCGGCGATCGTGTAGGCGGCCCACGCCATCGCCCCGCAGAGCAGGAGCTGGCACAGGCCAAGGGCCGTGCGTGCCGATCTGACCGAGCGGGACAGAGCCGCGCCCGAGCTGCTCCCGATACCCAGTCCCAGGAGAAAGACCGCAAGGACGAGGGCGAACGTATAGACCGTCGCTCCGAGCAGCAGCGACAGGTGGCGGGTCCAGATGACCTGGGCGCCCAGCGCCGTCATTCCGGAAATGCCGATCGTCACATAAACGGGCCAGGACCCGACTTCGATGGGCTTCGCCGAGCCCAACGCCGCCGGCGAGTACGCCGCGAAGCGGGCGATGACGAGGGCCGCGAGCGCGACGGCGACGTTGATGCCGACCGCGGCGAAGGTGGCGACCAGGACGTCATGTCGTGGGAGCAGGTAGTATCCCGCCGCCAGGCTGCCCACGACCGCCCCGGCGATGTTGCCTCCGTAGAAATAACCCAGCCACGAGACACCCTTCGGCGTCGTTTCGACCCAGCGGGCGATCGCGGGCAACGTGGCGCCCATGAAGATCGTCGGGGGCAGCAGGAGCATCGCCGCCACGATGCTGCGAAGCGCCAGGCCTGTCAGGCCCGTTCCGGCCCACGACGTGTACACGGTTCCGACGAGCGGCATCGCGAAGTAAATGAAGATTCCCAGCACCGCGATCCCCAGCTCCAGGTACGCGTAGAGCTTGAGCGGGTGATGCCTGGGAGAGACCAGCCTGGGCAGGAGGAGACTGCCGATGCACATGCCCCCCATGAACGTTCCCAGCAACACCCCCAGAGACACCGAGGAGGCGCCGATCCAGAGACTGAGCAACTGAAACCAGACGACCTCGTAGATCAGCGCGGCCGCGCCGCTGCCGACGAACAGCGCCACCAGGAGCGGGAAGGAGCGGCTCGAGGCGGGCGGGGTCGTCGTCGGACTCACGTTCTGTTCATTCATCAGCTAAACTCCGAAGGCATTACGTTCTGATCCCTGCGGTCCGGGTAAAGTCAAACGGTTCCGTGGCATCGGATCAGTCTGCCAGTCAGGACGCCGGTTGACAATCCCGGATGTGTCAATCTTCGTTAAAACGGTCCGGCTGCGGGTAAACTGCTCTCCGTACCGGGTTTGGTGGATGGCTTATAATGGCTGGTTGAGGCAGTGACCGATACGTTCCATAAAACAGACGACCTCCGCGTTCGCGAGATCAAGGAACTTGCTCCGCCCGAGCAGGTGCTCGAGGAGCTTCCGATCACCCCCAGAGCCGCGGAGACGACCTACACGACGCGGCAGGCGATCCACGCCATCCTGCCCGGCGCCGACGACCGTTTGCTGGTCATCATCGGGCCCTGCTCGATCCACGATCCCGGGGCCGCGCTCGAGTATGCCTCGAGGCTTCGCGCCGAGCGGCAGAGGCTGGGCGGGGATCTCCTGATCGTGATGCGCGTCTACTTCGAGAAGCCCCGGACGACGGTCGGCTGGAAGGGGCTGATCAACGATCCGTTCCTGGACGGGAGCTTTCAGATCAACGAAGGCATCAGGATTGGACGCCGACTGCTGCTCGCGCTGAACGAAGAGGGCGTGCCGGCGGGCGTCGAGTACCTGGACGTCGTCTCGCCGCAGTACCTGGCGGATCTGGTGAGCTGGGGCGCGATCGGCGCGCGCACGACCGAAAGTCAGGTGCACCGGGAGCTGGCATCCGGCCTGTCCTGTCCCGTGGGTTTCAAGAACGGCACGGACGGCAACATCAGGATTGCGGTCGACGCCATCCGCACGTCCGAGCGCCCGCACCACTTCCTGTCTGTCACGAAGGGAGGGCGGTCCGCCATCGTCTCAACGTGCGGAAACGAAGACTGCCACCTCATCCTCCGCGGGGGCAGGGAGCCGAACTACGACGTGGCCAGCGTGGAAGCGGCATGTCGGGCGCTCGCCGACGCAGGCCTGTCACAGCGAGTGATGATCGACCTGAGCCACTCGAACAGCCAGAAACGATTCGAGCGCCAGATCGCTGTTGGGCATGACGTCGCCGACCAGATCGCCGCGGGCGACGGCCGGATCATCGGGGTCATGATCGAAAGTCACCTCAAGGCGGGCCGGCAGGATCTGGTTGGAGCCGATGAGCTGGTATACGGCCAGAGCATCACGGATGCCTGCATCGGATGGGAGGAGAGCGTTCCGTTGCTGGAGCGGCTGGCCGATGCCGTCCGGAAGCGGCGCCTCCGAAACGAGGGGAAAGACCAGGACTGACTATGATTATCGATTGTCACGGACACTACACGACAGCGCCTCCACAGCTCGAGGAATACAGGAAGAAGCAGCTCGCTGCCCTGGAGGACCCGGGCCGCGTCCCGTCGAAGGGGACCATCGATATCTCCGACGACCAGCTGAGGGAAAGCCTCGAGGGTGCGCAGCTCAAGTTCCAGCGGGAGCGGGGCACCGACGTCACGATCTTCTCCCCGCGGGCTTCCCGCATGGCACATCACCTCGGCAACGAGACCACGAGCCGCCACTGGACCGAGCACTCGAACGACATCATCCATAGGATTTGCCAGCTCTATCCGAAGAACTTCGTCGGCGTTTGCCAGCTTCCCCAGTCTCTCGGTGTTGGGCCTGAGAACTCGATTCCGGAGCTGGAGCGCGCCGTCAACGAGCTGGGCATGATCGGCTGCAACCTGAATCCCGATCCGTCGGGTGGGCACTGGACCGCCCCGCCCCTGACCGACCGGCACTGGTACCCGCTGTATGAAAAGATGGTCGAACTGGACGTGCCCGCGATGGTCCACGTCAGCTCGTCCTCGAATCCCAACTTCCATGCGACCGGCGCCCACTACCTGAATGCGGACACGACCGCGTTCATGCAGTTCCTGACGGCGGACCTCTTCAAGGACTTCCCGACGCTTCGCTTCGTCATACCGCACGGGGGCGGCGCTGTTCCGTACCACTGGGGACGCTATCGCGGCCTGGCGCAGGACATGGGCCGCGGGCTGCTGACCGATCTGATCCGGGACAATATCTTCTTCGACACGTGCGTGTACCACATGGCGGGCATCCGGCTTCTGACGAAGATCATTCCGGCCGACAACGTTCTCTTCGGCTCGGAGATGGTGGGCGCCGTCCGTGGCATCGATCCGGAAACCGGCCACTACTACGACGACACGAAGCGCTATCTGGACAAGGCCGACTGGCTGAAGAAGAAAGAGAAGAAGAAGATCTTCGAGGGCAACGCGCGCAAGGTGTATCCTCGAATCAACGCGAAGCTCGATGCGAAGTCTGCCTAAACGGTTCCTGGCGCTGCTCGCGGGCGTCATACTCTCCGGCCCGGCCGCCTTCGGCCAGGCCGGAGAGCCGACGGCATGGGGCGAGGCCGCCCTCCGGCACATCGAAGCCCTGTCTGCGATCGGGCCGCGCGTCGCCGGCGGCGCCAACGAACGTACTGCTGCGGCCTATATCGAAGACGCGTTCCGCGAGGCCGGCTACGAGCCCCGCACCCAGCAATTCAGCCTGCGGCGCGGCGGCCAGTCGGCGAACGTCGTGGTCTCGAAGGCCGGCGAGTCTTCGCGGGTGATCATCGTCGGCGCGCACTACGATTCCCAGGCCCCTGGGCCGGGCGCGGACGACAACGCGTCGGGAGTGGGCGTCATGCTGGAGATCGCCGCGGCTCTCACCGACGCGCCCGTGCCGTACAGTCTGCGTTTCGTCGCGTTCGGAGCCGAGGAGAGCGGGCTTCGGGGCTCCCGTCACTTCGTGTCCACGATGGATTCGGAAGCGATCGCGAACGCGGTCGCGATGATCAACGTCGACAGCGTGACGGCGGGCGACATCGCCTACGTCTATGGCACTGAAGGCGAAGCGGGGATGATTCGCGACTGGGTGTTGAGCCGGGCGTCTGCCGATGGGCTCGACATCCGGACCCAGGACGGTTCCAATCCCGAATACCCGGCGGGTACGACGTGCGACTGTTCCGATCATGCGCCGTTCGGGGAGGCGGGTATCCAGTACGCCTACTTCGAATCCACGAACTGGGCTCTGGGCGACAGGGACGGGTACACGCAGGTGGACACGCGGTTCGGCGAAGACGGCGAGATCTGGCACACGCCCTACGATACGCTGGACTACATCGAAGCGACCTTTCCGGGCCGGATTCGGGAGCGTCTCGAGCTCTTCAGCCGGATGCTGTATCGCGTGCTGACGGAGTACCAGGACGCTCGGTGATTGATGATAGATCGAATGGCCCGATGTCGTCGGCCGAACGACAGAACCAACCTCAGGAAAGCCCTTCGATGTCCATGTGACCTCTCCCGGATCGCAGCCAGGCATCGGTCCGGTCCAGAACGTCTTCAAGTTCGCGCTTCCCCTTCCCTTTGAGTGCGCACTCCCAGATCGTCAGGATCCTCCAGCCGGCCCGTCGCAGGTCCTCGACCGATCGCGCGTCCACCGCGCGGTTTCTGAGGATCTTGGCGGTCCAGAACTCACGGCGCGAAGCGGGCCACCTGAACAACGGGCACTGATGTCCGTGCCAGAAGCACCCGTGGACGAAGATCACCGCCCGGTGCTTCTTCAGAACCATGTCCGGGTGCCCGGGAAGCTTCCTGTGATGGAGGCTGTAGCGGAATCCCCGGGCATGGAGGCCGCGCCGGATCAACATTTCGGGACGGGTGTTCTTCGACCGGATGGCCGACATGTTGCGCCGCCTCTGGGCCTGGTTGTGGACGTCGGTCATGGCTGGCGGGACCCGAATCGGCCCGGTGGCGATAGTATCGTACCCTTCGATGCATTCTGATCGGATTCGGTTCATCGACCTGTTCGCGGGAATAGGCGGGATGCGCCTGGGTTTCGAGCGGGCGGGCGCGGAGTGCGTTTTCAGCTCGGAGTGGGATCGATTCGCGGCCCGGACCTACGAGGCCAATTTCGGGGAGAAGCCGCACGGAGACATTCGGTCCATCCGTTCCGAGTCGGTTCCGGATCACGAAGTTCTGGTGGCCGGCTTTCCGTGTCAGCCGTTCTCGATCTCCGGGGTCTCGAAGAAGGGCAGTCTCGGCCGGCCGCACGGCTTCGCCGACGCGAGCCAGGGGACGCTGTTCTTCGAGATCGCCCGCCTGCTCAGGGACAAGCGTCCGCGCGCCTTCCTGTTGGAGAACGTTAAAAACCTGGTCCACCACGACCGCGGGCGGACGTTCGCGATCATCGTCCGGACGCTTCGGGAGGAGTTGGGCTATTCGGTGCCGGAGCCCAGAATTCTGGATGCCCGGAGCCTGGTACCCCAGCATCGTGAGCGGATCTATATCGTGGGCTTTTCCGAAGAGACGCCCTTCGAGTATCCCCGGCTGCCGGAACGGCATCCGACACTCGGGGACATACTCGAGTCCGACGTGCCGGAGAAGTACGAGCTTTCGGAAAAGCTCTGGCGGTACCTCCAGCGCTATCGGGAGAAGCACAGGCGGGCAGGGAACGGTTTCGGCTATGGTTTGGCGGATCCCGACGGGATCACCCGCACGCTCAGCGCGCGGTACCACAAAGACGGATCCGAGATCCTGATAGCACTCGGGCCGGGGAAGCCGCCCCGCCGCCTGACACCCCGGGAATGCGCGCGTCTCATGGGATTCGACGACGACTTCGTGATCCCGGTCTCCGACACCCAGGCGTACAAGCAGTTTGGAAATTCCGTGGTCGTACCCGTCATCTCGGAGCTGGCGAGGCGCGTCGTCGATGTTCTCGATCGTGGCGTCGGAACCCGGCGCGCGGCATCATGACTCTTTTCCTTTCAGCGATTTAAGAAAAGATTCAGTTCAGATCGGGCCTCTCCGCGCGTTATCATCGGTCGGCCGCTGTCCGGCCTGCCGGATGGCGGCCTGGAGAATGGTTTTTCTGGGAGGTCAACCGGATGAAGTCCGCCCGCACAATGTCAGCACTAATCGCCCTTCTGTTCCTCATGGCCTGCGCGCAACAGGCTCCGACCCGCACGATCGCGACGACCGAGCAACTGATGTACGGGATGGTCCAGCCCGTGGCCGAGGTGGTATGGGACTCGGTCCAGACCATCGTCGACCGGGAAGGCGTCCACGAATTGCAGCCCCAGACCGAAGAGGAATGGGAGTTCGTCCGCAACAGCGCGCTCTCGCTGGCGGAGTCGGCAAACCTGATCATGGTCATGGATCGTCCTCTGAGCGAGGGCACGCCCGAGCGACGCGAAGATTGGATCGACTACGCCAACGGCATGATAGAGGGCGCGCTCGAAGCCGCGGAGGCGGCGCGGGTCAGAAGCCCCGAGGCGCTTTTCACGGCCGGCAGCAACATCTACGAGAACGGCTGCCTGGCGTGCCACGAGGCGTACCTGCCCGAAAACGCGTTGCCGAATATCGGTCTCTGATCTCGGTCCGGTCGGGCTTGCTCCGGGAACGCGGCGCTCGCGACGGGTTCAGCGCCGTTTCCCCGACCACCAACGGCTGTCCGGCAGGCACCGCTACGCTCGTGTTCATGACCACGGGAACCGAAAGCCCTCGTCACGGCTCGAGGTCGCCGGAATCTGGACGGTGAGGACTCCGGGTGGAGGGGAGTCCGTTCTGATGAATTTGGGGGCGAGACGGACGGCGGCCCGTTTGGCGCGTGTTCATGCCGTCCACTTCGTGGACAAGTGTGACCTGTCCCCCTACAGGAGGGTCTCTACCAGCGCGCGGATCTCGGTTTCGTCGAAAAGGCCGAGGCGCTTGTCGACGACCCGGCCGTCTCTGTCGACGACGAGCGTTCCAGGAATCACAGGGATCCCGCCGACTCCAAGCTCCAGCGTGGCCTCGGCATCGGTGAGGAGGATCGGGTACCGGATGTCCAGCTCGTCCAGGACCGCGTCGACCGCGTCCCGGTTCTCCGGGTCTTCGGTGATGCCGACGACCGCGAAATCGGCCTCCGGGTAGTCCTCGGCCATCCGGTTCAGGATCGGCATCTCCACCTTGCAGGGGCCGCACCAGGAGGCCCAGAAGTTGACGACCATGACCCTCCCAAGGAAGTCCGACCCGGAGACGATCTCTCCGTCAAGGTTCTCGAGGCTGAAGTCAGGCAGCAGGCCTGCGTAAGCGGGCAGCCTCGCGACGTCGGTAATGACGCCCGACCCGTTCGTGACCCTGAGGTGGAAGCGGACCTGGTCGCCCGTGCGCAACCCTTCGAGAAGCTCGGGGCGGTCCACGGGGAAAGGCATCTGCATGGCCGCCATGTAGCCGGGAATCGGGTCGTGGACCACTTCGAGGACCTGGCGGTCCTGGTGGACGGCCGCGACCACCCCCTCGACGTCGTATTCGGAGATAGCCTCCGACCGGCAGCCGGCGACTGCGATGAGGACGAGGGTGATACAGAGGGCCCG
>Ga0299906_10005812_pt1 | contig 10014 bp, 9 predicted proteins | sample RVTome_14_FD_200259 | JGI IMG/M metagenome (GOLD analysis project Ga0299906, IMG submission 200259) | Soil microbial communities from uranium-contaminated site in the Upper Colorado River Basin, Wyoming, United States - RVT145D125 (version 2) ...
AAGGACAGCAATACTTCTATTCAACATTGGCGTCCTCAACTCGACGTCCTGGTGAATGAAGGAACTCTTTCATCGAGAATAGTCAAGTCACTGGGCGCCGATCCCTCTGTTGAACAAATGCAACGAACTTATAAGAGAATAGCGGCCTGTCTTGCTCAGAACAAAATGTTTCTGGTGTAGCCACTTTGCTGATTATGGGGATTAACGTAGTAGTGACCTGTGAACATGCCGGAAACAAGGTGCCGGAAAGCTATAAGCGCCTATTTCGGGACGCCGGTGAAGTACTACAATCCCATCGGGGTTGGGATCCCGGTGCTTTTCAAATAGCCGAACAAATAGCCGTTCCCCTCAATGCACCACTTTTCAAGTGTGAGACAACCCGGTTGTTGGTTGAACCAAATCGTTCTGTCGGGTCGCCCTCGCTCTTCTCCGAATATAGTTCTGCATTGTCAAAAAAAGAACATGAGGAAATTCTACAACACTATTATTTTCCATACCGCTTATCAGTGGAAAACCAGGTTAAAAAATTGACAAATGTATTACACCTTTCTGTTCACACTTTTACACCAGTCCTGAATGGCATCGAACGAAATGTGGATATCGGATTATTATTCGATCCTGCACGAAAAAATGAAGTGAAAATCTGTGACGCCATTCGCGACTCGATCGAGAAAACGTCACCTTTTTTTCGTATTGAATTTAATGAACCCTATAAAGGCATTGACGATGGTTTCACGACGCATCTGAGAACCTTGTTTCACGATAGTGCATACATGGGGGTAGAAATAGAAGTTAACCAAAAGCTTATTGAACAAAATCAACTAGGGTTGGTTTCTGAAACCCTCATAACCGCCGTGAGGTTATGCACCGGCTAGTGCCGTCGTTATTTTGTGGAAACCGGAAGCATAGTGTAGCCGGCGTTACGGAACAACGTAACGAGCCCGTTTTCACCGGCAAGATGCAACGCGCCAACGGCAATAAAGGTTGGCCCGTCGTGCAACAAATCCGGAAGATGCTCCATCCAATTCTTATTTCTGTTGTCAAGCATTATTTCGGCTTCTTCCCTGGAATAGCTCTGGGTAGTCAATAGTTCTTCAAGCCTGGCCAGATCACCGGCACGATAATACTTGTTCATGCTGAGGAGCTCAGATTCTGCTTTGCTTTTGTGTTGCACAAAGTCCGCGAGCATTTCAGCCTGTCGTTGCACCGTAAATTGATTGAATAAAGCATGAACCTGCACTTCGAAACTTTCCAGGCCAAGGAGTCGTTTTCCCTCTTTTTTGGCGCGCACCTGGAAATACATATCCATAGGCATTTCGCGGACCTGATTAATTGGAAGAAGTTTTTGCTGCAACATGGTCATGATGAGAATCTGAATAGTCATCGGATTCATCGAATTGAACACCCGGAGATCATATCCCGACAGCTCACGAAGCCAGCTGGAAGTCTGGTGATAAAGTGTTGAGTCAAGAAGTTTATCGAGGGTTGTATCATGAAGTTGAGCAGAGGCTATCATGCGCACGGTCATGGCGCTGTCCAATAAAAGTTCACCCACAACATTTTCGCTGTTGCTAAATTTATCAAGCACATTGGTAAGACTGTCGATATAACCGGAACCCATCAGATGAAATGTTCCAAACAGGTATGAAGGCTCCGTCAGCCCATTGCCGCGAATTTCCCAGAACACCGAATTTTCGATCGGGACCTGGGCCTTCGCTCCACCGGCTACCAAAAGGCCGAGCAAACCGATGAAAAGCGTTACAGCCTTTGTTTTATTGATGGGTTTGTAGTTCATCCAGAAGACCCTCTAGTTTATTAAGATGGTTCCCATATAATTTATTCAGATACCAGTTGGTAAATTTCTTACTCAGGAAATAAAATAGTCCCGCAATAGTAACGATCGACAAGATTGTTGTGGGCGTTAACAGTGTCTCAAAGAATCGGTCGGTACCGCGCTCCAATCCCCCAAACACAAGACCGACGCAAAAGTAAATAGGGTACAAGACCGTATAACTTCGTTTGTAAAATTTTAGATAACCGGTGAGATTTTCAACCAGGGAAGTGAGGTTTGACCGAATATTTTCCGTCGCCGGATTAAATCGACTCAAAAGAACGAGTTTTTTAATATAGTAAACGGTGTATCCGAGACACATTAGAATAATTGAAATGGAAGTCCACTTCAGGGCACCTGAAAGTTGCATCGCATAAATTAACAACGCGATACTTGCAGCCAATGTAATCAGAAGTTCAAACCAGACGTTGCGCTTTAGCTTATCAACAATCGATAAGCTTTTCTTTGTCAGCATGGATGCGATTTCTGCTTCACCCTTGAGGAGGAAGTCGGTCTCGCTATTTTTCCAGATACTTTTTAAATCTTCAAGTTCCATGTTCAGGCATCATCAATTTCCTCAATTTCTCACGTATTCGGTTCATTCGTACGCGAACATTGTTTTGTGTGATTCCCATCGTTTCTGCAATCTCCTCATAGGGGACTTCCTCGAGCGCTAACATGATCACAGCCCGCTCAATTTCTGATAACTGTCGAATAGCCCATTGTAAGCGTTGTATTTCCTCTTCGTGATCGTCACCCCATCCATCGGAAATATTCAGATGAGGCTCCTTCAGGTCTTCTGTTTTTACGTTGCGAGTCTGTTTACGAAAGCCAGAGATCGCCGTATTTAACGCGATCCGGTACATCCAGGTAGTGATCTTGGACTCACCACGGAAAGATCGAAACGACTTCCAAAGTTGGAACACGATCTCCTGAAAGAGGTCGTTTCGAACATCAGGGTCGCTTTCATACATCAGGCAGACCTTATGGACTAGTCCCTGGTGCTCATTGATCAGCTGAATAAATCGTTGTTCTTCCGCTACAACCAAGGGGAGAAGGTCTTTATTGACATAAGTCGAAGGTAGAGAAAGATAATTACAGCCAAAAAAGTAAAACCCCAATTTGCATCGTCGCTATAGGCTACCAAGGTATAAATGGAGTGCTTTAAGTTCCAGATCGGTAAACTCCTTTGCCATAGTCCACGGCATTTCGCTTGGTTTTAAGGTCTTTCCTTCTGGTGTAACCCCGGTTCGCAGGGTGTTAATAAATTGATCATCCGTCCATTTGCCCGGGTTGCCACTGGATGAAATATCAGCTACCTGTGGGAATCCCGGAGCAACGGGCTCACCGCCCTTCATGTTTTCCCGATGACACCCCTGACAGGAGGTTGACAAGTACTTACCATATTCAATGGATATTTCGGCTTTTATTTCGTGCACTAATGGTCTGGTGTGATCGATCATCTCAGAAGGAAAAAGCGGCAGCTTACCCAGGTCAGCTAATATTTTTGCCACGGGACCCAGATCGGTGGGGGGAAGTACACGATCAATATGCGGAAGACTGGAGCAAAAGGCGATGATCGCCCCCATGTCGCCTTCACTCAGTAGCGTAAACTCATGAGCCGGCATAAAAACCAGCGGTGTTCTGTCTCTTCGCAGGCCGTGTTTTAGTGCCAGCAACCAATCATCCGTTCCATAATCCCGTGGGCGCCCACCCTTGCCCTTCGTTAAATTGGCTGCCGGAAGCAATCCCAAACCCGGATCGTCGATGAAGATCTTTCCTCCAAGGTCAGCCCCGTGGCATTCCGTGCATCCCTTGGCTTTCACGAGGCGTGCACCCAACGCAAGCGAAGCTGAGTCGGATTTGTAACTAAGTGGTTGCAATTTGACATCATATCGACTGTTGATACGATTTTCTATGCTGATGTGAACCTTTGTGTAAAATGCTGCCAGCCCGATAACTACCAGGGCAAGCACGATGCCGACGGCTTTTAGTATCTTCCTAATCATGATCTAAATACTTTGTTTAGATGACATGTACGTGGCGGCATGGTTCAGCGCACTACGCCAGAGGTAGTAGGTCGTACGGAAAACGGAATTTGTACAAGAAGGTTGGGCAATATGTACAACAGGAAGCAGGGATAGAGGTCTATCCTAATATTGACCAAAAATATGACCAGGCATGAACCGGGAAGTAGAAACTACTTGATGTTTTTCTGGGGCTGGTTGTCGAGGTTGAAAAGCTCGTTCAGCATTTCAGACAATGAAGCAGCATCTCCGCGCCTACACGCTGCCTTGAGTTGAAGCACCGGGTACTTCAAAATCTTTTGCATTAACGACCGGCTCATTTCTTCCAGTTTTTCTGCCTCAACCGGATTGGTGTTCTTCAGGAAACGGCGGAGTTCTTCTTTCCGTATTTGTTCCAATGTGTTCTTGAGCTTCTGAATGGTGGGCGACACAATCATTTCCCTGGACCAATCTTCGAACTCGGTAAGGGCTTCCTGAATAATCTCCCTAACGTGAGGTACTGCAGCTTTGCGCTTCTCGACGGCCTCGTTCGTCTTTTCGCGGATATCATCCAGGTTGTAAATAATGGCGCCAGGAAGGTTCTCAATGGTAGGTTCTATACTGCGTGGCACCGATAAATCGACAAAGAACTTATGAGAGTTGATTTTTAGACCCCGTAGCAGTTCGGAGGAAATCAACGGTAAACTACCGGAAACAGAACTGATGATCACATCGGCAACGCCAATTTCAGCGGCAAGGTCATCGATACCACCAAAATCAAATCCACACTTATTTGCCAGTTCCTCTGCCTTTTCGACCGTTCTGTTGAGGATTTTCACCCGACCCACACGACTATTGGCAAGATTCAAGCAGAAGTCTTGTCCAATTTCGCCAACACCCAGGACCAATATTTTTGGTTCCGGGATACCCATGATAAGCTCCTCGGCCAACTCCTTGGCAGCATAAGATATGGACGCCGCTCCGTCGCGGAACGCAGTCTCCTGAACAACCCGTTTATTGGCAAAGAAAATAGTGTGCATCAGCCGATGAAGAAACGGACCAGCCATATTCTCGTCGGCACTCCATTGATACGCTTTCTTAACTTGTCCTGAAATCTGCAGATCACCTATTACCTGAGCATCCAACCCCATGGCTACTTCAAACAAATGTTGAATAGCCTGGTGGCCAGTAAGATGTGCAAAGTGTTTTTCCGCACCTTCATCGGTGCCTTTGATTAGTGAAATTCCCTTAAGAATCGCATCCGAACAATCCTCTTCCGCGAGATAATAAATCTCCGTGCGATTACAGGTAGAAACGACCAGAACATCAGTGGCCGCTGTGTAGTCCCGTACAAAATACAGTAGTTTCCTGGCTTCTGCCTCATTTAAGGACACCTGCTCCCGAATTGCAACGGGGGCCGACCTGTATGTTAAGACTAATGCTTTAAAATTCTCCGTCATTTGTACCTACAAAAGTAAAGCCTGTTCGAAATTGAAGTATGACAAAAATCAATTAATCCGCAATTTAGAATTGATATAAATAACGAGTTGGAAAAAGCCTGAGCTATCTACGATAATGGTCCATTTAGGTTGTCTGGTTCGACTAATAATTTTTTGCCGTAATGTCGGAAATGCTGTCAGAAAGGTGATTTTTGTCACTTTTTGACCCAAATAATTGTTCCGCGGGCCGCCAATAGAAAGGCCGGCAACCTCCTCGTGGCATTTGGCCACCTGATGAATTCTTAAAATTTTCCGAAATTGGAACATCAGTTAGCCGTTATGAATTCATTAAAACGTTGGGTTAAGGATTTCCTTAGCTTAAGTCATAGCCAGGTGAATGGCTTTATCGTTCTACTGCCTCTTCTGGCCATTATTCTTCTATCCGAGCCTCTGTGGCATTGGTATGTAAGCCGTCAGCCTGTCGATTACTCGCGTAGTCAGATGTTGTTAGACAGTATCACAGCCCGGTGGGAAACGGCAAGGCAGGATGAAGGCGGTGAAACCATTCAGGACACGACCGACTCCGCGTCAGCTGGCATCCGGTACTTCGCCTTTAATCCAAATCGCACGACGGAGCGGGAATTAAGAACCCTGGGTTTTTCGAAGGCAATATCTTCACGGATCGTGCATTATGTTCAAAAGGGTGGGACGTTTAAGATTAAGCAGGACCTGCTTAAAATTTATGGGCTCGACACATCGTTGTATAAAAGGCTCTATGCCTTTGTTGATCTTCCGGAAATCGCGGAAGTAAGAACTAAGAAAAGTGAATATCCGGCGCGAACTTTTAAGCGATCGGTTCCTGCGCCACAATTTGATTTGAATATGGCAGACACCATTCAACTTAAAACAATTTTTGGTATCGGCGAACGTCTCTCGTCGCGCATAGTAAACTATCGCCGCGTTTTAGGAGGATTTGTGACACCGGACCAGATCCGGGAAGTTTATGGATTGGACTCAGCTGTCGTCGAGCGGCTCTTAAAAGCGTCTTTTATCGAGGAGGGTTTTCAGCCTGTTAGAATAAACATTAACAAGGCTGATGAGGTCACCATGGCGGCTCATCCCTATTTAAGTAAGCCTGTAGCCACTGCAATTGTCACTTACCGATTTCAGCATGGTGAATTTACAGGATTAGATGATCTTCGAAAGATACATGCCCTGGACATCAAAACCATCCAAAAAATCGCGCCATATTTGACTATTGATGATTAGGTGATCGGACCAATCAATAGGACAAAACGCCGGGGGAAACCAGTCATCAATATGAACATATCCGTGATGCCAGAGTCTGCTAAAAGTATTTTATCGACCTTTTTGCGAAGGCTAACAAACCTGTCGGGCAATAACCGGTCGTTGGTTTTACTTCGGCTTCAGGCGGAGCAGTTAATTGATCTGAATGAATTTAACTTCCTCGCTAATGGTGGATCATTCGACATCATTAAAACTCTGATTGCCGGAAAAAGCAAGAGGCTTTGTCAGGTTCTGGATAGCCGTGTAGAATCGAACAATATACTCAGCAAAAAAATTAAAAGGCTGCAACGGATCGATCGTTTCATTTTTGAGGAACGCGGATCCAATGACTTGCATGTAGGGTGGCCGTTCGTTCGAGGCAGATTTTCCGATGGAACTCTTGCGCGTTGTCCACTATTATATTTTCCGGTGAGCCTGGTTCAGGAAGGGCAGTTCTGGATGCTCCAGCTCAGAAAGGATGCAGGTATTACGTTTAATAAGTCATTTTTACTCGCCTTTGCTTACTACAATCAGGTCACCCTGGAAGAGGAGCTTCTGGATACAAATTTTGAGGAGTTCGATATCGATAGCACAGTATTCCGGACGACACTTTATCAGTTGTTAAAGGATAAAATTGAGATAAACTTTAACGCTGAGAATTTCCAGGATGAACTTATTCCATTTACCGTATTTAAAAAATCCGACTTCGAAGCAGGTCACCATATTGGCGAGCTGAAATTATATCCTGAAGCTGTACTTGGAATATTTCCTCAGGCGGGATCTCAACTCGTACCTGACTACATGGAGTTGATTGACAGTAACGCTGTTCGCGATCTCGAGGACTTCTTTTCTCAAAAAAATATACTCGAAGATGAGCCTGTCTCCTCAATGACAACGTTGTCAACGCCTGCGCTAAGCGAGGAGAAGATTCACACCCCATTTGTCCTGGATGCTTACCAGGAGAATGCGATCCACGCCATCAAGAAAGGACAGTCTATTGTAGTTCAGGGACCTCCCGGTACGGGTAAGTCGCAGCTCATTTGCAATTTGCTCGCTGATGCCATTGCGTCAGGCAAAAAGGCCCTTTTAGTTTGTCAAAAAAGAGCGGCGCTCGATGTCGTCTACGAACGCCTGAGGGAAATACAGCTCGACGATTTTTTGGGTTTGGTTCACGACTTTCGAAACGACAGAAAAGAAATATTCGCAAAGATCGCCAAACAGGTGGAAGGTATTGAAGATTTTAAGACACAAAATCGGAGCATCGATGTTATCCAGACCGAACGTCGGTTTTTTCAGCTATGCCGGAGGATTGATCAAATCACAGAGGAGCTCGAGGAGTTTAAATTCGCGTTGTTCGACGACAAAGAGTGTGGAATTGCTGTGAAGGAGCTTTACCTCACCTCGGATTTAAATGCACCTGCGATAAATATAAAGCAGGAGTATCAGTACTTTTCCTTGGCTGAATTGCAGGGTGTAATCCGACGCTTAAAAGTTTATGCCAACTATGCATCCTGGATGGAGGATGCCGACTACCCCTGGCGAGAGCGAAGGTCATTCTCGGCGCTTAGTATCGCTGACGAAAAGGAGATTGTCAAAACTGTCGAGGATATTCCGCGATATCAATGTCAGATAGCTGAAGTGCTTGAAGGTTTGATCGGCGGGTCCTTTCACCTGGAAGATTGTAATTCCCTCCACAGCAAAGAAGACGAAGTACTGGGGATGGTCGGTGTGCTGAAAGACGCCGGGACTTATCGATACTTCCAATCGATGATTGATGAAACCGACGATGAAACCAGTTTACTCTGGCTGTCTAATGTGGAACGCGTGACCCTCAACTGTTTTGTCGGAGAAATGCCGGAGATCACAATTCCGACCGATCAGTTGGGGAAATTTCAGCAGGTATTACTACAGTGTATGAAAGCACGCCGGAACCTCTTTGGCCTTATTCGCTGGGAGCTATTCTCCAAGGAAAAGTTTTATGTAAAACGAGTGCTGGTGGCGAATGACCTTCCTTATGGCAAGTCCGGGTTAAGAACGCTGGAACGGCGAATCGACGGTCGCCTGAATCTCGAACACCATCTGACAAGCCTGAAAGAAAAGACCTGGCTGATTGAGTTACCGGCGGACTATAGTGCGGAGACGTTGAAGGGTTGGTTTGATAAACAAAAATTGGCGATGCGGGCCAAGCTATTATTTAATACGTTGCGCGAGCTCGAGGGGCTTGTCAATGTCCAAAAATTCTCGCAGCATGAATTCACGACGTTGATCCGAAATATTCTTTCGACGATCAACGATATACCGGCAAAGTTTCGTGAATGGTCAAAATACCTGACACCGTATCAGGTAAAGCAACTCATTCATGAACCGGATCTGGCATCATCATATCTCCGGACACTTCAGCGGGATTTTGAAAGCCTCTGCGAATACGATAAAATAAAGGAGGATCTCCCTTTCTACGAGCGCAACATGATTTTAAAGCTCCACGATGAAATGGGCTTATGGAATGCGCTCGAGGCGGAGAAATTATTTCAAAATAGTGTGCGGCTGGCGTGGATTGATCACATCGAAACAAAATATCCAATCCTGAGGTCAGTATCATCCCGCAAAATGGACAATCTTCAGAATGAATTGGGTCAATGCGTGGAGGAAAAGCAAAAATTGAGTACACAAATATTGTTGGTACGGGCCCGGGAACGTGTTTACGAGAGCCTGGAGTATAACCGTTTAAATAATATGGTGACTTATCGTGACCTTCTGCACCAGGTCACCAAAAAGAAAAAAATTTGGCCGATCCGGAAGTTGATAGCCACATTTCACTACGAACTATTTCAGCTTCTGCCTTGCTGGATGGCATCACCGGAATCAGTTTCAGCTATTTTCCCCATGGCAGAATTATTTGACCTTGTCATATTTGATGAGGCGTCGCAGTGTTTTTCAGAACGGGGAATACCGGCAATGTATCGCGGAAAGCAAATTGTAGTCGCGGGCGATGAGAAACAGCTCAGGCCTAGCGAACTCTACCAGGTACGTTGGGATGACCAGGAGGAATCTCCTGACCAGGAGGTTGACTCTCTGCTGGCATTGTCGGGACGGTACCTGGCGACTACGCACCTGCAAGGGCACTATCGAAGTCAATCGCTGGAACTAATCGATTTCTCCAATATCCATTTTTATGATGGAAGACTTCAATTACTTCCGGACCGAAATATTATCAACAAGATGGAACCGGCCATCGAATACCATAATGTAGGGGGAAACTGGTCGGAACAAACTAATCAGTTGGAGGCGGAGGCCGTTGTGCAAAAGGTATTTGACATCATGGAGGTGCTCCCAACGAAAAATTTAGGCGTCGTGACGTTCAATGCGCCGCAACAAATGTTAATCCTTGATTTATTGGAAGCGGAATCGGTGCGATCGGGGAAGTCGCTTCCCGATTCCCTCTTCGTAAAAA
>Ga0299906_10005814_pt1 | contig 10013 bp, 9 predicted proteins | sample RVTome_14_FD_200259 | JGI IMG/M metagenome (GOLD analysis project Ga0299906, IMG submission 200259) | Soil microbial communities from uranium-contaminated site in the Upper Colorado River Basin, Wyoming, United States - RVT145D125 (version 2) ...
AATAGGTGAAAGGGTCGAACTTCGCGATCCACTGGAGCCAGTTGGGAAAGCTCGACGTCGGGTAGACGGCGCCGGAGGGGAAGAACAGGAGTGTATTGAGAAAGCCGATCACCACCCGGGGCACGACCGGATCGTCGACGCGGACCATGAGAAGCGAGATGAGGCTCACGAACGACGACGAGACGAGGAGGGTGAAGCCCAGCACCAGAACGATCGTGGAAAAAGTGAGGACGTCGCCCACCCCCGCGAGGAGCACCCCGACGAAGGTGACCACCGAGCCCGCAAACGCCCCCTTTATCATTCCCGCCACGTGCATTCCCAGGAGGAGCTGCAGTTTCGAGATCGGGCTCACGAGATAGGCTTCGTGGATCCCGCGTACCTTGTCGTCGATGTAGAGGACCCCGCCGCCGATGAGCACGCAGAAAAACGTGGCCAGGGTGATGATCCCCGGAAGCAGATACTGGATGTACTCCACGTAGGGGAAAATCTCGACCACCTCCAGGCTCACCCGGCTCAGGTACCTCGGCTCGATCTCCGCCCGGTTCGCGGCGTCCAGGATCTCCGCCATCTTCTGCGTGAGGGTGGTGACGACGAACGGGTCGGTATTGTCGAGAACCAGGCCGAGCTTCGGGCGGTTTCCCCGGGTGACGCGGCGCGAGTAGTCCTCCGGGATGACGATGGTGGCGCCGACGACGCCCTCCCGCGTGAGCCGGAGGGCCTCTTCAAGGCTCTCTTCGGATCGCACCCGAAACGTCTTGGCGTTGGCTTCGACGGCGTGGAACTTCTCGCGGAGGCGCACCGCCTCGGGGCCGCGGTCGAGATCGACGAGAGCCACCGGGACCCCCTGAATCTTTCCCCCGAAGGCGTAGCCGATGATGAGCAGCTGGAGCAGGGGAAGCAGCAATGACGCGGCGAGAATCGCTGGGCTGCGAAAGTACTTCCGGAGGTCGCGGTCGATGATGGCCCAGAGAGGAAGCACGGCTCGATGGCCCAAGCTCAGCGCTCGACCAGGCGTTCGTCGAACCGGATCTTGCCGGTCTCGTCGCGGGTGGCGCGGCCGGTGAAATGGATGAACACGTCCTCGAGCGTGCTGTCCCGCACGGACATCGTGGAGATGCCGACCCCTCGGCCGCGCGCCTCGTCGACGATCGCCGAAAGCGCCCGGGAGCGGTCGCGGCTGTGAACTCGGAGAAGGCCGTCCTCCTCGTCGACGGTCTCGACCGCGGAGAGAGCTCTCAGGGAATCGACCCAGTCGTCGGGCGGGGAATCGAAGCGCACCTCGATCACCTCCGAGGTCGGCAGCCGCGACTTGAGCTCCGAGGGGGTTCCCTCCGCCACCACGGTGCCGTGATCGAATATGGCGATCCGATCGCAGAGCTCGTCCGCCTCCTCCATGTAGTGCGTGGTGAGAAAGATAGTGACGGTGCGCTCCGACTTCACCCTCGACATCATCTCCCACATCGAGATCCGCGACGCGGGGTCGAGGCCGGTGGTGGGCTCGTCGAGAAAAATGATGCTCGGTCCATGGACGAGACACCGCGCGATTTCGAGCCGGCGGCGCATGCCGATGGAGAACGTGCCCACCAGCTTGTCCCGCCAGTCGAGAAGGCCGATCCACTCGAGGAGCTCGGGCACGAGCTTTCGACGCAGGGACCGTGGAACGCTGTGGAGCTTGGCGTAGAAGTCGAGGTTCTCGGCTGCGGTCAGCTTGAGATCGGAGGTGATGGGCTGGGGAACGACGCCGATGGCGCGGCGAACGGCGTCGGGGTCCGTTCGTATGTCGTGCCCCCCGACGCGGGCGGTGCCCGCCGTGGGGGTGATGAGCGTCGTCAGCATCCGGATGAACGTCGATTTCCCCGCGCCGTTCGGACCGAGGAGGGCGAAGTTCTCTCCCTCCTCCACCCGGAGACTGACGCCGTTGACGGCGACGAAGCTACCGAAGTCCTTCCGCAGACCCTCGGCGACGATGGCGCTCATGGGGGCGGGCTCAGAAGCGAAGGGTGATCGTGCGGCCTCCGAAATCGAGGACGACCGAGTCGTGGACGATGCGGACAACCCGGGCGCCGTCAACCGTTCCGCCTTCGAACACCCGCGCGCCATTGATGATGGCGAACGGCTTCCCGTCGGCGACCGAGATGCCTTCGAGTCTTAGGGGAGGCGGCTCCGCGGGGGGCGTGGCGCGTGGAACGGGAGCGGGCTTCGAGGCTTCCCTCCGCTCGGCATCGAACGCGGCCTTCCTCGCCGCCCCATTCTCGACTTCGGGCGTCTCGGCGTCGAGCGCCGCCTCGAGGAGAGCCAGATCGGCGTCGGTGGGATCCTCGAGGTCCATGTTCTCGAGAAGTTCTTCGAGCGACGGTCCAGGCGGCGGCAGCGGCTCGGCCTCGGGAGGCTCGTTTTCCTGACGCTCGGGCTCTCTCCTTGGCGGCGCCGGGCTCGCGACTGGATCCTCTCCCGCCGAGGACTCGGTGGAAGAGGGGGCGGCACTCGTCACCGGCCTCTTTGCGACTGGCGCTTCCCGGAGCGCGGGTGTCGCGGGCGCTGGCTTCGGAATGCTGGACGCGACCTGCGGCTCCTTTCTGGAGACCTCCGTCGGCCTCGGCGCGGGCACCGTTTTCACCGGCGCCGACGTCGGCGCCGCCGGCCGCGGGGTCGGTGCTGCGATCGCGGTTCCCGTCAGAACGGGTGGCCGCTCCGGAGTAGGGCTCGGCTCCGGTGCCGCCGGCAGAACCGGCGCGTCTTGGACATCGACTTTCGCCGGGGGAAGAGCGCCCTTGCCGGGAACGACGACGAAAGCGGTCATCCCCGGGTGGATGCGCCCGTCGGGGTTATCGAGCGCGATCTTGATACCGAAAGTGCGGATGTCGCGCTTCACCCGGTCGACGTCGCGCTGGGTCGCGAACCCCGCTTCCGGAGAAATGAAGGTCACTTCGCCCTCGAGCTCCAGGTCCGACGCGAGGATCACCGGGAGCGACTGTCCGAGGACGAGGTTTCCGAGGAGCGTTTCTTCCACCTCGGCGCGAACCCAGACGTCCGTCAGGTCGACCACCGTGACTACGGGAGACCCGGCGGCCACGAACTCTCCCTCGCGCGCGACCCGTACGGAAACGACCCCGGTCAAAGGCGACCGGAGCTCGGTGTAGCCGCGGCGCACCGCGATCTGTTCCAGCTCCGCGCGAGCCTGGGCCACTTGCGCTTCAGTTTGCTGAACCTCCTGCTCCATCACCCGCACCTGACGCTCGCTCGCCCGATGGATCTCGAGCTCGGCGCGCGCGGCCTCCGTCCGGTCGTCGGCCGTCCGTAGCCGGGCCCGGATGACTTCCACCACCGTCTCCTCTTGTTCCTTGACCTGACGCGCCACCAGTCCCTGGGCCAGAAGCTCGGACGTGCGCTCGAGGTCCTTCATCGCTTGGTCGAGCTCGGCGCGGACCTCCTCCCGCTGGCTCTCGCTCGCGCGAAGCTGTGCCGTGGCTGCCTCGATTTGCGACTTGACCCGGGCGGTCTCGAGCCGCACCCGTTCTTCGCCCTGCTCGAGGCGCGCCGAGAGCTGGTCGATGGCGGCGAGCTGCCGCTGGCGCTGGGTGTCGATTTCCTCCGTGGCGAGGACGGCGATGACCTCTCCCTTTTCGACCCGGTCCCCCTCATCGACCCGAAGCTCTCGGAGTCGTCCGGAGAGCTCCGAGGAGACGATGGCCTCGTTCGCCGACACGACGCCCGTCAATCGGACGTCAGGCGATTCCTCGTGGCGCAGAAGGGCGATCGCGCCCAGCGCCACAGCAAGGAGGAAGAGGCCAACAAAGGCTGCGCGTTTCATGTCGAGCCCACAGATGAGGATCCTCAAGTCAAAGCCGCAACCGCGATCATCCGTCCGGGGGGCTGGCGGGAAGCACAAGGTGTAGCACGCTGCGGGAAGAGCTGTCAAGAACACACGCGGGGTGTCGGAAGGATTGACAGCTGCATTTTCGGCCGTGAAGTCGCCGTGTTCGATAGAGTTCTGCCGATATCGAAGAGCGACAGCGTCGGCAGGGTTTACGGCTATTTCAAGCGTCGCCGAGAGAGCGACCCTCTATCGTACTGCGGCGAGAAGCTTTCGACATCCGAACGTCGGTCGCACGGTTCTTGCATGTTTTTTGGGGCGAAACCGCTTCAAGAAAGGGAGTACGACCGTGATGTCCGCCCACCAGGCGAGAGACGGAGATCGAAGGGTCTTCCGAGCGCTCCTGAGCGCTCTCTTCGTGCTCGGGTGTGCGTCTCCCCTGAGAGCCGGGCTCATCACCTACGAAGAGATACTCGAGGACCTGAACGACCCACTGGTGTTCATCGACGTGCTCCAGAACCTCCAGAGGACCAGGACGCTCGGCGACGGCTCCCTTCCCGATATCACGGACAATGATTTGTTCATTCGGGTGCAGAACGAGGTGAGCGACGGCTTCGGCCGCTGGCAAAGGGAGCCCGTGACCTACGCTCACGTCTTCCATTCCGTCGGCCCCGTCGATTCGTTCATGCTCGTTTCGTTTCAGATCTCCGCCGCGAGCGTGAGCCCCAACCCTGGCGAGGGATTTCCGCCGGATTCCATCGAGCTTCTCTTGGGAATCGGGGAGCCTGACGACCCCGTCGAGGCCGAGGGCATCCCGCTCGGCTACCTGACTCCCGGAAACCCTTTTGCCGAGACCGTCTTCGAGTTCAGCAGCGGGGATACGGCGTTGATCGCGCTTCTCCTCGATCAGGATCGCATTCGCGTCAGGATCACGCCCACCGGGCCGGGATGGATCGGCGAGGCGGAGGGAGACAAGATCTCGGTCAGGTCCTCCACGTTCCGTGCTACCTACAACACCCAGGCGATACCCGAGCCGGGAGCGGCGGGCCTCCTCGCCGCGGGGCTCCTCGCCGCGGGGCTCGCTCGGAGGCGTCAGGTCCGGTTGCGGTAGAGACTGAAGTCGACGGCGCTCGCCATCTTCTCCACATCCAGCTCGAGGCCGAGGAAGTCCCGGATGCGCCGCGCCTGTTCCCGCGGGTTGCCAATCACCTCACCGTAGTCCACGTTCAGGAGCTCGAAATGAGTCGAGGCGTTCATCAACCGGTCGACTTCCGCAAGGTGGCCCTCCAGGATCTCGTACATCCCCTGGTCGTCGGCGCCGGGCGGCTCGCCGCGCCGGGCCAGCATCTGCCGCTGTGAGGACAGTACCTGCTGAAGGTCCCGCCGCATGAAGATCACCTTGTAGCGGTTCGAAGGTGGCAGGTCCTTCAGAAAGAACGAGATGATCTTGATGGCTTTGCCACGCGCCCGCTCGAGCCAGGCCCGGTCCTCTCCTTCTCGATGGAGAGCCTTGACCCGCTCGTACTCGAAGTATCCCCTGGGGTTGTCCTCTCCCGGCTCGCGCAAGCCATCGGTGACGACGGGTATCTCCGCCGCCGCCAGCATCTGCATCGCCATGGAAGTTCCCGACCGCGGAAGGCCGGAGACCACGATGACCGGGTCCGGCCCCGTCATTTTCGTTTTCGTCTCTTCTGCAAGTTGTCGAGGATCTTCTTTCGCTGCTCTTCGCGGTAGTCGCGGTAGTCGGTCATTTGTTGTGGGGTGAGGATGCTCTGGAGCTCTCGCTCGGTGTCCTCGTGGATTACCCGCAGCCCGCGACCCACCTCGCGAGCGACCGCCCGGCCGCCCTGCCCGCGGTACTTCTCGATGAGCGCCCGTTTGCGCCTCCAGTCTTCCTGGTACACGGCGAGGACCCGTTGGCGCTCGGCCTCCGAGAGCCGCAACCGCTCCGCGAGCCCGGAGAAAGCCCGCTCCTGGAGTTGGGCGGAAACCCCGGCCCGAACCTGGTCGCGGATCTCGTCGATCTCGGCCAGCTGTCCGGGCGTGAGGACTCGGGCGAGCCCGGCCTTGAGCTCTTGGTAATATCGATCGAGCTCTTCGAGAAGAGGCGACCAGCCCTCGACCCCCTGGCCGAGGCGGTTCTCGATCGCCCCGCTCACCGAGCGGGCGTAGGCTTCGACGACCGGCTGAAGGTCTTTCACTTGCTGAGGGGAGAGCTCCAGGCGCCGCTGCAATAGCGCCGCCACTTCGAGCGGGCTCCAGGGCTCGGCCGCCGCCCGATCGGAGGCCGCGAGAAGCAGGACCAGAACCGCGAGCGGCATTCGAGCGCTCCGGCTTCGGTTTGGAATCATCGTTCACCTCCCGCGAGCGCGAAATTTCTCTCCGCGCGATTCGCTTCGCGACGTTAACGCAAGCGGGCGTTGCGGCGCAACGTCCGGCCACCAGGCGGTACTTTTCGAAAATGCTATCGATGGGGGAGGCGAACCCGCGCACACTCTCTCTTATCCGCGCGAGCAAACCTTTTATGCTGTAGGCCGTAACCGGGTTTTCACTTGACATGATTCCAGGGGCTACGATACAACGTTTCGGGCAGTGGCTCCCCCAACAGCCATGAGTGAATGCCCTTGGTGCGAATGACGTGGTAAGGGCTGTAGGAAGCCGGGGATTCGCGTAGGAAATTGCGGGCCTCCGGGTGGTGGCTCCTTGGTGAGTTCGCGGGGTTTCTTGTCCTTTTCATCGGAGAAAAGGATGGGGGGAAACGATGCACCGCGGGGTCTCACTTAGGGACCATTGACGTTATCGGCCTGCGTCTGCTGTTTGTGCGGGGTAGTTTTCAAGGCAGATTGCGAGCGGCGATTGCCACGGCGTCACCTCCGGCATGAGGTAGGTGCGGGAGAACAACTTCACGATGTCATCAACGAGCACGGAGCCGCTATGCCGAGAATCGAAGTCGACAACCTGAGCTTTTACTACCGCCGCACGCGCCAGCGACGGGCGATGGTCCTCGACGTGTCCCACGCCGCATGAGTCGAATGAAACGAAGCGTTCTCATTACCGGCGCCGGCACCGGCTTCGGCCGGAGCACCGCGCTGCTGCTCGCGGAGCGTGGGTTTCGTGTATACGGGACGGTCCAGGCCGGCCAGCGCGAGGATCTCGAAAAAGCGGCGTTGGCGCGCGGCGTCGCGCTCCGAGTCGTCGAGGCCGACGTGACCTGCGCCGAAACCGTCGAGAGCGCGGTCTCGACGATCGTCGAGGAATGCGGGGGCATCTTCGCCGTGGTGAACAACGCCGGAGTCGGCCTCCGGGGTTTCTTCGAGGATTTGTCCGAGGAAGAGCTCCGGCGCGCCTTCGACGTGAACTTCTTCGGCGTTCTCGCGGTGACCCGCGCGGTCCTGCCTCACATGCGCGCGGCCGGCGAGGGACGCATCGTCATGATGAGCTCCGCTGGCGGGCGCATGGCCGCCATGACCCTGAGCGGCTATTGCGCGGGAAAGTTCGCCCTCGAGGGGTTCTCCGAGTCCCTCGCGCTCGAGACCGCCGCTTTCGGCGTGAGGGTCTCGCTCATCGAGCCCGGCCTGGTCTCGACCCCCCACTTCACCGTGCATCGAGGCAGGGCGAAGGCGGCCCTCTCTGCTTCGAGCCCCTACCGCGTCTGGTTCTCGCGGCACGAGCGCATGGTCGACGAGATCCTGAAGACGGGACGCATTACTTCCGAGGACGTCGCGAAAACCGTTCATCGCGCCCTAACCGCGCGCCGCCCCCGGCTGCGCTACGTCGTCGGGTGGAGGCCGAAGCTCCTGGTGGCGCTGCGACGGGTCCTCCCCGAGGCCTGGTTCGATCGGCTGTATCTTCGCGAGACGGTGCGCCTCATGAGAACGACGAGCCGGGTCGACTCCGCTCCCGGGGCCGCGGAGGGACCCTCCTACGCCCTCTCGAATCGACAGGCCCCATGACCATGACCACCAAGCGTGCCGTGATGGTCACCGGTGCTTCGACCGGCCTTGGTCTCGAGACCGCGCTCCACCTCGCAGGATGCGGGTTCCAGGTGTTCGCCACCGTGCGAGAGCTCGCCCGGAGGAGCGAGCTCGACGAGGAGGCTCGCCGGCGTGGAGTCGAGATCGAGGTCCTCGAGCTCGACGTGACCGATCGCGCGAGCATCGAGCGAGCGGTGGCGGCCGCCGTCGAGCGCTGCGGAAACCTGTACGGGCTCGTCAACAACGCCGGGGTGCAGCTTCGGGGCTACTTCGAAGACGTCGGTGACGACGAGGTTCGAGAGGTCTTCGAGACCAACGTCTTTGGAACGATGGCGGTCACCCGGGCCGTCCTGCCCCACATGCGCAAAGCCGGCGAAGGCCGTATCGTGATCGTGAGCTCCATCGGCGGCCGGATCGGCGCTCCCGCTTCGAGCGCTTACTGCGCGAGCAAGTTCGCTCTGGAAGGCTTCGGAGAATCGCTCGCCCTCGAGGCGAAGCTCGTCGGGGTGGACGTCTGCCTGATAGCCCCCGCCCTGGTGAAGACCGAGATCTGGAGCCGGAATCGGGGCCTCGCCCGCGGCGCCACTTCCTCCGAAAGCCCCTATCGGGAGCGGTTCTTTGGCCACGAGCGTCTCACCGACCGCATGGTGGCTCGCGCGTCGACGACCGCGACCGACGTGGCGAAGGCGGTGGAGGCGGCGCTGACGGCGAAAGCGCCGCGAATGCGGCGCGTGGTGGGCCGGCGCGCGGCGCTGATGCTTGCCCTGAGGAAGCGCCTTCCCGGCGAGATCTTCGATCGGCTCTACCTCCGGGCTTTGAATCACCTGGCGAGCCCCCGTCGTGGACGCCCGGAAGAGACGGGGGTATAGAGCGCTATGGCGAGCTTTCTCATCGCGGTCTGGCCGTTTCGCAGCCATTTCTTTCCTCTCGTCGGAATCGCCTCGGCCCTGAGGCGCCGCGGACACCACGTGGCCTTCTACTCCGGCGGCGCCGCGAGGTCGGTGATCGAGAGCGAAGGGTTTCCCCTCTATCCCTTCGAGCGTGTGGACGAGCGGCGAGTGAACGAGATCATGTTCGAGCGGCAGGAGTACGCTTCCTGGCGGACGCCGCTTCGATTGCGGAGCCTGCTCCGCGAGTGGCTGCTGGGAACGGTGCCGGGGCAGGTCGAAGATCTCACCGCGGTTACCCGGAAGCTGAATCCGGACGCGATCGTGACCGAGACCTCGATGTGGGGGCCGATACTCGTCCTGCGCGAGAGGGACTCGGTGCCGGTGGCGGTGTTCTCCACCGTGGCCGCCTGCCTCATTCCCGGCCCGGGCGCGCCTCCTTTCGGGTTCGGACTCCCGCGGCCGCGAAACGCGAAGACGCGTTTTGCGGCTTCGATCGCCACGGCGGCCCTGCGCGGCCTTTCCCGAAGCATGCACGAGGCGGCCAGTGCTTTGAGGCGGGGCTACGGCCTGCCGGATCTCGCGGCCTCGGTGACCGAGCACTCCGGCACCATGGATCTCTATCTCGTGCCGAGCACGCGCGAGTTCGACTACGAGAGAAACGATTTGCCTTCCTCTGTGCGCTACGTCGGACCCTGTGTCTGGAACAAAGGCGGATCCGAGGCGGCGCCGCGATGGCTCGAGACGCTCCGCCGGCCCTCGGTTCACGTCACCGAGGGCACGATGCACACGCAGAAGCCCATCCTTCTCGAAGCCGCCGCCCGCGGACTCGGAGGACTCCCGATGTCGGTGGTGATGACCACCGGAGGGCACCGCCGCGCGGAGGATCTCGACCTCGGGCCTCTGGCGCCGAACGTTCGGGTAGAGCCTTGGGTGGCCCATGCCGACTTGATGCCCCGAACCGACGTTCTCGTGACTACCGGAGGCGCGGGGACGGTCATGACCGCGCTCTCCGCGGGCGTTCCCATGGTGATCGTCCCCACGGAGTGGGACAAGCCCGAGAACGCTCAGAGGGTGGTCGAGGCGGGAGCGGGAGTTCGCTTGTCTCCACACCGCTTGAGCCCCGAGCGCCTGCGGCGCGCCGTGGAAACGGTCTTGGGCGAGCCGCGGTTTCGTGAAAGCGCCCGCCGGATGTCGAAGAGCCTGGCTTCCCGCGATGGCCTCGTGGAATCCGCGAAGCTGCTCGAAGAGCTGGCGGCGGGGGTGCGAGCGAAGAGAAGCGTTCATTTGTTGAGCCAGCGAGCCATGTGAAGTTGTGAAGTTGTGAAGTTGTGAAGC
>Ga0299906_10005815_pt1 | contig 10013 bp, 9 predicted proteins | sample RVTome_14_FD_200259 | JGI IMG/M metagenome (GOLD analysis project Ga0299906, IMG submission 200259) | Soil microbial communities from uranium-contaminated site in the Upper Colorado River Basin, Wyoming, United States - RVT145D125 (version 2) ...
CAGACGAACGGGGAGTGCGCCAACGTGTTGGGGTCCTCGGTTCGCACCGTCAGCACGCACCTGCACAACATCTACAAGAAGCTGGGAATCGGCGGGAACGGTGCCCGGGCGAAGCTCGGCCATCGGATACGCGAGGAGGTGAGCCTGTTGAGCCGCGAGTCGTTGACCTCGATCTTCCAGGAGGCGGGGGTGGACCTCGATCGCTCGGGCGTGGCCGAGCTATTCCGGGAGGCAGGAATCCTGCAGCGATGACGATACCTCCGGCGGGAACACCGGTCGCGGAGACCACGATCGGCGTGAGGACATCGGAGCTCGACTCGTTCGGGCATGTCAACCATGCGGTGTATCTGAACTACTTCGAGCACGCACGGTTCGAGGCCCTGAAGGAGGCCGGCTTCACCTGGTCTGTCCTCGAGGAGCGCGAGTGGGCGATCTTCGTCGTGCGACTGGAGATCGATTATCTGGCCGAAACGAAGCGAGACGATGAGCTGCTCATCCGGACCTGGGCCGACTCGTTTCGGCGTACGAGCATGGTGCTCGTCCAGGAGATGGTCCGCGCGGACGCGCGGGACGAGGCGGTCGCTCAGGCACGGGTGACGGCCGTGTGGATCGGACCGGGGCGCCGGCCGATCCGGGTGCCCGATGAAGTTCGTGCGGGGCTCACGGGGTCTCGTCCGCCGTTACCTTTTGGGTGAAACGACAGCCCTTTCCGCCACGCGGCGCGTATGACGAATCTCGATCGCCTCCGTACCCTGCTCGTCCAACGGTCGGTGAAGCTCGGCGAGTTTACGCTCGCCAGCGGCGCCACTTCCGACTACTACGTCGACGCTCGTCTCACCACGATGTGCGCCGAGGGCCAACTCCTCGTGGGACAGGTCGCCTTCGACGCGATTCAGGAACGGGGTCTCAGGCCCACGCATGTCGGCGGCCTCACCATGGGCGCCGACCCGGTCGCCCTCGCGATCGCCCACCGCAGCGCTCTCGAGGGATCTCCGATCGACGCCTTTTCGGTGCGCAAGCGCGTGAAGGACCACGGTACCGGCCAGCGCATCGAAGGGGGTCTGCCCAATAAGGGACGTGCGGTCATGGTCGAGGACACCATGACGACGGGACGAAGCACGCTCGAGGCCGTCGAGGCGGTTCGCACGCACGGCACGGACATCGTGGGCGTGCTCACGCTCGTGAACCGTTCTGCGACCGCGGCGGCGTTCTACGAGCAACAGGGGCTGCCGCTCATCGCGTTGTTCACCGGACAGGAGCTGGTGGAGGCAGCTCGGGACGCGCTGAGCGCGTCGCCCTCCTAATCGAGGAGGCGGAGCGGCATCACCAGGCAGAGGTAGTCCACCGCGTCGTCCCCCGCCGGCTCGATCGTGGCCGCCCGCTCTGGCGCCTTGAACGCCACCTTCACCTCGTCCGAGGGAATGTGGCGCAGGACCTCGAGCAGGTAATTCGCGTTGAAACCGATCTCGAGCTCCTCGCCCTCGTAACCGACCTCGAGCTCGTCGTGTCCTTCACCCAGATCGGGCGTCAACACGTTCAAGTGAACCCGTCCCGGCTCGAACTTCATTCGTATGCGGTGCGTCTGGTCGGATGCGACCACGGCCATTCTGCGGACGGCTGACTCGAGCAACTTCTTGTCGATGATCGCGACCTTGTCGTTGTCCCGTGGGATGACCTGGTCGTAGTTCGGATACGTGCCCTCGATGAGGCGCGTGTAGATCTCCGTCGAGTCGGCTCGAAAGCCGAGGTGATTACCGCTGCGCGCGACCTCCAGCGTGTCGTCGTCCTTGAAGAGTCTTTGCACCTGGCTGAGCGCGGCGGGGGGCACGATGAAATCGGCCGAGGGGGTACCGGTCGACGCCACCTTCACGCCCATCCTCGCCAGCCGGTGCCCGTTGGTCGCGACCATCTTCATTTCCCCGTCGCGCAGCTCCCAGAGAACACCGTTGAGAATCGGTCGGCTCTCCTCCGTCGAGACGGCAAACGAGGTGTGGTAGATGAGCCCGTTCAGGTCCTTACCCGGAACCGACACGCCTTCGGAGAAGTCGACCTCGGCCAGCGTCGGAAATTCGTCCGCGGGCAGGCCGTTCAGCTTGAAATGACTGCGTCCGCATCGAAGCTCGATCTGGTCCCCTCTGGTCGTGACTTCCACGGGCTGGTCCGGAAGCTCGCGCGTAATCTCCTGAAGCTTCTTTCCGGGAGCCGTCAGGCTTCCCTCCTCCTTCACGTCGGCGAGCACCTTCACCCGAACTGCCACATCGAGATCCGTCCCGCTCATCCACACTCCGTCGCCGGTCGCCTCGAAGAGAATGTTGGAGAGCACCGGAAGCGTCGTCTTCGAGGGGATGCTCGCCGAAACGGCAGCGAGCCCGTTGTGAAGGTTCTGCCTGGTGATCGTGAAATTCATCGGGGGGATGCTCCTGACTTCCGTGATGCCGGGTTCGTTCGGGACCGAGTGCGCAAAGTCTTCACAAGCCTTGGATACTATCTCTCTTCTTTATTAAAAAACATAGTCGTAGTAGGGGGTGTGGATGTGTGGACAGCCACCCCCGTGAGGACGCTTTTGACAAGGTGACGAAAGGAGTTTCGACGGGACGACGAAAGCCGGGAAAGTGTGAAGAGAATGGGGGGAGGCCGGCGACGGCCGCGCGATCGCGAAAAGCTCGGTGGAGAACGACCGGGTTTTCCACGCTTTGCACATCAATCCCGGTAGGGGCTGCCGGCCGAGTCCCGGAGCTCGCGCATGGCACTCTCCACCCGGCGGCGGAAGTCGGCGTCTTCGCCCATGCGCCCCTGCACTTTCCGAATGGAGTAGAGGACCGTGGAGTGGTCGCGTCCTCCGAACAAGCCGCCGATCTCGGTAAGCGGCATGCCGAGAATCTCCCGGATGGCGTACATGGCCACATGGCGCGCCTCGGTCACGTTTCGCGTCCGTGTCTTCGCGGAGAGCGATTCGATGCGGACGCGCCAGCCGCCTGCGATGACCTCTTTGATACCCTGCGGTGATGCCACCGGGTGCCGCGGCTGCATCTCCTGACGACGCAACGCGAGGACACGCCGCGCGAAGTCGGGTGTGATCTCCTGATTCCAGACCGACGATACGGCCAGCAGCTTCAGGACCGCGCCCTCGAGCTCGCGAACCGACGATGTGCACGAATGGGCGATCCGCTCGATGACGTCGTCGTCGAGAGCGAGCCCCTCGTCATCCGCCTTCTTGCGGAGGATCGCCATGCGCGTCTCGAAGTCCGGCGGCCGGAGGTCGACGACGAGCCCCCACTCGAAGCGCGACACGAGCCGCTGCTCGACGCCCTCCATCTCCTTGGGTGGCCGATCGCACGTCACCACGATCTGCCGCTGCATGTCGTAGAGCGCGTTGAACGTGTGGAAGAACTCCTCCTGCGTGCTCTCTTTTCCCTTGAGGAACTGAATGTCGTCGACCAACAGGAGGTCCATGCGGCGATACCGGTCGCGGAACGCCGCCGTACGGCCCTGCCTGATCGCGGTCACCAGCTCGTTCGTGAAGTGCTCCGATGATACGTAGGCCACGTGCCGCTCGGGACGCTTGGTCAGGAGCTGGTGGCCGATGGCGTGCATCAGATGCGTCTTGCCGAGACCGACCCCACCGTAGAGGAAGAGCGGGTTGTACATCTTGCCGGGCTCGTCGGATACCGCCTTGCACGCTGCTTCCGCGAGTTGGTTGTTGGTGCCCACGACGAAGCGGTCGAACGTGTAACGGCGAAAGAGCCCGGGGTCGGGATGGAGCGCGAGATCCTCCGAGGTGACGCCGGCGTCCCGGGAGGCGGCGCCGGCGCTCGTGGACCCGGCCGCATAGGAGGCGTCGAGACGAAGCGCCGGGACCGCGGCGTCGTCGAGCGTGGTCGAGCAGCGCACCGCGATTCGAAGAGGCCGACCGAGCAGCCGCTCGGCCTCGGCCTCGAGCATCGATCCGTACTTGTCCTCGAGCCACTCGACGTGGAACGGATTCTTCGCTTCGAGAACGAGCTCTTCGGCGGTCAGCGCCATGACCTTCGCGCTGGCGATCCAGGTGCTGTGGGCGTGCTCGGGAACCTTGTCCCGGATCGCCTCTCGAATGCGCGACCAGACCTCGGTCGCGGTCAGCTCCACCGTACCCTCGAAGATCCGTCGTCAGTGTCGTCGCCATGCCGGCGAGCGGGTCGGAATCGGATCGGGAGCGACGGCATCTACGGATGCGTTCCGGGTTCTCGTGAGCGGTATGGAGGGGCAGCCGAATTCCGAAGGGGCGTCGAACCTATCCAGCCCCCCGGCAAAAGTCAAAACTCGGCGGAGGCGCCCGATCATGGCGAGAATCAAGGGCTTTCCAGACAGGTGACATTGACCGTTTTGCCGCGTCCCAGCTATCTTTTCAAGCTCGTCTCCAAAACCGTACATCCATGAATCGGGCTGGCAGGAATGAAGCCGACATACAAGCCCCGCAATCGGAAGCGGGTGAACAAGCACGGGTTTCGCTCTCGCATGAAGACGAAGGGGGGACGCAAGACGCTCAACCGTCGGCGCAAGCACGGCAGGGTGCGTCTCGTCGTCAAGATCGGCCGGAAGTAGCCGACCATCGCACGGGTCGAGTCGAGCGCCTTCCCCGCGAGGCCCGCATTCGACTCGGATCCGAGATCCGTGAGCTGCTCGAGCGGGGGAAGCGGAAGAGGACCAGGAGCCTGGACGTCTTCTTCGCGGCTTCCCCCGCTTCGCGTTCTCGCCTCGGGGTCATCGTACCGAAGCACGGCCACAGGATCGTGGACCGGAACGTCGTCAAGCGTCGCCTCCGGGAAATCGGGCGGCGTCGCGTTCTGCCGGCGCTGGATGCCGCGGGCGTGGCGGCCGACGTGCTCGTGCGGGCCAGGCGTTCGGCGTACGACACCGACTTTGCGGGGCTGGAGAGAGAAGTGATGAAAGCTGTGGAGGAGCTGTGGTCGCCAAAATCCTGATCGGAGCCGTTCGGCTCTATCAGTTGGCAATCTCGTCGTGGACGCCCGCGTCGTGCCGATTCACGCCCACGTGCTCGGCGTACGCGATCGAGGCGGTCGCGCGACACGGAGCGGCGAAGGGCGCATGGATGGCGCTGAAGCGGATCGGACGTTGTCACCCCTGGGGTGGGCACGGCTACGACCCCGTGCCGATGTCCGACGCCGGCGTGGAGAGCCTCGAGCTCCGCGATGGCAGCCGGAGCGCACCGTGTGCCGATGAAATGATCGCCGGATGAAGACCGAAGCCCGCTTTCTGCTCGCCGTCGTGCTCATGCTGCTCGTGCTCATCGGCACGAACCGGCTCTTCCCTCCCGTCATACCGGAGGACCTCGGGACGACGACGACGGATTCCGTGGGGGGAGACGTGGGCCAACCGGTGGACGAGGGCGTGCCGCCGGCGGGCGAGCCCAGGGCCGACACCGTGCGCCCGGTGCCGGGCGTCGTGGGGGGCGGGCCCGACCGGGGTGCTGCCGTGCCGTCCGAGGACGTTGCTGCTGCGGACGCGCCGCCCGAAGTCGAGGTCACGGTCGAGGGCCCGCTCTACAAGTACGTGTTCTCGTCACGAGGTGCGCGTATGCTGTCTGGCCAACTCCTCCGGTTCGAGGCGCTGAACCGCAACGGCCCCGTGGAGATCGTGCCGGACGGAGCCGACGGGTATCTCTCGCATCGGCTCGTCGTCGGAAACGACACGCTCGACCTGAGGGGCGTTCCGTTTCGGGTGGAGCCCGAGGGCGGGCTGCGGCTGGGCGAGGGCGAAGGGCCGGGAACGCTCAGCTTCGTGTACGAGCGACCAGAGAGCGACTTCCGGTTCAGCGTCGAGTACACCTTCGATCCCTCGGACTATTCCGTGGGTGTGCGGGGTCGGGTCGATGGAGTCGCTCGGGCGCTTCTGGTAACGGACATCGGGGCGGGCCTCGCTTATGCGGAGGCCGATTCCGCGCTCGAGGCGCGAGCGATGGCCTACGTCTACAACCATCCACGCAACGGCATCCGCTCGATTACGCTCGATGGAGCTGATCCGACGGTGGTGGAGGGTCCGCTCGTATGGGCTGCGTTCCGCAGCAAGTTCTTCGTGATGGCGATTCTGGCGGGCGAGAGCGATGAAATTGCCTCCGACGCGAGCTACCTGGGCGGTCTCATCGTTCGCGACAGCGACATCCCGGAGCGTGTTCGCATCGGGGCGGCTCAGACGGTGACGAGCACCAGCCCCTTCGCGTTTCGCCTCTTCATGGGTCCCCAGGAGTACGCGCTGCTCTCTTCCCTGGGGCAGGGCATGGAGGACGTCAACCCATACGGATGGCGGTTCTTCCGGCCGATCATCCGTCCGTTCGTGTCGATCATCATGACCGTCCTCATCTTCCTCCATACGAACCTGGCGCTCGGGTACGGATGGGTGCTGATCGTCTTCGGCGTGCTCATGCGCGTGGTCTTCTTTCCGCTGCACCACAAGGCGATGAAGGCGCAGCTTCGCAACATGGCGGCGCAGCCGCTGGTCAAGGAGATCCAGACCAAGCACAAGGACAATCCGGAGAAGCTCCAGAAGGAGATGATCAAGCTGTACAAGGAGCACGGCTTCAATCCGTTGGCCGGCTGCATTCCGATGTTGTTGCCCTGGCCCGTGCTCATCGCGCTCTTCTTCGTCTTCCAGAACACGATCGAGCTGCGGGGCGTCGAGTTCCTCTGGCTTCCCGACCTCTCCGCCAAGGATCCGCTCTACATCCTGCCGATCATCCTGGCCGCGTCGATGTTCCTCATGCAGTGGGTGAGCCTGCGCTCGCTCGACCAGGACAACCCGCAGATGAAGATGATGATGTACATCATGCCGCCCATGATGCTCTTCATCTTCATGAACCTCGCGAGCGGACTGAACCTCTATTACGCGACCGCGAACATCGCGACGCTGCCGCAGCAGATCTGGATCGCGCGCGAACGCCAGAAGATGCAGGGACAACCGCCGCTCTCGCTTTCGCGCGACTAGACTGCGCGCCTACGTCCGGGCGCGAACCCAGCAGAGGAGTCCGATGGACGTCGACACGATCGTTTCCCTGTCGACGGCGGCAGGCGTCGGCGCGATCGCGATCGTCCGCCTTTCGGGCCCCGACGCGGCGAAGATCCTTCTTCGACTCGCGGCGCCCGGCACCGAGCTTCCCGACGAGCGCCGGGTCACCCTGCTCGACCTGCTCGACCCCGATGACGCCTCGGTGCTCGATCGCGCGTTAGTCACGCGCTACGTAGCACCGGCGAGCTTCACGGGCGAGGATCTGGTCGAGATCTCCTGTCACGGCGGTTGGCTCGTGCCGGGGCTCATCGTCGACGCCTGCGAGCGAGCTGGCGCCCGGCGCGCCGAGGGGGGCGAGTTCACGCGCCGCGCCTATTTGCGGGGCAAGCTGGACCTCGTGCAGGCCGAGGCGATCGCCGACATCATCGAGACACGGAGCCGCGCGCTGCACCGCGCCGCCCTGAGCCAGCTCGACCGCGGGCTCTCGGCCAGGGTCTCGGCGTTACGCGAGCGACTCGTTCGGGTCGAGGCGCTCTTGGCTCATCACATCGACTTTCCGGAAGAGGACGATGCGCCCGTACCGCTCGAGGAGGTCATGGCCGAGGCCACGCGCCTCGTCGACGCCCTGGATGCCATGCTGGCGACGGCACCCGAGGGCGAGCTGTTGCGCGACGGGGCGCTCGCGGTCTTCGCGGGGCGCCCCAATGTGGGCAAGTCCTCGCTCTACAACGCGCTTCTCGGGCAGGAACGCGCGATCGTGACGGAGGAGCCGGGCACGACGCGCGACGCTCTGGAGTCCACGGTGCAAATGGGAGGGTTTCCCTTTCGGCTCGTGGACACGGCCGGGTTGCGCGAGTCGGCCGAGCACATCGAACGACTGGGGATCGAGATCGCGCGGAGGTACCTGGATCGTGCGAACGTGATTCTCCTCTGCGTTCCCGTGGACGAAGGTCCGAGCCCCGAGGACATCGAGTTCGCACGGCACGGGGCCGACGCGCCCATCGTGATCGTCGAGACGAAGTCGGACCTGCTCGAGGACATGTCGGATCGAGTAGCCGGTCCGGAGGCCGCCGACGAACGTTGGCGCGATGGACCTGAGGTAGCGGGTAGGGTGCGTGTGTCGGCAGAGACGGGCGCGGGGCTCGATCAGCTCCGGCAGCTCCTGCCCGAGCTCGTGTACTCGGCGGTGGTTGGTGCCGGCAGTGACGATCCGGTCATCACCCGACGCCGGCACGCTCGGGCGCTCGAGGCAGCTCGCGACGAGGTCGAGCGGTTTCGTGACGGCTTGGCCGAGGGCCTCCCGGCCGAGGTGGCGGCAACCCATCTTCGATCCGCGGAGACCGCGCTCGAGGAGCTGTTGGGCACGGTATCCGTGGATGACGTTCTCGACGTCGTCTTCCGCGAATTCTGCGTAGGGAAGTGACGGGTGTTCATGAGCGATCGATCGGGGCCGGACCACGACGTGGTGGACCGCGGGTACGTGCTGCACGGACAGGTGCAGGGCGTTGGGTTTCGATGGTGGACCCGTCGTCAGGCGGAGCATCTCGGCGTGGTGGGCACGGTCGAGAACCTGCGCGACGGCTCGGTGCGCGTCGTGGCGCGGGCACGCGCGGACGTGCTCGCGCGCTTTGAGCACGTGCTGGGAGAGGGGCCGCCCGTCGCACGGGTCGATCGGGTCGACCAGATAGCCGCGGAGCTCGCGCCGGGCGTCTCCGAGTTCACGATCCTGACAGCGTGAAGACCGGATCCGGGGTAAGCAGGTCGCTGAAGAACTAGGGTGGGCCGCGCGCAGGGGTCTTGCGCGTGTCAGAGCAAGGAACGATGACGAGGCGTAGCAGCGCTACGGCGAGGAAGAGAGACGAAGCTATGACCCGCAATCCCCCTGCGCCCAACAGTCTGGTGCATGATAACGTACGCGGTCGTGGGTTGGGGTGGCACGGCCCCATCTCCGTCGTTGGAGCTCCTAGCCGTAGCTTTGGCTATGGCGTCGTCGCTCCGCCTAGGATCTGGGGCCGTGGCATCCCCAACGCGGGCCGCTGTACGTCTTCAACACCCTTCTAAGGTGTGCCGGCAGCGGCACGGGGGCGAAAGCTAGGGAAAGCGCTCAGGCCACTCAACGACCGAGACGAAACCCGGACCGGGCCGGGTGCGTAGGGCGGTGCGATGAGCACAGACAGCGCTTCCCTGCCCCGCGCCGCCGCCCGGTGGTTCGCCCACTCACGGCAGGATGGTAGACCTCTGGCCGCTCCGGACTATGCGTCCCTCGACGATCGCGAGCTAGCCACCCAGGCGGCCCGCGGTCGCGAACCGGCGTTTCGGGAGCTGCTCGTCCGGTACGAGCGGCCGGTGTTCTCGCTCATCTACCGGATGGTGCGTGATCGCACGCTCGCGGAGGATCTCTCCCAGGAAGCGTTCATCAGGGCCTTCAACGCGATCGACTCGTACAAGACCAGCTACAAGTTCAGCAACTGGATCCTGAAGATCGCGAACAACCACACGATCGATCATCTACGCAAGCGCAAGCTCGACACGGTTTCCATCGACGGCTCGCCCCACGCCCGCACCGCCGAGGAGATCACCCAGAGCCGAGTGGTCATCGAGTCGCGCGACGAGAGTCCGCACGAGTACGTCGAGCACCGCGAGCTGGGAAGTCAGATTGAGAAGGCCATCGGCGACCTGCGCGAGGAGTACCGTACCGTCATCGTGCTGCGCCACGTGGAGGGCTACGCGTACGACGAGATCGCCGAGATCATGGATCTCCCCCTCGGCACCGTGAAGACCTATCTCCACAGGGCCCGGGCCGAGCTCAGAAAATCTCTCGCTCACGTGGCCTCGTGAATCATGGTGCGACCGGCGATATCCCAATGGCAAAGCGAACGATCGATGATCGGCACGCGCCCGCCCCTGGAAGGGCTTTTCATGAAACTCGGGCGCAACCGGGTTCGTAGTGGGTGGGGTACGCGACCACCAGGAGTCGACAGTGAATAGCGGCACGCACAACGCACATCTGAGCA
>Ga0299906_10005816_pt1 | contig 10012 bp, 7 predicted proteins | sample RVTome_14_FD_200259 | JGI IMG/M metagenome (GOLD analysis project Ga0299906, IMG submission 200259) | Soil microbial communities from uranium-contaminated site in the Upper Colorado River Basin, Wyoming, United States - RVT145D125 (version 2) ...
CGGCGACCGAGCTCGAGCTGTTGTGGAAGCTGCTGCCCCTCGGCCACCGGCTGGGCAAGCTCGGCGAGCTCGAAGCGGAGCTGGCGCGCGCCCTCGAGCTCACCGAGGGGGAGCCCACGCGGTTCACGGCCCTGGCCCTGGTGAAGGCCGAGCACGACCAGGACCAGGGACGGGTCGGCGCCGCCCTCAAGAGCGTCAAGGCGGCCCTGATGGCCTCGGAAGGAAGCCCGGCCGAGCGCCGGGCCCTGATCGTGATCCAGCTCGGCAAGCTGCTCCTGCGCCAGGAGCGGATGGCCGAGGCCCGCATGCTCTTTGCCGACCTGATCGGATTGGTCGACCGCCGGGGGCCGACCGTGCTCGGCGCGACCTGCCATTTCCACCTCGGCGAGATCGCGCTCTTCGAGCGCGACTTGGGCCGCGCCGAGGAGCACCACGGCCGCGCCCTCGCGCTGCGGCGCGAGCAGGGGCAGCCGCGGCCCTTGAGCGCCTCGCTCTGCGCCGGCGGCGCCGTGGCCATGGCGCGCGGCGACTACCCGGGGGCGCTCGAGCTCTACCGCGAAGCCCAGGACGTGCTCGGCGACCAACTGGAAAGCGAGCTCGCGGAGGCGCTCCTGGGCATCGGCCGCGCCCTCGGCCACCTCGGCGACCCGGCGGCGGCGAGCCGTTACCTGCGGCGGGCCCTGGCCCTGCGCCTGGGCCGCGGCGACCGCGTCGCCGAGCAGGCCGCCCGCCTCCAGGTCGCGGCCAACATGCTCGACCACGGGCAGGCCGACCAGGCCTTGAAGGAGGCGCGGCACGTCCACTTCAACCTCCTCCTGCTGCCGCGCTCGTCCCTCCTGGGCGACGCCGAGCTGCTCCTGGGGCGGGTGCTGGTGCAGACCAAGCAGCTCGACGAGGCCGCGGCGCGCTTTCGCGACGCCATGCGCTCCCACCTCGACCACGACCAGCTCGCGTCGGCGGCCCTCGACTGCTCCTGGCTGCTCAAGCTGGCGGTCCGGCGGGAGGACAAGGACGCCATCTTGAAGCGCGGCGCCGAGCTCGACGCGCTCTTCGACGGCGTGCGCTACCCCGTCCACGGCGAGGTGATCCTCTACCGTCTGTTCCGCGCTTTCATCTGGCTCGTCGAGCACGGCACCCAGGCCCGCGACCCGATCGCCTACCTGCGGCGGGCGCACCGGGAGCTGATGCGCAAGCTCGCCTTCCTTCCGCCCAAGATGCGCCACCAATTCCTCTTCAACGTCCGCGACCACGAAGAGCTGCTCAACGTGGCGGTCGAGCACGACTTGTCCCTGCCGTCGTTCTCTTCGCCCGCCGCCATCGTCCCGATCGAGTAGGATCCCCATACCCATTCACGCGAGGACGCTTCCATGCACGTCATCTTCGTCGAGCCCGCCTTCCCCTACAACCAGGCGAAATTCGTGCGCGCCCTGCGCGAGGTCGGAGCGCGCGTCACCGGCATCGGCGAAGCGCCCCGCGAAGCGTTGCCGGGCGAGCTGCGCCACTGGCTCTACGGCTACGAGCAGGTGGCGAGCGTGGTCCACGAGCCCTCGCTGCTCGAAGCGGCGCGGCGGGTGCAGGGGCGCGAGTGGGTCGACCGGCTCGAGGCCACCGTGGAGGCCCACATCATGGCGGCGGCGCGGGTGCGCGAGGCCTGCGGCATTCCCGGCACCAGCGAGCGCACGGCCTTCCTGTGCCGCGACAAGCCGGCGATGAAGGAGGCGCTGCGCCAGGCCGGGATCCCCACCGCCCGGTCGCTCGGCTCGAGCTCCGCCGAGGAGATCCGCGCCTTCGGCCGCGACGTCGGCTACCCCCTGATCATCAAGCCGCGCGACGCCGCCGGCGCTGCCGGCACCTGGCGCGTCGACGACGAGAGCGGGCTCGCGCAGGCCCTTGCCGAGTCGCACGTCGACCACGGCGCCTCGGTGGCGGTCGAGGAGTTCGTCGAGGGCCACGAGGGTTTCTTCGACACTCTCTCGATCGACGGCGAGATCGTCCACCACTTCATCACCCACTACTACCCGAACGTGCTCGAGGCGATGCGCACGCGCTGGATCTCGCCGCAGCTCGTCACCACCAACCGGCTCGGCGCCGAGAGCTACGACGAGGTGCGCGAGCTCGGCAAGAAGGTGATCCGCGTGCTGGGCATCGGCACCTCGGCGACCCACATGGAGTGGTTCTTCGGCCCCAAGGGCCTCAAGTTCTCGGAGATCGGCTGCCGGCCGCCGGGGGTGGGGGCCTGGGACCTCTACTGCGCCGCCCACGAGATGGACGTCTACAAGGAGTGGGCGATGACGGTCGTCCACGGCCGGACGTCGCAGCGCGCGAGCTGCCGCTTCGCCGCCGGCATCATCAACCTGCGCCCCGACCGCGACGGGCGCATCGCCGGCTACGAGGGCCTCGAGCTCCTGGGCGAGCTCGGCGGCCTGGTGATCGACAGCCACCTGCCGCCGGCCGGCCACCCCACCCAGCCGGTGGCGGCGGGCTACATGGCCAACGCCTGGATCCGCGTCAAGCACCCCGACTACGACGAGCTGCGCCGTATCCTCGACCGGATCGGCGAGACTGTGAAGGTCCGGGCGAAATAATCGGGCCGGGGGTATTCCCTCCGGCCGAGAAGTGTGTTACCATCCGCCCGTTCCTGACCGTTGTCCATCCGGTTCCGTTCGTGGGCCCGGTGTCGCCTCCTTTCCTTGCCCGGAAAGGAACGGAGGATGGACACTACGGCATGCGATCTCTTTCGCCGCTGTCTCACGCGGCGACACCCCGACGACTGGCACGAGTTCATCGGCCGCTATCAGCAGCGCGTCCACGGACTGGCGCGGCAGGTGCTCGTGCGCCAGGGCGTGCGGCGGGCGGCGCAGGAAACCGACGAGTACGTCCAGGAGCTCTATCTGCGGCTCTGGAGCGTCGACGGCCTGTGCTTTCGCGGCCGCACGGAAGAGGACCTCTGGCAGTACTTCGCCAGGGCCGTCCACAACCTGGCCGTCGACCACCGGCGCCGCGCCAAGGCGGCGCGGCGCTGCCGCGAGCGCCTGCGCCTGCGCGGCCAGGAGGCCATGAGCGACGACGTCACCGTGTCGCCGGAACGGCGCGCCATGGCGCGCCAGGACCTGCGCGGCGTGATCCGGCGGGTGCGGCGGGCCGCCAGGAACATCCGGGTCGAGCTCAAGCTGCGGGTGATCCGCCTGGCCTACCTCGACGGCTGCTCGAGCCCGGAGATCACCCTGCGCTTGCGCGGCCTGCTGACGCCGGCGCAGGTCGACGCGACGCTCTGCCGCCTGCGGCGGCGGCTGTCCGAGGACGGCCTGGCGCTCGGCCGCCGCTACGAGCGGGCGCCCGCCGCGGGTTGACGGGGTACCACGTTCAAGTGCTGGTATACTCCTCGGATGGCTGTCCCCCTGCCCAAGGAACCGGAACGCGACGAGGAAACCCCGGAGGAGTGCGTCTTTCGGCCTGTCCGCGGGCCGGACGGCCGCTGGTCGATCGAGCAGCTCCCCCTGACGCTCGACGTCCTCCTCCATCCCCGGAAAGACGACCACGTGCCCCAGAGCGACCCCCACACGCGGATCCTCAATCCTCTTGTCGACGTCCTGCGGCGTTACCTGGAACGTCAACGTCAACCCGATCTGGCGGTCTTCACGGATCTGCTGATCATCTGGGGCGTCGTGGGCCTGCGCAACGTGTCGCCCGACGTCAGCGTGGTGGAGGGTCTCGCCGACCGTAGGGCGGTCGATCGCAGCCTCGATCTCGGTGAACAGGAAGGGGCGCGGGTGCGTCTGGTCGTCGAGGTCGTCTCGCCGAGCTCGAAGCTGCAGCGGGCGAAGGACGAAGAGCACAATCCCGAGGTCTTCCGCAGGGCCGGCGTCGAGGACCTGGTGCTCGTCTATCCGCCGCGCCCGGACGGGACGGAGCCCCTGCGGTTGAAGCATCTGAGCCTCGACCCCGGAGGACGCTACCGCGAAGCGCGGCCGGATCGGCGAGGTCGGTTCCTGCTGCGCTCGGTGGGCTTGCGGATCAGCGCGGACGGGGACCGGTTGGCGTTGGAGGACGCCGTCACCGGCGACCGCCTCCTGAGCTCGGAGGAGGCAGAAGCAGCGGCCTATCGCGTCGAGATCCGTGCCGCGAGTGAGGCGGCCGCACGCCGCGAGGCTGAAGCGGAGCTGGCCCGCTTGCGCGAAGAGGTCGCCCGCCTGAGGGCTCGCTGAGCACCCGAATCAGGCGGTCTCACCCCCATGAATGGGCACCGGTGAAGCTTCATGACGTCCCATGGGACGACGCCAGGATCGGGACGAGACGATCGACGACATCCTCCAGATAACCGGCAAGAAGGGTCCCGCGGCCCCGAGCGCGGAGGACGTCGAGGTCAGTCTCACGCCAACAGGCGTCCTCCCGATCTGAGCCTGGCTGAACGCCCAAGTCTCGCTCGAGGATCAGCTTGGCGTTGTTCTTCCCCCTCTTGCGCTTTGCCGTCAACCGTTCACCCGCGGAGCACGGATCGAAGCCGAGCTTTCGGCGGACTCTCTCCAGGGCGGCCTTCTCGTCGCGGTTGCGAGGCACGAAGCCGTTCAAGACCCAGCACTCCCGCTTCGTGGCTGGCGTCGCGAGGACGACGGCGAACGGCCATGGACGTTCATCGCGTGCACGCTTCAAGCTCGACACACGCTCGTCGACGTCGTCCGTGTCGCGGACGAGGACGACGGCTTCGGGGCGCTCGCCCAGGGAGTTGAAGAGGAACAGAGCCAGCCGTGCCCGGCGTTCGTCGAACGCGCCGTTGAATCGTCCGAGGATCACGAGAGACCGGCGCTTCGCCGAACGTTCGATCACGTTCCACGCGAGGTAGTCGGTCCCTCCCTCGAAGCCTCGCCATTGGCAGAGACCTGGCAGGCTCTCGCTCTCGAGCCAGTCGATCCTCTCGGCGGAGACGCGCTCGGCAAGACCACACGCGATGCGCTGATCGCTCTTCGCCTCGCTGACGACGCCGAAGACGAACGCCGCCTCACTTCTTGACATCGCGGATCCAGTCCTCGCCGGCCGTCGACCAGAACTCCCCGGGGGACATCACGTCCTTCCAGCGTTCGAACTCCGGATGGTCCGAGAGCTCACGGATGGTGGCGGAGCCGTCCTCGAGGAAGCCGGTGAGACGGACTTCCTCGGGCCTGAGCGCGTCGAGGAGATAGGGCGAGTGGCTGGTGGCGAGGATCTGGACGTTCATCTCCTCCGTCATGCGGCGCAGGCAGCCAACAAAGTCGCTGAGCGCGCGCGGATGAAGACCGCGTTCGAGATCGTCAATCAAGACCAGTACGTGGGCTTTGCGGTCTTTCCCAACGAGCTTTTTCCCTTTTCTCGTAGCGGCTTCAACGCTGGTGACGATACCGAGGACGAGGATCGTGCCGTCGCTGATGACGTTGGGCGACAGATCGGGTGCATCCTTCATGTCGAAAATCAGCTCATTGCCGGCCAAGGTCTCGGCGGCCCGCCGAACTTGAGCTCGCTTGAGCCGCACTCGCTCAAAGCTCGGAATGATCGACTTGACCTGAGTCTCGATCCATTCGAGGCGTTCATCGTCCTGCAGCTTCATGTCCGCCAGGACGGTCGCCAAACCGTAGCCATTGGCCCGGATGGCAAGCTCGTCGGGATCCAGGTACGATGGGCTCCTCAGCGACTCAGGTTCGAACTTCAACAGCTTGATGACGGGCAAGGTCTTCGGCAAGGCCACTCGTGACTCCTCGATGGGGGGTTCACCATTCTCTGAAAAGAAGAAACAAGAGGAGTCCCGGTTGAAAACGATGAAACGGTTCTCGCTGGTCGAAGTCTTCCTTCCATAGGAGCGGAAGAAGTCACACGTCACCCGCTCGAGGACCTCCCGGTCCGGTTGAGAATCATCCCTTCGGTAGATGTCAGCGTGGGCCTCGTCGAGTGCTGCTTTGACTCTGCGCAGCGCCTCCATCGCCATCGTCTTGCCCGACGCGTTCGGCCCCACCAGGACGGTCAGCGGCGAGAGGCTGAACTCCGCCTCGCGGAACGGACCGTACTCCCGGAGCCAGATCTTCCTGATCATGTCCGTGATTCTCCCTGATCCCTCCCTCCGGGGCAAGGCCCGAGGGAGTGCTACGCTGGGCGGCCATGGCGACGCCCGACCGCGTGATCCTCGTCGACGGCAGCGCCCTGCTCTACCGGGCCTTCCACGCCCTGCCTTCGCGGCTCAGCACCGCCTCGGGCCTGCTCACCAACGCCGTCTACGGCTTCGCCACGACGTTCAAGAAGCTGCTCTCCGGCCGCCGCCCGCGCCGCGGAGCCGTCGTCTTCGACCCTCCCGGTCCGACCTTCCGAGACGAGCGCTACCCGGCCTACAAGGCCGACCGGCCGCCGATGCCCGGCGAGCTCGCGGCGCAGATCCCGGCGGTCGAACGGCTGGTCGCGGCCCACAACTTCCCGCTGCTGCGCGTCGCCGGCTACGAGGCCGACGACGTGATCGGCACCCTCACGCGCCAGGCCGTCGAGGCCGGCATGGAGGTCTACATCGTCTCGGGCGACAAGGACTTCGCGCAGCTCGTCGGCGACGACGTGCGGGTGATCGACACCCTGCGCGACGTGGTCTACGACCGCGAGCTGGTGCGCAAGAAGTGGGGCGTCGCCCCCGAGCAGTTCGTCGACTTCCTGGCGCTGACCGGCGACAGGGTCGACGGCATTCCCGGCGTGCCCGGCATCGGCGCCAAGGGCGCGGCCCGCCTGCTCGCGGGCTTCGGCTCGCTCGACGGCGTCCTGGCGCGTCTCGACGAGCTGCCGCCGCGCCAGCGCTCGCTGCTCGAAGAGCACCGCGAGAGCGCCCTGCTCTCCCGCGAGCTGGCGGCCATCGACCGTCACGTACCGCTCGACGTCGCCCTCGCCGACCTCGAGATCGAGCCGCCCGCGGCCGCGACGCTCAACGCCCTCTTCAAGGAGCTCGAGTTCTTCTCCCTGCTCTCGGAAGAGGAGACGGCCCGCCAGGCCGCGATCGCCCGCGCCGACTACGCCGCCTGCCGCACCCTCGCCGAGCTCGACGAGCTGCTCGCGAGCCTCCCCTCGAGCGAGCCGGTGGCGCTCTTGCCGATCCACGACAAGGCGTCGCCGATCTACGGCGAGCTCGCCGCGCTCGCCTTCTGCGCCGAGCCCGGACGGGCGCGGCTGGTGCCGCTCTTCGGCCGCGACGGCCTCGGCGCGGCGGCCCTCGAGCGGCTCGCGCCGTGGCTGCTCGACCGCGAGCGGCCCAAGGTCACCTACAACGCCAAGTTCCTGTGGATCGCCTTGCGCCGCCAGGCCCTCGGCGTCGACGGCCTGGTGGGCGACGTGCTCCTCGAGTCGTTCCTGGTCGAGCCCGTCAAGGTCATCCCCCACCACCTCGGGCAGATCGCCCGCGAGTACCTGCGCGTCGCCCTGCCGCCGGAGAAGCAGGTGATCGGCGCCGGCCAGAAGCAGAAGCTCTTCACCCAGGTGCGGCTCGACAAGCTGGTGCCGTGGGCCTGCCAGCGCGCCGACGCGGTGGCCCAGGCGTGGCCGGTCCTGCGCCGCCGGCTGATCGAGGAAGGACACCTCGACGCGCTGCAGCAGGTCGAGCTGCCGATGGCCTGGGTGCTGGGCGAGATGGAGCTCGCCGGCATCGGCGTCGACCCGCGCGAGCTGGCGCGCATGGGCCAGGACTTCGCCGCCCGGCTCGACCGCATCCAGGCGCGGATCTTCGAGCTCGCCGGCCGCGAGTTCAACGTCGGCTCCCACCAGCAGCTCGGCGCCGTGCTCTTCGACGAGCTCGGCCTGCCGGTGCTCAAGCGCACCAAGAGCGGCTACTCGACCGACGCCGACGTCCTGGCGCGTCTGGCCGGCAAGCACGAGATCGCCCGCCAGGTGCTCGGCCACCGCAAGCTCGCCAAGCTCATCAACACCTACACCGAGGTGCTGGTGCGCTCAGTCCATCCGCGGACCGGCCGCATCCACGCCACCTTCCAGCAGACCGCGAGCGCCACCGGGCGTCTGATCTCGACCGAGCCCGACCTCCAGCGCACCCCGATCCGCTCCGAGGAGGGCAAACGCATCCGCCAGTGCTTCGTGGCGCGCCGGGGCTCGAAGCTGATCTCGGCCGATTGGAGCCAGATCGAGCTGCGGCTCCTGGCCCACTTCACCGGCGACGAGCTCCTCGTCAAGTCGTTCCGCGACGGTGCCGACGTCCACCGGCGCACCGCCGCCCAGCTCCACGGCTGCGCCGTGCAGGAAGTGACGCCCAAGCAGCGCGAGGTCGGCAAGACGGTGAACTTCGCCACCATCTACGGCCAGGGCGCCACCTCGCTCGGCAAGCTCCTGGACGTGCCGCGCCAGGAGGCCCAGCGCACCATCGACGACTACTTCGCGGCCTACCGCGGAGTGCGCTCCTGGCTCGACCGGACGATCGCCGAGGCCCACGAGAAGGGCTACGTGACGACGCTCATCGGCCGCCGGCGCTACGTCCAGGAGCTGCGCACCAGGGCGGTGATGGAGCGTCAGGCCGGCGAGCGAATCGCCGCCAACACCCCGATCCAGGGCTCTGCCGCCGACCTGTGCAAGATGGCCATGATCGCCATCGCCAGGAGGCTCGCCGAGGGCGGCTTCGAGACCCGCATGGTGCTCCAGATCCACGACGAGCTGGTCTTCGAGGCGCCGGTCGCCGAGGTCGACGCGGTGGTCGAGCTGGTGCGGCGGGAGATGGTGGAGGTCTATCCGCTCACCGTGCCGCTGGCGGTCGACGTGGGCGTCGGCGACACGTGGGGGGAGGCGCACTTGTAGAGCGGCTGCTGCGCCGTGCAGGAATCCGTCCCTATTCCATCGTCCCTATTCCATCGTCGACCTCAAACGCTTGCGCTGGGATCCTGGCCCGCGGCTTCGCCGCGGGAATCCCCCCTGCCCCCCTTTTTCAAAGGGGGGTACCTGACGGCTCGCTTCGCCTCGCGCGTGCGCGGACGCACGCCTGTTGCCCGGTGAGCGCCGAGCCGAGGCGTCAGCGAGGAGTCCGCCTCCCCCCTTTGAAAAAGGGGGGCCGGGGGGGATTTCCGGAGGGCAGCTACCGTCTGCAGTTGTCGAGGAGTCCGAGGACGTCAAGCGGGGCCTCGGTGGAAGGCCGACTGTGCTAAGCTGAGAGCGCTGCGACGGGAGCTGGACGACATGGCCACCGCCTATCTTGAAACCACGATACCGAGCTACCTGACGAGCCGCCCGAGCCGTGACTTGATCGTCTCGGCCCACCAGCAAAAGGGGCTACGGAAAGCGGCGAAGCGCGACATACCGCGCCGCCAGGAGCTCGACTCCGAGACTGACCGGGATGGGACGAACCCTATCACCGGATGGGTCGGGATGAGTCGAAGGGACCACGATGAGCGTCTTCACGGGCTCGAGCTCCAAGCCAACCGGCTCGACGTGGCCACCCTCCGCGATGAGCTGATTCGCGGTACCCTCGTCGATCTCCCAGGCATGGCTCACATCGGCGAGGAGCCTGGTCAGGCGGACCCAGACGCCCTTGGCGTGCCGTCGTTGGCGATACTCCCACTGGCGCACCGACGCTCGCGCGCGAACGCTTCTGGCACGACGCTCGAGGACTTCACTCATCGGAGCTATCTTCCCTCGATTCGAGCCGGCGCAGCAACTCCGCTACACGGGCGCGTCGTGGACGAGGATCCGGCATGTTGGGATGGGGCGCCAACAATGACAGCAGCGACAGGTTCGAGCGGACCGAGTATTGCTGCTCCGGTCGAAGTCCGTCATACAGGTCTGTGAGCTCGTCGAGATCGCGACTGTCCGCGACCGGCCGTCACCGCGATCACCGCGCCGCCGTTTATCCGACGCGGATCTTGCCCAACCCGAAGGTCGTGCCCTTGCCGACGTGGTGCGACACCCCGGGCGGGTCTCGTCGATGAGCTTGTGGCACGGGGATTTCGAGCTCGGGCCCGACTGTCCCAAGACCTCCCATCAGCGCGACTTGAAGGCGCTGATGCTGTTGGGCGCGGAGGGCCGG
>Ga0299906_10005817_pt1 | contig 10012 bp, 6 predicted proteins | sample RVTome_14_FD_200259 | JGI IMG/M metagenome (GOLD analysis project Ga0299906, IMG submission 200259) | Soil microbial communities from uranium-contaminated site in the Upper Colorado River Basin, Wyoming, United States - RVT145D125 (version 2) ...
TGGACCAACTTGATAAGTAATGCGATCGATGGCGTTGGCGAAGAAGGGCTGATCACATTACGTACCGCTAGCGAGGGCGCCTGGGTCATCGTTGAGGTCGAAGACAACGGCCCCGGCATCGCGCCTGAAGATCAGGGTCGGGTCTTCGACCCTTTCTTTACGACCAAGCCGCCCGGCGCCGGCACAGGGCTCGGGCTGAATGTCACGTACAACATTGTCAGTCTCCAGCATAGCGGCGAGATCAGCCTCCGCTCGGAACCAGGTGCGACCGTCTTCCGCGTCCGGCTCCCCGTCCAAATGGAATCGAGGGGCGTGTGAGCCCGGCTCCCAAGCGACGGCTGCAGAACTTATGAACGCCGATCAGGACCCCCCCGTGCCCTCGCCAGTCGGGGGGTCGGTCGCCGAGCATAAGTTGATCACCATACTGTTCGCAGACGTTGTCGGCTCGACCGGGATGGGGGGGTCGATCGATGCCGAGACGCTGCGTCTGGTGCTCGACCGCTGCCTGCGCCTGATGAGCCAGGCCGTCGACCAGTTTGGGGGGACAGTGGCCAGGCTCAGCGGGGACGGACTGCTGGCCTTCTTCGGGGCGCCCTTGGCCCATGAGGATGACCCGGAACGCGCCGTGCTGGCCGCCTTGGCGATCCACCGATCGATTGCCGATTACAGCCGCGAGCTGGGCGATCAACCCCTGTCGGTACGGGTTGGTATCAACAGTGGCCGGGTGGTCATGGGCGTCGTAGGCGGAGAACTGCAATCCGAGTACACCGCCATGGGACAGCCCATCCATTTAGCCGCCAGATTGCAGTCGGCAGCCGAGCCGGGCACCAGCCTGCTCGGCGAGACAACCACTCGGCTGGTGGCGCACCGTTTTTCGCTTGAACCAATGGGTCCGCTTTCCTTGAAGGGGTTTGACGAGCCCCAACCAGCTTACCGAGTCATCGCCGAACTGGCGGAGCCGGAAACCAGGCGCGGGCTCGAAGCCGGCAGCAGCTCGCCTCTCGTCGGCCGGGATCGTGAATTGGCAGAGCTCTCCGAACGTCTCGACGGGCTCTCCGACGGTAGGGGTGCCATCGTTGCCCTGGTGGGCGAACCCGGCATCGGCAAGAGCCGATTGCTGCGTGAGGCCCGCCGGTCCCACGAGAGCCTTTCGACCCGCTGGGCCGAAGGCCGCGCCTACTCGTACAGCCAGAACCAGCCGCTGAGTGTAATTCGCGATCTGGTCGCAGAGCTGCTGGGCCTCTCGACCTCCGACACTCCGGCCATGCTCGACTTGAAACTCGAACGCGGTCTGGCGCCGCTCTTCGATGGGGGCCTGGAAGACGTTTGGCCGTTTGTGGCGCGCCTGGTCGGTGCGCCGCGGCCGCCGGAGGCGCCGGCTCGACTCGAGACCTTGAGCGCCGAAGAGCTGAATCGGCGGATGGCTCGGGCGTTCACGCAAACCATCGAAGCCGTCGCCAGTCGCCAACCGCTTGTTCTAAGCTTCGACGATCTGCACTGGTCGGATCCGACCTCACTTGATTGGATCCAGCAGCTGCTGCTCTCGACCGAGCAACAATCTCTCCTTATCGTGCTCATTTTCCGCCCCGACCGTGCGGGTCGAGTCTGGGACCTGAAGACCACGGCCGAACGCGACTACGGCCACCGATATCAAGAGCTGTGGCTTAAGCCGCTGACTAAAGATGAGAGCGATCAACTGCTCGAAGACCTACTGGCTCAGCCGCCTGCCGCCGACCTGCTCCAGGTAATCCATAGCCGAGCAGAAGGCAACCCGTTCTTCATCGAGGAGCTCGTCCGGGACGCCCGCGAGCGAACGGATCCGCAAGCCGGAGAAACGTCCCGGCCGCAGGACTCGCTGCGTGTGCCGGCCACATTGCAGGAGGTCGTGCAGGCTCGCCTCGATCGTCTTCCCAAGGACGAGCGGGCCACCCTGCAGGCCGCTTCCGTTCTGGGCCGGCGGTTCTCCCTCGACCTGCTGCAAGCGCTGGCGGCGGCCGACGGTGAGTTGTCCCATCATTTGCTCCAGCTCCAGCGCGCCGACTTGATTTGGGAGCGCGCCCGCCAGCCTCAGGCCGAATACGCCTTTCGCCACGCCATCGTCCAGGAAGTCACGTATCACAGCTTGCTCTCCGACCAAAGAAAGTCACTCCACCATCAGGCGGGCCTGGCGCTAGAACAGGCCCACCCCGACCGGCTCGGTGAGTTCGCCGGGATGATTGCCCATCACTACCTGCAGGCCGGGGAGCTCGAGCAAACGTTGCCGTACGCTCGATTGGCCGGTGAGACCGCCAGCGCCGTATTTGCCAATCACGAAGCGGCCGAGCATTATCGGCGCGCAGTACTGGCCGCCGTTCAGCTCTCCCGGCCATCGTCCGAATTGGTCGACTTGAGTCTCAGGGCCGGTCGGGCAGCCGAACTGGCCTCCGACTACGAGTTGGCCCAGACACTCTATGCTGAGCTCGAGAAGCTGGGGCAGGCGGATAGCGATGAGCGTATGCTGCTAGCCGCCAGCATCGCCCGGGCCACGCTCCTGGTCACACCCACCCGGTATTTCAACCCAGAAAGCGCGCTAGAACCGCTCGAGGAAGCGCTCGCAATGTCCCGCAGACTTGAGAATGGCGAAGCCGAGGCCAAAGTGCTCTGGCTGCTGTCGCTGCAAAGGCGCCACACAATGCCTGATGAGCGGGCCGTGGAGTATGGCGAGCACTCCCTGACACTCGCCCGTCAGCTGGGACTTACTGAGCAGCTTGGTTTCACACTGACCGATCTGTTCTGGGCCTACGCCAGCCTCTTCCGTCTCGACGAGGCCCAGCAGGCGGTCGAGCAAGCACTGGCGACCTGGCAGTCGCTGGGCAACTTGCCAATGTTGAGCGACAGCCTGTCCAGCTCGGTCTTTCTGCGATTCCTGCTCGGGGATTACGCCGGCGCCATCGAGGCCTCCCAGCAGGCACTCGAGATAAGTTTGCGCTCGGAAAACCTGTGGGGCCAATCGTTCAGCGGCCTCTATGTGGGGCCGGCCTACTGCGAGATCGGCGAATTCGGCGCCGGCATTGCCGAGATGCGGCGCTCCCTTGAACTCGGCGACCGTGCAGGCTTTGGCGTGCCACGGGCACTGCTGCCCGGGATCTTGAGTCACGTCCTCGCCGACCTGGGCTTGCTGGACCAGGCGCAAGGGTTGGCGGATGAATTCGCAAACGACGGCTACGAGCTGGCACCCTTTGCCCAAGTCATTCGAAACTCGATGCTGGCTTCCCTTCGAGTGCACCAGGGCAAGTTCGAGCAGGCGCAACAGCATCTTGACGAAGCCGAGTCGCTGGCAGGGTCACACGCCACCTTTGATTACGGTTTTCCAATCTGGATCACCCAGGGCAGATTGCTGCTGGCGACGGCCGAGTACCGGTCCACACTAGAGCTGGCGCGTGATGCTCGGAGCCGACTGGAGAAGATCGGCGTCCGACCATATGCGCAGGATGCGTATTGGCTGGAGGCAGAGGCCCTTGCTGCCCTTGGCGAGTCGGAGCAGGCTGCCGAAACCATTGCGGCGGCCCTGCGCGATGCCGCCGACGTCGGTAGCCGGCGCCTATGCTGGCGCTTTTACCATCGGCTGTCTACGTTGGCGGAGGCTTCCGGCGACAAAGAAGCAACCGCGCAGGCAAGGGCCCAGGGCCGAAAAGAAGTCGAATTCCTCGCCGAAAGGATGTTCGAGCCGGACCTGGCCGCTGCCTTCCTCAACCTGCCTGAGGTGCAGCAGCTCCGGGCGGATTGAGCGAAGTGCGATCCGGTGTCACCCTGGCCGCCGCTACCGGGAGCATCCCGCTGGCCAGATCGGCCTCGATCTTCTCACGCAGGCGCTCGGCGTGACCCCTGATGGTCGAGGCAAAGACCAGTCGGCCCATCAGGTCCATCAGCTGACGCATTCCCCAAGGTCCCTGCGCCGGGCCTGACAGCATGTCCAGTCTCGTTCCAGCTTCTGTCGGGACCAGCCGGTAGGTCCCGCGGACGCTCAGCCCCGGGAAGGGTGTTGTTTCATGCGTTGTGTATTGCTCGAACGGTTCCCAATCCAGGATCGTGTGAACCATGACATTCGAGCCGTGGGCACAGTAGAACACTGACCCGGTCCCCGTTCGGCTGTCGCCGCTCCGGTCCAAACGCTGGCGATCCGAGCCCATCAGCATCGTTCGGTACTCCGGCTTGGTGACGTATTCCCACAGCACGGGCTGAGGCACCGGATATTCGACCGAAATCACCGAGGCTGCCTCTTCATCCGTCACGAACGTACGGACCTCGTTCTTGCGCTGCTGCCACACCCCGTGGAGATCGTGCAGCACAACCCCAACCTCACCGACATCGTCATACTGCTCGCTGTGACGGGGCATCCCGGTCACCAGCGATTCCAATCCAAATGCTTCGACCGCTCGTTCGGTGATGGCAGCGTAGGCACGCAATCCTGTTGTGTCGGTGATGCTGTTCTTCATCAGGCGGTGTATCAGGTTAACATCGTGGCCGACCAATTGGAGCTGTTCACCAAACTGCTCCCGCACGAAAGTTCCATGATGGACAAAGAACTTTAGGTCAAGCGTCCCGATATTGCGGCAGGCGTTGCACTGGCATTGGTTATTGAGCAGCATTAATTGGAGTGCCTGGCGGAATGCCAGGTAGGTCCGCTCGACCATCTCGATCAGTGTTTGCGGGCTCTGGATCGCACCGTCCAGTGCATACGCATCAACGGAATCGCCTTCGACAGCCACAAGTATCAGCGGCGAACGTGTGTGTTCGATCAGCACGTTGAGCAGATCCTTGAGCACTTGGCGAGCGTGCTCTAGCTCGGATCCGTGGAGAAACTGGGTGTAACCGGTGATGTCTGCGTTGAGTAGGATGCCTCGCTGGGCCACCCGACAATTGTACAAGGTGACGGACGAGCCCGCCGCCGGCTGTCAGCCAGCCTCGGTTGGTGGCACGGGCTGCTTGACAACCTGGCGGTCACCAGACCGGTTTCGGTGACGCAGCCGGGCTGGCTCGGCCCCCGCATCAACCAACCTGAGCTCAGCCGGCAGGCTGGTCTCCGCCAAACCAAGTTGCGACGCTTTCCAGGGTCGTCCTGGCGTTTCCGGCACTCGGATGGGGGTGATCGCAATCCTGCGCCGGTCGGCCGTCACCGCCCGGCGCCGGGCAAGGCTGGCAACGGCCAACACCGACCGGCGGACCGCCGGCAAGCGCACGACCAGTAAGCCGAACATAACCCCCAATTGCACGCCGAGCTGGCGCTCGATGTGGGGTTCCTGGAACATCATCAGCTTGCTCTGCGAAGCGGCCAGCAACGCATGGCCGCAGACAGCCAGGCCGGCGGCATAGACCGTACGGTGCAGCCGCTTCCAGTTCTTGCCCAGGCGCCGCATCGCCCCGCGGGAGGACGTAGCAGCCAAGGCAACCAGAATGCCAATCCCAACAAAGCCCAGGAAGAGAAACGGCACCCACAACCGGTCGGTCAGGCTCGCCCCGCTGGCTTCAAGTTGGATCGCCACATGCAGGGAAGCAAAAACAAAAGCCCACAGCCCAGCCGGCTTGCGCAATGAGATCGCCCGCCGCCAGCCTAGATAGCTGTTGAGCGGGCTCATGGCCAACGAAAACAATAGGAAGCGGACGGCCCATAGACCTGATTCGACCAGGGCACCCGAACTGGAAGGACTTAACGGCTCAGCCGCCGCGTCCAACAGCCAGGCCAGCACGCCCGAACCCGTCAGGGCCAACATCACTCGGGCCGGATCGATCGATCGATTCATCTGCCACTCCCTCCCCTGCCCAGGCTGGTGTACTTCAAGTACACCGATCGGGAAGCGAGCGTTCCGCGCTGTCTGCTCTCTTGGGCCGGGTGCTTGTGCTGGCGGCGCGAACCTGGCGCGGGGAGGTCAGGCGGGTTGGGCTAACCGCAGCCGCACGTCCAGCGCCAGGCAGCCATCCGGATAAACCCGCAGAGGGTTGATCTCAACTTCATCGACCAGATCGGCCAGGTCAGATGCCAACCAGGCCAGCCGATGCATGCAATCGATCAGCGCCTGCCGGTCAAGCGCAGGCCGGCCACGCCCAGGGGTCAGGCGCCGGCCGACACGCGTCGCATCGATAAGGGACTGGGCTTCGCGCTCGCCCAGCGGCGCCAGGCCAACGCTGATGTCATCAAGCGTCTCGACCTCGGCGCCGCCGGCGCCAAACACCAGCAGCGGCCCAAACTGCGCGTCCTGGCGCGCCCCGACCAGCAATTCGAGCCCGGGCCTGGCCATTGGCTGCAGCATCAACGCCAAATCGGCCGAGTCGATGCCGGCTTCCAAGCCGCGCCGGCTCACCTGATCGAAGGCGTCGGCCACTTCGGCCGGCTTCGCCAGATCGAGCATAATCCCGCCCAAATCGGCCTTGTGCGGCAGGTCGGCCGAAGCCAGTTTGAGAGCCAGCGGGTAGCCAAGCTCGTCGGCCGCCGCCAGTACCTGCGCAACGGTGCGCACCACCGCCTCAGGGGGCAGCGGCAATCCATAGCAGGCCGCTACCTGCGAAGCAACCTGCGGCGCGACAAACCCATCGCGCCCAACGGCGGCTTGTGTCAGCAAGTTGCGAGCCGTCTCCTGGTTGGTGCCATCAACGGAAACGACAACATCGGCCTCGATGCCAATCTGCTCGGCTCGGCGCGATAAGGCCAGCAGCGCCGAAGCAGCCCGCTCGGGAAACCGGTAGTCCGGCACTTTCGCCTGCCGCAGCAATTGGGCGGCATGCGCGATCAATTCCTCCCCCATCAGTGCAACCACGATCGGCTTGCTGGCGACCTTGGCCTGCGGTATCAGCGCGCTGACGACTTCTGCCGCCGTCGTCATTGGCGGCGGTGGCAGAATGATCATCACCGAGTCGACACCGGGGTCGGCCAGCAGCACAGCCAGACAGGCGGCGTACTCGGTTGGACCGGCCGAAGCCAGCATGTCGACAGGATTGGCCGTGCTGGCTTCGGCGGGCAGCAGCTCCGCCAGGGCCGTCCGACTGTGCGGTTGCAGGTCGGCCATCTCCAGAGCGACATCGTCGAGGGCATCGACCGCGATCGCCCCTGGGCCGCCGGCGTTGGTCAGAATGGCGACCCGCCGGCCGGCCGGCAATGGGCACCAGGCCAAGGCACGGGACCAGTCGAACATCTCCTCACTGCTTGCCGCCCGCAGCACACCGGCACGACGGAAGGCAGCCTGGTAGGCGGCATCCGCCCCGGCCAGCGCACCAGTATGGGAAGCAACAGCCTGACCGCCCCGTTTGGATTTGCCGACCTTGATGGCCACCACCGGCTTGCTTTGCACAGCCCGCTCGGCCTGTTCTACAAAGGATCTGCCGTCGCCCACCCCTTCCAGGTACATCGCCACGACCTGCGTGTTGGGGTCTTGGACCGACGCCGACAGCAGTTCGCCTTCGGTCAGGTCCATCTGGTTGCCCAGGCTGACCAGCCGCGACAGGCCGAAACCCTGGCCCCGCGCCCAGTCGATGACAGCTTCGCAGATGGCTCCCGAATGGGACAGGAAGGCGATGTCGCCCGGGATGGGGCCCGGCAGCGGCAAAAACGACGTGTCGATCGGCAGATGGGTGTCGAGGTAGCCGATCGAGTTTGGCCCAAGCACGCGCAGGCCGTGCCGCTGGGCAATGGCCAGGCATTGCGCTTCGAGCTCGGCGCCCGCCGGCCCTTTTTCGCGGAATCCGCCCGCTCCGATGATAGCGGCCCGCACACCGCGTTGGCCGCAGTCTTCCAGCACCTGGGGCACAGCCGTCGCCGGCACCAGCACGACGGCCAGATCGACCGGATCGGGCACGCTGGCCAGGTCGGGCAGGAGCGGATGGCCAAACAATTCACCGCCGCCGGGGTTGACGAAATTGACCGCTCCCGTGTAGCCGGAAACTACCAGGTTGCGAGCAGCACCGTAACCCAGCTTGGTGGCATTGCGCGAGGCGCCGACCACGACCACACCCTTAGGGGCGAGCAAGGACTCAAGCACACGGGCCTCTCTATGGACGAGGATGCCCGTAGTGTACAGCCAGCCGCCGATTCTTCGCACCGCTCGCGCCGAACCGCCCGTCGGCAGGGAATGCTCAGTCTCAGCGATCTAGCTGTCGCTCAGTCGCTCAGGCCGATCAGCCGGGCATGACCCTCGACCAGCACGGTCGAGGCGACGACCACGATCGCCGTCAATAGGATCAGGCCCTTGAGCGTCCCCGGCGTACCGGCGAGGAAGGGAATGTTGTGCCCCGGGCCCAGGGCAAAGATGAACCCGGCGACGGCGCTGGCCAGCGCCGCCCGCGGCGTGCCGGCGATCAACCAGCCCGCCAGGCCCCCGGCCAATGCGGCTGTCACCAGCAGCTCGAAGATGAACATCAGCGAGGCCCGGCCGACGCTCATTGTCAGGCAGCCGCCGGGGACGCTGATGTCAAACATCGGCGGCCGGATTTCGGCCAGCAGGACGGCCGGCAGCAGGGTGGCGGCGATGAGCGCCACCAGGGCAACCACCGTCCACGGTCGCCCAGGCAGCGACGGCAGCAGCTCTGCATAGGCCCAGCCGACGGCCACCCCGCCGGCGGCGGCGATCACCATGCCAAAAGGCAGAATGAACCAGATCGGCTGGATCCAAAAGTGATGGATGATCAGGAAGACCAGTAGGCCGGCAGCACCGGCCAACCCGCCTGCCAGCAGGTGGGCTGCCATCGGTGGTTAGTCTGCACTGGCCGGCGCCGGGCGGCGAAGGAAGACCACGCCGACGGCGATGAGCCACAGCCAGAACAGCATGTAGGGCAGGAAGACTACCCCGCTGGGCGAAGCCCAGATGAAGCGGACGGCCAACAGCCCGGCCGCCGCCACCAATCCGAGCCAACTCATCCAACCCGGCAGCAGCCCGTAGCGCAGCCCAGCCAACCCTGCGGCCAGCATCAAGCTGGCGGCAAAGACCCACATGGTGGCAAACGCGTAGTTCCCCTGGTCGAACAGGTAGCGGGCCAATTGCGGTTCCAGGCCGGCCTCTACCCGGAACACCGCCAGCGGCCAACCGCTGCCGGCGCTGATCACGGCCACCGCGATGAGTCCGGAGCCGGCCGCCACCATCGACAGCACGCCGGGCTCGCGCTCGACCCGGCGCATCTCGTGCCAAAGCGCACCGATGAACCATAAGAAGGCGATCGATGACAGCGCAGTCAGGTAGTCGCCCAAATTGACCAGGCGCGCGTCGCGGGCCTGGAAGAAGGCCACGATGTCGGTCGCCGGGGCGCCAAAGGTGGGTTCCAAGCCGCCGACCTGGATCAATCCCTGCGCCGCCATCTGCAGCACGACAAACGCAATCCCACCAATGGCGCCGATCTTGCGCATCCCCGCTTGGCCCATGCTGAGCTCCATTCGTTTGACCGACATGGCCGTCCACCGTACGGACGGGTCGGTACCAGCCTAGCTGGCAGGCGGTCAGCTGTCATGAGCCACTGCACCCGACTGGAACGGGAACATCTCCCGCGGGGGCAGGCGCGCGGACACGATGTGCAGGTGATGTTATTGCCTGGCGGGGAGTTTCATGGCTGCTGCTTGGCCTCGGAGAGGGTCGGACCTGCCTGCGGCCGCCACAAGCGCCGCTGCAGATAGAAGGCCACGTTGACCAGCCCGATCATGACGGGCACTTCGATCAGTGGGCCAATCACGGCGGCGAAGGCGACCCCCGAGCCGATGCCGAACACGGCCACGGCGACGGCAATGGCCAGCTCGAAGTTGTTGCTGGCGGCCGTGAAAGCCAACGTCGTGACTTTGCTGTAGTCGGCGCCAATGGCCCGCCCCATGAAGAAGCTCACCAGGAACATCAGCACGAAATAGATCAGCAGCGGGATAGCGATCCTGACCACGTCGCCCGGGATGCTCACGATCAGATCGCCCTTCAGGCTGAACATAACCACAATCGTGAACAGCAGCGCCGCCAGCGTGAGAGGGCTGATCCACGGGACGAAACGCTGGTAGTACCAGTCCTTGCCT
>Ga0299906_10005818_pt1 | contig 10012 bp, 7 predicted proteins | sample RVTome_14_FD_200259 | JGI IMG/M metagenome (GOLD analysis project Ga0299906, IMG submission 200259) | Soil microbial communities from uranium-contaminated site in the Upper Colorado River Basin, Wyoming, United States - RVT145D125 (version 2) ...
CGACCTGATGCTCACCGGCCGGGGCATCGATGCGCGAAAAGCGGAGAAGATCGGTCTTCTCGACCGGGCGGTGCCGCACGGGCGTCTCCGGGAGCAGGCCCTCGCCCTCCTTTCGGATCTCCCCCGGGGAACGGCTCCCGCGAGAAGAAAGCCAAAGAATCGCGACCGGCTCCTCGAAGGGAATCCCGTAGGGCGCGCCCTTCTCTTCTCGCAAGCCCGCAAGAGAGTCGTCGCCCGCACCGGAGGCCACTACCCGGCGCCCCTCGCGATCCTCGATATCGTCGAGAACGGCAGAACGTCGAAGAGCCGTTCGCTCGCTCTCGAACGAGAGCGGGTGAAGGAGCTCCTGCCGGGAGAGGTGTCCAAGAACCTCGTGAACCTCTTCTTTCTCAACGAGCGGGCGAAGAAGGACCGGGGGATCGAAGCCGAAGTCGAGCCGGAAACAATCGAGGCGACGGCCCTTCTCGGCGCGGGCACGATGGGAGGCGGGATCGCGAGGCTTCTCGCCTCGCGCGATCTCCCGGTGCGGCTCAAGGACGTGAGCCCCGAGGCGCTGGGAGCCGGTCTGAAGGCGGCGCGCAAAATCTTCGACGAGCGGAGGAGAAGGAGACGCATGAGCGCCTGGGAGGTCGAGGCGCGGATGGCCCTCATCGCCCCCACGCTCGACTGGAGCGGCTTCGCCCGCGTGGAACTGGTCCTCGAGGCCATCGTCGAGGACATGGAAATCAAGAAGAGCGTCTTGCGCGAGCTCGAGCCTCGGATCGCGAAAGACTGCCTAATCGCCACCAACACCTCGACGCTTTCGGTGAGCGAGATGCAGGCCGCCCTCGCGCATCCCGATCGCATGGCGGGATTCCATTTCTTCAATCCCGTCGATCGCATGCCTCTGGTGGAGGTGATTCGCGGGAGGTCCAGCTCGGACCGCACCATCGCCACCCTCGTCGCTCTCGCGAAAACGCTCGGAAAGACCCCGGTGGTGGTGAACGATGGCCCCGGGTTTCTCGTGAATCGGATCCTCGGACCATATCTGAACGAAGCCTCGTACCTTCTGCTCGAGTGCGGCGACGTCGAGGCGGTGGACCGGGCTTTCCTCCGCTTCGGAATGCCGATGGGCCCTCTGCGGCTCCTCGACGAGGTCGGGATCGACGTGGCCCAGAAGGCGGGCATGGTGCTCGCGCAGGCTTTCGGAGACCGGGCGGAGCCTTCCCCGGTCCTTCCGCTCCTCGTGGCCGCGGGTCGCCTGGGAAAGAAGACCGGCGCGGGCTTCTACCGCTACCAGAACGAGCGCGCGGTTCACGACCCCGAGGTCGCCGCTCTTTTACGGGCCGCGCGAAGCCCTCTCGATCCCGTTGAAGCCGTCGAGCGGGCGCTCTCCCTCATGATCGCCGAAGCGGCGCGCTCCCTCGACGAATCGATCGTGCGCAGCCCGGGAGAGCTCGACCTGGCGATGGTCATGGGCACGGGCTTTCCCCCGTTCCGAGGCGGGCTCCTCCGCTACGCCGAGAGATACGGTCTCGAGCGCGTCGCGGTAGAGCTCGAAAAGTGGAGAGCGAGGAAAGGGCTTCGGTTCGCGCCGCCCGCCTCGCTCATCGATCGCGCCCGCTCCTCGGGAAGCTTTTCCTGACTGTAGCCGGGTCAGTGACGGAATTTCCCTGAAGTACCCAAACTGTTGCTACTCCTCGGGGGTGATTCACCACGAAGAGACGGGGGGAGTTTTCCACAGGATCCGTAACTGGCTCAAAGACAATGTCTTACGCAAAGGGGTCTGTTGAGGCGGCCGTGGCACGTGAGTTGCATTATCGCTCTCCAGAAGACGGAGGTCGAAGATGGCCGTTGCGATCCCCCGAACAAGCTGGTCCGAGGCCGAAACCCTGAGAGAGCGGTCGTTCCACTGGCAGTACCTGGTGAACACCTGGCTGGTTCCGGGACCCTCCGTCCTCACCGAACCCGGTGAAGCTTCGCTTCCGGAGCGCTGGTCCGGTCCGAGCCCCGAGTCGCTTCTCGAGAACGGCTGGTTCCTGGAAGCGGCCTCGAACTGCGAGCAGTAGGTCGAGCTCGCGGATCCGATTAGAGGCGATCCGTCGGATCTCTTCTCCCACGAAAAAAATCAAGATTTCCCTCTCGCCCCTGGCAGAGCCTTCCCGACGTGTGCCGGTCCACGGAAGCGGGATTATAGTCGAGCATTGGGGCTTCAAATTTGCTATGGTCTTTGGATTGAAAGGCATGCAATGAGAACGATTGGGCGGCTCATGGTCGCGATACTGGTGGTGACGGCGGCCCCGCTCGCGGCACAGACCTGGATCCGGTTCGAGACCATCGATCAGTCAGCTCTCCCCATCGTGCGCGTGAAGCTGAACGGCTCGGGAGGGCACCGCCTGGTGATCGACCCGAGCTTCAACGACTTCGTCCTCGACACGCTGGTGGTGGATGGAAGCGGGCTGAAGCTCGCGAGCCAGGGACAGGCTGAAATCGACTACTACGGCCGGAAGGAGAAGGTGCCGGTCGTGGTTCTCGACGAGCTCAAGGTGGGCGAGCTCGCGTTCCCCATGGTGAGGACGCTCCTGATCGAGGGCGAGGACGGGACGGGAATGGGAGGACTCAGAAGCTACGGGCGCATCGGGCGGGATCTGCTCGAACCCCTCCGGCTCACCGTTCACTACCCCCGCCGCCTCCTGTATCTCGAAAGCTCGCCGCCCGAAGTGCCGGCGGGAAGCGCCCGGTTCGAGTCCTCGGGCAGGTTTCTCATGGTCCCCGTCGTGCTCTCCCGCGAAGGCGCAGGCGAGGCTGTAGAGCCCGTCGAAGAAGTCCATTTCATTCTCGACGCCGGAACCTCGGGAACCGTCCTCGACAAGAAGTGGGCGGTCGAGAAGGGGTTCGCCCCCAAGGGAGCGAACGGAGCCGAGATCGCCTCGCTTCGCGTCGGGGCGTTCGAGGCGAAGAAGCTCCCGGTGATCCTCGGAGCCATGAAAGAGCTCCCCTATGGGGGAACCGCCGTCGGGGTCATCGGCGCCGACGTGCTTCTGGGCCTTGCCGTCACCTACGATTGTCCCCGAGACCTGATCTGGCTCGTCCCCGCAAAAGAGGAAGCCTCTTGATTCAGAGCTATCGCGACAAGAACCCGCAAATCCACGAGAGCGCGTTCATCGCCGAGAACGCGACGGTGGTCGGCGACGTCGTCATCGGTCCCGACGCCAGCGTCTGGTTCGGCTCCGTGATCCGCGCCGACGTGCATTTCATCCGCATCGGCGCCCGCACCAACGTCCAGGACCTGACGGTGATGCACGTGAACCAGGGGAAGAACCCCACCATCCTGGAGGAGGACGTGACCGTCGGCCATCGCGCGATCCTCCACGGCTGCCACGTGAAGCGGGGCTCGCTCATCGGCATGGGGGCGGTGCTCCTCGACGACGTGGTGGTGGAGGAGATCTCCTTCGTGGCCGCGGGGTCGGTCGTGAGCCCCGGCACCGTCGTTCCCGCGGGTAAGCTCGCCCGGGGCATTCCGGCGAGGGTGGTGCGCGATCTCACCGAGGAGGAGATCGCGGGCATGAAGCGCTCCGCCGAATCCTACTGCGGCTTGAAGGACGAATATCTCCGGCAGAGGCGCCCTTCGTGAGCGCCTGGAAGAGAACTCACAGCTGCGGAGCGCTCGGATCGGGCAACGTAGGCGCCCGGGTCACGCTCATGGGTTGGGTGGATACCGTCCGCGATCTCGGGGGAATCACGTTCATCGATCTTCGCGACCGGGAGGGCATCACCCAGATCCTGGTACCGACGGAGGCGGGAAGCGAAGTCGTCGACCTCGCGAAGCGGCTCGGCGCCGAGTGGGTGGTCGCGGTCGTGGGCGACGTCCTCGGCCGCGCTCCCTCGACGGTGAACCCCGGGATCGCGACGGGGGAGATCGAGGTGCGCGCCCAGGAGATCCGCGTGCTTTCGGAGTCGAAGACCCCGCCGTTCGAGCTCACCGACCAGACCCGGGCGAGCGAGGACCTGCGGCTGAAGTACCGCTATCTCGATATCCGGCGAGGGGAGATGCGCCAGAGGCTCGAGATCCGGAGCCGGTTGACCTTCGCCGTGCGCCGCTACCTGATGGGGCAGGGATTCCACGAGATCGAGACTCCGTACCTCACGAAGTCCACCCCCGAGGGGGCGCGCGACTATCTCGTGCCGAGCCGGGTGCACAAAGGCTCGTTCTACGCTCTCCCGCAGTCGCCGCAGCTCTTCAAACAGCTCCTGATGATCGCCGGCATGGAGCGGTACTTCCAGATCGTGCGCTGCTTCCGCGACGAGGACCTCAGGGCCGACCGGCAGCCGGAGTTCACGCAGATCGACATCGAGATGTCCTTCGTCGATCGCGAGGACGTTTTCGCGCTGGTCGAGGGCATGTTCGTCGAGATGCTGGGGGCGGTCGAGATCGAGGTCAAAGCCCCGTTCCGGCGGATGACGTACGACGAAGCCATGAGCCGCTATGGATCCGACAAGCCCGACCTGCGGTTCGGGCTCGAGATCGCCGATATCTCCGACGTGGTGCGCGGGTCGGGGTACGGCATCTTCGAAAAGACGCTCGAGTCGGGAGGGGCGGTTCGGGCCATCGCCGTCCCCGGTCTCGCGTCGGCGTCGCGCAAGGAGGTCGACGACCTCGAGACGCAGGCGAAAGCCCTCGGCGCCGCGGGCCTCGGGTGGGCCCAGTTCAAAGACGGCGAGCTCAAATCTCCCCTCTTGCGCCACGTGGGTGAGGACCGGCTGAAAGAGGCGCTCGAGCGCGCTTCCGGAGGGCCCGGAGATCTGCTTCTGGTCGTTGCCGGCGACGGCGTTGTCGCCTCGACCGTCCTCGGCGCACTCCGGCTTTCGCTCGCCCGCAAGGAAGGGCTCATCCCCAAGAGCAGGGATTTCGCCCTCGTGTGGGTCACGGATTTCCCCTATTTCGAGTATTCCGAGACCGAGGGGCGCTGGAACGCGGTCCACCATCCGTTCACGTCGCCCTTCGAAGAGGACCTCGGGAAGCTCGAGACCGCTCAGGGTTCGGTGCGCGCCCTCGCCTATGACCTGGTGGCGAACGGGTTCGAGCTCGGCGGAGGAAGCATCCGCATCCACCGAAACGACGTGCAGGCGAAGGTGTTTCGGGCCCTGGGGATGACCGACGAGGAGGCCCGCGACAAGTTCGGGTTCTTTCTCGAGGCGCTTCAGTACGGAGCTCCGCCCCACGGCGGGATCGCGTTCGGCGTCGACCGCATCGCCATGCTGGCGGCCGGCGGCCAGAGCCTCCGGGACGTGATCGCCTTTCCCAAGACGACCTCGGCCTACGATCTCATGACCGGCTCGCCCTCCGCGGTCTCGAGCGCCCAGCTCGAGGAGCTCGGTATCCGGGTTGCCGAAGAGGCTCCGCGGCGCGACCGGTAGCTCGACGACCCTGGTTTGACGCCCCCGGGGGGGTGTGCTACCGTCGATTGGAATCATGAACCTTGGGGGTCGCTTTTCTCGGGTCAATACCCGACCCGCGGGTTTCCCGCCCACGTCCTCTCCATCGCACAATTGAATACCAGAAAAGGCGCGATGCGTTCGCAGGACCGTCTTTGTTTCGAGGGCGGGCTGTCTCTGGAGGTTAAGACTCTCTCTACATGAAGAAGATCTCGGTTCCCGAAGAGGGTGCGCGGGCTCTCTTCGGAATCCACGACGAGAACCTGAAGTCCATCGAGAAGGCTCTGGGAGTTCAGATCGTGAGCCGCGGCGACGAGCTCCTCGTCGAGGGGGATCCGGCGCAGGTCCAGAAGCTGGAGAACATCTTCCAGCAGTTCTCGGAGCTGGTCGAGGGCGGATACCAGATCAGCGCCGGCGACCTCCGGGTCGCGCTCCGGCTCCTGCGGCAGGACCCGAACGTTTCCCTCAAGGACTTTTTCGTCAACTCCGTACTCCAGCCGTCCCGGAGCAAGCGGGTGATGCCGAGGAGCCTCCACCAGCTCTCCTACATCAAGGCCATCGAGGCGAGCGACATCGTGCTCGGCATCGGGCCCGCGGGAACGGGCAAGACTTACCTGGCCGTGGCGATGGCCGTGGCCGCCTTTCACCAGAAGAAAGTCAACCGGATCATTCTTGCGCGGCCCGCGGTCGAGGCGGGCGAGAAGCTGGGATTCCTCCCGGGAGACCTCCAGGAGAAGATCAATCCCTACCTGCGGCCGCTCTACGACGCCCTCTACGACATGATGGAGCCGGAAAAAGTGGTGCAGCTCATCGAGCGGGGGTCGATAGAGATCGCTCCCATCGCCTTCATGCGGGGGCGCACCCTGAACGACAGCTTCGTCATCATGGACGAGGCGCAGAACACCACCACCGAGCAGATGAAGATGTTCTTGACCCGGATCGGCTTCGGGTCCAAGGCGGTGGTCACCGGCGACATCACCCAGATCGATCTTCCCCCGGGCAAGATGAGCGGTCTCGTGGAAGCCATCGATTTGCTATCCGACATCAACGGGATCGAGTTCGTCTACTTCGACGAGACCGACGTCGTGCGCCATCCGCTGGTGCAGTCGATCATCCGCGCCTACGACCGGGCGAGGAAGCGGAAGGCGGTCGCGGCCGACGCGGCTTCCGCGAACCCCGCGGGCTCGGTTGCCAAGGCGTGAGTCGGGCGATGGAGAACCAGGCCAAGCCTGTGCGAGGTACGGGGGCCCGGAGGGCCCCATCCTCCCCGCGGCGAGGAGCGCGGGGAGCGAGCCGAGCGAAGAGCGAGGCGAGCCATTAATAAATGACCTCTGACGGAGAGCCGAAGAAGGAACAGCGGGAATCAGGCCGGCGGAAGCGCCGGGGAGTCCGGCTCCGGGATCTGTTCGATCTCGCCTACTCCTCGCCCTGGCCGTGGGCGGTGTTTTTCGCCGTCGCGCTCACCGTCCTGCTCACCCCGTTTCTGAGCCTGCGGGCGCAGCAGTACGAGCTCGGGCAGATTGCTCCCACGACGGTCTACGCTCCCTACGACTTCAGCTACGAGGACGAGGTGGGAACGGCGGCCCGGCGCGAGGAGGCCGCGGGAGAGGTTCTCGAAGTCTACAACTTCGACGACGCCGCGCCGCTCGAAGCCGGAAAGCGCATCGCCGCGGCGTTCGAGTTCGGGCGCGCGGCCCTCGCCCGGAGCGGGTCGCCGGATTTCGCCGCCGGGCTCCGCGACCGACTCGGGGTCAACCTTCGCGAGGACGAGCTTTCGCTGCTGCGCGCGAAGGAGTTCTCGCCCGACCTCGAGCAGGTGTTGACGCGGGCGGTCGAAAGCGTTCTCTCGAGGGACATCGTCACGAGCAAGGAGCGTCTGCTCGCGCTCGGGCAGCCGATTCGGCGCCGCGAGGAGGTCTCGAAGGCGAGCCAGGTGCGCCGGGATTTCGGGAGCGTCCTTTCGCTCGACGAGGCGCGGGAGCTCCTGGAGGTGCAGATCGGGAGCCTCTCCGACCTGCGGCAGGCGGAACGGCGCCGGCTCATCGAGCTCGGAGCGAGGTTCCTCGAGCCCACGCTCGCGTTCGACTACCCCGAGACCGAGCGCCGGCGGGCGTCCGCGCGCGAGTCGGTGGAGCCGGTCTACTTCCAGGTCCGGCGAGGTAAGACCATCGTCCGCGCCGGGGACGAGATCACCGCGAGCGGCCTTCGGCAGCTCGACATCCTGTCGCGGGAGAACCGAAGGTGGGGCTTCGCCGGAGCTCTCGGAGCGTTCCTCCTCGCGGGCGTCCTTTTGACCATTCAGTGGCACCTGTTGAAGCCCGCGCGCGCGAGCGAAGCCTGGCGGCGGCAGAGCTTCGCGATGACCGGCATCGTCATCGTGGGACACCTCGCTCTCGCGCGCCTCGCGTTCTTCGTGGCCCGTCTCTTCTCGGAGCAACTGGTGCAGGCGCCGTTCAACAACACCGGCTCGTACTCCTATGCCGTTCCCTTCGCCGGGGTGGCGGTGATGCTTCTCCTTCTGGAGAACGCGCCCACGGCGCTTCTCGGCTCGACGCTCTTCAGCATCGCCATCGGGATCATGACCGGGAACCTGCAGCTCGCGGTCTTCGCGCTGCTCTCGAGCCTTGCGGCAGTCCTCGGGCTATTCCAGTACAAGCGGCGGACGGCCCTGGTCAAGGTCGGGCTGCTGGTGGGAGCGGTGAACGTCGCCGCGGTCCTCGCCATCGATCTTTTGAGCGGCCGTCACTTTCCTCCGAGCAACTTCGGCTTCGACCTCGCCTGCGCGTTCGTCGGGGGCCCCGCGGTGGCGTTCGTGGTCTCGGCTCTCCTTCCGGTTTTCGAGACCGTCTTTCACCGCACGACCGACATCCGGCTTCTGGAGCTCGCGAACAGCAACGTCCCCATCTTGAGAAGGCTCGCGCTCGAGGCTCCGGGAACCTACCACCACAGCATGGTCGTGGGCTCGCTCGCGGAGGCCGCGGCCGAGGCGGTCGGCGCGAACCCCGTGTTCTGCCGCACCGCCGCGATGTACCACGACATCGGCAAGCTCATCAAGATCAACTACTTCGTCGAGAACCAGACCGGGGCAAACCGGCACGACCAGCTCTCTCCGCGCATGAGCGCTCTGGTCATCGCCAGCCACGTGAAGGAAGGGATCGAGCTCGCGAAAGAGATGAACCTTCCGCAGGAGCTGGTCGATATCATCCCCCAGCACCACGGCACCAAGCTCATCACCTACTTCTACGAGAAGGCGAAGATGAACCACGATCCGGAGCTGGGGGAGGTGAGCGAGGACGAATACCGCTATCCCGGTCCGAAGCCCCAGACGAAGGAGGCGGGGATCATCATGATCGCCGACGCCGTCGAAGCCGCCTCCCGTACGCTCGACGATCCGAGCCCGGCGCGCCTGAAGGGGTTGATCCGGCGCATCATCGACTATATCTTTCTCGATGGTCAGCTCAACGAGTGCGACCTGACGCTCCGGGATCTCGAGAAGATCGCCCAGAGTTTCCAGCGGGTGCTCATGGGGATTCACCACCAGCGCGTGAGCTACCCCGGCTTCGACTTCGAGAAACAGGTGGAGCCGCTGGTCGTGCAGGACAGCCGATGACCTCCGAACCTCCGGAACGTCCGGGACATCCTGTAAAGGGGCGGCTTTCCGTCCGGAATCTGCAGCGCCGCATCCCGATCGACTCCGGGCCCCTCCGGGCATTTCTGGAGATCGTAGGCCCCGCCGCCGGGGCCCCCTCGGGCTCGGCCACCGTCGCGCTCGTGACCGACGGACGCATGCGGACGCTGAACCGGGATTTCCGCGGTCTCGACAAACCGACGGACGTGCTCTCCTTCCGAACGAGCCGGAAAGGCGCCTCCCGGGGCTACCTCGGGGACATCGTCATCTCGGTGGAGACGGCCGAGCGCCAGGCGCGCCGCCTCCGGTCGACGCTCCCGCGGGAGCTCGAGGTCCTCGCCCTCCACGGCTTTCTCCATCTGCTGGGCTACGACCACGAGACCGACGACGGCGAGATGCGCCGCCTCGAGTATCGTCTAAGGCGTAAGCTCCGTGTCACTCGCTCGAGGCGCGAGCGGAGCGAGCCCGGCCGGGAGGAAGCGGCCGCGCCGAAGGCGCGGGGCCGCGGGAATTTTGCCGTGGGAGTAGCTTCGAAGGGGCCCGGCAACATCTCATTCCTTCGAAGGAGCCCGAATGCGGACGATTCGGCCGTCCTCCCCGAGCGAGGAGCGAGGGGAGCGCGCGAGCCGAGTAGGCGAGCGCGCACTAGCAGGGTGCTGAAAAACTCATCTGCACCCTGCGCGAGCGGAGCGAGCCCGGCGCGCTTGCGCGCCGACGAGAGGCCGGGCCGCGGGGGTGGGGCCCCGCGGCACTCTAATGAAGGGCGCGCGCGATGATCTCGATACAGCTCGCGGAGATCGCCATCCTGCTCCTCCTCGGCCTCGCGCTCTTTCTCTCGCTCATCGACGTCGCCTTCGACTACTTCAGCAAGATTTCCATGCGGGCCTACGAGGAAGGCGGGTGGAAGACGGGCTATCTCACCCGGGCGCTCGAGGATCCGATGGAGCTCCTCTTGCCCCTTCGGATCGG
>Ga0299906_10005819_pt1 | contig 10012 bp, 6 predicted proteins | sample RVTome_14_FD_200259 | JGI IMG/M metagenome (GOLD analysis project Ga0299906, IMG submission 200259) | Soil microbial communities from uranium-contaminated site in the Upper Colorado River Basin, Wyoming, United States - RVT145D125 (version 2) ...
AAAATTTGCCTGAACTTTATGATTCACTTTCAAAATTATTAAATCAGGATCCTGCAAGCTTATGATGAATTGGATTCAACTTCTTTCTCCGGCACGGTCAATTGAGGAGGTGCAAAATACTCCAGCCTCAGATAACCTGGCTCGTACTGTGTTCGAGCAGGATTTCGACCGTATTATTTTTTCACACCCTTTCCGCAGATTGCAAGACAAGACCCAGGTATTTCCGTTACCGGATAAAGATTTTGTTCACACCCGGTTAACTCACAGCCTGGAAGTTTCAAGTGTCGGAAGGTCGCTGGGTAGGAAAGCAGGAGTTGCAATTTGCGACCGTCACGGGGAATTGCGGCAACAAGGGTATTCAGAGTTTGATCTCGGTGCCATAACCGCCGCTGCATCGCTTGCTCATGATTTGGGGAATCCACCATTTGGACATTCGGGGGAAGATGCCATTTCAGAGTTTTTTACCACCCACAATGCCGGGTTATCTTTTAAAGACAAAGTTTCCGGTGAGGAGTGGTCAGACCTTATCAAGTTTGAAGGTAATGCCCAGGGTTTTCGTATAATTACTCGCAAAGAACTTGGATTGAAATTAACATTCGCTACGCTTGGCGCATTTACCAAATACCCAAGACCTTCATTGATCTCAAAAACCGAGGAAAGTAGAAAAAGCCAGAGGAAATTTGGATTTTATTCTTCGGAAGTGAATAAGTTTGAAAACATTGCCAAAACACTTGGATTAATAAGAAGTGATGCTCAAATCTGGAGAAGGCACCCGCTTGCTTTCCTGGTGGAAGCAGCAGATGATATTTGCTATCAGATTATTGATTTGGAAGATGGCTGTAGACTGGGTTTGGTAAGCTATGAGAATACAGAAGAATTGCTGGCCAAAATTCTTGGAGATAAAATCGATAAGGCTAAACTTAATCGCAAGGCAACCATTGAAGAGAAAGTAGGTACGTTGCGGGCATTGACAATTGGAACACTGATTGATCAGTGCTCCGAATGTTTTCTTGATAATGAATCTAAAATTCTTGAAGGTGATTTTGATACGGCATTGACAAAGCAGATACCCTCCGCGAGCGCCCTGGAAACAATCGCTGATTTGTCTCTAGAAAAAATCTACAAGTCACAGGTGGTTATAGAAATTGAAGCGGCGGGCTTCGAGGTTTTGCCCGGCTTGCTGGATGCGTTTACCAGCGCGGCCTGGTCGCAAAATCATCATCAGAATTTTACCCAAAAACACAAAGCAATTCTAAGATTATTGCCCGGCGATATCACTGCCGCGCTAAGCAATTCCGGGAAAGATACTTATACCATTCTGCGGAATATTCTGGACTTTGTGAGCGGCCTCACCGACAAGCACGCGTTGAATCTTTTCAGGCAAATAAAAGGAATCTCGCTGCCTAAATTCGGGTAGTTGATAGATATAGGAGAATCAGAATGAAGATATTCGACCTTCAGTTTTTACCATTCTAATCAAATAAATATTTCTCATCAAAAGGTATGTTAAATTTCATCATCAAATCAATGTATTCTTCCCGAAAAGTTTTTTTCCGGTGATGCTTCTCCTGATTCAAAATATAGTTGTACACTTTGCTTATGTGAGAATGCGAGTAGGAGAAAGCTCCGTAGCCTTCCTGCCACGAAAATTTTCTAGGCACCAGTTTACTCTTATTGATAAAGTTGGAGGAATTATTCTTAATGTCCCTAACCAAATCGGAAATTGAAATTGAGGGTTTCAAACCAATAAACACATGGATGTGGTCAGCCATTCCATTAACGATAATAGCTTTCTGATTTTTATTTCTGATGATTCCTGAAATATACTCATTCAACTGTTGCTTCCAGGATTTTGCAATTAGTTTTTCCCTACCTTTAACTGCAAAAACAATTTGAATATACAATTGCGTAAATGTGCCAGCCATAACTATCACCCCTTCGGGGTTTGTAGGTTTTTGATTTATATAATTATAGTATTACCATCCCTTCGGGATTTCAGAATGCAAAAATAAATAAAGGATCAAGAAAATCCCGAAGGGATGAAAGTATTAGAGGGATGAAAGCATTATAGGCCAAGAAATCCCGAAGGGATGAAAGTATTATAGGGATGAAAGTATTATAGGCCAAGAAATCCCGAAGGGATGAAAGTATTATAGGGATGAAAGTATTATAGGGGATGAAAGTATTATAGGGGATGAAAGTATTATAGGGGATGAAAGTATTATAGGGATGAAAGCATTATAGGCCAAGAAATCCCGAAGAATTAAAGTATTATAGCCAAAAAAATCCCAAAGGGGCGAAAGCAGCGATTCCCTATTACTCTAAAATCATTACCTTTGTGGTCTTATTTTCGACCCTATCCCTTGATGTGGACCCAATTATCTCATACTATAATTAAGTACAGGCTTATCTTTGTGATAATCCTCGCACTTATTACTGCATTTATGGGATATAAAGCCAGGGACATTGAATGGAGCTACGATTTGGCCAAAGTTGTTCCGGAAGATGACCAGGATATGCAAGTCTTTTCAGACTTTAAAGAACTTTTTGGTGAAGACGGGAACCTGGTAGCGATAGGTTTGAAAGACAGCGCCATTTACGAAGTTGAGAATTTTAACCGGTTCCGGATGCTTTCTGAAGAAGTTGCAAAACTTGCCGGAATCAAAGAAGTGGTATCATTACCACTAATCATGCGATTGCAGCGAGACGAGGGAATAAAAGAATTCAGGTTGGAACCCATCTTTCCTGAATATATTAATACTCAGCCAGAGCTCGACAGCTTGCTTGCTGTTGCATTGGATCAAAAATTTTATTCCGGTCAGCTTATCAATGAGGACAACGGGGCAGTTCTTTTACTTATCGGAATTGATAAGGATGTTCTGAATACCGAATACAGAATCCAATTGACACAGGATATTATTAGTATCGGTGATATCTTCAGCAACAGAACAGGTATAGAATTGCATTATGCCGGGCTTCCATTTGTGAGATCGGTAATTGCCGGCGGCGTAAAAAAAGAGATGCTCATGTTCATCATCTTTTCCGTAGTAATTACCGGATTGATTATGCTCATGTTCTTCCGCTCATTTTACGCGGTAATTTTTCCGCTAACCATTATTGGAGTTGTTGTGGTCTGGGTGCTGGGAACCCTGGTTTTGTTTGGATATAAAATTACCATATTGGCAGGTCTGATACCTCCCGTAATTGTGGTTATAGGTATTCCTAACAGTATCTATCTTTTGAATAAGTATCACCAGGAATTCCTTAAACACGGAAACAAAGTGATGGCCATAAGCAGGGTAACCCGCAAAATTGGTTTTACAACACTGATGACTAATTTTACTACAGCCATTGGATTCCTGGTCCTGGGATTTACAGATATTATTATCCTAAAAGAATTTGGAATTGTGGCTGGAATCAATATCATGGCTACATTCCTGGTTTCCATTATTCTGATTCCCAGTGTTTTTTCATGGCTCCCACCTCCTTCCAGGAGGCAAATGCGCCACTTGGAGTTTAAACCGTTAGGAGCGGCTCTGCACAGTCTGGATTTGCTGGTTCACCGCAATAAATACCGGATATTTCTGGTTACATCAGTTATCGTGGTGATCTCGGCAATCGGAATTAACAAGGTACACTCAATTTCGTATATGGTCGATGATATTCCTGCTGAGAGCCAGGTAAGAAAAGACTTAACTTTTTTTGAAAATAACTTCAGTGGCATCATGCCTCTTGAAATAGTCGTCGACCTTGGACAGCGGCGTGGAATCACAAATATCAGGAATCTTCAAAAACTGGAGGAATTTGAAAGATTTCTTGATTCGCAGGAAGATATTTCAAAGCCAGTTTCAATTGTGAGCTTTGTGAAAGCTGCCCGCCAGGCCTATTATAACAACAATCCTTCCTATTACGATTTGCCGAATAACAGGGATAGGGTATTTATACTCCGGTACTTCAGAAATCAAGGCGATAGTTCTGGAATATTAAAGTCTTTCGTTGATACAACCGGCCAGATAGTTCGAATTTCTATGAAGATAGCCGATATAGGTTCAACCAGGATGGACTCGCTGGTAAACCAGGTTATAGAACCGGAAAAAGAAAGAATATTTGCCGGCACGGAAATTACGGCCAAAGTTACCGGCACCACACCCTTATTTATTAAAGGAAATAAATTCCTGATTGAAAATTTGAAATTTAGCTTCCTGCTTGCATTTGTGCTTATTTCATTAATAATGGCGGCTCTGTTTCTGAATTGGAAAATGATTACTATTTCACTTATTCCCAATATTATTCCACTCATGATAACCGCGGCAATCATGGGCTATTTCAATATTCCGCTTAAGCCGAGTACGGCTATTGTATTTAGTATTACTTTCGGAATTTCAGTTGATTATTCCATTCACTTTCTGGCTAAATACAGGCAAGAGTTATTTGCCAACAAATTTTTTGTTCCTGTTGCTGTAAGTAAAAGCCTGATGGAGACAGGGACGTCGATGATTTATACTTCGGTAGTATTATTTGCAGGCTTTGTCATTTTTGTGGCATCTGATTTTGGCGGAACGGTAGCCTTGGGAATCTTAACCTCAACCACGCTGTTTATTGCCATGATTGCTAATCTCGTTGTTTTGCCGAGTTTACTTCTTGCTTTCGACAGCGGTAAACGCAGGAAAGATTCCCATCCATTAATCGAGCAGTACGAAGAATTTTATAATGAAGATGAAGATGAAGAAATTGATCTGGGTAGAATATCAATTGAAGTAAATGGAATGGATTCCGAGGCTGCTAAAAAAGAAGATAAGGTTTGAATTTACCTGCCATGTCTAAATCACAAAAATATCAGGAATATAAATCGGTGAATTACGTGCAACTTGCCCGGGAAGTGCTCAAATACTGGCATGACCATGATATTTTCAAAAAATCTGTTGCAAACCGGAATGGTGCAAAGGAATTTACTTTCTACGAAGGGCCTCCTTCAGCAAACGGTACGCCGGGAATTCATCATGTTATGTCACGAACTGTAAAAGATCTCTTTTGCCGCTACAAAACCTTAAAAGGATTTCAGGTGAAAAGAAAAGGTGGTTGGGATACTCACGGCCTTCCCGTAGAGTTGCAGGTTGAAAAGCAATTGGGCATAACAAAGGAAGATATCGGGGTTAAGATTTCTATTGAAGAATATAACCGGAAGTGTAAGGAAGCAGTGATGAAGTATAAAGATGACTGGGATGACCTTACCGAAAGAATTGGGTATTGGGTTGATCTAGATAACCCCTATATCACCTATGAAACCAATTATGTAGAATCACTCTGGTATCTTTTAAAGGAGTTATATAACCGGGATTTGCTCTACAAGGGCTATACTATTCAGCCTTATTCTCCTGCAGCCGGAACCGGCCTTAGCTCACATGAATTAAACCAACCGGGTACTTACAAAGACATCTCTGATACTTCCGTTGTAGCTCAGTTCAAAATCTCCGGCACCGAAAATGAGTATTTCCTCGCCTGGACCACCACCCCCTGGACACTTCCGGCTAACAGCGCGCTAGCCATAGGAGAAAACCTTAAGTATGTGAAGGTCGAGACATTCAATGCCTACACCTACAAACCGGTCAAAGTCATTCTTGCAAAAGATCGCTTATCCGCGTACTTCAAGAAAGAGGCAGAAAGTGTAGAACTGAATACATATAATCCCGGAAGTAAACATATCCCATGGAAAGTTATTAACGAGTATTCAGGCAAAGACCTTGTTGGAATGGACTATGACCAACTGATGCCTTATGTGCCGCTTCCAAAACCTGCTTTTACCGTTGTTCCAGGGGATTTTGTTACAACCGAAGAGGGAACCGGAATTGTTCACATCTCAAAAACTTTTGGTGCTGATGATTATAGAACCTGCGTGAAATTTGGAATTCCCGGAGTATTGGTGAAGGATGAAGAGGGCAATGAACAACCAATTGTGGACAAAAAAGGCCGGTTCGTAAAAGAAATCACAGACTTTGCCGGAATGTTTGTTAAGAATTATTCAGATGAAAATGAATCTTCAGCGGAATACCGATCGACAGATGTTAAAATTGCAATCAAATTAAAAGAAGAAAATAAAGCCTTTCTGGTAGAAAAGTATCTTCACTCTTATCCACATTGCTGGCGAACAGACAAGCCTATTTTGTATTACCCCCTTGATTCGTGGTTCATTAAGACTACGGCATGCAAGGATAAACTGGTTGAATTAAATAATACGATAAACTGGAAACCTGAAAGCACCGGAAAAGGAAGATTTGGGAATTGGCTGGAAAATTTGGTTGACTGGAACTTAAGCCGTTCCCGCTATTGGGGAACACCATTACCCATTTGGGTTACCAGGAATAAAGAAGAACAAAAATGTATAGGTTCAATAAAAGAACTCCAAACTGAAATTCAGAAATCTATTGAAGCCGGCTTAATGAAAGAACTTCCCTGGGAAAAAGGAGAAATCGATTTACATCGGCCCTATGTGGATCAAATAATTTTAGTAAGTGAAAAAGGCGAACCTATGTATCGTGAACCGGACTTGATCGATGTATGGTTTGATTCCGGTGCTATGCCTTATGCTCAATGGCACTATCCATTTGAAAATAAGGAAATCTTTGAGAAAAGTTTTCCGGCAGATTTTATCGCGGAAGGCGTCGATCAAACCCGCGGATGGTTCTTCACTTTGCATGCCATCGCCGGAATGCTTTTTGAAAGCGTTGCTTTCAAAAATGTAATTTCCCACGGACTTGTCCTCGATAAGGATGGAAACAAAATGTCAAAACGGCTGGGTAATACTACGGATCCATTCAAAACCATGGATACTTATGGTCCTGATTCTATTCGCTGGTACATGATTAGTAATGCTAACCCCTGGGATAATCTTAAATTCAACGAAGAAGCAGTATCGGAAATTCAACGCAAGTTTTTCAGCACACTTCAAAATACTTATTCTTTCTTTGCCTTGTACGCAAATCTGGATAAATTCAATTACACTGATGGTGAAATCAATCATGATTCATTAACAGAAAGTGATCGATGGATATTATCAAGGAAGAATAGCCTCATAAAAAGAGTTAATGAATCATTTGAAGATTATGAACCGACAAAAGCCGTTCGGGCAATTCAAAATTTTGTCGTCAACGATCTTAGTAATTGGTATGTTCGCTTAAACCGAAAAAGATTTTGGAAAGGGGAGTACAATGAAGACAAGAAAGCTGCCTACCAGACTTTGTATGAATGCCTTGTAGTTGTGGCAAAACTTGGGAGTCCCGTCGCTCCATTTTATATGGATCGCTTGTACATGGATCTGAACAAGGTTACCGGCAGGGAATCTGCGGAGTCTGTTCATCTGTCTGATTTCCCTTCAGTTAATGATAGCCTTATGGAAATGGAGTTGGAGCAAAGAATGGAGCTGGCCCAGGGTATAAGCTCACTGGTTCACAGTATTAGAAAGATTAGTAAAATAAAAGTGCGGCAACCTCTATCTAAAATTTTGATTCCTATCCAGGGCGCGAAATTTAAAAATCAAATTGAAGCGGTACGGGATTTGATTCTAAACGAAGTTAACGTGAAGGAAATCGAGTATATTGATGATGCTTCTGATGTTCTGGTGAAAAAAGCCAAGCCAAATTTCAGAAAATTGGGAAAAGAATATGGGCCGCAGTTGAAAGAACTATCGGAAGCCATAAGTAATTTTACCGCGGAAGAAATAAAAAAAATTGAAATAGGTGAAACTGTCGGCGTAAATACGAGCAAAGGAAAGGTGAATCTCACTCTTGATGATATTGAAGTATTTTCTGAAGATATTCCCGGATGGTCTGTAGCCAGTGAGGGTAAAATTACGGTTGCATTGGATGTTACCGTCTCAGATGATCTTAAAATGGAAGGAATTGCCAGAGAATTGGTAAACAGAATTCAAAATATCCGTAAAGATAAGGGAATGGAAGTGCAGGATAAGATTTCTATTCAAATTGAGAAGGTTTCAGAGCTAATTTCCAGATCAATATTAAAATTTGAAAATTATATTTGTACCGAAACCCAGGCGTTATCCATGAAACTGGTTGAAGAACTTGCTGATGGCGAGATACTGGAAATGGATGAGGCAAATGTAAAAGTGCTGGTTTCAAAAGTTACAACATGATCGAAAAAGACAATATTTTCAAATACTTCCTGCTCACCCTGGCGATCATCTTTTTAGATCAGGTGGTAAAAGTGTCTGTGCACACCTATATGGATCTGGGTACAATTGGCCAAATCAAAGTTTTTGGTGAATGGTTTAAACTGCACTATACCTTGAATCCCGGAATGGCCTTTGGGATGCAGCTTGGCTCTCCTTATGGAAAATTATTCCTTACCATTTTCAGACTTTTTGCCATGGTCGGCATTGCTTACTATTTATATTACCTGGCAAGGAAAAAGGTCCATCCGGGATTGTTGTGGTGCATTGCCCTAATCCTTGGTGGGGCCGTTGGAAACGTCATAGACAGTACATTTTACGGTGTAATTTTTAACAACGCTCCTTATGATGCCAGCACTCCCTGGTTTCACGGACAAGTGGTCGACATGTTTTACATTGATATTTGGGAAGGCCAGGTTGCTGATTGGATTCCTTTGTGGGGAGGTCAATACATTGCACTATGGCCTATTTTTAATATTGCCGACGCCAGCATTTTCTGTGGTGTAACCCTGATATTAATAATGCAAAAAAAATTCTTTGTAGAGCATGAAAAAGAAACTAAAGTTGCTGAAGCTGTGAATGAGATGGGTGAGTCTAAGGCAACTCAACTACCGGATGAATCAAAATCTATTGATTAAAGAAGAACCAAATCCGTTATCACCTTTCTGCCAAATTCTTTTTCAAAAATCTCAAGAATCTTTTCTTTGGAAGAATTTAGTTCATGCTTGAGTGCAGCCGAATTAAGCTCAGCGTATAAAATGCGATTTTTTATGAATAATTTTTCCGTCCTCTTTGCAATTGTCTTGCCCAATAGCCTCTCCCAGGAGCTTATCAAGGCGGCTTCGGAATACTTGTCCTTAATTTGATAGGTTTCAAGCAAATCCTCGAAAGCATTCTTAATAGTGTTTTCGCTATAAGCCGATGACTTCTTTCTCACAAATCAAATATAGAAACATCTAACATGCTTTTATAATGTTATTGTCAATACATATGAATTTCGCCTTGATTTTATTTTTTTTGATGATATCACGGCTCCTCTTTTGCCGGGCATCAGTCATAAACACTTGCCCAAAATCAGGACTTTTCATAACCTTCATAAACCTGGAAATCCGTCTGTCATCAAGTTTATCAAAGATATCATCCAATAAGAGTAATGGGAGAATTTTCTTTTCTTCTTTCAAGAATTGATAGTGAGCCAGCTTCAGAGATATGATAAAGGATTTCTGCTGACCCTGGGATCCAAACTTTTTTAGCCCGTGAGAATTAATTTTGAATATAAAGTCATCCCGGTGGATTCCAAGTTCCGTTCTCTGAAGAATTAGATCTCGCTCAAAATTATTCCTGAAAACTTTTTCAAAATCCCTGGCCTTCACGGAGGATTTGTAACTCAGGCTAATTTCCTCTTTGTCTTCGGAAATGTCGCTGTAGTATGAATTTAAGTAGGGTTTAAAGTTCTCAATAAAATTACTCCGGAAAGTATGGATAACCCGGTTCAAATCAAATAAACTCTTGTTATAAACTTCAAACAGAGTTTTGTCCGGTTTCTTTTTTTCACTCAACGATTTTAGTGCTGCGTTTCGTTGTTTCAGAATATTATTATACTTCATCAAGTCCGAAAGATAATCCTGGCTAAACTGACAAAGTATTCCATCAATGAATTTTCTCCGCGCTTCCGAGTGTTCCCGGACCAGATCCGAATCATCAGGAGCAATCAGCACCAGGGGATATTTACCCACATGTTCACTCAATTTGGGGTAATCAACTCCGTTAACTCTAAGCCGCTTCTTATTTCCCTTTTTCAACGAACATTGAATTGAAGCGAAGTCACCA
>Ga0299906_10005820_pt1 | contig 10012 bp, 14 predicted proteins | sample RVTome_14_FD_200259 | JGI IMG/M metagenome (GOLD analysis project Ga0299906, IMG submission 200259) | Soil microbial communities from uranium-contaminated site in the Upper Colorado River Basin, Wyoming, United States - RVT145D125 (version 2) ...
GATCTTTAAGACGTATGGTAAACGGCAAACGCTTGACCACTACCGCCCGCCCGGCCTTAAGCAATGCTCTGGCTCGTGCTGCCGCCATTGGCATCAACGGTTTCTTATTTTTATCCAGTACAAAAACTTTCATAAAATAACCCTTCGACTTGGCAGATATTTGCTTACGCTAGCCTCTGCCGGGGCCCTCGGCTTGCGCCGGTAACGCTGACGGTCTGGCTAAACCGTCAATCTCCCCTCGACAATGTTATTCCAAGGTTTTGCGCCAGTCACACCGCATTAACCATAATTTGCTGTTTAATGGCTGACCGCAGAGCGCGGTGCTGAGGAAGTACACCGCGGTGCCTATCTATTCTTGGATAACGTAGCCGGTGTCAATCGCCTTGCCGCGGCTTCACCGGCTTAGTCTGGACCCACCCGGCCACCGAAGTGGCCGCCATCGCGGTCTCGGAGTTGCAACCAATTCGCAAACCTGCCCCCTTTTTGAGCAAAATTCGATTTGCGAATTACGTCTGTTCTTTACTTTCAGTAGTCTTTTACGTTCCGACCACGCTTCGGTCTGAGCGGTTTTTAAGCCGCTTGGTTAAAATCACTCCAATCTTTGGCTTCCTATTTCTGGGTTGCAACTCCGAAACCGCGATGGATGGCAGTGAGCCGGCTTCATCGGTGCCGGTGCAGCAGCGATCTTCGACAAAGTTGCAACTCCGAAACCGCGATGGATGGCAGTGAGCCATGCCGCGCATTTAGCGCAACCCGGTTGCAACTCCGAAACCGCGATGGATGGTAGTGAGACCACCGCAGAAAACCTACTCATTGTTGCAACTCCGAAACCGCGATGGATGGTAGTGAGACACAGCTTGACACCGATGTCAAAAACAAATCAATTGTAGACTAAATAAGCATAACGCGATCCTCCTTAAACGTGTGTATAAACAGATTTTACGTCAACTTGACTTAAATGTCAACTTTACTCTTGCTCCATAATAAACACCTGGCAAAATGCACCTCCTACAAATCTAACGAATTCGCCCGAATGGCCGCACAGCAATCATTTACTGGTGAGCAGTTGCCAAAGATGACCCAGGAATTTAATGGATCCGACGGTCATATCTCTGGTAAACCTGAACAAGTCTCTAAAGAATGGTATCATTATCGGGTCTCCGTGATAGTTTTCTTGGTTATCATTGGGGGTCCCATCAATTTTTCATAGCACGCCTTGATAACCTGCGCGTCCCATAAAGCTGTATGCTTCTGGTCGCCGGCATCGAGACCGGCAAACTCTTCCCGATCCACATCGGGATCAACGCCCTTGACCTTGAACAACGTGGCCAGATCGAAGGGGATGTAATGGACATTTGGAGGAATAATGAATGGACTCCCCCACAAGTTACAAAACAACACCCAATCATAAGCCAAAACATCCGACCACATCTCCACTTCACCCAGGCTTTTGAGCCACTCCTCCAACCAATGCCGCACCACCAGCGTATTGCCCCTTACCCGAAACTGTTCAACGACGCGAGCGTCACCAGATGGACCCGACCTCTTCAGCGTCAGCTTGTCGATCACCTTCTCCTTAACCCAGTGATCGACCTGCCGGCCGTCATAATCAGTCAACTCGGCGTAAAAGGTGCGGCCATTCTCAGCCACCAGCCCAATGCTGATGAGCGTGGTGCCTTGATGCAGCCCGGAAAATTCAGTATCAAAGAAGACTTTCATCAGATTCTACTCCTGCGCCTTGATAAACCGGGCCGCATTGACACAGCGCTGCACCACCACCGGCTCGTTGACGATCTGTTGAGCCCAATGCTTGATTTCTGTTGGCTGATGGCCGGCGACTACCGATCGCTCGATAATATCCAGTAAATCAGGATGATGATCGACCAGCAGCCAATAATCTCGCCGGCAGAGTTGAACTTTAAACTTGTCCTCGTAATCAATCTCCTCCGGCACAGGCGCATCAGCCTGGGCGCTCTGTGCCTGATAATCCTTACCCCGAACGGGCGTCTGCATAACCATCTGTTACCTCCATTGATATTTGATTAAAATCGGCCCCGCAAGCCGGACAAACAACATCACCCTCGCCCATCTCGGCCTCACAATAACCGCAATGAATTGGTTCCACAGTATTTCCAATAACGAAAGTCCACCAAATGAAATGAATATCCACGTGCCTATTCTTGAAATCCACGTGAAAGCCGAAAGATAACCACGGACCAATGTTAGCATCTGTCCTCATATCCTTACCCCCCGTGCGACCTCACCTTCCGACCCACGCCGGAGCGGGTGACCATGTAGTACCCCAGTGAGACCGCGTCAATCTGATCATCGTGGCCCCCATCCGGGAAAGCGTCAGCCTCCCGTAAAAACTCCTCGATCCAGGGGCCGTATACTAACTTAATGTTGCCGGCCTCAGCCTCACTGATCCAGGGATTTGCCCGCAAAACTTTATCTGCAAACGGTGGATAGAAGCGAACATTGAACCCGGCCAAGATTCCGCGCAAGGTGGCGGCATAACTTTTGCCGGTCGCCCCCCCTTCCCGCTCGATGCCAATCGGCATTGCCTCAGTATCGAGGTTAGCCGTCTGCACCAGCAACCGCTCCACCCCCAACGGTGAAGCCTGAACCCTGACCATGTCCAGGATGAAATAGAGATAGGCACTGCCAACCTTCTTCCGGCCAAACTTAACCCCTACCGTCCAGTCGGGATCCTGCGAGGCCGTCTCTTTCTCCGTCGCGGCCAGGTCCCAGGCCCTGACCACAATCTCCAAATCAGCCGGCGCAGTGGCCACAATCTCAAACCACTCCCGCTTGATCAGATTGCCCTCCACCGGCCGGGGAGCCTGCTGCCAGATAGAAGAGACCACTGACGGCGGTCCCTCCAAAATCTTTTTAGCTGTTTCTTTATCATGCCGGGCCGGGTCGAGTGGTTCGCCTGGCTTCCGACCGAGGGGATCATTAGCCGGGTTATTCCCCAGCGGGTCAGGCTCCTCGATGATGTGCATCATCTCGTTGGCCTTACGCCGCTCTTCCCGCGTTTCGGCCACCAAAGGCAGTCGCAGGACTGTAAACTTCTCTCCCCCCGGATCGAGCTGCTCCTTCAAAATCTTGCCGGCCAGATCCTCATCATCCCAGCGGGTCATGAGCAGCACAATCGCCCCATCCGGCGTCAGCCGGGTCTTCAATGTCGAGTGATACTCATTGTAGTTGCGGGCCTGCACCGCCTTTGAGCGGGCCTCGGTAAAGTTTTTGACCGGATCGTCTATCAGCAGAAACTTTGCCCCTCGCCCGGTGATAGCCCCCCCGATACCCGAGGCCGTCAACCCGCCCCGCTTGCCGTCTATCCGCCAGAATGAACTGGACTGAGACGACGGGTCCAACACCACATTATCGGGGCCGGCCGCCAAATGCCCAAACAGGGCGGCATAGGCCGGATCTCTAATGACCGACCGGGCATCCTTACTCAACTCAATGGCCAGGTCGGCCGCATAGCTAACCAGGAGATACCGGTCATCCGGCCGGCGACCTAACCCGGCCGGCGGAAACCTGCGACTAATGATCTCACTCTTGCCATACTGAGGGGGCACAAAAACCATCAACCGGTTGATCTGCCCGGCGTGAACCGCATCCAGATAGCGGCAAATCAGCCGGCGGGCCTCAGAGGGGATATACCCCTCAAAAGTAAACCGATTGAAGGCCATCAGCTCCTGTCGAGCTTCACGCCTCCGGAGCAACTCAGCCGCGGCCTGGGCTTTGGTCAAGGGCAATGCTACACCTCACCCTTGGCAATAGCCGCCAACTCCTCGTCGCTCATCTCTTCCATATCCAACTCGCGGGCCGGACCGGTCAACACAGTGATGTTGTGTAATTGTAGGAGTTTCATCTCCTGATCGAGCGCACTCAAGACGGTTTTTTGATCGTTTTTCATCCAGCCGGCCCGCTTGACTTCTTTCAATTCTGCCAAAATGCGGGCAGCGTGAGCGCTGGCCCGCACCTTCAAATCGTCGGCCCACAACAGCCGTATCTTTTTTACATCGGCATTGATGGTGCCCAAACTCCAAGGCTTGAGATTGCCGGCCTTGTCGGTGGTGACATAGTTGTTTTTCTCAAGCATCACCACGATTTCCCGCTGAGTTAGCCCCCGCGCCAACAGTGAAGCTACCCGCAGTTGCCGATTGGCTACTTCATCTTTTTTAGCCATAAGATTTATTCTTTAAGGTTGACTTTCCAAAATTAGCCCTTTTGGGGCTTGACTTATTGTTCGTTTTATAGTACAATTACCACAGATTAAATGATGAAATTAACCAACAGGAGATCAAAATGACAGTCCTAAAAACTACCGGCACAAAGGCAACAAAATTCAGCAACCAAGCATTTTTTCAAGATTTCAACTGGTCAAACTTCCAGCCCGGCGACACTGTCTGGCTAGAAGATTACACCGGAACCGAACCGGCCCGCATCGTCGGCCTCTACACCGGCACCGACGAAGCAAACAACCCGATTGTCCGCCTTATCCCAAACCAGCACGGCCAAACCTTAGCCCGGCTGGAAGTTGAAAACATCAGCCAGATGGTCAGCAATTGGTGGCAAAAGTTTTTAGCCTAATCATTCACTACTTAAGGAGCTACGGAAATGACTGACAAACAATGGCACGACATCGTTAAAACCAACTATGAAACCGTCGCCGCCGACCTGGCCGCCCAGGGCTACGCCCGCAGCAAACGATCAGACATCTACAAAGAGCAATTCGTCAAGGGCGATGAAACCCTCGTAATCATCCGAGACCTGGGCAGCCCCAACTGGTGGACCCAGGCCGCCGAATGAACCTCTCTGACCTGCTCACCCCGACCCAGGCCGCCGAGCGCCTCGGCCTGAGCCTGAGCCTCATCCAACGATACTGCCGGCAAGGCCGCCTGGGCCAGCGCGTGGGCGGGCGCTGGCTCATCACGCCGGAACAGTTGGCCGAGTTCGAGCGCCAGCCGCGCCGGGTGGGGAAGCCGAAGTCATCCGAGTAGCACCGGCTCCTGCAAACAATGCGGGCTAAACCAAATCATCTCCCGCTCGGAATTCTCTGTTGACACCTGGTAGCCCTTGCGGGCCTTCCAGCGCATGGCCGTCCAGCCCGGCGGAATGGCCCGCCCGTCATCATAGCCGCAGACAGCGATCCTAAGCTCTGGATTGTCGCCGTTCTCCAACGCCCACGCCCACACCTCGGCGGAGATGGCCTTATCCTGGTTGCCGCCACCGCTATACTCCATTTCCCCTTCACCGTAGGGGGGATCAAGCAGCACCGCCGTCAGGCCGTGCCGGAACGTGACGCTGGGCGTGGTCGCCCGCTGCCAATCGCCGCAGGTAACACGGGGCCGGCGCAGGGCATCGGCCAGGGTGTGCATATAGTCGTACAGATGAGCGGAGATAGCCTCGCGGGTGTCGCCCTCAAAGTCTTGTCCGACGGTGGCGGCGTTGACTCCGCCGCCACCGTCGGACAGTCGCGGCAACTTTCGGTTCACGCCCTGGCCGGCGTCACCTAAATGCGGCAACTGTCGGTTCACGCCCCGCCCGGCGTTGCCTAAATGCGGCAACTTTCGGTTCACGCCCCGCCCGGCGTCACCTAAATGCGGCAACTGTCGGTTCACGCCCTGGCCGGCGTCACCTCTCACGTTAACGACCTGCCCCTCCTCGACCGACCACGGCCCTTCACCGCTGCACCAGCCCGTGCCCAGCCAGGCGCAGGCTCCCCAGCACCACCACCCGGCGATTTTGGCGTCGTACCATTCGGGATCGGTTTCCAACTGCCTGACCAACTCGCCGGAACGTTTAATAAGCCAGACGTGTCTGGCGAAAAGATCGTTTTCATTGACCGGCCAATCCACCCATTGAGCCACCTCGTCGGGAGCATATGCCACCGCCCGCCAAAAGTTAGCGATAAATCCATCGGCATCATTCAGGGTCACAATGGAAAGGTCAAAGGGGCAAGCCAGCAATACCGCCGCGCTCCCACAAAATGGCTCAACGTAATTTTTGACCTGACCAAACCTTTTCCATATCCGCCCAGCCACCCGGCTCTTGCCCCCGAAATAAGGAAAGGGGGCCACCAGGCCGGAAATATCGCCTGGGTCTTCGGCGTCAATATCCTCCGCGTCCTCCCCCTGACCGGCCTGCCCCTTACCCAGCAACTCATCAGCCGCCCGGCCCAGCAGCTCCCCCAAATCGGGCAAACTGATGTCAATCATTTTAAAGTCAAACCCGGCTTCGATGTCGGCCATAACCACTGCCGGGTCAAGCTCAAGGTTTTGCCAGGCCGTCAGGTTGGCCCGGTAATGGATGCGGCGGGCAGCCGGGTGATCCGAGTTGGGGATGTCGTCTCGGACCATTACAATAGGCTTTTTGCCGTCGTGATGAATGATAAGCGCCTCGTCGCCAAACCGCTCAAAAGCCGTGTGCAATCGGGCGTCGCCGTCAATAATTTCACCGTCGGCTGTAGCTGTCATGGGGGCCACATAACCATCCTCAGCCATCGAATTGTCAAGGGCTTTCATCCCGCGTGCCGTATGCTTATTGCTATTGCGCTTGGTGGGCTTGATGTCAGATAGCTTGCCTAATTTAACTTTATCGCTCATTTGTGATGACTGGGCCATTCGCTTCCTCCTCTGTGATCGGATGCTCCAAGGGGTACTGCCAAAACTCGACCTCGATGTAGTTGAGGCCGGGTTGACCGGTCCATGGAACGGGACTGACCTGGAAAGAATTGATCTGTTTGATCGAGTAACCCTGATAGCCGGCCACCGACAAAACTAGAGCTAGCTCGATAGCGTTTCCGGACATATAATAAATACTTAACGGCTCGATCCTGACCGTAGGATGGGTAAAGGCGTGCCCCTCGCCCCCCTCGCAACTGGCAAAGGTATTGAACCCCTTACGCCGGAGCAACTCCACCACCGGCGCGATGCCGGGGTCCAACTCGCCTTCAATCGGGTGCATATCAATCTCCTTGTCTCTCTTATAGTACAAACACTTGACCTTGATGTCAACATTAAGAAGCCCCGCAGGTCGATTCTGCGGAGCCTCTGGTACCAACTGACTATACCAACAGCCTGAACTTTATTAGTATTAAATAAAACATACGCCAAGGCTGCATTGCCGGATAGGGGTATCGCTATCATCAGCGTCTAAATTTGCCTCACGCAGAGGGACGCGATCTTCATGCAACCACACTCCGCTATTACCTGTTTCAATATCCCAAGCTCTGATTTCTTCATCCAACTGACAAGCCTGGTTAAAATCGCCTGGATAATTTTCTTTGATAAATTTCCATTGCCAGTTGCGCTTATTGGGACACATCCAACAGGACGAAGGAGGGGGGAGGGGTAGGCCCTCCTTCGTGATAATGTTGACACAGTCAGCTTTGGTCAACATCAGCTCGCATAACCAAAATTTTCGGTTATTTCTATTTTTGATGCGTTTGCTTTCGTCAAATGCGAACCCGATCCAATTAAGAAACGTTTCGTCTATACGCTTTTTCATTTCCTCCCGAATTTTCGGTTCTGGCATCGTGGCAATTTCAGCCGGGGTGTGCCCCAAGGTTGACAGCTTGAGATACCGTTTTACGACCTGCCCTTTCCATTCATCAGAGCAGAAGGCAGATAACTTCCCATCTTGCGTAAAAGCCGGAATAAGCAGTTGCCCATTGAGACCATACACATCTACATAGGCCAGTGATCGAGGGGCGATCTCAACTGATAATCCAACAGATTCAAGAAGAGGTCGAGTAATTTCTTCCAAATAATCCCAGGTGCTTTGGTTTTCTCGGCCCGTGTCGGCGATTATAATTCGTTGCGGCTTGGGTAAAATGCCGCGTTTAACTAAAATGCACATGGCTACTGTTTGGCGGCCGCCTCCGTAATTCAAAATGTTTTGCATATCATTACACCATCTCCTTAGGCGGCACCGGCAGCGCCACCCCCAGGGGCTTCCACAGATGCAGCACACACTCGTGATTGTTGATGTAGTTGGCCTTGCGGGGATGATACTGCACCACCACCTCATCCTCCCGCCAAAACAAATCCTTCACAAAACACATATCTTCCCAGGTCGGGATACGCTGCTTCTTGTTGTAGGTGACCGAGACGTGTTCCCACCCGCCGCCATTGGAGACTATCATTTGCAGCAAACCGGCCGGCCCATTGACCAAAAACCAGCCGTTCATCCCGGCTCCACGTAGCCGCTTCAACCGGCGATCCGGATTAGTCCTCACTCTCTCAACCTCCGTTGTTTATTACCCGGTAATAACCGGGCCAAGCCACGCCGGCGCGGCGGTTCGATTACCTCGATCTTGGGCCGGTGCCCAGGCAACCCGCCCGGCCAAAACACCGGAGCAACGATCCGGATCGCTACCGCCAGGGGGATCGCCGCGCCACCCAGGGCCAGGATGATCCAGGGTAACTGGACGATGAGATGGTAAGTAGCAAACATCGTCTCCCCCAGGATCCCCAAGATCATCACTGGAATCCAGGGATTATCTTTACGGAAGTCGGGGAAAAACCACAACAAGCCGATCACTGCTGCATAGATCGGACCAAGAAAACAGGCTGCCCCTAAAAACGTCATCGCCGCCTCCGATAGTCCCAATCCACCCGGGGAAACATCCAGCCGTAAGTTTCCCGGCTGGCCTTGACTTCACCCGTGGCCGGATCGTAGTCGATCTCCAGACCATACTTGTCGATTAATTGTTGCACCAGCCCATCATGGTGCAACACCCGCCTTCGGGCGGCCACGGATTTCTCCGCCATCTTCATCATGCCCGCCATTTCACAATAAAATACATTCAGCGAGCGGGCGATCAGAATAAAGCAGTCAGCCGCCTCGCTCCACTCTGCCCGCCATTTCCCGCTGCCTTTGACAAAGTAAATCCCTTCCTTTGTTGCCTCAGACCGGAGAACCCAGTTGTTACCAAACTTGGCAGTACGTTCAATCCTACCGCTATGAATGTAGCGGTTTACATCCGTATGACCGACCCCATAATACTCGGCCACCTGGCCAGGAGTCCACCACTCATCATCCCAGCGCTCCTTCTGCCGAGCGATTAGCCGCCGCAAGTGTGGGTCGATGATCCGGCGTAGATCCTGCACCGACCGCCAGAAATAACACCAATTCATAGGGTTGACGGCAAAGCGCCACAGGGAGACCCTATGCATCATGTAAGTTTGCCGCCCCCCCAGCCGCCAATAGGGAATTTTCCCCAACTCTAACAGAGTTATCATCGTGTGATCGTCAACACCCAGAGTCCTGGCCGCCGCCCGACCGCTGTAATACTCCGGGTGATCGCTGGCCGGGGGCATCTCCAAATGACGATACCGGCGCAACTTGACAGCGATAGGTGACCGGCCCAGGATTGTGGCGATCTCATCCTCGGCCAGGATCCCCAGGTTGTTTCTCACGAAGGTCTCCTCCTCCTCGGTCCATCTATTGGACCTGGCCGGCCGGCCAGATACTACATCACTGCTGATCGACAGATCACCGCACTGGGCGATCAGTAGCGCCACCGGGGCACCGCTCTCTAGTTCCCCTTCAATCACAGCCTGTTTGAGAAGAGTGTCTAGATCAGGCATCGGCGCACATCTCCACCAACTTCTCGATGAATTCAAGGGTGCCCGGACAGGACAAGCACTCGACTGTAAGACCATTGGCCGAGCAGGGGCCGCAGAACTCCTCGGCCAGCCGGCGTACCATCTCCGCATCCCGCTCACAGAAACTGTATCCTCTTCCGGCCCCATTCGTCGAACTCGGGCCAGGGACGAGCGCCAACTCCGGCACCTGGCTGAGCTTGACTACCGGTCGGGTCTGTTTAGCCAGACCCTCAAGCAAAACCACGGTGCGCCGGCAGCCGGAGATAATGGCCGGAATCGAACTGCGCCGACCCGCAAACCGGTGAGCCTGTTTGATTCGCCAATCCTCGTTGGGGATGGTCAGCAGCGCCTCGGCTACCCGCTTGTCGCGCGGGATCTTCCCCTCA
>Ga0299906_10005821_pt1 | contig 10012 bp, 6 predicted proteins | sample RVTome_14_FD_200259 | JGI IMG/M metagenome (GOLD analysis project Ga0299906, IMG submission 200259) | Soil microbial communities from uranium-contaminated site in the Upper Colorado River Basin, Wyoming, United States - RVT145D125 (version 2) ...
GCAGAATGCGACGTTTTATCCTGGATAGGACCTTCGTCGATGGCGACACGCGCTGGATCATCGATTATAAGACGGGATCTCATACCGGTGGAATCCCGGAGAAGTTCCTCGATAATGAGCAGGTGCGGTATCGCGACCAGCTGGAAAGCTACGCACGCGTTATCCAGCCCATGGATTCCGGTCCTATTCGGCTGGGCCTGTACTTTCCGATGCTCCGGGGATGGCGGGAGTGGCCGTTTACCGAAGTATCCGCCTGACGCGATGGGGCCTGAGCCGGGCTGCCGACAATCATCTCCCTTTCCACGACTCGCCCGGTAACAGTGAGATCAGGCGCGACAGGGCGATTTCGGCATCTCCGTGCATGTCCCAGGAAAATCCCGTCGCCAGCAAGGAACCGATATCGGCCGAGAATTGCCGGTCTCGGAGCTTGCCCGGAGGCGGCGAAGCCAGGTGTCGAGCGGAAGGACGAGAGGGCCGGTCGACCCGATGCGCCCCGCCTGGATCTGTTCGGAGTCGTACGAACTACCGAGCTCCCGGGCCAGCCGCGCCGTGGCGGTCAGCACGACCACGTTGGAACTGAGATCGAACCCCCGAACGGCAGATTCCCGGGGCGCAGTCGCTCGGCGCAGGGTCATTCTTCGAGCTGACCACGGTGTCCCGGCAGGTCTGGTCCCGGAGCGAGGTGGACCTGATCGGCACCTCGCCTGGGCGAAACTCGGGTCATGTCCAGAACGGCAATCGCGAAACACACAGGAAAGGGCCGGGCGGGGCGGCGCTATGCCGCGTTCGACATCGAGACGGCCAAACTCCTCCCCGACGACGTAACCGATCTCCTGGCCCATCGGCCCCTTGGGGTCGCCTGCGCGGCGGCGTTCCTTGGGGACACGCGGCAAACCCGCCTATGGCATGGCCGGGATCGCGACGAGAACCCCAGCCCCAGGATGTCCCGGGCGGAGGCCGCCGCTCTGGTCCGGGACTTGTCCGACCTTGTCGGGGAGGGCTATACGCTACTGACCTGGAACGGGCTGGGCTTCGACTTCGACGTTCTGGCCGAGGAATCCGGATCGACACGCGAATGCGCCGACCTGGCTCTCCATCATGTCGACGCGCTGTTTCATGCCCTGTGCACGCTGGGTTATCCCCTCAGCCTTCAGAAAGCCAGCGAGGGCATGAACCTGCCCGGCAAGCTCGCTGGCATGAGCGGATCCGAGGCGCCCTCGGCCTGGGCGGCCGGACGTTACGCCGACGTCCTGAAATACGTCGCGCAGGACGTCCGCGCCACGTTCGAGCTGGCGGTCGCGTGTGAAGAACGGCGGGAGCTGGCCTGGATAACGCGCCGGGGCACGCGCCGCTACCTCCCCCTGAACGACGGCTGGCTGACGGTCGGCGACGCCCGGCTCCTTCCCGTTCCCGACACGTCATGGATGAACGATCCCCCAGACCGCGAGCGGTACACGGCCTGGGCGGACGAGGTCTGCCCGCCCACGATTCCTCCCGGGCGCGAGGAGCAGCTCGGCCTCTGGGCCTGACCCACTGGACCCCGAGCGCTCATTGGTATTCCGAAATCCACCCGAACTTCGTGTTCCTGAACAGCTCGGGATGCGCGACGAGGATCAGCTTGCGCCGCGCCCGTGTGATCGCCACGTTCAGGCGGCGATCGTCGAAGACGAAACCCGTACCGCGGGACCTGACGAAGGAGATGATCACGATATCGCGCTCTCCGCCCTGGTAGCGCTCGACTGTATCCGCCGTGACGCCCGTCCCGGCGAGCTTCTGGCGCAACAGAGCCACCTGAGCACGGAACGGCGAGATCACGCCGATGGTCTCAGGAGGCGCGCCCGCGAGCAGCTTTCGCACAATCGCGACAACGACTTCGGCTTCGGCCGCGTTCGCCCGCCCTTCCTCCCGGGCTTCCACCGGAACGAAGGCCAACGGTCCGCCGTCCGGGGGCTCGCGGTCCGAGGCGTCGACACCGGAGGAGAGCCGGCCGCCGTAATAGAGGCGGTTCGGGATGTTCATGATCGCCGGGTGCATCCGGTATTGAGTATCGAGGAGCGTGATGGCCCCGGGCATCTCGGCCTCACACTGTGACTTAAGCCGTTCGAAGAGCGAGATCTCCAAACCGGGAGTCCGGACGACGGGCGGAAGCTGCCGGTCGTCGCCGATCAGGACGAACCGCCTCGCACGCATGACCAGGCCCAGCGAAAGCGGCTCGGTAAGCTGACCCGCTTCATCCACGATGGCCATTTCGAACGGCCGCTGTCTCAGATAGGGATGGGAGGAGGCGCGATGGGCCGTGGCGGCGATCACCGGGATCGCGTCCATCCGGGACCGCAAATCGCGCGCCGATGACGCCGCAAGCGACAGGTCTTCGCTGAACGAGGAGGCGGCACGGCTTCCGAGGCGCTCGGCCAGCTCGGGCGAGCTCTCCGAACGCCCGAGCCTCAGGAATCGCGCTTCGGGCTCTCTGTCGAGCAGCGACATCAACATGTTGTCGAGGGCCGTGTTGGTGAACGCGCCGAGCAGGACGGCGCCGGCTATCGAAGAGACGATCTCGGGAATGATTCTCGTCTTTCCCGTCCCCGGCGGCCCCCAGATAAGATGAAACACCCGGCAGGATGACGCCCGGCCCACAGCCTCCTCCTGGCTGGCATTCAGGGTTCCGGATCCGGGGATCGATCCGGGCGCCGGCGTGTAAGCGGCCGACAGATCCCCGAGGACGACCTGCTTTCGGGCATCCATTCCCGACGACAAGAAGTCATAGAGAGCTGTCTGGCTCGCTTCCGCTGTCAGGTCGACCGTCAGGCGGTCGATGATCCATTGCGGACGCTCCAGGAAGGTCTCCGGATCGAGGTTGTGGAGCGGAACGGCGATGCGGACCGAGGTCGCTTCGACGCTGCGGATGTAGCCCTGGTACGACGTCTGGCTCGAGATCTCGCCGCCATGGATCAGGACACGGTCTCCGGCGGCCAGCTCGGAATGGTTTTCCGCGAATTCGAAGGCGAAGATCCCATGTTCGCGCCCGGCAAACCGGGCGTTTTCGATCGTCCGGAAATCCCGCACGCGCTGTCGGATCCGGCTGTCGTCGAGCAGGACGGCCAGATCCTCGCCCTCCGCCCAGCCTTCCCGTCGAACCAGAGTCGAAAAGCGCCGGAAGTACCCGAGATCCGCCGTTTCAGATGACCCCGGCCTGTCCCCGAAGAGCTTCGAGTCGTCCCGGCAACGCGAGCGCGTCCACGACGGGCACTTCCCGCACACGCGGGCATCGTAATCCGCATACGGCATCGGAACGTGAGGACGCGTTTCGCCGAGCGCGTAGATCAGAGCGATCAGCCGGTTCCGTGCGTCGATGACGCCGTCGAAGCGGATCCCCGGACGCGCGGGCGTGCTCCTGCCGTCATATGACGAGATCAGCCGCGAGGTCAGCTCGACGTTCCGCTTCTCTTCCCTTCGGGTCCGGCGCACCAGGTCGGACAGGAGCAGCCTGTAGACGTAGAGCTGGGCGTGATCTTCCTTTCGTAACCGCTTACCGGTCTTGAGCTCGACGACATCGAGCTGATCACCCGATCTGAAGACAGCGTCGATGCGTCCCTGGATACCGAGCGTGGGAGAGTACCGGCGCACTTCGACCTGCGGGTCCGAGCGCATATGCGGGTTGTCGCGAACGATCCCGCGCAACCCGCGAGCGTGCCGCAACGCTTCATTCCGGAACGCGTCTTCGTCGAAGGCATCGTCCACGACGGCCGCAAGCTGTCCGAGAAACGGTGACAGGGCTTTCCTGTAGCAGACGTCCAGGTCTTCCTCGCCCGCGATCAGACAGTCGAGAATGCCGTGAACGACGAGCCCGCGCAGCGTGTGCACCGTCGTGTCACCCCGCCCCCGCCTCATCCGGTCGATTTCCGGTTTGGCGCAGTCCAGGCTCCGGGCGACGGTCGTTGCGTTGACCTGGCGGAGCGGCTCGAGAATGAAGAACGAATCGGGCCGAGCTTCGAAGAGGTCCCGGGAAACACGAACGAGGTTGTAGAGAGCCACGCTGGCATGGACCCAGAACATGGAAACCGCGTCGAACGCGGTCCGGTTCACGGAGGGAGAGACCCGAACCGTTATTTCCCGGTCATGGAGCTCTCCGCTGGTCACCCAGGCCTCGAACGTCGCTTCCCGCCCCGGGCCGTGTGAATGCACGCGCAGAATGCGGGCCTCGGGAACGACGATCTGTGGGTGGTTCGAATCGGGGGAAGCGGGCTCGAGAACGGGTGGATTCCGGTCGAGAATCCCCGACAGGCTCGAGACGATCTCGCCGACAGTCTTATAGTTACCGGAAACCGCCCGCCAGGCCACCTGCGCCACGTAGCGCGGAATCCCCTGATCCGGACGAATCAGCACGCCGGGCCTGGCCAGGAAAGCCTCGGGTGACAGATCTCCGCCCGACAGGATGCTCAGCATCGTGCGCCCGGCCTCTTCGACGGTCATACTGCGCGTCGCCGAGAGAGCCTCGATCAGATCCGGGAGCCTGCCGTGCATTGGCCCGGCCTATGGCCTGCCCGAAAAGTGCCAGGGGTCCGTCAAACCATGAGGCGAACCGGGAGAAAAATGGGGACAGACCCCTGCAAAAAGTGCAGTCATGGTTGCTTCCATTGTGCGTATACTCACAACTTCACCCGTTCCGGACGATGAGAGACACCGGCACTTTGACGCTGACCTTCAGCGACGCCAACATCATCCTTACAGAATGGCGCCGTGGCCGTCGTTGAGTGAGATCGTCTCGTGCGAGCGATGCCCGCGCCTGGTCCAGTGGCGCGCCCGGATCGCCCGCGAGAAGACGCGCAGATTCCAGAACGAAACCTACTGGGGACGGCCCGTACCCAGCTTCGGGGTTCCCCGGGCGCGCCTGCTTATCGTCGGTCTCGCGCCCGGGGCCCACGGAGCGAACCGAACCGGAAGGATGTTCACAGGGGACCGTTCCGGCGACTGGCTTTACAGGGCTCTGCACCGCGCCGGCTTCGCAAGCCGGCCGACCTCGACCGGCAGACACGACGGGCTCGAGATCACCGACTGCCTGATCACCGCGGCGGTTCATTGCGCGCCTCCCGACAACACACCGACTCCCGGGGAGATGGCCAACTGCCGGCCGTACCTGCTGGATGAGATGAAGAGACTCCGGAGACTGAAAGTCGTCGTCGGATTGGGGCGTATCGGATTCTCGACGTATCTCAGGGCGCGCCGGGAGTTGGGTCTCGAAAACCCGAGCCCGCTGCCCGGGTTCGCTCACGCGGCCCTGGTCGATCTGCCCGGCGGCGTCACGCTGATCGGCTCCTATCACCCCAGCCAGCAGAACACGTTCACCGGCAAGCTGACCGAGCCGATGCTGGACCGGGTGTTCGAGTTGGCGAGAGAGAGGCTCGCCGACGGTTGAGCACGGGCGGCTGCCGTGGGCCGGGTTTATTCGTCTTCCCAGCGAACGTTGCAGACCGCGCAGGTCCACCAGTCGCCTCGCCAGTGGCCAACGTAGGACACGGCGTGGTCGCTGTTGCAGCGGATACAGGCAGGCTTCTCTTTGACGTCTTCAGTCATTTTCAGGAATGCTCCCTCCGGGTATCCGGACGACCGATCGCTTTTCCGGCACCATCAAGTATAGATCATCCGGGGCTCCGCCGCGAGCAACGGGCATGTAGCACCTTCCTTCGTGCGCGACGAAACCGCGTCCCCGGAGTAGTGTAGGGTCACAGGCACCCGGGCTGCCGTTCGACGGACGGAGAACCGATGGAACGCGAACCGAGCATCAACAAGCTGACGGCCGAGATCATCGAGGCCTGCATCGACCGGAGCAGCAGCGAGTCAGCGGCCAGCGAAACCGAGATACTGGAGTCCGACACGTGGGCCGAGCATCAGAAGTTTCGCGACGCGGTAATGAACTCTCCGCGCCTCCGGGGCGAGCTGGTTGTAACGGCCGCGGCTCTCAGGTCCGAGGAGTTCAGCCCCGAGAACCCGCCGTCGACCGAGGCTGCGCTGGCGCTCTACCGGAAGGGCACGCTCACGGAATGGCACATCGAGCTCGTCCTCAGCGCGTGCAGGGAATGGTTCTTTTATGGATGGCATGGACGCGGCGCCCTGGACGAAGCAGGAACGCTCTCACACCTGTACGAAGGCCGCGACCGCAGGAAGCGATAAGGTGACTGCCCCCCGTCTATCTCGCTAACGGGTCCGGCCGGACCTGAAAATGAACGACGAGGGGCCGGTTGGCCGTACCGCCTTCCATCAGCCAGGGCGTGCGGTCGCCTTCCGACACCCAGAGCCCGCGGCCCTTCCAGCCCACGCCGGGGTCGTCGATCCGGCCGTCGAATCCCTTGCTGTAGAAGCCCAGCGGATACGGGATCCGAAGCGTCACCATTCGACCCTCGACGAGCGCATGGACACCGTCGAACAGATTCCCCGTCGCCATCGGAACATTCTCGCCGAGCCCGGAGGTGTTGTGCTGGTCGACCCATGCGTAGTAACTCGACTCGACGCTCGATCCGGGCAGGTCGTCGAAACCCGGCCCCGGCAGCGGATGCAGAGTCCAGCCCTCGGGGCAGTGATCTCCCGTCGCGTCCGGCCCGTTCAGGGGCCCCTGGCACCTGTTGCGGTCGAACTCGCCCAGATGCCCGCTGCCCAACGACGCCCAAACCACACCGTTGCTGTCGATGTCGGCGCCGCGCACGCCGAATCCCGGCAGGGGCGCGTTGTAGACCTCGCCCAGACCGGTCTCCGGATCGTAACGCACCAGAGAACCCGGGTAGCTAATGTTGGATCCCCAGATCGAGCCGTCCGCAGGATTCGGCATCACGGCATAGAATCCGGCATTGACACGCGTGTCGCGCGCGGGATCTGCGGCTTCGTCGGGCTCCACCCAGTCGTCGCGCTGCCCGTTGCCGTTCGTGTCGAGGATCATCGGACTCCATCCCTGCGATATGGCCGCCTCTCCGGTCTCGTCGAATATCCGGGTGTTCACCCAGCCGATGACGGCGCCCCCGCCGCTGGTCCACAGCGTGTTGTCCTCGTCGTAGCCGAACTGCAGATGATGCGTCGAGAAGCAGGTATCGATGAACGTATATTCTCCGGTGTCCGGTTCGTAGAGTGCCAGATGCCGTCCTGAAGTGTTCGTCGGGAAGAGCTGGGCCGACGGGTGATTCGAGTCTTCGCGGCAAAAGTCCGGGTTTTGGTTCCCGCGCACCCTCGCCGTGTACCAGACCCGGCCCTGATCATCGATCATCGGGTTGTGGGCGTTGGCCCGGCTGTCCCAGATCACCGCGTCATCCCAATAGGGCGAGGGCTCGAACGGAAGCGTGCTCGCGGTCGTGGGTGTGTCGGCATCCCGGACGGGCGCCCGGAAGCTGGTGTCGGTGTTGGCGACCGGATCGAGAATCGGGAAGTCGTCCGTGCTCAGCTCCGGCGCGCCGTAGATCCGTCCGTACGCGTTGACGGTCGGATCGCGCCGGTCCGTGGATGCCAGATCGTGCATGTAGACCGAGGGGCTGGCCCAGTCGCGGACCGTAGCCACGACGTTCCGCTCGATACCGGAAGGCCGTTCAGGCCCGGTCGACGGCAATTCTCCCTCCGCGACCCGGTCGGTCCATTCGGCAAGATACTTCAGGCGGAGGCCGCCCTGACCCGTCACCTGTCCGGCCATCTGCCTGCCGGCCTGCCCCGAGGACACGCGCCGGAGCCACGCGTCTTCCGAGGACGCGAACTCGCCGAGAGCGGCCGGAATCGTACGGGTCGATTCCTGACCGAGCTGGTGGCAGCCGATGCAGCCCAAGTTCTTCATCGATGCCAGATACTGGTTCAGGCCGCCAGGGACGCCCGCGAGCTCGTTCTCGTCAGGCAGCCCCATCATCGAATACCAGTAGGCCGCCGGGTAGACCCTGGCGGCCGCGGCCGCGTCGGGCGCGGCGTCCACGGCCAGATCGATGATTTCTCCCGGAGACGCGGCGCTCTTCGCCGAATCGACGATGCCGTAGCCCCGCACCCAGACCTCGTAATTCGCATCGGGAAGATCGGGAACCAGATAACGGCCCGCGTCATCGGTGACGACGATGCGGGCGAAGCGGGTATCGAGGTCGTCGGTCTCTGCGATCACCCAGACACCGGCCTCGGGCCCGCTCGCGCTCGTGACCACGCCCCCGATGTCGTCGCCGTCGACCTCGACGGTAAGGCCGTCCATGTACTGGCAGCCCACCACGCCACAGACCAACCCAGCCAGGACGGCAAGTCTCCCGATCTTCATGTCCGCTCCTTTGAGATTGACTGTGAGTCTATTTCCACTTTCGCCCTATTGCCAATCAAATCGTACGCGCCAGAGCCCTTTTCATGTCATCCCCCTCACGGTTCAGGAATCGCCTCCCTTTCCGGCGGATTATCGAAGCGTGTGCGCAGAAGTTCAGCCTCGAACCCGTGCGTATGAATCCGCTTGCCGAAGCAGGGGCGATGCTTCTTCGAACCAGCCTGAACCTGCTATATTCGGCTGAGAATCCCAGGAAAGGGGAGCAGCTCCATGCCGACCGATATGATCCGCCCCGCCGGGCGAAGCCCGATTGCCGTCCGTCACTTTTTGGCGCTGCTTGCCGTAGTCGTCCTGACGGTGCAGTTCGTCCAGGCCCAGACGCTGCCTCCCGGCGTCGAAGTGGGCCCGTCGATCGCGGGAATCACGGAATATTCCTTTCCTAACGGCTTGCGAGTTCTGCTCCTCCCCGACTCGGGCAGCAGCACGATCACGGTGAACCTCGCCTACCTGGTCGGCTCGCGGCACGAAGGTTACGGTGAATCGGGCATGGCGCACCTTCTCGAACACCTGCTCTTCATCACGAGCACGAACGGCCGCGACATCAAGAAAGAGCTCGAGGACCGCGGGGCGCGGTGGAACGGAACGACCTGGTACGACCGCACGAACTACTACGAAACCGTCAACGCGTCGGATGAGAACCTCCGATGGGCCCTCGATCTCGAAGCCGAGCGCATGGTCAACATGCGGATCGACCAGGAGCTGCTCGATGTCGAGATGACCGTCGTTCGCAACGAGTTCGAGCTGGGCGAAAACAGCATTACCGGCGTTCTCGATGAACGGGTCTTCTCGACAGCGTACCTCTGGCACAACTACGGCCGTTCCACGATCGGCGCCAGAAGCGACATCGAGAGCGTCACGACCGCGAGTCTGACCGCCTTCTACCGGAAGTACTACAGGCCGGACAACGCCGTCGCGATCATCGCCGGGCAGATCGACCCGCCGGAAGCGCTGGCCGTGGTCGCCGACACGCTGGGCGCCATTCCGCGTCCGGACGGCGCGCCCGAACCCACCACCACGGTCGAGCCGCCGCAGGACGGCGAGCGCACCGTCGCGCTCCGCCGCGTGGGCAGCGGCCAGAACCTGATGGTGGCGTATCACATGCCCTCGTTCGCGCATCCGGACTCGGCCGCGCTCGAGGTCCTGGCCGATATCCTCACGGGCGCCGGGACAGGGCGCCTGGACAGGGCGCTCGAGGACACGCAGAAAGCGCTCTCTGTGGGCACCACCGTCTACCAACTGCACGATCCGGGACTGATCGTGTTCTCTGCGACTCTCAACGACGAGCAGTCGTTGGACGAAGTCAGGAGCGTCCTGCTCGACACTCTGGACGATATGGCGAGCGAGGCTCCGACGGCCGAAGAAGTCGAGCGAGCCCGAACCCGAATCCTTCAGGGGATGGACCGCATGTTCGCCAATTCCCAGCGGCTCGCGATGCAGTTGACCGAATCGGTGGCATCCGGCGACTGGCGGCTCCTGTTCACGAACTACGAAGAGATCCGGCGGGTCACGCCGGAAGATGTTCAGGGAGTGGCCGAGCGGTACCTCCGGGCCTCGAACCGGACGGTCGGCACGTACATAGCCGAACCCTCCGTCGAACGCGCTGTAATCCCCGACTCTCCCCCGATGGAGACGCTGCTGGCTCTCTACACGCCCGAGATCGAAATCGACGCGGGCGAAGCACTCGATCCCGCG
>Ga0299906_10005822_pt1 | contig 10011 bp, 4 predicted proteins | sample RVTome_14_FD_200259 | JGI IMG/M metagenome (GOLD analysis project Ga0299906, IMG submission 200259) | Soil microbial communities from uranium-contaminated site in the Upper Colorado River Basin, Wyoming, United States - RVT145D125 (version 2) ...
CCTGTTTCATGGACTCGCTCGCGTCGCTTTCGGTTCCCGCCATCGGGTATGGAATCCGGTACGAGTTCGGCATCTTCGACCAGGAGATCCGCGAGGGCTGGCAGGTGGAGGTGACCGACAAATGGCTCCGCCTGGGAAACCCCTGGGAGCTCCCCCGGCCGGAGATCGCGTTCAACGTCGGACTCGGCGGCCGCACCCAGGTCGATATCGACCCTCGCGGACGCCGCCACGTCCGCTGGATTCCCGAGCGCGTGGTCAAGGGGGTGGCCTACGACACTCCGATCCTCGGTTATCGCGCCGCGACGGCGAATTTTCTTCGCCTCTGGAAGGCCGAGGCCTCCGAGTCGTTCGACTTTCAGGCGTTCAACGCCGGTGACTACTACCGCGCCGTCGATCGGAAAGTGAGCTCGGAGAACATCAGCAAGGTCCTCTACCCCAACGACGAGCCGGCGGCTGGCCGCGAGCTCCGGCTGTCGCAGCAGTATTTCTTCGTCACCTGTTCTCTCCAGGACATGATCCGGATCCATCTGCAGACTGCGGAGAACGTCGAGTCGCTCCATGACAAGTACGCGGTCCAGCTCAACGACACACACCCGGCGCTCGCCGTCCCCGAGCTCATGAGGCTTCTCGTCGACGAGCACGGCCTCGACTGGGATCCGGCCTGGGAGGTCACCCGCAGGATGCTGGGTTACACCAACCACACGCTTCTCCCCGAAGCCCTGGAGAAATGGCCGCTCGAGCTCTTCGGACGCCTCCTTCCGCGTCACCTCGAGATCGTCTACGAGATCAACCGGCGGTTCCTGGACGAGGTGCGCGCCCGCTTTCCCGGGGACGAGCCGCGAGTCGCACGGATGTCCCTCATCGACGAAGCGGGCGGCCGCTCGGTTCGAATGGCCCACCTCGCCGCCGTGGGGAGCCACGCCGTGAACGGCGTCGCCCGCCTGCACTCCGAGCTCCTGAGAACGAGTCTGCTCTCCGACTTCCACGAGCTCTGGCCGGAGAAGTTCGGGAACAAGACGAACGGCGTTACCCCGCGGCGGTTCCTGGCGCTCGACAACCCCCGGTTGACACAGCTGATTTCTTCGGAGATCGGCGACGGTTGGTTGAGCTCCCTCGACCGCCTGCGCGAGCTCGAGCCCCGGGCGGAAGACGCGGGCTTCCGGGAAGCCTGGCGCCGGGTGAAGCGCGAGAACAAGCTGGAGCTCGCGGCGGAGATCCGGCGCCGGTGCGGGATCGAGGTCGACCCCGATAGCCTCTTCGACGTCCAGGTCAAGCGCATCCACGAGTACAAGCGACCGCAGTTGAACCTGCTCCGGGTGGTGGCGCACTACCTGGAGCTCCGGGAGAAAGGCGGGCGAGGCCGCACGCCGCGCACCGTGATCTTCGCCGGAAAAGCGGCGCCGGGTTACTTCCTGGCGAAGCTCGTCATCAAGCTCATCCACTCCGTCGCCGAAGTGGTGAACCGCGACCCGGAGACCAGTCCGTTTCTCAAGGTGGTGTTCCTGCCCGACTACAACGTGAAGAACAGCCGCCGGATCTTTCCCGCCGCCGAGCTCTCGGAGCAGATCTCGACCGCGGGAAAGGAGGCGTCTGGAACCGGCAACATGAAGTTCGGCCTCAACGGTGCCCTCACCATCGGCACCTACGACGGCGCCAATATCGAGATCCGCGAAGAGGTGGGCGCCGAGCACTTCTTCCTATTCGGCCTCAAAGCGGACGAGGTGAGTCAGCGCAAAGCGTGGGGCTATCGGCCGCGGGATCACTACGAGAACGACCCGAGGCTGCGAGCGGCCCTCGACCTCATCGGGGGCGGCTTTTTCTCGAAAGGGGACCGGTCTCTGTTCCGCCCTCTCGTGGACTCGATCCTCGATCGCGACGACTACATGGTCTGCGCCGACTTCGCCTCGTACCTCGCGTGCCAGGACGAAGTAGAGCGGGCTTATCGAGATCCGGAGAGATGGACCCGCATGTCCATATTGAACGCGAGCCGGATGGGGAAGTTCTCCTCCGACCGCGCCATCGCCGAGTACTGCCGGGAGATCTGGCACGTCGAGCCGGTCGGGGAAACCAGGAGCAGCGGACCATGAGCGAGAACTGGCATCCGGTAGGGACCATCTCGGAGCTGAAACGCCGGGCACTCGCCCAGCTGACGGTGGGACGCGTCCGTCTCGCGCTGTCCTGCGTCGACGGCGAGTTCGGCGCCGTCTCCGGCGTCTGCAATCACGCGGGCGGACCGCTCGGAGAGGGAAGGCTCGCGGGCGATTACATCGTCTGCCCGTGGCACAACTGGAAGTATCACCGCAAGACGGGCGAAGGCGAGCCGGGGTTCGAGGAGGACCGCGTCCCCCGACACGATGTGCGGGAGCAAGACGGGAAGCTCTACGTCAACCTGACGCCGGCCACGACGCGCCACAAAGTACCGCACCCGCCTCACCCTCTCGAACGGCCCCTCGAGCGCGAGCCGGGACCGATCCGCGTCGCCGGCATCTCGACGACGGCGATGGACGCGGAGAACCCGCGCTACTCCACTTCGGACGCTTTGCTCACGACCGCGCTCGAGCATGCTTCCGCGAAGCTCGGCGCCGAGACGAAGCTCGTCAAGCTCAACGAGCTGAAGTTCCGCGCCTGCGAAGGCTACTACTCCAAGAGCGCTTCCGCCTGTACCTGGCCCTGTTCCATCACCCAGATGGACCCAAAGGACGAAATGGAGCAGGTCTACGAGGCGCTGGTGTTCTGGGCCGACGTGGTGCTGCTCTCGACCCCGATTCGCTGGGGAAGCGCGAGCTCACTCTACTTCAAGATGATCGAGCGCCTCAACTGCGTTCAGAACCAGATCACTATCCGCGACCGCGTCCTCATCCGGAACAAGGTCGCCTCGTTCGTCATCACCGGCGGCCAGGACAACGTGCAGGCGGTAGCGGGCCACGCGCTCATGTTCTTCGCCGAGCTCGGCTTCCAGTTCCCGCAGTTTCCGTTCATCGCGCATTCCCGCGGCTGGTCGGCGGAGGACATGGAGCGAAACGTCGCCGAGGTCCGGGAGAACGAAGAGCTTCACCAGGGAGCGCGAGAGCTAGCGCACCGGGCCGTCGAGCTCGCCAAGGTCCTTCTAGCGAACGAGCTTCAGGGAACGAAGACCGAGCGCGGCGGCCGAAAAGCCCACGCCCTCGGTCGCTAGCGCGAAGCGAAGAAGATTCCGTCTTCCCGGCCTCAAGGGTCGCAGGTCACCCACTCCCCCTGCGGGGTGCGTCTCTCCGCCCAGACGTACCAGTACTCGCCGTCGGCGGCGCGTCGCGGCGGATGAAACCTCCTATCGCGTACCGAGGTGCGTCCGCACCTCTGATATCTGGCGTCGACCGGCAGGGGGAGAGGTGGGGGTGCGGGTCAGCTACTTCAACCCTTCCAACAACTCGATCTCGCCGAGCCAGCGAATTCTGAGGAACCGGGTGCTGCACCAGTACACCGTGGCGGAGCGAGACGTGAAGGTCGGCTCGATTCCCGCCGGGATGCCGGCGCTGAGCGACATCGTTCTGGGTTTCCAGATCGAGGAGGATCCGGCCGCGGGAAATACCGGGGGTCTGAAGACGTTCGAGGCGGCCGATCTGACAGTCAAACCCACAGGCCCGGGAACCGCCTTTCTATGAAAAGGACTTTTACACCAGAGTTTAGAAGCTCGCGGCCGCCCACCAAAACTCCATCGAAGAGTGGAAGTCAGCTCTAACGTATTCACGCCGGGCTGGGTGTGGCCACAACCCGTCAGCGGGTGGTGAGTTCCCCCTACACACCAGGACAGAGTGGACGGCGTAACCGACCTGTAAAAAGAGGCCGTCAAGCTTCGGACGCCCCACGAGGATGTGGCACTCGACTTGCTTTGGTTCGGCGGCAGGGTCTGGAGCAATGGTCGGAGGACTAAGCTGACCTCTCCACCTTGGGGCATCCTCCGCACGGGCTGAGCGACGTCGTGAATCGAACGGAGCATGGATTCTGGTGTCAGTGGTCTGGCGCACTCTTGCCCCTCGGCCGCGGTTCGCTCTGCTTCCTGATCTTCCTCTCCGTTCAGCTGGGTCTGCCGCCGAGCGGACGAGCGGCAGTCAACTGTGGCACGCTCACCAGTATCGGAACGGGCGACGATGCCGGCTGGGGCATGGCCATCCAGTCAGACAGCAAGATCGTAGTTGTCGGGCACAGTCATAACGGCACCAACTTCGACGTGGCCGTGGTTCGCTACAACGCCGACGGCACGCTAGACACCTCCTTTGACACCGATGGCAGGGTCACGACCCCGATCGGCGGAGCGGATGATTTCGCTTCGGCCGTTGCCGTTCAGTCGGACGGGAAGATCGTCGTCGCCGGACGAAGCGATGCCGGCGGAGGGAACTTCGACTTCGCCGTCCTCCGCTACAACACCGATGGTAGTCTCGACACCACCTTCAACGGCACCGGCATCGCCACGCTGAACATCGGCACCCTGGAGTTTGGCGATGCGGTCACAGTCCAGCCCGACGGCAAGATCGTCGTGGCGGGTCGTACCCAAGGGCCCAACTTCGACATCGCGCTCATTCGGTACAACACCGACGGCACGCTGGACACCTCCTTCGATACCGACGGATGGGTCACGACGCCCGTCGGCGCCGGGAACGATTATGCCAAGGCGGTCAAGGTCCAAGCCGGCGGTGAAATCGTGGTGGCCGGCTTCTACAACAACGGCGCCAACAACGACATCGCCGTGCTGCGCTATCTCTCCAACGGCAGCTTGGACACGACCTTCGACGGCGACGGAATCGCCACGACCGCCATCGGCGCCGGTGGGGACGAGGCGCATGCCCTCGTCATCCAGCCGGACGGCAAGATCGTGGTCGCCGGTTACAGCCACAACGGCTCGAACAACGACATTGCCGTGGTCCGTTACAACACGAACGGCAGCCTGGATTCCTCGTTCGACGGGGACGGCAGGGTAATAACGGCCATCGGTGCCGGGGAGGACACCGCCTCGAGCATCGCGCTACAGTCGACCGGCGAGATCGTGGTTGCTGGAAAGAGCAGCAACGGCGCGAACACGGATTTCGCTGTCGTCCGCTATCAATCGAACGGCAGCCTGGACACGACGTTTGACGGAGACGGCATAGCCGTCACCCCCGTGGGCGTCGGCTTTGACCAGGCGAACGCCGTAGCAGTTCGGTCGGACGGCACCATCGTTGCCGCCGGTCTCGCCAGCAACGGCACCAACCAGGACTTGGCGCTCGTCATTTATGGCTCAGATGGCAGCACCTCCTGCACGGTCGACTTCGCCCACCATCCGACGGGGAACGGCTCGGCCAACACTTTCACTTCAGCGACGGGCTGTGCGGCCGGCGCTCATTGGGACTGCGTCAACGATCAAGCCGGCAACGCCGGAGTGGGCGCCGTCCAAGCGAACGACGCGAGCACTTTTCTGCAAGACGCAAGCGGGAGCACCAACCGCGAGATGTTCAGCCTCGACGACGGAACGCTTCCCGCCTCAGCCGTGGTAACGTCCATCCAGATCTTCGCCCAGGTGGGAAAAGGGGCCGGACCGGGAGTCACGGCGAGCCTGAGCTATCAGCGCATGGGTTTCGATCCGACCCCGGTCGACGGACCGCCGACTTCGGTCACCGGAGCCTGTTGTGGACTGCTCATCAGCGCTTCTTGGACGGGACTCGCTTGGACCCCTGCCCAGCTGGACACCTTGCAAGTCGGCATGGTGCATAACACCGGCGGGGTGTTACAGCTCAGTCAACTCTACGTCGTGGTGTACTACGAGATCTCGACCGAGGTCAAACTCTCCTCGTTCACGGCGGGGGCTGAGGATTGCGCGGTGATGCTCGACTGGGAGACCGCCTCCGAGCTGAGCAACCTGGGATTCCACCTCTATCGGTCGACTACCGAGCAGGGACCCTACGAGCGGATCACCTCGACGCTCATTCCCGGGCTGGGATCATCGCCGGTGGGGGCGCGCTACCGCTACCGGGATGCCGGGCGGACCAACGGCGTGACCTACTACTACAAGTTGGAGGACGTCGAGACCACGGGTGGGACGATGCTCCACGGGCCGGTCTCGGCGACGCCCGAGGCTGCTCTTTCCAGAGGATCGATGGCGGAAGAAGGAGAGCGCGTACCGGACGGCCCGGCGCTCATAACTTATGGGGATCCTTCGCTCAATCGGTTGACTGTATCCAAGCACGGGCGTGAGGTGATCCTGGATTTGCGCACTGAGGGCTTTCATGCGCAGCCCTTGAGGGACGGGACGGTGCGACTTACGGTTCCCAACTTCGAGGTCGAGAGCGGCGAGGGCAGCGTAGCCCTACCCGTCAGGCGCGCCTGGGTGGAGGTCGAAGCCGGATGGCGCGTGCGCCTGGCATCGGTCCGTTCGGAAGAGCTGGCTTCGGTCGAGGGATTGATTCCGGCCGATGCGGAACAACTGGATCTCAAGGCATCGGCAGACAGCACGGTGCGCTTGTCCCGACGACGCCCGGCGAGCGAAGCGCTGGCGCGAGCTCAGGGGACGATGCTTTTCCCGGCCGAGGCGGCACAACTTCTCAGCGAGGGCTTTCAAGGGACGGTGAAAAAGGTCTTCGTTCAGATGGCGCCCGTGCGCTGGGACCGCTCTTCTTCCCGCCTCGTCCTGGCGCGCCGGATGGTGGTCCGTCTTACTTTCCCCGCTCGCGATCTCCGCGACATCGAATTCCAGGGCGGCGGTCGAAGGCGCCATCGGGAGCCGATAAGCCACCGGAAGGCGGCGCCGGGGCTCGTCCGCCTGGCCACCGTGGATCCTGGCCTTTACGCCGTGAGCTATGAGGCTGTTTTCAGGGGAACGCGGGGCGTGGACGTTCGGCGCCTGCGACTGAGCCGTCAGGGAATGCCGGTGCCGTTTCACGTGGAGCCGGAAGCCGGGCGGTTCGCCCCGGGCTCCACGCTGTTCTTCGTGAGCGCCGGCGCGGCCGCCAACCCGTACGGCCCCGAGGCGGTATACGAGCTCGAGCAGGCGCTCGGGGGAACGATGATGCCGACTGCAGCGGATCGACCGTCGGGCTCGCCGGCAAACGTCTACTTGCATCAGTTCCTGCGTGAGGAGAACCGGTACTACCAGGCCGCGCTGCTGGATGCACCCTCGCTGTGGTTGTGGGACGTGCTCATGGCTCCGGTGCGAAAGCGGTTCCGCTTCGAGGTCAGGGACATCGCGCCCCGCTCCGACCCGAGCGCGCTGTGCGTTTGGCTTCAAGGTGCCAGCGATTTTGCCGTCTCTCCCGACCATCACGTCCGGCTGTACGTGAACGGAACCTGGTTCGGTGAGACCAGCTGGGACGGCAAATCACCGAAGAAGATCGAAATGGCGCTCCCGACGTCCGTGCTGCGGGAGGGAGAGAACTACCTCGAGGTCGAGAACGTCGGTGACACGGCTGCGACTTACTCGATGATCTTCCTCGATCGGTTCACGCTCGCGTACCCGCGTCGCTCCGTCACGATTGCCGGAAGTCTCGAAGGCAAATGGATTGAAGACGGCGCGGGGGAGCTCCTCGGTATGGGCCGCCAGCGCGGCTACGTGCTAGACGTTACGGCCGAGCCACCGGTCTGGCTCAGCGGAGCCGAAGTTGGCCTCGATGACGTTTTGCGCTTTCATGCCGAGGCCGGCCGTCGCTACCTGGCAGTTAGCCACGAAGCCGTGCATCGCCCGCAGGTGAGAAGGGCGAGCCCGAGCCGCCTCAAGAGCGAAATCAATCGTGCCGACTACGTGATCATCGGGCCGCGGGCCTTCCTCGACGCGGCCGCGCCGCTCATTGCTTTTCGGCAAGGGCAGGGGCTTCGGGTCAAGGCGGTCTCGATTGAAGAGGTCTACTCCGAGTTTGGATTCGGTGAGACTACGCCAAGCGCCCTCCACGATTTCCTGACCCACGCCTACCACCATTGGCAGGCGCCGCCCCGGTACGTAGCGCTTCTGGGTGACGCAACTTATGACTACAAGAACTACCTGGGCACGCAAGTCGTGAATCACGTGCCTCCGATGATGTTGAGAACGTCCTTCCTGTGGACGGCATCCGACCCCGCCTACGCGCGCGTGAATGGAGAGGACCCGCTTCCCGACATAGCCATAGGGCGGCTTCCTGCCGCTTCGGTCGAGGAAGTCCGAGTCCTGACCCAGAAGATCCTCTCCTACGAAACTGGCGAGGCCCGCGGCGCACCCATCGTCCTGGTGGCGGACAATACGGACGCGGCGGCAAATTTCGAGGCGGCAGCAGAGCAAGTGGCGGCGCGGCTCGCCGATTCGCACGAGCTGCGGAGGATTTACCTCGGGCGACTCGGGACGGCCAGGACCCGGGAGTCCATCAAGCAGGCTTTCGACGACGGCGCGAGCGTGGTGAGTTACCTGGGTCACGGCGGCATCCATCTCTGGGCTTCCGAGAACGTTTTCAACCTCGCTGACGTAAATTCCCTGTCCCCGCAGCCGCAGCAGCCGCTGCTGCTGACGATGAACTGTCTGAATGGGTACTTTCACTTTCCTTACTTCAATTCGCTTGCCGAAGCGCTGGTGAAGAGCGAGAGCAAGGGCGCCATTGCCGCCTTCTCTCCCAGCGGCTTGAGCCTGCACCGTGCCGCAGAGCGCTTCCACCTAGCCCTGATGCAAGAGATCGGGCGCGGGGCTCATGGTCGCTTGGGTGACGCGGTGTTGGCTGCCCAAGGCGCCTACGCCGATTCGGGTTCTCCTCCGGAGCTGCTTGCCATCTATCACCTCTTGGGAGACCCCGCACTAACGCTGCGATAGGCTTGCGCCTCGGCTCACTTGGGTCACCGGTCTGGCCATGGCCCTTGCTTGCCTGGCTCCGCGAAGCGAGCGCCCTCTACGTTCAGCCGACTGCGGGCGGCGAGCCATGCAAGTTAGACCTTCTTCCAGCACGACGCCTTTCATCCACGATGGTCGCGCGACGGCGAGTGGATTGCCTACATTTCGAACCAAGGGGGCCTGCCGCAGCTCGCGCTCCTGGAAACCTATGGCGGCGAGAAGCGGACGATTCGCATCACCGACCGGAAGTGGAAGCGACCCATGGGTGTGTTGTCGGTGCGGACGTTGGACGCGGGGACGGGCCAGCTCCCGGGTCCATCTGACCGCGTCCGACGGGAAGTTCTACGCCCCGAGCGACGCCTATGCCCGGGCGAGCGGGGCGGGCGATCCCATGTTCCACCACGGGGGTGAGTTCAGAGTGGAAGTTCCGCCGGGTAAGTTGAGCCTCCACGTCGTCAAGGGGTTCGAGTACTGGCCGAAACGCGAAGAGGTCGAGATTCGAGCGGGTGAGGTGAGCCGGATTACCGTCCCTCTCGAGCCGATGACGGACATGGCGGCCAAGGGATGGTACGGCGGCTCGACCCACGTTCACATGAACTATGTCGGCAATCATGACGGTGGACCAGATGGTGGCCGAGGGAGACCTGGTGGCCGTCCGTTTCTCGGGCCGAGGCACGAACACCGGCTCGGGCAACGGCTTGCCGGCGACCGGCAATTACGCCGAGGGATCCGGGATCACGATTTTCCGAATGATGGACGAACAGATCGCAGAAGAGTGGAGCGTCACCGACGAGCTCGGGCTCCTGCGGCAGCTGGGACTATTGCCGGCCCCGGGTCAGTAGCGGGTGTCGAGCTCAGTGACAATCCCGGCTCCTCAACTTCGCCGGCCCCAGGGTGAGCTTCGGGCGCCATAGCTCAACGAAGCCGCGCACCGGACCCCGCTCAGGCCCCGTCGGGCTCGTGCCGGGAGCCCTCAGTTTGCCGAGAGAAGGACTCGGAGCCCGAGCTTCTAGAGATTGCTCCCAACCATCGGGGGCGTGTCGTTTCTCGGAGAGCCAGAGTATTCGAGGCTTGGCCCGACATGGACCAGCGTCGCGGGCTCACCGGGCCTCCTACCGCAGGTCGTCTCGTTGGATTCGTCGTCTCAGGTGGTGGTGATTTCCCCGCGACTCTGGTCACGTCGAAACCCTGTCGCAGCTCACCCTATCTCAATGGCGCCA
>Ga0299906_10005823_pt1 | contig 10011 bp, 7 predicted proteins | sample RVTome_14_FD_200259 | JGI IMG/M metagenome (GOLD analysis project Ga0299906, IMG submission 200259) | Soil microbial communities from uranium-contaminated site in the Upper Colorado River Basin, Wyoming, United States - RVT145D125 (version 2) ...
GGCGGGGATCCTGGGGTTCCTCGCTCACCAGGGGTTCCGCTGCGCTCCACCCCTGGCTACATTCAGTAGCCCCTACCGGGGCAGGAGCTTGGCATGTCGACGTGGTCTTTCAAGAACCCGATACCGACTTTCCGACCGCGACCGAACATTATCTGCTCATCGCAACAAGATTCTGCAGGTTAGTAGTACAGAGCGACTCGGCCGAACCGGCGACGACGGGCGTGAGGACATAGACCGTCGTGATCGACGCCTCGCGTTCAATGCGTGTGCCCGGGTGCGTGGATCGGTCATCGCGATTGCGGCATCGGGAGATGGGCTCTATCATTTCGCGCGATGTACACCGTCGTTTCATCCCACAAACCGGGTCGTGCCGCGTTGTGCAAGCTGTTGGCCGCGCTGCTGCTGGTGGGCAGCACGGGTGCGGCATGGGTCCTGGTCAGATCGCGGGCCCGGCCGATGCGGCTCGACCTGACCCAAACATTTCAGTTGGCATCTTTCCCACTCGTGTTGCACCTGCCCGAAGGATGGGTCGAGCGAGAGGGTTCGGATTCCACGCCTCCTGGGTACGCGGTCTTCGCCGACGCCCCGGATGACCGAGTGAAGCGACGATTGTTCGTCACGCGGGTGGCATGGCAACAACCGTTCGTCCCGGCCGAGACGCTAGGCGTCCAAGCGGCGGCCTACCCGGTGCGTAGACTGTTCAAGGCCAAGCCTTCCGGTCGATTCGACGTGCAGTCGTGTTCGTTCGGGCCGCTACCCGGCAGCTCGTTCCGGTTGGACGTGTCGGCGAACCACGGGAGTTCGCGCATGGCCTGCGCGGTCGGGTCGTCACCGTCCGGCGAATCCTATGCGCTCATCCTGCTCTCGGACGGCACGTACATCGATCGTGATTTGAAGGCGGTCCGCGCGTTGGCCGAGGCTGTCGAATGCACGGATTTCAACGTGCGAGACCAGGCGGCCTCGGACGAAAACATGTTCGATTTCACCGTCCCGTCCGGGGCGCGCATCGTCGAAGAGACGGATGCGCATACCGATCGCGTCGCGATGTTGTCGACGCGGGGGTCCGCCGATTCCTGGTACATCCAGGTGACGCGTACCTGGCTGGCCGAGGGCCGTACCCCCGAGCAGTTGTTTCGCGATCGCGTCGCCGACTCGGTTGCCCCGGGCGACGTACAACGCGAAACCCGGCAACTGGATCAAGGCCCTTCCTTTCGCGGAGTCCTTATTCGAGAGCACATGGAGGTGCGCGAGTTCTGGGTTGTTCCGTTCGGGGACCATGCGTCTCTGATTACCGGTCTGGCCGCACCCGACAGCGCCGATGCACTCGCCGCGGCATGTCTGGAGGTGGCCTCCAGCTTGCGTGAGGGTTCGGCGCGGACGACCCTCGACGTGGTTCGCGCCACGGCACGAGGCCGGGACGTGGTCGAGTCGATCGGTGATCGAGGCATGAATCACTGGTGGGGCGCCGAGCGCGTCACGGAGTGGTGGCTGCGCACCGGTTGGGAAGGACCGTCCGGGTTCATCCGGGCCGAGCGGAATCCGGTCAAGCAGGACGATGGACGACTGGGGTACAGCGTGGTCGCGACGTCGTTTTCCGATCCGCCCCTGTATGCACCTCAACAATCATTCACCGAATGGTACATCGATTCGGATCTGGCATCGGATCGTGGGGAATCCGTCATCCAGGTCGATTCCGATCGTGGGAGTTACTGGTGCCAAAGCATCGAAAGTCGTCGTCGGGGTTCGAACCGGCTTGAGCGATCGCGCACGCTGAAGGGGCGACGCATCCTGGATTCGGTCGACACGGCGCCAAATTATGTGTGCGAGCCGGCCACCGAGTTGGCCATGTATCTGGTCGCTCGTTCACCGGAGGACGGGCCGGCGATCTTCACCCAGTCGACGCTGTTCAACCATGACAACCAGATGAGCACGATCCTGTGTGAGCCGCTCGGGCGGACGACGGCGGATGATTTCGACGCGCCGTCCGCGACGTGGGCGGTTCGGGTTCGGAGCGATTACGAGCCCACCGCGCTGATGATTTATTTCGATGACGACGGACGCATGGTGCGTAGCGTTAATGAATTCGGGAGCCGGACCGAATACAGTTCGCTCGGCGAAGTACGCGAGCATTTCAACGACGTCCGGGACCTGGTCCGTCGCATCGAGTCGCTGAGTAAGCGTCGTCGTTAAGATGACGTCGTGCCATGGTCAATGTCGCCGCCGAGCAAGCTCGGCGGCTGAATCATTTCGTCAAACGAAACATGCTCGCAGAACCCGTACGATGACGGGACGTAACACCGACCATGACGGCGAACCACGTTTTGCGAATGGGTTATCCGCTCGGGCGCGCCGTGCCGGCGGCTGTGCTCACGCTCTTCGGCGCGTCGTTGGTATCGGCCGACCCGACGCCGGGATCGGTCGTTGTGGATGAGACGTTCGGGTTCACGTTACGTCGTCCGGTCGACAGCATCGACGGTGCCGTGCGTCCCACCGGCCGGGACGACCGCGTCGAACGGGCACGATTCCTGATCGAGTCACGACGCTGGTCCTTGTCGGTGCTCGTTCACGCCACGCCCGAAGGCGCCGGACCGGACGCGGTCGTCGATGCGCTTCAGGAAGCCATGACCGTTCAGGCGCCGTCGGCACGTACCGGTGCGCGAACGAACGTGCGGATCGCATCGCGCGACGGGGTCATCGCGACGTTACGTGTGTCGGTCGCGGGTGAAGACTGGGTGCAATACGTCGCGGCGGCGCCCTTGCCGCCGAATCGCCATCTGGTGCTTCGTTTCGACAGTCCGGTGGCGACCGGCCAGGCCGCGCGACGCGTTTTCGATACCGTTCTCGCAAGCGTGCGGTTTCCCGGTGGTGCGGCGAAGGCCGACTTGCTCGACCGGGCGCGGCGCCGTGGCCGGGAACTCGTCGAGCGCGTCCGCGATCGCGTCGCCGAGGTCGATCTGATTCCGGAGCGGTATCTGCGGATCTCGCGCGATCAACAGGATGTGGGTCTGGTTCGGATGGCCGAATATCGCGACAGCGACGGGGTCACCGAGGGCTTCGTCGTCGAGAACCAAAGCTTCGCGTTCGACGCGGACGGCGCGGTGCGCGAAACCCACACCGTTCTGTACACCAGCTTCGACTTCGTCCGTGAACGCTGGCAACACGGCGCGTGGGTCTACGTGCCGTCACCGGGCGAGGCGCCGCAGCGTCGGCCGACGTTTCACGAACGTGCGCTGCGGGAACGAGACCGGGTCGTCTTGACCGTGGCCGAGGATCCGGGCCGGACGTTGCCGGAAAACAAATCGCTCGGTTTGCCTGCGGATTACGTGCCGTTGTGTTGGTTCGAGATCGTGCACCGGTTGGTCGATCTCGACGCGCCGCGGGATTATGCGTTCGTGGGTTACTCGCGGGCGCTGCGCGGGGCGGCCACACGTGTCGTGCGCGTGGGGGCGGCCGAGACCATCGAGGTGGACGGTCGGCGAATCAGCGCCTTTCGCATCTCCGATCGACCCGAGGTGCTGGGTGCGGAACACCACCGGTTCGTCGACGCGCACGGGCGGCTGATCCAGGCGATCCGCGGTCGCGATCGGTACCGGCCCATCGACCGTGCCGGCGCCGAAGCGCTTCTGGGCGCGAAACTGCGGCGACTCGGGCCCAGACGCAACCGACTTCCGTCCCGCAACCCGCCGCCGAACCGGTGAGTACGCCGCCGTAGGTCGGCGGATGATGATCCCGTGGGGACGAATCCGGGAGACGGAATCTGATTCCAAGCCCTTGTTCCGGGGCGCGAATCCGACAATAATCGCTGGGACATTCGCACGAAGGAGATCGACCGATGGCCGATGATGGCAAGTTGAACCTTGGACCCAGGACGATCCGACGGAGCGGCATGCTCGTGGCCGGTCTCGCGGTAGCCGTAGTCAGTGTCGCGCTCGGCCGAGAGCGGGCCAATTTCTATACCCACACCGGCTGGGTGATGGACGTGGCCTTCTCGCCGGACGGCAAGCTGTTGGCGTCGTCGAGCGGAGATTCCCCCATTCGGCTCTGGGATGTGCCGAGGCGCGCCACCAAGGAAACGCTCGCCGACGACGGCACCAACGGTCACTGTGTCGCCATTTCGCCCGACGGCGAACGCGTGGCGGTCGCGACCAAGGAACACGTCATTGAACTCTGGCACATACGTCGGGGTCGCCGGGTGGCTACGCTCGAGGGGCACACGGTGTTCATCGCCGCGCTGACCTTCTCTCCGGACGGCAAGCTGCTGGCCTCCGCGGGCGGTGCCCCGAACACGCCGGGAACGCCCGGTCAAATCAAACTGTGGGACGTGGCCACCCTGAAGGAGCGGGCCAGTCTCGATGGACATACCGAAGCGGTCTGGGATGTTGCCTTCTCACCCGACGGCAAGCTGCTGGCCAGCGCGAGCGACGACAAGACGGGCAAGATTTGGGATGTCGCCACCGGCAAGGAACGAGCCCAACTGACCGGCCACACCGATTATCTTTCGAGCGTCGATTTCTCTCCGGACGGCAAAACCATCGCGACCGGGGGCTGGGACAAGTTGATCAAGCTTTGGAACGTGGCCGACGGTTCGGAACGCGCCACGTTCAAGGGCTCGGTGGGCGAGGTCAACAGCGTCGCCTACTCCCCGAACGGCAAGTATCTTGCATCCGGCGGGAACGACAACATCATTCGTGTTTGGGACGTAACCAACGGCTTGCAGATTGACCGCATCTCCCGGCACGTGGCTCCGGTGATGAGCGTCGCCTTCTCACCCGATGGCACGTTGATTGCCTCGGGGAGTCGCGACAACAGCGCCAGATTGTGGGACGCACCGGACGTGAAGTGATCGGCCAGGTGCCGGCGAGCGTGGCGGCGTGTCGCATGGCTCCGAGCCGCCGGATTCATCCGACGCGGCACGGTCCGTTCTCCAACGGCTTTACCGCGCGGGTTCCGTCAACTCGGCGATGTGACGGCGGGCGAGCGCCGCGATGTCCTGCTCGCTCGTCCGCGGCAGATAGGCGGCGCGCATCTGAAACCCGTAGAGCTGCCCCACCTCGATATCAGGCACGAACCATTGAAAATCCCAGGCCGGGTTCGTCGGTCCCCCTCCGGTCGGTGATTGCGTCATCCGGATCTGGTCTTCAGGCCGAAACATGTAGACCAACGCCATCCCGTGACTGACGCCGTAATAGAACGGCTCGGTATAGCGATAACGCGATCGGGCGAAGATGAGGAACTGGTCGGGAATGCGCTCGTCCCGCTTGAAGATCCGCGTATCGCTCACGGCCGGGTGCATCGCGAGTACGCCGTGCTTCGGGGTGAAGGCGGTGATCCATCGCGGCTCGTCCTGGTTCAGGCTGTGGCCGCGAAAATGGATGGCCTTGGATGTCGGCCGGTCGATGTAGCTCGCCCAGAAGAAGCCGGCATACCCGTACTTGAACACCGGCTCGGTGGCCCGGCAATGGAAGGTCATCTCGATGACCCCGTCCGGCCGAAGCGCGAACCGGGTCGCGCTCTCGACTTTCCAGTTCGGAGTCGGCGACTGGTAGAGCTCGGCCGTGTGGTCGTTGATCTTGCGGAGTTCCATCGGGTGACGGCGGGGCTCGAACAGCACATCGCGATCGAGAATGCGGTCCGAACCGTCGTGAATGAACTCGAGATTCAGGCCGGCGTAGGTGGGCACGAACAGGTTCGCGTCCCGTTCGCGATGCCGCAGATCGGACACGCCGTTGTAGCCGGCGCGGTGCTCGGGACCGTAGGCCTGGTTGTCCGCGACGACCATCGTGATCGCGTCGCGGGCCAGCGTGAGGTGCCCGTCGCGGATCACGGAAAACCAGACGTTCTCTTTCGACAGCGTCGTCTCGCCGGGCGGCCCGGGCGCCGCACCGGCAAACGTCGGTGCCGTTGCGAGCAGGAAGAGGAGCATGATGCTGGGGTGTATCCACCGGCTCATGGGTGCGTACTCCCTTTGCTCGGGCGTCGTCATTCGTTCGGCGCGTAACCGCTCGGCACACGCGGTCGCGTGTTCTGTGTTTGGCGGGCCGGACGAGGCGATCGCGACCTGAGCTACGTTCCCAGTCCCAAGAGGGACAGCAGAAAACTGAAGATCGCGCTTTCGAGAGCGCCGAAGAGCACCTGAAACAGTAAGTCCAGAAGGAAGTTCATGTCGGTCCCTGCATAGAATCCCTAGAACAGAATCACAAAGCCCGCGCCGGTGAAGAAGTCGTCGGCCTCCTCATTCAGCCCGAAACCGGCGCGAATGTCAAACTGTAAGTTGTCGGTGACGAGAAAGGTGAACCCGCCGTTGAGGGTGTGGGCCGAGTCGGTGTCGCGATCGTTGTGGTAGAAGCCGAAGTACTCGGTGTAGGCGCCGAGCCGGTCGGTGATCGATAGCCCGAGCGAGAGCGAGCTGGCCGCCTGGAAAAACCGGCCCTTTTCGCTCGTCGGCGCAGCGAAGATGAATTGCCCCGCCAGCGCCCACCGCTCGGTCAGGTCGTAGGCCCAGAGTAACGCGACCAGCGGATCGACATCGGTCGAGGTCTTGCTCGTGGTCCCGGTCGGCACCGACAGCATGGGCATGATCGCGAAATCGGGCACGAAGCCGTCCTGATCGAGAACATGGAATTTGAACCCCACGTCCATGTCGGTCGCGCCTTCCTCGCGGTCTTCACGCGTGACCAGGCGCCCGGCATCGTTACGCTCCTTGAACAGGTTGTCGGTCATCGACCAGCCCAGCCAGCCGACGCGAAGCTCGACATCCTCGACCAGACCGATCCGGAACAGAAACTCGGGGAAAGTGTGGTCGCGGGTTCGTTCGCCGCCCTCGCGGTCATAGGTGAACGTGTATCCGCCTTCGAGCTGCACATGGCCCCAGGGGATGGTCACGGCGCTTTCGGTGAAATCCGGGCGGTCGGACACCAACGGCCCGTCGAGCGGCGCGGCATCGAGGCCGAGCAGGTTCTTCGTCAGCTTCGGTTCGTCGGACGTCGCTTCGGCCAAGACCCTGTCCCGCTCGACGTCGGAGATCGTCAGCGTCAGCGGCTGATCCTCGGCCGGCGCGGAAGGGATCAGCGTCGCCGACACGATCAGGGCACAGGCCGGGCCGATCCGAATTGAAAGGATACCCATTCCGGAACTGGATACTCGTTGCTCACGCACGTTTGGAGTCCTATTAGCACTACAGCGCAAGGTTGCCCGTTTCGGCTTCGCGGCCCGCGTTTTTGGGGCCGAAAACGGGGTCGGGCGAGACGTTTGGGCCCCGATTCCAACGACTTTGCGCTGTAGTGTTAGCTACGTACGAGGATCGTTGCTGGTGCCGTGACCCCGCAGGTCACGTACGCTTGCATGGCACCACATGATTAGGTGAGCCTAATCATGTTTCTTCGCGTGTCAACAAAAAAATTAGGCACGGCGAATATTTTGCGCCATGGTTTCCTGCCCTCCGAACTTCGGCACGGGAGTAGAGCACCCGCTCGATTGCGCTTGCGGCTCGGATCCGATGACGACGGGGTGAAGTGCTACTTTATGCTTTGCGTATAAATTCCAGGGGCGGTCGGTCGTTTCGGCCGCGGCCCTTCGGGTTGATGTCGCACAGGTGCAGGGCGGTGGCGTAGACGCTACCGTGGTTGGGGATGCGGGATTTGTCGCTCTGGGTCCGGCCGTCGATCAGCTCGCCGGTGCGGGGGTCGTAGGCGGGGTCGAGCGAACCGTCGGGCATGAGCGGGATGGCCAGCAGCGTATGCTCGCCGATCCGGCCGAACTGCGTGTCGCCCCGGACCCGCCCGCCGAGAAACGCCGCCGACGTGACCTTCCAGTGCTGACAGATGTCCTGCCCGCCGATCTTCTCGCGTTTCTCCTTGTCGGAGATCTTCATCTCGGTGATCCCCTTGACGTCGCCGTGGATGGTCCGGCCGAACTCGGAGGTCAGCACGATGGTGGTGTGGTCGAACAGGCTCGTACCCGTGTCCTGGTACTGCGTGCTCTTGAGCAACTCGACCAGCGCAAGCAGCGGCTGCCACAGGTCTTCGTTGCACATACCGGTCTGATCGGTTTGACCGACGGGCGTTTTTTCCTTGCCCCGCCACAGGCCGCTGCGAGCCCGGTGGCTGTCGAACCGGCGAATGTCACGCGATTCGATCCAGAACCCGCACGACAGGCCGGCCCGCATCAGTTCGTAGGTCATCATCGCCTGCACGTTGACCTTCGGCGCGAACTTGCTGCGGGCCTTGTTCCCGTTGACCGACCGGTAGGTGATCAATTCGTCCGCGGCGGTCACGCCGAACCGGCTCCGTAGCTCGGGGTCGGTGAAGAGCTGGCTGATCGTAGCGCGGTCGAGACTGCGCCCGCGGACGCTGAGCTGCTGATAGATCTGACGGGCCGAGTTGTAGCTCTTGACCGCCTCACCGTATTCGTCGGTCAGGACGTTCTTGTGCGTCGCGTCGAGAAACCGTTCGACCTGGGCCGCGCCGGCGCGATCGGCACGGGCGCGCATGCGCATCAGCATCGACTTGAGCTTGGCCGGCGTGCCGGCGTAGATCGTGTGGGCGTGCACCGGGCCCAGGGCGTGGTAGTAGCCCCGACGACCGGTGTACTGCGCTTCGTTCAACTCGCCGTCGGACAACCACCAGTGCCACGAAACGTTGGGCAGCACGTAAGGCTGTCCGCACACTTCGGCGAACGCCTGCATCACCGAGCGCTCGTCTTCCTGACGCTCCTCGGTGTGGCGGAAATTGTACGAGCCCATGTGGGTGATGAGCCGTTGGCCGGAATGAAACGTTCCGGAATGCATCGACGAGAGCACCGCCATGTCGCCGAACAACGGCTTGCCCGGCTCGCACAGGAACCCGTAGCGAATGTTGCCGTGCTTGCGAATGCGAAAGCCGTCCTCGCCGTACCGCAAAACACGGTAACGCTCGTCGCTGATGTTCTCGAGCCGGGACAGGAGATTGTTGTCGGTCAGGACGGGATTGAACATGTCGTACCCCATCCAGCCGCCTTCGAGGAACCAGTAGATGAGGAACTTGGGCCGGCTGACTTCGCGGGCCCGTTCGGCCGCCATGACCGCGCTCCGACCGCCGTGGGGCATGCCGTGTCGGAGGAAGTAGTCGAGAAAGTCGGTGCAGGTCAGTCCCGCCAGCCCGAGCGCCGCCCGCTGCGCGAAGCTGCGGCGCGACAATCCCGGCGGCGACGTACACGCGTCGGGTACGGCAACGTTTTCACCGATCTGACAGGGCTCAGCCATGGTTTACCTCTTCGCGTCCTAGTGTGCCACTGCTCTGTGAGCGGTGTTCTTTCCGAACGTCATCACCTTTGTTCGCCACGGGTGACACAGCCCATTGCCGATGCAGTAATGTCACACGTGTGCGGCATCTAGAACCCGCTCGCTTGCGCTCGCGGCTCGGATTCACTCCACTATCGCGCTGTAGCTACCGCGCCGGCGGGTGGCTGCGTCCCGCCGTTCAGATACTCCGGACTCGTCATGATCCCTTTGATCAGGCTGCGAAACGTGTGGTTGTTCGCGACCAGCGTGTCCCACAGCCGCTTGTACATTACTCGTTCGTCGTCGGCGTGCCGCAACTCCCGGCCCTGATAGAAAATGTGGTGGGCGTTGATCATCGTACGCAAAAAACGCTCCATACGGTTGGCTTTGACCGCGAACGCGCCCATCCCCTTGCCCTTGAACGGATACGACGGCACCAGCCCGCGGTCGGTGTCGACGATGGGCTCGCCGTCCTTGTTCTTGGCCCGAAACTTCCCATTGTCGTCCCAAGCGAGCCGTTGGTGCGCCAACGGCGTGAGGATCTTGTGGCAACTGTAACAGACCGTATTCGGGTTGGTGGTCGAGACGGCGGTGATCGCCTCGCGCATGTTGACGATCTCGGGCGGCACCTCGAAGACATACCCGAGGAATTTCTCGGCCACCAGGGCGGCGTAGTTGAAGTGGGGCAGTCCGGGCTTGCCTTCGATGAATCCCGGCATGGTCAGCAGTCCGGTCTTGCCGTGCTCGGCGGGTCG